>Ga0066710_100007273_pt1 | contig 10543 bp, 7 predicted proteins | sample GraSoiAngelo_159_FD_79666 | JGI IMG/M metagenome (GOLD analysis project Ga0066710, IMG submission 79666) | Grasslands soil microbial communities from the Angelo Coastal Reserve, California, USA - 14_1009_16_40cm | ecosystem: Environmental > Terrestrial > Soil > Grasslands | place: USA...
CGCGATAGTCGCCGGTCCCGGGCTTGGTAATAATTTCCACACGCCCGTAGCCGACGCCGCTGAATTCCGAACTGAATGGATTGTTATTGATGCGAATCTCCTGGATCTGATCCTTCGGAGGAACGCGCCCTCCTCCAAAACCATCGATGACGAAATTACCGCCGCCTCCCGTTCCACCGCGCGAACCGGCGATCTGCTGCAGATATGTTGCAAGCTCATCCTCGTCGTCGGGCAAGGTTTCAATAAACTCTTTGTCGAGCACAGTGGTGTTGAGGCTGGAGTCGGGATCGATGCTGATTTCGTTACGATCCGTGTTTACCTCGACGCTCTGCGTGATCTGGGCGAGCAGCATCGTGATGGACAAGGGTCCCATACCCGGAGTGACGTTCACGACCTCGGTATACTTTTCGAAATCCGGGGCCGTGAGTTCCAGCTTGTATTCGCCGGCTTCGAGCGGAATCTCGAAATCGCCAGCCGCCGCCGTGGTTCCTTCCTTGACGACCTTGTCGCCCTGATAAACTTTGATCTGAACCCCGAGCATGATGCTGCCCGTTGAATCCATCACGCGGCCTTTGACCTGTGTTGATGACGTGACCTGTGCTGATTGAGCCGAGATCAGTGAGGCAGTCAGCAGCATCAGCAGTACCGGCAGCAGTTTCCGCATCCGCATGTGAAGAAACCCCCTCGAATATGGCGTATGCGCCGGCTTTAGCCGGCGCCTACAGTTTTTTACGATATTTATTTATTAGGCCTCTGGCGTTGTTCTCGTTCTCGGCGTTTCTCGGTAATATTCCGGCGAAACTCATCGTATTTTTGAAGCTGTTCGTCGTTGAGAATGGCACGGACTTTATTGCGGGATTCCATTTCGATGGCCTGGAATCTGGGCTGAGTCTCTTCCCGAAGTTGTCTGAACTCGCCGCGGGTCTCTTCCATGATCTTGTCCATCTGTTCCCGCTGTGTCGGATTCAGCCCAAGGTAATCGCGAAACCGATTGACGTCGCGGCGGGCACGTTGAGCGCGCTCGCCGTTGTTGGCGACGTCGGTCGGTGTTCCTGTCACGCGGGATTCGTAGAAATTCGCAATAAGCACACCGGTTGCGATACCGATAAAGAAAACGGCAAACACCAGAATTTTTGCTTTGAGCGAACGAGCTATCATTGCTGGTCCTCCAGCGCGATCAGTTGTTCCATGACTTCCCGGCTCGGGACTTCGGTTTCGTTGTACAGGAAGCTCTCCGCCGGACTCTGTTCCGCCTCAAGAGACGCTTCGATCATTCCCCGCTGCGGCACCAGGGGAACCATCAACTGGACAATGAAGAAACATAGGATCAACATCAGCGCGACGGCGAATACGGGACGCGTCGAGCCTGGAACGATGTCCCAGATTCCCGTCTCCCGCAGCCTGAGTTCATTCAGGCGGGCCAATACGCGCTCCGTAAAAGATGGGCCTGGCAAAAAAACTCTCTTCCGCTCGTCATCAAATAGATCTTTTAGTGGATTCATTTCTTATTTCCCTCGTCTACACCCAGAATCCTTGCGAGCTTCTTCCGAGCTCTAAATAGTCGAACTTTCACGTTCGTCTGGGTTAGTCCCATGGTTCGGGCAATCTCCTCTACCGACAATTCTTCTATTTCCTTCAGCACCAGCGGGATCCTCAACTTCGGATCCAGCCCCTGAAGGGCCAGCCTGGCCTTGCCAAGCGTTTCCGGTTCCGTCGGGGCAACCGACTTTTCGGCTGTAAGTTCGGGACCGTAGGTTTCCATCGCTGTCTTTCGCCGCCGGGTTTTTCGCAACTCGTCGTAGCACGTGTTGATAGTCACTCTCGACAGCCATCCCGGAAAATTCTCATCCGGTCGAATTTGATCGATACGAGCAAACACTTTCAGAAAAACGTCCTGCGCAAGATCCTCGACGTCCTCACGGCTTCTGAAAAACCGGCTGATCAGACGAAAAACCATCGCTGAAAACTGATTCACGATGGTCTCGTAAGCTGACCTGTCCCCAGCCTGCGCGCGAACAATCAGTTCGCGATCAAATTCCATAGTCTCAATACGTCACGGGTACAATTGGGGTTACAGATTCCATTTTTTGTAGGAGAACCTCTGAAAAATGGAACGGAATAAGGAGCGACCGACTGGCACCTATCCATAGAAAATTTATGTCCGCATCGACAATACATAGAACAAGGTGAACTGAGACAGTTATTTAGACCTATTCTTGACGAAAAGACGCTCTTCTGCCAACCTTCCCTAAATGACATGAACTGGCCGGGTCAGTTGGCACGGCACCTGCCTTATAGAACTTTGCAAACATAGGGCTTACTGAAATTTTCAGCGCCTCAATCATGGGCGGAACGACAGTTTTAACCCATGAAGATAAATTCCGGGAGGAAAACTCAATGCTCAACATCCGAGAATGGAAGCTCTTCGCAGTTCTCGCGCTGGCGCTTCTATGCGCGACTCCAGTGGTCGAAGCTCAACTGGTGCGTGGGTTCGTATCCGGAACGGTAACGGACACAACGAACGCCATCCTGGCGGGGGTTCAGGTTACCCTGACCAACAAAGGCACAAACATCTCGCGGGACTCCGTCACGAACGATGTCGGATTCTATCGATTTGCAGCAGTGGAACCGGGCGAATATTCCATCGAGTTCAAGCTGGGGGGCTTTGAAAGTCACAAGGTCGAGAGTATTACCGTGAACACGGCCCAGGAAGTGGTCGTCAATCAAAGTCTTGCCCCGGGCGGTGTAACCACCGAAGTTTCAATCGTGGACACACCCGGGGTCACGCTGGACAAGACGATGGCGACTATCGAGCGCACCTTTCCAGGCCGTGTTGTCACTGAACTGCCGATTACCATGAACACTCGCGATGTTACTCGCCTGGCGCTGCTCGCGCCTACCGTCAGTCGTGCTCCGGGATCCAATGAATTCTCTGCAAACGGCCAACGCGCCCGGAACAATAACTTCACGATCGACGGAGTGGACAACAACGACCTGAGCGTCACTGTGGATTCATCCCGTGTGCTCCCTGAAGCCGTGCAGGAAGTCCAGGTGCAGACGACCGCCTACCAGGCCGAGTTCGGACGAAACAGTGGGGCCCAGTTTTCGGCCATCACGAAAGCCGGAACCAACCAATACCATGGTGAAGGCTGGGACTATTACCGTGGCAATTGGATGGAGCCGGTAAGCCTGCTCAACAAGCGGGCTGGGATCAACGACACTCCCCGTTTCGTCCAAAACCAGTTTGGAGGAGATATCGGAGGACCGATCCTGAAGGAGCGTACGTTCTTCTTTGGATTGCTCGAGTTCAATCGGAGAAGAGAAGCTGCGGACGCCCGCAATGGTGCAACGACGCCGCCGGTTGTTCCGACCCCCGCCGGCTACGCCGCCCTGCAAACCGCGCCACTGGGCCCCGGTCAAACGGCAGCAAGTCGGCAAGCAGTACTGCAGGCAATGAGTTTTCTGCCTTCGATTTACAGCCAGGTTAAGAACTTTGACAATCCGACGACCACGACCGTGAATGGTGTATCCATTCAAACGGCAAGCATTCGTCTTCCAATTGCGAATCCCTTCAATTTCGTCTATAACGTCGCGCGCGTCGATCACAAAATCAGCGACAGCGACAACATCACATATCGATACCATCTGGATAAACGGGACCAACCTAACGTGCAGAGCAATTTGCAGTTTGGTACCCTTTGGTCAGCGGCACAGACCGTATTCCGGCAGAATCACGCCATCAGTGAAACGCACGTTTTCGGCCCACGTCTCCTGAACGAAGCTCGAGTCGCCTACGTCCGTTCGAATTTGGACTTCCCCGAAAGAGATCCGAAGAGTTCAACTGTAATAATCACGGGGGCCTTCACGCTCGGAGGGCTAGCCAACTTCCCGCAGGGACGCATCGAGCAGCTTTACCAATTCCAGGACGTAGCAACCTACACAACCGGCCGCAACTCCTTCAAGTTCGGCGCCGACATTCGGCGCAACAAGCTATTTAATCGTGCCAGTTTCGATTCCAAGGGAACCTGGACATTTGGCGGCCTTCAGGCTTTTCTCAACAGCACGCCGGTTCAGCTGCTCCAGGCTGTGAATGAAGCCACTTTCGAGGCAAGGCAATGGAACACAGCATACTTTTTCCAGGACGACTTGAAGGCGACAAAGGACCTCACCTTCAACCTGGGCCTCCGGTATGAATATTCCACCGTTCCATTCGGATTCTTCGGCGCCACCGATCCGGCAATCCGGGCGACAGGCGTTCCCGGACCAGCAAGACCGGACAAGAACAACTGGGCCCCCCGAGTCGGATTCGCGTATAGCCCGAGTTCGTCGTCGGGATTCCTTGGATCATTGATGGGAAATGGAAAGACGTCGATCCGCGGAGGCTTCGGACTGGCCTATGACGTCCTCTTCTACAACATCCTTACCGTCAACGGGAGCAACTATCCGAGGGTTTTGAGCTCGGACAAGAGGGACGCCAGCATCAACAACCTTTTCCCGACACTTGCTCCCAAGGAGGCAGCTCTGCCGCCGTTTGATGCGACCCAGCAGCGAAACCTCGGCTTCGTCAACTCTCCCGAAGACATGCAGAATCCCACAACGAATTTTTGGAGTCTCTCCATACAGCGCGAACTTGGCAGCGGAAATGTTTTTGAAGTCGGTTACTCCGGCAATCGTTCCTATCATCAGGTCCGGCAAGGGCAAGCCAATCCTCCGATCCTGACCGCAGCCCAGGCGGCAACCGTAATCGCAACCGGCAACCCAAACAGCATTCCAAGCGCCCAGGACCGCCGCGTCAATCCCGCCTGGGGCTCGCGTACAACGATCGAAGGAACAGCAAAGGCGGAGTACGACGCCGGCTATGTGAAATTCGACAAGCGGATGTCACGCGGACTGATGCTGGGCGCGAACTATACCTGGAGCGCAAACTTCAGCGACAACGACGAGTCGCTGGGCGCTGCTGCCATCACGGACTCGAGCCCACAGACTCCGCAGAATTTTTTCAACTACCGAAATTAGTGGAGCCGCTCGGTCTTCGATCGGCCGCATCGGTTTGTCGTTCACTACGTTTACGAAATCCCATGGTTCTCCAACAGCGCATCGGCTCTCCGTCAGGTTTTTGGCGGATGGGAGATCGCAGGCTTTACGGAGTATCAGTCGGGACAACCGTTCACGATCCGTACGGGAGTGGACACAGCGGGCATCGGCACCACGACTCCGGCCCGTCCCAACTACAACCCGGCCGGAACGATCACGAAGGATCCGGTCACCGGCGACTTCCGCACGTTCGTCATACCGATCAACGGTACCGGAATCGTCACGACTCCTCTCAGTCCTACCGGGACGATTCTGGCGAATTCCATGCCGGGCGGCGGCACACTCGGACGCAATACGTTCCGCGGTCCGGCCTACGCGCAGTGGAACTTCTCTTTGAGTAAGAAGATCTCGCTCACCGAAAGGTGGAAAGTCCAGGTGCGGAGTGACTTCGAAAATCTGTGGAACCATAACAACTTCCGGAACCCGGTAGCCGTAATGGTCAACCCGTCTTTTGGACAGAATACGGCAGTCCTTCTGAGTGACGCACGCCGCATGTTGCTCAGTGCCAAGATCCAGTTCTAGTTGCTGACTACTGTAGCGGCGGGTCTATGACCGCCGGTTTTTCCGGAACCAATCGAATACTGGCGGTCATAGAAGACTGGCATGAGCCGCGGCTCAAAGTGAAAGATGAAAGTAACCGCCGACCGGATCTAAAAGACTTACGGCGTCACTTTCGTTACAGGTGTGAATGAATTGGCGGGGGCGCGTTTTGAATTCCCCTCCTGAGTTAGGAGGGGTGCCTGCGAGGCCATCAAATTCCAGAAAGGCCGAGCAGGCGGGGTGGTTCCGAAGCTGCTAGTTGCAGGATTTTGCTCGGGAACCACCCCGTCTGCGCCAAGTTCGGTGGCTTCGCGGCATTTTCTTGTTGGCGCAGCCACCCCTCCTAACTTAGGAGGGGAATTTTAAAAACGCGCGCCCGCCAATTCGTTCACACTTTCATAGACAGCCGCTACAGTTCAGCCTGACAAGTTATGAATACCAGGCATCTGATCTTCATCGTGAACGGCAACGGAGTCCGAAAGAAGGATTATTACGAAGACGCGTCAATCTCACCCAATACCCGCCGGATCGCCGAAGAAGGCTTCGTCTTCACGGAAGATCATTGCGACAGCGTCGCTTCGCATTGCGACGCCCTGGCCGAGCTGCTCGACGACTTACCGGAACACCGCTATCTGAACTTCAGCTGGTCGGACACGGTGCCCGCCCTGATGCAGGAATTGAAACCGCGCATCCTCGTCCTGCACGACACCACTCACGACGTCGGTCACGACGCCTATAAAGAATACCTAAAGGCTGTAAAGGAAACTGACGATAAGGTAGGAAGGCTCTTCAACTGGGTGAAGCGGGATCCCTGCTTCAACTCGAATACTGCAATCGTTCTTCGGCCGGAGTTTGGGCGCGACGATGAAGTCAACCGCGGCCAACTTCACCACTCGGAAGGGTTCTATTACGCCCACCGGGTGGCGAGCATCTTTTGGGGCCCAGATTTCAACAGGGGGGAGGATCGAAAAACTGTGATCAATCGTCTTGACATCGCTCCGACCCTGGCAAACCTTTTTAAGATCGACACAACTCGAAGAGGCCGGGTGGTACCGGGCCTGTTCAAAACATAAACTTTCACCCGTCCTCAGGGAGGAGGAAACTCAATGTTCAAGACTGAATCGTTGAGACTGTTGACGCTCGCACTGACCCTCTTGCTGTTTGCGCATCAGGCGGAAGCACAGCTCGTACGCGGTTTCGTGTCGGGTACTGTGACGGATCCGACGAACGCCGTGGTGCCGGGAGTCCAGGTCACCATAACAAACACGGCGACCAATATTTCCCGCGAAACCATGACTAACAATTTAGGGTTCTACCGATTCGTGGCTGTAGAGCCGGGCGATTACTCCGTCGAGTTCAGGTTAACGGGTTTCGAGACTCACAAAATCCTGAACATTACAGTCCGTACGGCAAAGGAAGTGGTCATCAACCAGACACTAAAGGTGAGTGCCGCAACAACTGAAATATCCGTGCTGGATACTCCCGGAGTCGAGCTTGAAAAGACGATACCGACCGTGGAACGGACGTTTTCCGAGCAGATCGTCAATGAACTGCCCTTTCAGGTTTACAACGGCGCTCGCGATATCACGCGCCTGGCCTTACTGGCGCCAACAGTCAACCGGGCGCCAGGTTCTAACGAGTTTGCAGCGAACGGACAGCGGGCCCGGAACAACAACTTCACCATTGACGGTGTAGACAACAACGATCTCAGTGTTACTCAGAGCTTGACCCGAGTGATCCCCGAAGCTGTACAGCAAGTCCAGGTACAGACCACCGCCTATGCCGCGGAGTTCGGTCGAACCAGTGGGGCACAAGTCTCGGCCGTCACCAAGAGCGGTACGAATACCCTTCACGGCGAAGGCTGGGAATACTACCGCGGGAATCGGATGGAACCCCTCAGTCTGACGAATAAGCGCGCCGGGCTCACGGAGACTCCAAGATTCGTCGTGAACCAGTTTGGCGGCGACATCGGTGGACCGATCATCAAGGATCGGACTTTCTTTTTCGGCTTGTTGGAATTGAATCGGCGCAGGGAGGCTCCCAGTGCCGCCAATGCGACCTCAGTGAACATTCCGACCCCCGCTGGATACGCGGCGCTCTCCACAGTGCCGCTCGGAGCCGGTCAAACTGCCGCGAGCCGGCAGGCCGCACTCACAGCTTTAGGGTTTCTGCCGGAGATTCACGCCCAGGTCACGAATTACGACAACCTGCGAACCACTTTGATTAACGGCACGCCGATTCAGGTTGGGACGGTCATCATTCCGCTGCCAGGGCCGTTCAACTTTTGGAATAACGTCTTCCGAGTCGATCATCGTCTTGGCACTGCCGATAACCTGACGTACCGCTATCATCTGGATCATCGTGATCAGCCTAACGTGACGAGCAACCTTGGATTCGGGACTCGCTTCGCTGCCGCACAGAAGGTATTCCGGCAGAATCATGCAATCAGCTACACGCACCCTTTCAGCAGCCGCTTCCTCAATGAAGCTCGAGTAGGCTATGTTCGCAGCCTGTTGGACGTTCAGGAGAACGATCCCAGGAGTTCGACCGTCAACATTGGCGGAGCCTTCACAATCGGCGGCGGGAGCGCCTTCCCGCAAGGACGCGTTGAACAGTTGTATGAGTACCAGGATGTGGCCACGTACATCAGCGGCCGCAATTCATTCAAGCTGGGCATGGATCTCCGCCGTAACAAACTGTTCGGACTGTTCGGCACCAACTCGAAGGGTACATGGACGTTCGGAACCCTGGCGGATTTTCTCAACAGCACCCCGTCCACTCTTGCTCAAGCGGTTAACACTGCCACATTCGATGTGAGCCAGTGGCATCACGCCTATTTCTTTCAGGATGACCTCAAAGCCACGTCGGATCTTACGCTGAATCTCGGCGTTCGTTATGAGTACTCCACTGTTCCGGCAGGATTCTTCGGCGCGACCGATCCGGCAGTCAGAGCCGTGGGTGTGCCGGGACCGGCTCGGCCCGACAAGAACAACTGGGCACCACGCGTGGGCTTTGCCTACAGTCCAAGCAATCCGACAGGAATGTTTGAAAAACTGCTGGGGCCGGGCAAAACGTCGATACGCGGCGGGTTTGGAATGTCGTACGATGTTTTGTTCTACAACATCCTTGTCAACACGGCGAATAATTACCCCCGCGTCATAACTCAAACCACAAGCGGAGCCGCCATCGCGAACCTCTATCCGACCCTGGCGCCGAAGACCAATACCGTGCCCTCGCTGAATCCGCTCCTCACCTTCACCAACACGCCGGACAACGTTCAGAGTCCGACGGTGAATTTCTGGAGTTTGTCCGTCCAGCGCGAACTGGGCAGGAACTACATCGTGGAATTGGGATACACCGGTAACAGGTCCTATCATCAACTCCGGCAGGGTCAGGCCAACCCGGGCGTTCTGTCGCCGGCACAGGCAGCCGCGGTCATCGCAAGCGGCCGGCCGAATGACGCGAATGTTCAGCGATTGAATCCGGCCTGGGGCGCTCGGAACCTGCTGGAGACAAGCGCCAAGGCTGAATACCACGCAGGCTACATCAAGTTCGACAAGCGCATGTCGCGAGGCTTGCTGCTTGGAGCAAATTACACCTGGAGCGCAAACTTCAGCGACAACGACGAAGCATTCACCTCCGGCGACATTTCGCCCTGGACCTCGCAGATCCCGCAGGATTTCTTCAACCTGCGCAACGAGTGGAGCCGCTCGGCTTTCGACCGGCCGCATCGCTTCGCTATCCACTACGTGTACGAAATACCGTGGTTCGCATCCAGCCCGGCTGCGCTGCGCCACGCGTTTGGCGGCTGGCAAGTTTCCGGAATTACGGAATTCCAGTCCGGACAGGTATTCACCATCACGACGGGTCTGGACTCCGTGGGAACCCTGGCGACCGGCTCGTTTCCGGGCCGGCCGAACTACAACCCGAATGGAATATTCACGAAAGATCCGGTTACCGGCGATCTTCGAACGTTCAGTACGCCGCTCAACGGGACTGGAATCGTTGTCACTCCAGGCGGCCTCCTGGCCAACTCGATGCCTGGCGGCGGGAACCTCGGACGCAACACCTTCCGCGGCCCTTCATTCCAGAACTGGAACTTCACGTTGATGAAGAAGTTCCCGATCAGGGAAAACCTGGGGTTTGAATTGCGGAGTGATTTCGTGAATATGTGGAATCACAATAACTTCAAGCCACCCGAGGCCCGCATGAACAATTCTGCATTTGGAGCGAACACTGCGCCATTGCTGACGGACGCACGCGAGATTCTGGTCAGCGCCAGGCTAAGGTTTTAGTTAAAAACACAAAACGCGGGCTAAAGCCCGCGACTACATCAGGATTCAACCTGGTTCCCAAATGTAGTCGCGGGCTTTAGCCCGCGTTTGCGTTTTAAACTACTTCTTTTCCGGCGCTGGCGGTGGTGCCGGTGGGGTCTCCACCAGATCTTCAACCTTTACATTGAAATTATCGAAGATGCTCTTCGTAATGACCTTAACCGCGGGGCCGTCGGACGTCTTTGCATAGATTCCTTCCGGACTCTTGCTCTCCGAGCCGAAGGCGATTCGCGCCAGGTCGTTCGAACCCTGCCGGAAGACAATTTCCAGCCGAGGCTTATCCAGGCCGTAAGTTGAAAGGACCTTCGGCATGTCGATAATGTCCTTGGCCTTTTCGAACTCCAGCGTATTCAGCATGGCCGAAACCTTGTCCCACTGCAGCTTGCGCCCGTCCGGCAGTTTCCAGTCCGAGCCGTCCTTCTTTACTGACGATTTCTCCGCACCGCGCAGAACCTCGATCTGTTCGATCTTGTCCCGATCGAGCTTCGTAATAGTTTTGTCGCGCCAATCGAAAAGCGGACGGCGGGCTTTATCCGGAATCTCTTTCTCGATGATGAAAACGGTGTCGCGAGAAG
>Ga0066710_100007275_pt1 | contig 10542 bp, 7 predicted proteins | sample GraSoiAngelo_159_FD_79666 | JGI IMG/M metagenome (GOLD analysis project Ga0066710, IMG submission 79666) | Grasslands soil microbial communities from the Angelo Coastal Reserve, California, USA - 14_1009_16_40cm | ecosystem: Environmental > Terrestrial > Soil > Grasslands | place: USA...
GTTGATGTAACCGGCCAGGCCACAACCTTTGCCAAGACAACCGTTCTTGGTCCGGTTTTAGTCATCTTCGGGTTCTTAGCAGGTCTGGCCGGACCAGGCTATGTCTCTCACCGAAAGAGGACACGGGCTTCGTCCACTAAGGACGTGTCACGCGATGATCTAGCACTCCTAAACGCATATATGATTTCTATGGGAATAGGGCTCCACAACTTCGGGGAAGGGCTAGCCCTAGGCGCAGCATACGCCGCAGGCCAGATTGCTCTTACTACGGTTCTGATTATCGGTTTTGCACTTCACAACGGGACCGAGGGAATGGGCATATCGGGGCCTATTCTAAACTCGCAAATTGGTCTGAGAGAACTATTGACTTTAGGTTTCGTTGCAGGGTTCCCAACTATATTGGGAAGTCTGGTCGGATCCATGACGTATTCCCAAACAGTCGCACCGTTGTTCTTTGCGGCGGCCTCGGGAGCTCTCCTCTATGTCGTCGTGGAACTCTTGAGAACGTCACGGTCACCTAGGGTCGCCTTCGTTGGCATAGCTGCAGGCGTACTAATCATGTATGTGACCGACCTCTTACTCTCAGTCTAATACTACTGGCGGAGGATTGTCTCGGCTTCGAATCCTCTCGAGAACCTTGCCGGTGCCCTGCACTTCTCCCGATACTCGACTGAGTGCTCCCTGGGCTAGTTGAAGCGATGCCTGACCTCTTGAAGGACGAGATCGACCTGTTTCTTCCACGCAGAGAACTCGGACTGATCTTTGGGATAGTTCTGATAAAGCTCGTTCAGCCTTTTCATCCTGCCCATTGTGAACACTAATCCTCTAAATGCTTTGTAAGAGCCCAGGCCCCGCAAAAGCTTGACCAGTTTCTCCGAGGCTGATAGTTCAGGCATTTCTCCTAGAGAGATTTCGGTCGCTTCTGAGGCGGAGAGAAAATGTCTCATGCCGTAGTTGATCTCTTTGTTGTTGAGGCTCTGAAGGTACAGTCGAAAAGCTTCTAGGCCCGCTGTCTTGCTACCGTATCTTTCGACAAAATCTAGGTTGTACTGCCAGAACTGTTCCTCTCCGAAGTTGTCGCCCTCCACAGCCTTGACGGCGGCTATGCCCGCCATTACACCCCCTATGAGTCCCGGTCCTATGCCTCCTGCACTGATAGGGTTCGGAAACCAGGCAGCGTCGCCGCATACCATGTACCCGTTCGCAACTAGGCAATCGTTCTGGTGTCTAACTGATACCTGCCAAGCGCCGTTGAGATTGCTGTCGTCGCTTAGAGGCTGAATGTTTTTGAATCGAGGGTCGGTTGCTACCCAGTCTTTCAGAAGGGCGTTAAGGGGCTTTGGGCTTCTCTTCTGTTGGATTCCAAGCCCGATGTTTACTTTGTCTTCGGATTTCGGAAAAAGCCACAGGTAACCGCCCGGCGCTTTCTCTTGGTCAAGGTAGATGTCGCAATGATTCGTCTCAACTTCGATCCCATCACTTAGCCGGGCGTTTATCCGAGCTGTGGGTTCCACGTCATCTTTGTCAATCTCTTTTTCGATGTTACTGGCAATAGGGAGGCTCCGTCGAAGTTTTGTCGACATCCCGGAAGAATCTATGATTACTTTGGATCTGATCTGGAAAGGCTTGTTAACGGTTCCTTCAGTGGTATGTCCCTCCAAGCCAACCACTCTTCCTGACTCTGCGATGAGCCCTGTTGCCTGAGCATTACCCATGTAGTCCACGCCCGCTTTGAGAGCATCGTCTAGCAACCGTCGACCAAACTTGGGACGGTCGAGAACGAAGCCTGGGCCTTCGAAGGGAACCTTGATCTTCATGTCTGGCGAGAAAACGTAGACCGCGGTCACATGGTTCTCCATCTCGGGCAGACCATACGTAATTCCGACCCTGTCATGCACGTATTTGATGTGGTGTTCTCCCACCGCGTCTCCACAGACCCAGCCCAGAGTGTTCTTCTTTCCCACTTCAGAGGATGGATTCCGATCGATTAGAAGCACGTCGACTTTTCCTTTGCCCTTGAGGGCTATCGTCGCAGCTGCCATGCAGCCGGCTATGCCGGCTCCAACAACCACCACGTCTCTCTCTGTAGTCAACTTGCGAACACGCAGGCCTGGACTTAGTTGACCTTGAGCAGTACCTGCTTTAGCTTTTCGCCTCGGCTACCATGTCATCTCAAAGTCAACCTTATGAGTGAAACCACTTCTCGAGAGAGATGTTGGGCTTGTCTCCCCAATCTCAAACCGCTTCAAGACCTTCTGGTATAGGGCTATGGATCCGGATCCTGCGGGTCCCGTTCCTCCAAGCTACTCTCGTACCAGTCGTTCTAGGAGGAGTAATCGCCTGGCAGCTCATGAAAGTTTTCCACTGGGACTTGTTCTTGCTAACTCTCCTAGGGGCGAGTCTTATACAAATAGCGACCAACATGCTTAATGATTATTTTGACTTCAAGAGCGGAAACGATTTGCAAGTGAAACATCAAAACCCGTTCGCTGGAGGCGGACGGATTCTCAACGCTGGACTAATAACCCCTACCAGGCATTTGCTAGTCTCCAGTGCATTTCTCGTTCTCGGATGTTTGATAGGGCTCTATTTTGTGTTCGCGCAGGGGCTCACATCCCTTTTCTGGCTAGGCCTAATCGGGGTCATCTCGTCATATTTCTACGTGGGTCCACCTTTCAAGCTGGCCTACAGAGGAATAGGCGAACTTGTCGTTGGACTAAATTTTGGGCCTGTCATGACTCTAGGCGCCTACTATGTTCAAACGGGAACTTGGACAAATGTTACTGAGCCTTTCCTCGCGTCTATTCCCATTGGACTGCTTATTGGTGCTGTCTTGTGGATTAACGAGTTTCCCGATATGGAAGCGGACAAGGCTGTAGGAAAAAGGACCCTCGTTCTCCGCCTTGGATATGCACGTTCGATCCGCGTTTATATCGGACTCGTTGGCGGAGCTTATCTTCTGATCCTTGTCTACGCACTCCTCGCAATCTTCACATCTCTCCAAGTCACGAGCTACACTGCTCTAATTGCCCTTCTTAGCATTCCATTGGCTCTTAGGGCGGTCAGGGTTCTTAGAACTAACTACAACGACGCGAACACTATCACACCGGCGAACGGGACTACGATAGTGCTTCATCTCAGCTTCGGTATACTTGCCATTCTAGGTTTTGCCATTGGCGCACTTGTCTGACTAGGCAGGAAACTGTTCGTACCAGTTCGGAATTAGTTATATTCCGAAGCGTGGGACTGGGTTTTCGTGATGCCTGAATGACATCAACGACAACAGTCGAACCTCAAGCGGATCAGCGTCTAGAGGTGGCTGTTCACAAGCTGAAGCTTCAATGGATAATGTCTAACGATGAGAAAGAAAGAAGCAGGATAAGTGAAGAAATTCGTAGACGACTCGCGCCCCCGTCCAAGGAATAGAAGCACAACCCAAGCTCTTCCAAAATGGGAAGAAATGACCTGAGTCAAGGATGGGTTCGGTCATCTGGCGAGGTCGGCCTTGATCAACTCTTGCCCACTGGAATATCCTCTCAATGAGCCCTGCTAGACCGTCTTGTAAATGAGCCAGTTCTTATCCTTGAAATTTATCAACCGATAATCGCCTTTCAGCTTCATACCGTGGAGGATAACATGGTACTTTCTGGGTTCCCTGACCTCCAGGATGTAACGGCCTTTGTCCCAGACCTCGACTGTACCTGCTCCGTACTGGCCTTCAGGGATTTGTCCTTCCCAGCCATAGTAGCTTAGGGGATGGTCTTCGACTTGTACTGCTAGTCGCTTGATTCCTGGTTCGACTGGTACGCCGCGGGGGACGGCCCAGCTCCTTAGCACCTGGTCTAGCTCTATGCGAAAGTCCCAGTGGAGACGGCGGGCGTGGTGTTCCTGGACCACGAATCGGAGAGTTTTCTTGTCGTATGTGGATCGAGGCGTGGCTAAACGGTCTGACTTTTTCTTGCTGTCTGGTTGTGGTTTGGGCATTTTCTAACGGGGCTTGTTTTTGTATAGGGTTCGGGATGGGTGTTTCTGGTCTTCTTCTGAATAAGCTTCTTGTCTGGTTAGGAAGACGTGGTACCTGTTCCTAATTCTCTCCCTCTGAAATGTAAATGTATCAGAGTCGCAAGAAGTGTTGCGCTTATTCCTCCGATCATGTACGTGGACCACTGAGGGTTCGGTAGAGAGAGGAGTGCAAGATTGCTAGCTGGTCCGAATGCCGCGGCTCCGCAAACAAGTGCGAAAGGAAAGGCTCGGGAAGCATTTGATGGAAAGAGAGTCTTGCCCAAGTGGAGCATGAGGAGGCCGAGGCCTTCAGAGAGGGCCATGTATGATACGACGAAGGACCCTAGGATAATGGGGCCCAGACGAATCGCCGAGGCAACAAGAGGGTTAAGTTCGGCTACTCTGCCAGAAGATAATCCTGAGAGCGTGAGTGAAACATCTACAACTGCGAGGAGGATTGGGATCATGAAAACCCATCCCTCATTTCGATTGAACAATCCGACAAGATTCTCTAGGTCCTCCCTGACTATCCACAAACCAATCGCGAGACAAGCTACTCCAACTGTCAATACCAGAGAGACCCCGTTTGAGCTCGATGCGAACAGGTCCGGGGTTAGGACAGTGAAGGAAGAGATCAGCTGACTCGAGAGGATCCAGTAGAGCCCTGATCCGACGAAGAGCAGTCCCCCTCCCTCGGGGATTCTCATTCCACATTCTCCCCTTCCATATCTCGAATGCTCATTTCTATCAGGGGGATTTGGGACCTAGCCTCCACACCTTTCCGGCGACGTAGCAGTCGTAGGCCGAGAGAAGCTCCAATTGAGCTTGCCAGAGTAGTCAGTCCTGCAACGGGATAGAGGATTTGTGAGGCAACTCCCAAAGCCGTACCATCTGCAGCGACGATGAAAGAAAATTCTCCCCTGGGCAGCATGGAGACAGCCAGCTCGGTCGCCCCGCTCTTCCCGTTAGATATTCTAGCTCCCAGCCAGGAGCCGAAAAATTTCCCGCCGATGGCTACCGTGATGACAGCGAGTATTGGGAGAGTCAGCGTTAGAACGGTTCCTATGTTGATCAACGTTCCCATGGAAACAAAGAACAAGACCACAAAGAGGTCTTTGATCGGCCCTATTTTCTCTGTGATGAATTCTGCTTGCTTTCCTCTAATCATGAGCCCCATCAAAAATGCCCCGATCGCCGGGGAGAAACCGAGGTACGACGAGAGGAGCGCAAAGACGAAGCCAAAGGAGAGTGCCAGAAGGAAGGCGGTTTCGTGGTAACTATTGTCGACCAGGAATCTTTCGATGAGCCTTGGCGCAATCTTCCATCCGAATAGGAAGATCACCGCCAGAAGGAGAACCCCTTTCGCGATGAAGAATTGAAGATCACTGGCGGGAACCTGACTGTTCGCGACCACGAGGCCCGGGAGGAGCAGTAGTATGAACACAGTGGCAAAGTCTTCGATTACGGATGCGGTCAGGGCCAAATGGGATTCTTTGGTCTTGAGAGTCTTGTTCTCAAGGAGGAGTTTTCCCATTATAGCGGTGCTAGTTGTAGCAACCGTGATCGCGATGAAGACTGATTCGAGGTAGGTAAGACCGACAAGAAGAGAGGCGGCGAGTACTGTCACGAACGAGATCGTTAGCTCGACCGTGGTTAGCATAATGCTGCCAGCTCCGATCCTGCGAATTTCAAGAGGGTCCAGTTCAAGGCCGACCGTGAACAGCAGGAGGATTATTCCTAACGACGCTAGAAGGTTGATCGTATTCACATCTTGAATTAGCCCGAGGCCGAAAGGTCCGATCAGTATCCCGGCTACTAACTGGCCCAGAACAACGGGTTGTTTCAACTTTGACAAGAGAACGCTGAAGCCCAGAGCAGCCATGATTGCTAGGCCGAGACTGAACAAGAGGGCAAAATCCGGGTTCGAAGCCAAGGAATCACCGCGGCTGGGACACTCCCAGCACGTGCGTTGTAAGGCTCAGTTTAGCAGTTTGAGCCTTAAGAACCCCTCCTCGAGTTCTATCCTCTAGTTTCCGTTAAGCCCTTGAAATTGAGCAGGGTATATCTCTCGTCCGAGGTTTGATTTATCAAGATACGACTGCGTCATGAAGACGGTCAGAATGCACGATACTCTTCTCTCATGTCTCAAAATGTCCGCCCACGTTACCCATTCCAGAGGGTCGTTTTCTGGCCGCCAGGTATTATTGGCGATTTTTCGGGCCTAGGGTTCAGAATCACTCCAGGCTAGACTTGTCGAACCGCAGGTTTCCAGGGATTATCATTCACGACTGAAAAGGGTGCGAAACTAGCCGGCTTCCAGATTGAGAAACAGGGCTTGTTTCAGTCGATTTCTCGCGAGACAGGAATCGCCCTCAGGCTCAACTATCTCCCCTGGGCCGGAAAGGGAATTTGAGAGGAGAATTTGACAAGAGTGCCTCCTTAGAGGTTAGCTTGGGCCTTCCGGGCGGAAGAGATTGCTCTCTTTTCCGAGAGGTCAGTCGACTCATCAGTTCGTTGGGAGTGGTGGTCAAAGTTACGGCTCGTACAAATACCGCTAGCTCCCTCAGGCCAGGCAGTCTGTATCGACTTGGACATTGCTCAAATTATCGTTTCAGGCATAGGTTTCGCGCTGACCTTAGGGCTCACGTACTACAGCGTACGGAGCATGGGGCTGTTCAAGAGTAATGTTGCCGCTAGAGCCTGGGTTTACATTTCGTTATGCGCCATATTCTTTGGGATCGGCGTAGCCCTATTCTTGATAACCGCGACTGGTTTACTCGGTCTGCTTTTTGCAGGGGGAATGATGATGACGATTGGCGGCTTCTTACTACTGATCGGCCTTCGGAAAAATTTTCTGTTTTGGGCAAGTAAAGACCATTTCAACTAGCCCCCGTCAGAATTCGTAGCCGGATTAGTATTCTCTAATAATAAGTTGTCGGATTTTCAAGACTTCTCTATTACTATTTAAAGACCATAGAATTCTTTTCTAGAGAAAAGTAGGTGACGATTATATGCAGAGACTAGGCTGAAACTAATCTGAAGCTAAGTTCCACTTGTTGCGGGCAGAACAGTTACTAGAGCGGTCTCGGACACGGGATTCGGCACACAATGGACCCGCCGAACCTGCCGCCAATGTCTTTCCGTGTCTGAGGCTCGAAGATGTCATAGCTCTCTACGAATCCGTAGGGCATCGGGACCGAGATTATCTCAATTGGCTTCATAGAGTTTACTCCTCCATGACGCTTCCCTGTATTGGCCCAGAGTACAGACAGGCTCTCGGAGAAGACAAGACGAAGTTCACCATCTTCGACATCATGGCTGATGATCTCGCAGACAACTTCGTGACGAGAAGTAGGTTTCTACTTGAGGACTTCGTAAGAATTCCTTGGCACAATGCCCTTGAGAAAAATGACTATGTCAATGTAGGCCGAGCCATCTGGGATGATTATGTAGGCTCGGTTCAGAAATATCCTAGGTACAAGGAACTAGAGGGAATCTTCTATTTCGACCTGCGCCAGGTTCTTTCATCGATTGAGTACGGTTCGCTCGTCAACACTTTTGGTATGGACAACCAGTTCGAAATGAGTCAGCACTCCCCCTACGGGTGCGCCGTGATTCTTCTAGTGGACATGGACCTGATGTGCATGCCAAACTTTGACCTGAAGGAACTAGGGACGATGAGGTCCATTTCCTATTTGGCACAGAAAGTGGCCCATATAGCGAACACTCTGGGCACCTATCCCAGAGAGGTGTTGGAAAAGGACATGTCCTCCCCGATAATCTCGCTGGCTATGAGAAAGGGTATCATTACGAAGAGTGAACTGGGTGACCGGACCGTCCTGCAGAAACTGAAACATCTCGAATGGGTTTTCAGAAGCAGGGCCTTCTCGTACCTTGAGAAGATTGCAACCTATGAGAAACAGGTTCACAGCGTGAACCTGCGAGGATTTTCTCTGATGGTTGGAGATTTAGTGGCGAGATGGCAAACTAGCACGGAAGCCTCGGTAAGCATCGAAGCCTAGGAAAGTTCCTTGCCAGACCAGCCGGCTCGATGAGTTCATTCGTCTGGGTACAACGCTTCCTTGGGACCGGATTTCTATCGATTCTCAGCAGATTTTCCTCAGGACCATTTCGATCCAGACCCAGCTTTCTCGGGTTCGGGCGGGCTCTTCTTTTCTACACATGTATAACTGCTTAATGGGTGAATGGAAAGGTGGTAGAGGATGGAGAAAGATTCCAGGGAATATACTCTGACCCAGACGTGGCGATGCACGTATATCCTGCTCTCTGCTCAACTCCTCATAGCTATGCAAGCGGTTTCCCGTTTGGAAGCTGGTAAGCCCGCCCCAGACTTTACCGCAGCTGATACCTCCGGAAAGACGATTCATCTGAGCGATTTCCGTGGGAAGAAGATCGTCCTCTACTTCTATCCTAAAGATGATACGCCAGGCTGTACTGTGGAGGGTTGTGGGCTGCGAGACATCTATCAGAAGATCCGGGCTGCAGGCGCGGAGGTGCTCGGTGTAAGTGTGGACGGTGTTGATTCGCATAGAATGTTTACCGAGAAATACAGGCTCCCGTTTCCCTTGGTAGCGGATACAGACCGGAAGATTACTGAGAACTACGGGGTAAGTAATGAGAAGTGGAAGATGGCTCGCAGGGTAACTTTCCTGATCGACGAGCAAGGTAAAATTGCGAAGGTCTTCGACCCGGTAAAACCAGATGTTCACGCTAAGGAAGTCTTGGACGCACTGAAGGCCTAGCTTAGTTTATCACGGGCAGAAACCGGGCTTCACTGACTGAGCTGCTAAGGTGACCTTTGATTGGTAGCTGGTAGCCACAGTTGAGACAGCGATTGTTCTTGTCCAGATTCCATTCGGTTATGTCGAAGCCGTATCTTTTGACCGCTATTGTTTTGCATTCTGGACAGTACGTGTGTTCCCATGGATGGCCTGGAACGTTCCCGACGTAGACGTACCGTAGACCTTCTGACCGGGCGATTTTGCAATGTTCCTCGAGAGTTCTGACTGGAGTACTGGGTAGGTTCATCATCTTGTAGTCAGGATGGAACCTGAGGAAGTGGACGGGAACCTCGGGTCCAAGATTATCATAGAGCCATCTGCTCAGCTTGCGAGCCTCCTCGAGATTGTCGCCGACCTCGGGAATGACCAGGTCGGTTATCTCAGTATGAATCGAGGTCTTGTCCCTCACATCCTGAATCGTCTGGAAAATCGGCTGAGCGTCGGGAATTCCCACATACTTTCTAAGAAAGCCTGTCTCTCCATTACCCTTGAAATCGACGGTTACACAGTCCAAGAACTCGCCCATCATGCTCACAGTCTCAGGAGTATCATATCCGTTGGAGACAAAGATGTTGATCAAACCCTGCCGATGCGCCTCAAGGCCAACATCTCGGGCGAACTCGATGAAGATTGTAGGCTGATTGTAGGTATAGGCTAGGCCCTCGCATCCGTAGCTGACGGCTAGGCTGGCAATGTCGAGGGGTGACATGTCTGTTCCTTCCACCTTTCGACGCTGGCTAATGTCATGGTTTTGGCAGTAGCTACAGTTGTGGAGGATTATGCCGTCTCCAACGTAGTTGTGGTTGGGGATACATTCGAAGCTGTATACCGGCTCAAAATGCTCGGTCGGCCTTACGCTTGTCACATCGACCCAAGCTCGCTTGTTTAGCATCAGAGGCGCCGCAAGGTGCTGCACGACGAGCGCCTTCACTTCCTCACGATGAGCATAGAGGAGCCCTCCTGATATTCTCAGAACCTGCCACCCGTTCGCGCGGAGCGTTTGATCCCTAACAATGTCCCTTTCGCGGGTTGGCTCATGCTTGTAATGCCACCAGTCATCTACCTCAATGTCCAGTTTGGCATCGGGAAACGCTCCGTCAGCGATGTAGGTACCTCTAGAATGTGGGCGTCGGAGCTCCGGATGGATCTTGTATTCCTGATCGTATTCGAGGCCCATTTCATCGAGAAGCTCGTATAACCTATTCTTGCCTTCAGAAGGGTGGCGGTGAAGCCAGGTCCTGACCCTTTCAGTATTCATCTGCCAGCCGTGACTTCGGCCTCGAAGAAATCTCTGTTTGGTTGCACCTATCGCGGGTCTTGCAACGTCCGGGTCTTTCATCGGGTTGTCGCTCATAATTCTCTGCCGATGATGTTGTCGGACCTCTGGCGGGATGTCCATTCCATCGGTGTAGCATCTTCCCCGATGACGGTTCCAGTTGTCAATCCCTTTCAAGGATTCTCCACATTTTGTGCAGTTGAACAGAGCTCGCTGGATCGATCCTGGTCTCTTTCTTTTCCAGTCCTTGGTATTCTGACACCAGACCTTCAGAATTTTCTCACCTGGCGCGATCTTCTCAACGGTTTTCCATCCAGAGTCTGTCATAACCGGATGCTCAGCAGTTAGGGAGAGATGTCTAGCCTCCCGGCTTCCATAGCTTAGGTCCCAGATCCGAGCAAGGCGAGACCCTGTGCGTGTAACGATGTTCGGGTGAATATTCATCTCGTTGTCGACATCGTA
>Ga0066710_100007276_pt1 | contig 10542 bp, 9 predicted proteins | sample GraSoiAngelo_159_FD_79666 | JGI IMG/M metagenome (GOLD analysis project Ga0066710, IMG submission 79666) | Grasslands soil microbial communities from the Angelo Coastal Reserve, California, USA - 14_1009_16_40cm | ecosystem: Environmental > Terrestrial > Soil > Grasslands | place: USA...
CGGCCGGGGCTCAAGGCAAAATCGCCACCGTGCTTCAGCATGGCAGTTCGCCGCTCGTTACATTCCGGATACTTTTCATGACCGGTTCGTCCTTTGATCCTCCGGGCAAGGAAGGCGTTGCCGCACTGACCGCCGCAATGCTTGCGGAAGGCGGCACGCGCACCCGGAATTATCAGCAAATTGTTGAGGCCATGTATCCGATGGCGACTTCCCTGGAGTGGCAGGTTGACAAAGAAATGACCGTCTTTAGCGGCACCACCCACTTGGAAAATCTCGATTCTTATTATGCGCTGCTCAAAGACATGCTGCTGGAGCCCGGTTTCCGTTCGGAAGACTTCACCCGCTTGCAGGATGATGCCATCAATTTTCTGAAGGTATCGCTACGGCAGGGTAACGATGAGGAACTCGGCAAGGAGTACCTCTATAACATCATTTATGCGGGACATGCTTACGCCCATCACAGCATGGGAAGGATCCGCTCGCTTGAAAGACTCACTGTTGACAATGTGCGCGATTTTTATCGAAGCCAGTACACAAAGGCCAACATGGTGATCGGGTTGGCCGGTGGCTACCCCGAGAGCTTTGTTCAGAAGCTTCAAGTCGACTTCGCGAAATTGCCTGAAGGCACAGCCAGCAAGAAGCATTTCGATGCTCCTAAACTTTCTGCGGGTACGCATGTCCAGATCATCGACCGCGACACCCGATCCACGGCCGTCTCTCTGGGATTTCCAATCGACGTGACTCGTGCATCAGAGGAATGGCCGGCGCTCGCGCTGGTGGCTTCTTATTTTGGCCAGCACCGCTCGTCAAATAGCTATCTGTACCAACGGCTGCGCGAAGCGCGGGGACTCAACTATGGCGACTACGCCTATGTGGAATACTTTCCTCGCGGTATGTTCAGGATGACGCCGGAGCCGAACCTTGGACGCCAACAGCAGATTTTCCAAATCTGGATTCGTCCCGTCGAGCCGCAGAACGGGTTGTTTGCGTTGCGCGCAGCTCTATATGAATACGACAAGCTCGTGCGCGATGGCATCTCGCGGGAGGCTTTCGAGACAACGCGCGAGTTTTTGATGAAGTACGCCAATGTCCTGACGCAAACACAAGATGCGCGTCTCGGCTATTCCCTGGATAGCCGTTACTACGGCATGCCGGACTCACATGCTTACATGCGCGATCAGTTATCGAAGCTCACGCTCGAGGAAGTCAACCGCGCCATCCGGCGTTACCTAAAAACCGACCGGATGCGCATCGTCGTTGTCACCAAAGACGCGGAGCGCTTCCGCGACGCTGTCATCAAGAATGCTCCTTCGCCAATGAATTACAACTCGCCCAAACCGAAAGAGATCATGGATGAAGATAAACTGATCCAGTCTTACAGGATTAACGTGAAGCCGGAAGATGTTGTTATCGTGCAGGTGGAGCGAGTGTTTGAGTGACTGGGAAATTCGGGGACGGAGACCGAATTTCTGAAGTACAAGAAATTCGGTCTCCGTCCCCGAATTTCCCCCGCATTGAAGCGTTCCGGTGCTTGTGAGAGAATTCCGGCATGCTTAAATCTTTCATGATTGCCGCACTCGTCCTGGCAGCTCAAAAGGCGCCGTCCGTAACTGAGCCGCAGAAGACGGTTCAAAGTGGCATCATCGCGGGCACAGTTGCACCACCGGCGGACCAGAAAATCTCAGACCCGGTGCAGGTGATCCTGCTGCCGCCGCGATACACGAATCTTTGGAACAGCGATGTTCAAAAGCGTCTCGATAGTTACTGGGAGCGCTACAAGCCGGCATTCGCCACCCAGAAGGAATACTTCTTTGAAGTGTCGCGTATGGCGCAAAAGGAATCCATTGATTACATCGTTACAAGGATGCGCCGTGACCCTTCCAGTAATGCGTCAGATTTCATTAAACAGACCTCGCCGGAAGGAAAGTTCGAGTTCAAGAACGTCCCGTTTGGTGAATACAAGATTCTCGCGGTCGGCAGAGTTGGCGATAAAAATGTTATCTGGCAGGATACGGTCGACGTGCATAGCCCGATCCCACAATTTCTCGAACTGAAAAAGCGCCTCCCGTGAGTTCTCCCCGGTTCCTCATGGTCGCCGGGGAAGCCTCAGGCGACATGTATGGCGCCGATGTTGCCCGTCGCCTTTTTCGACTATTTTCCGGCTGCCGGATTTACGGCCTCGGGGGCCAGCGTATGCGCGAGGCCGGTGTGGAGTTGGAAGGCGACATCAGCCGCATTGCAGTCGTCGGACCCTTCGAAGTCATTAGCTATCTCGGAAAGCTTTACCGCGTGTTCCGGCGCCTCGCCGAACGGATTGAAAGAGAGCCACCCTCGGCCGCAGTGCTCATCGACTTTCCCGATTTCAACCTTCGCCTGGCCAAGCGCATCAAGGATGCCGGGGCCCCTATCATTTACTACATCAGCCCGCAGGTCTGGGCGTGGCGGCAAGGCCGGTTGAGCCAGATTCAACGGCTCGTCGACAAGATGCTCGTGATTTTTCCCTTCGAAGAACAGATCTATCGAGAGGCGGGCATCCCGGTCGAGTTCGTCGGTCATCCGCTGGTGGACATGGTTTGCGCCTCCAAATCCAAAGAAGAATTCTGTCAGGATCACCAACTCGATCCGCGCAAACCTATCGTTGCCCTCCTGCCGGGAAGCCGGCGAAAGGAAGTTCGATACATTCTGCCTACCCTGTGCAAGACAGTCGACCTGATTGTGATACAAAAACCGGATACGCAGTTCGTATTACCCATGGCGCCTGGACTTGAAAAGCGGCTTCTCGAAAATATGATAGGTGCGCGACCGATCACGGTTGTTATGGACGAGACCTATAACGCCATTCGGTACTCGAGAGCGGCCATTGTCGCCAGCGGAACGGCAACGCTCGAAACGGCCCTTCTCGGCGCGCCGGAGGTGATCGTCTACCGCATTTCGCGAGCGACATGGTTCTTGGGCAAACTTTTGTTGAAGGTGCGGCTGTTTGGAATCGTGAATATCATCCTCGGAGAGGAAGTGGTTCCTGAGCTGTTCCAGAATAAGATGACGCCCGAGGAAGTCAGCAGGACCGCACTCGCATTGATGGATGACGTGTGGTTGCAGTCGCGCATCCGCGGGAACTATGAAAAACTGCGCCGGCAGCTCGGAAAAGGGAATGTCGCGGAGCGAGTAGCGGAATCGGTTTCCGAGCTGATGGGAAAGCATTTGTAGCGGCGGAAGACAAACCACAAAGACACAAAGAAAGGCCGCAATAAAAGCTTACTTATTGCGGCCTTTCTTTGTGTCTTTGTGGTTTTGCCCATCAATTCCGGACAGCGACGAACGAGAGGATAATTTTCGATTCTACCGGCCGGCCAAAACTGGTCGCGGGGGTGAATGACGCCAACGACAGCATCTCCCGAATCCACTGATTGGCTTCCTGACTGTGAGGTCCGGAGAGGACCTCATAGTCCATGACTTTGCCGTCGTCCCCCACTTGAGTCTCGATAGTCAAGGGTTCATCCCAACAGTTGCTGTCGTCGACAGCAAACCGGATCATGGTGGGTTCACTGGTTCGCACCGGCGTATATAGCGCGAAAACAGGTTGTTCGGCTATCCGGTCCTGCGCCAGAACCGTTGAGTTTGAGGCCAGGCTACCCGATAAAATGCCAAAGAACAACATCGTGATGGAAACGCCGAACAGCGCTGGAATAGCAATTGGTTTCAGGAAGAGACCCAGACGGTTCTCAAGCCTCACCAGAAGATTTTTATTTCGCTCGTGTGACAACTTGACGCGGGATTCCAACACCAAGTCTTCAGGAAGCTCTGGTTGGTCGATTCGAGCAAGCAAACTTCTTATCGAAATGAACGACTGAAGCTGTCTCTGGCACGGATGGCAACTAGAAACGTGAGCCTGGAGGCGTTCCGCTTCTTCAGCCGTTGCCATCGAATCGATGAAGGGACTCATCAACTTCTGCGCCGCGCTGCAATCCAGTTCCGGTTTGATCAGGAACAGCGCTGCGGCGCGAGCGACCAGCTCCGAAATGTTGGATCTCACTTTACTCATCGAAGCTACCTCAGACGCGCTGAACCGACAAATAACGCATCAACGACTTTTTTAAATCCGATCGCGCCCGGGCGATGCGTGATTTAACGGTTCCTATCGAAATCCCGAGCACTTCGGCGATTTCACTGTAGGAGAAACCTTCAATATCGCGAAGCACGATGATGGATCGGTGATCGCTTGAAAGCCTTGAAAGAGCCTGCTGAATTGCAGTCTCCTGCTCTTTCGATTCCAAAACTTCTTCCGGCGTCGGCTTTGAATCGGCGACGTAGCGGCCGTTGCGGCCATTCCCATTCGTCGCTGGATGGTCGTCCAGGGACACGGTCGCGAAGCGATATCGGCGCCTCCACCAGCGCAATCGATTCAGGATTTCCGAGAGGGCAATTCTGAAAATCCACGTTTTGAGAGCCGCTTCCCCCTTGAACCCGCCGATGTTGCGGAACACTTTCAAAAAGATCTCCTGAACCACGTCGGAGGCCTCTGCGGAGTCGCCTAACATCCGATAGGCTACATGGAAAATCGAGGCGTGATAAACGCGCACCAACTCGTCGTAGGCGGCGTCCTCGTTCGCCTTTAACCGAAGAACGAATAAAGACTCCTCGGCGTTGACACCAGAAGATTGGTCCAGGTCGTTATAAGCGATCTCTCTTCGCATTGGTTTTCAAATCCCCGTCTGTCCGGGGAGAGTCGCTCCAGTCGTCCGCCTTCAAATCTATCAGACACCGGCCGAGCCCCATTGTTCCACAAATTGCAGACCGGCGTTCATTATTTCTTGAACAGCTTTGGTTGTGGGCGCCTCGCAATAGACCCTCAGAAGCGGCTCCGTGCCGGACTGCCGGAAAAGTATCCAACTATCTCTTTCCAGAAAGACTTTCGAGCCATCCAGCTTGCCCACTTCCTGGACGCGCCGGCCCGCGAGTGCCTGGGGAGGATCGGTCTGCAATTTTTCGACAACCGCTTGCCCGGTGGCGATCGGTACATGCAGGTCGCGCCGGTCGTAATGTAGTTCTCCGAACTCTTTCCATAAGTCCTGAATCAGTTTCGTGCAGGTCTTTCCGGTTGCCGCCAGCAAATCGAGCATCAGCAAGTTGATAAAGATTCCGTCGCGCTCCGGCAAATGACGCGAAAGTCCGATTCCACCGCTTTCCTCACCTCCAATCAGGATCTCGTTTTGGAGCATGAGCTCAGCGATGTTCTTGAAACCAATCGGACACTCGTACTGTTTCAGGCCCAAGCTGGATGCGATACGTGGAATATGCTGGCTCTGCGAGTACGTTCTGGCTACGGCTCCGCGCCAGCCCTTATTCCGATAGACATGAAGCAATAACAGCGACAACGTCTGAAGCGTGTTCATGTATTCGCCGGTTTCATCAACAATGCCAATCCGGTCGGCATCGCCGTCTGTGGCGAGGCCGATATGGCTGCGGGATTTTCTTACGGTTTCAGCCAGCGGTTCCAGTTGCGGCATCATTGGTTCCGGCTGAATTCCACCAAACAGCGGGTCCGGATTCCCGCGGATGGTTTGGACCGTGCAAGATGTATCCCGCAACAATTCTTCAAGTAGGAAGCCGCCGCAGCCGTGCATCGAGTCCACCACGATTTTCAACTTCGATTTGGAAATCTGCTCCCAGTCCACCAGCGATCTCAGCTGATCGAAATATTGCCGCTCCGGCCCGGTCATCTCAATCCCCGCCTCCGCGGATTGTAGCGGCGGTCGAGGACCGCCAGCCGCCAGGGCCGATTCGATTTGGGCCGTGATCGATGGGGTGGCGCTGCCGCCGAAATGGGCTTTGACCTTGAAGCCGTTAAAGATTGCAGGATTGTGGCTGGCTGTGATGACGACGCCGCCGGCGAATCGACGCCGGCGGACTTCGAATGAAACGTATGGCGTTGGATAAGGCCGGTCCATCAGCACCACGTGGAATCCGTTGGCGCTGAAGACTTCGCCAGCGATGCGCGCGAACTGTTCGGACAGAAAGCGAACGTCGTAGCCGATGAACACCGCACGCTCGTGATCTTGGACGGTCTTGAAATAATCTGCGGTGGCCTGGGCCGCATGACGGACGTTCTCAAACGTGAACGTGTCCGCAATGATGCCGCGCCAGCCGTCGGTGCCGAATTTGATCGGGACAGTCATATCGTTCAGTATCCTTAGAGTAATTCGCGGCTATAACTGCGAATAGTCTGTCACCACTGTCTTATCCCCCAGCACGACGCCGGCCCGGAGAACCGCAGAGCGTCCAATGTAGCAACCTTTGCCGACGATACTCCTTGTCAGGCGGGCATCGGCATCGATTGTATTTCCGGACCAGACCACGGAGTCGATGATCTGCGCGCCTTCATCGATCTTGCAGTTTCTACCGATGACCGAATTCTCAATTCGAACACCGCTGCGAATTGTCACATCCTGATCGACGATGGATTTCTGATCGAGGATTGTTCCCGGCGGCAACATCGCGCGATCCAGCGCGCTGGGCGAAACTCGTGGTGAGGTGAACTTCTTTGCGAGAATGTCTTGATGGACTTCAAGGTACTTCTGTGGCGTACCGATATCGATCCAGTACTGGTCGAGAATGAACGACAACACCGGTTCTTTGTGTTCGAGCAGCATCGGAAACAGACCGCGTTCAAACGAATACGCCTCGCCTTTAGGTATGTATTTCAGGACGGACGGTTCAAGGACATAGATGCCGGCATTGATCGTGTTGCAGGTGACCTCATCGGGTCCCGGCTTTTCAATAAACCGCTGTACCCACCCGTCGGGACTCGTTTCAACAAGGCCGTAGGCGGAAGGATTCTCCACAGGGGTCAAAACCAGCGTCGCGACTGCGCCCGTTTCGCGATGCCGCGCAATGACTGACGAAAGATCTAACGAGGTCAACACGTCGCCGTTGAAGACCACGGTCGTGGAATCGATGTTTTCCTCGGCATTCTTAAATGCGCCACCCGTTCCAAGAGGGGTGCCTTCGACGGCGTACTGGATCCATACGCCGTAATCGGACCCGTCCTTCAAAAGGTCCTCGATTTTTCGGGGCTGATACGAGAGACTCAGGATAATTTCCTGAATGCCTCCGCTCCGCATCAAATCGATCTGATACAAAAGAAACGGGGAGTTGGCGACGGGAACAACCGGTTTGGGAGTGTTGATGGTCAGAGGCCGGAGCCGTGTGCCTTTGCCACCGGCCAGGATAAGTCCTTTCATGGAATCTCCGTTTCTATACTAGAATAAACGCATGAATCTGCCTAACGGCCTCACTTTGATGAGAATTTTTTTAGTTCCTCTTCTTGTGGCCGTTCTGCTGACGAAGTACAACGTTCTGATCGCGGCTCTGATATTTCTCGCTGCCTCTCTTACGGATCTCTTGGACGGATATCTGGCGCGAAAGCGAGGACAAGTTACCACGCTGGGCACCTTGCTGGATCCGGTTGCCGACAAACTCCTCATATCATCCGCGTTCATTTCGCTCGTCCAACTCCAGGTCGTGCCGGCATGGATGGTGGTGATCATCATTGGCCGGGAATTTGCAATCAGCGGTCTGCGCAGTATCGCGTCGGCTCAGGGCTTTACGATCGACGCTTCAGAGCTCGGCAAAATCAAAATGGCGGCGCAGGTGGCCGCGATCACACTTCTGATTCTAGGCATGCCTGGTGGAAGCGCGTATCCGGTTTTGCATGCCCTCGGAAACATCGCGCTCTACTTCGTCGTGCTCTTTGCGTTGCTATCCGCCGTTGACTATTTCCGAACCTTCTGGACCAAAATCGACATTAGGTTCAAAGCACGGGAACGCCGGCGCCTGAGTCTGATGCAAAAACGCCAGCGCCGTCAGGTCCCAACTCGTGATGTTCCAACTCACTGAAAGTCAGCGACAGCTCCTTCTTCAGATTGCGCGGGACGCGGTCCGATCCTATCTTGCCGGTGAGCTGCGGCGCCTCCCGGAGTTTACTTCCGGAGTCCTTGCCGAGTCTCACGGAATCTTCGTTTCTATTCACAAAGGACAAGATCTGCGGGGTTGCATCGGCAACGTCAATCCCGTTGGACCGCTGTGGCGGAGCGCCGCCGAATGTGCGATAGCCGCCGCTGTTGGTGATCTCAGATTCACGCCAATAACGTTGCCGGAGCTTTCCCTGGTGGAATTCGAAATCTCAGTATTGTCGGCGGTCGAGCAGGTGCAAAGCGTCAACGAAATCGAGGTCGGCGTCCATGGCCTTCTCGTCAGCAAAGGAGGGTCGCGAGGTTTGCTCTTGCCGCAGGTTGCAACGACGTATGGCTGGGACCGCGAAAGATTTCTTCAGGAAACCTGTAAGAAAGCCGGCTTGAAATCCGACGATTGGAAAGATGGCGCCACCATCTACCGCTTTCGGGCGCTTGTCTTTGGCGAAAAGGCATTCCACTTTACGACCAATTCATGATCCTGACGCTCCCCTATCCCAACATCGACCCGGTGTTTCTGCGCATCGGCCCATTGCAACTGCGCTGGTACGGGCTGATGTACATGCTTTCATTCGTTATTGGTTATTTCGTGCTGCGTCGCTTTGCGAAACTCCGCAAGCTCGAGCAATCGAATGATGATTTATACGATCTTCTGTTCTACTTGATCCTTGGCGTGATGATCGGCGGCCGGCTCGGTTACGTGGTCTTCTACGACCTGGGAAGTTATATTCGCGAACCGCTGTCGATCCTGGCGATCTGGCAAGGCGGGATGTCCTTCCATGGCGGATTTATTGGCGTGATTGCCGGCATCTGGTGGATCTGTCGAAAGAAACGTTGGAATTTCTGGGAAATTGCGGATCTGGTCTCGGTTGCTGTACCGATCGGACTTGGCCTTGGCCGTATTGGCAATTTCATTAATGGCGAATTATTCGGGCGGCCCGCCAATGTGGCTTGGGCGATGGTTTTTCCTGAAGGTGGAGCAGTTGCGCGGCACCCTTCGCAACTTTATGAAGCACTCCTTGAGGGCCTCGTGCTCTTCTTGATTCTCAGGTGGTTGTACAGAAGAAACTTCTATCCTGGAACGGTCTTCTGGGGTCTTGTGGCTTTTTACGGCCTGTTTCGATTTCTTGTTGAGTTTGTCCGCGAGCCTGACGCCCAAATTGGTTTTGATCTTGGACCGTTTACTCGCGGACAACTCCTGACCTTTCCGATGCTTGTCGTCGGGACGGTTATGATGATTACTTACGCTCGACGGCATCCCCCAGAGAAAGCCCATCGGACGCGTAAGTCACGAGCGCAGTAGACGCGCGCTCCTCGACCTTTAAGACAACCAATTCGCCGATTGCAGTTCGGACGCCCTTCAATTTCTTTGCTTCTTTCGGTACCTTGTAAAGGCGGCCGTCCAGCTCGACGTTCCGATAGACCACGAAAACGTCTCCAGGCTTTACGCCCAGGCTTTGTCCGGCATCGATATAAACAATTTCTCCTTCGCTAGCGATTCCTCTATCGAGGGAAGCTAGGTGGCCACGCCGCACACCGGGAATTATTCCAGACCCTTTTAGAACCGAACCGAAATTCAACAGCATCGCTTGACTGATGACGACCGAGCCCTTCACGTCGCCAGCTACCTTCATCGTGGGGCTAAACTGGCGCGGCCGAGCAACCGCCGGCACTGCGATCGGCTGGAACGGAAGCATGATGTCGCCCACCTGAATGCCGTCGCCACAAGTTCGGATCACACGTGCGATTGAAAAATCCGGTTGCGTCATTACCACGGAGAGCTGTGCCACATCCAGGTAATGCATACCCAGATCTCTCTGCGTGCCGGCCCCTCCACTTGGGTTCGTGATCGTGGTCGTGGGCCGGATGACCTGATACATCGCACTCGTCGCGATTCCGTCTTCGGAACCCTGGCTAAGGTAAACGTATTCGGAGTCCGACGCTAGAACCCCGCCACTGGCGTCCAGCTTCGAGATCACCATCAAGTCTTTTGGAACCTCAGCCTTCCGCACGAAGCCCGAGCAATACAAGTCGTTCGCCTTAATTTCCGCAACAGGTTTGCGTTGCTCCAATTGGAAAACAGGAGCAGGCGGCGGAGGCGGAGGAGGTGGCGGAGGCGGAGGAGGTGCCGCCGGCCTTGCCGGGGGCGGTTCGGGCGTGGGTTCGGGAGGAGGAGGCGGCAGCGGTTCGGGCGGAGCGGCTTCTGTAATTTGCGTCACCGGCCGGATCAGAATCTTGTCGTTCGGATAAATCCAGTGCGGATTAACGATGTGCTCGTTCTGCTCCCAAATCTGGGGCCACAAGCGCGGATTCTTCAGCACCGCTGCGGAGATAGCCGACAGCGTCTCACCCTTCTCCACCACGTGCACTTCAAACTTGTCCAGATTCGCTGGATCCGGATTGGCGGTGAAATGACCGTCGGCACCCTGAGTCAATTTGTGAGGTGGCGGCCCCTGCTGGGGAACCGTCTTCTCAGGCGTTTGGGCTAAAGAGGTGGCAGCAATAATCAAAACGGCCAAGAGAGTTCTCATAAGTCCGTCATTAGTAGCAGAAGCGCATAACCGCGTCAACC
>Ga0066710_100007277_pt1 | contig 10541 bp, 7 predicted proteins | sample GraSoiAngelo_159_FD_79666 | JGI IMG/M metagenome (GOLD analysis project Ga0066710, IMG submission 79666) | Grasslands soil microbial communities from the Angelo Coastal Reserve, California, USA - 14_1009_16_40cm | ecosystem: Environmental > Terrestrial > Soil > Grasslands | place: USA...
CAATACCATCGACGATACCGCCAAGGCGGGCGAGGACTATCTGCCTCAGAGCAGGACGCTCAACTTCTCGCCCCTCGAAGTGAGCAAGGAAGTCATGGTGCCATTGCTGGCGAAGGCGGGTGTTGATGCCCGTCTCTTCTTCAAGCTGAAGCTGAGTAACCCGAGCGCGGGCTACACGAACATCGCATCAACGCCTATCGCGATTCTGGCCGACTTGCGAATCGCGACGAATTCGCTGCGGCCGCGTGCAGATGGTTCGATCACCATCACTCTGCACGGCACCGTGCCTGGGAGATGGTACGGCTTGGGAAGTTCGATTGACTTGAAGAATTGGCAATGGGTCGCAGGCATCCAAGCCACTGGGAACACGGTGGTGTTTGACAGTTTCCTGCAGAAGACCTCGCCACGATTCTTCCGGGCGCTGGGAGAATAAACAGCAGAAACCATTCAGACCATGACGAGGGACGATGCCATGAAACTTTCTCAGCAGTCCGCCAGCTTTTGGAGTCCGCCAATGCTTTGGCGCTTTGGGTTCACCGCGATGCCACGACGAACACGAATCCCAAGGGGATTCCGGCCCAGAGCCCAAGGTTGCGAGGCACGAGCTACCCTGGGTGGCGTGTCCAAAGATTTTTCACAACCCCAACGGGGTTGCGGGCCGGCAACGCGGGACGGACACAACCCCGTTAGGGTTGTCGTATATTCGCGACGTTTTCCCAGGGTAGCTCGTGCCTTGCAACCCTGGGCTGGAGGACACAATCCCTTCAGGATTGCTGTCGAACAGATGCTCCCGCGCGAACATCCGCCGCCCTTCCGCCCGGCGAAGCTGCGCTGAGTCCGCTCTGGTTCCGCCAGAGCAAAACCAATCCGTGTTTATGAAAATCCGGCGCGCACTTTCCTTGTCTTTTTCCGGCGACCGGCGGCAGAACGAGGACTCCTGCTGACCAACGGAGCGAGGCACGTCAGTGCGGCCACAAACGAAACAAAAACGCATGAAAAAAATTATAGAACTAACGAATTCAGTTTCGCCGCGCTTGCGCGTCGTCGCAGCGGGCCGGCGCGCGGATTTCTACCTGCGCCGGGCCTTCTGCAGACAGGTCCGTCCGCTTCAGCTTCCTCATCGGATAAAATTCTCGGCGATTGTTTTAGCTGCCACTCTGGTTCTGTCGAACGCCGCCGGAGCCGCAGACAGCTTAAAGATTGAACCCGCCCACGCGCTGCCCGATTACACGAAACTGTTCCTGGCCGGAGACACATTCAGTCGACGATTCGGGAATGCGTTCGCAGCGGGCGATTTCAACAAGGACGGACGCGTTGATCTGGTCACCCATATTCACGGGCCCGACCCGAACGACCGCCAATTTGCGGCGCGGGTTTATCTCCAGGACGCCAGTAGTGCCTTTGCGGAAAAGAGCGAGTACCCGCTCCCGAATGTCGGTGTCTTGACCTGGGCTTTTGAGACGGCTGACTTTAACGGGGACGGGCATCTGGACGTTATTATGGATGATATTGGAAACGACCTGGTGCTGATGCTCGGCAATGGTGACGGCACCTTTAAGCCGACAACTTTTCTAGGACTGAGCGCCTCTGGCTTTTTCGCAGTCGCCGACCTCAACGGGGACAAGCATCTCGACTTGGTGGCCGGAAATTTGGACGGGACGGTCGGGGTCTTTACTGGAGCAGGCGATGGGAGGTTCACCCTGAAAGCCACGCTCGCCACTCATGTTATTCCCGCCTTTCCGCCGAGAGGCCAAATCATGATCGGTGATCTGAACGGGGACGGGAAACCGGACATTGCCGTCGCCTCGGTGCCAGATATCGACACTGACACTGGCAATCTCGATGTGTTCCTGGGGAGTGGCGACGGCACGTTTCAAGAAGTGATTCGCACGCCTAATGTCGCGGTGCTCTGGGGTGCCTTGGGCGATTTCAACAGCGATGGCATCCTTGATTTTGCCGGGGATCGTCGTTCGCCCAAGCAACTGGAGATTTGGCTCGGAAAAGGCGATGGGCATTTCAACAAGAACAAGGTCTATTCGCCAAGCCTTAATGTTCCGGTGGGGATTAAGGTCGCCGATCTCAATTACGATGGCATTCCCGATGTCATCGTGTCCGGAGAGAGCAGCAGCACCGTCTTCCAAGCTCCCCTGAGCATCTTCCTGGGGAAGGGGGACGGGAGCTTCCAGGCACCGAAATCATTCAGCCCGGTGAGCAATTATCAGTTTGGCAATAGCGGGCTGGTCCTCATCGATTTGGATGGAGATGGGTTGCTGGATATGGTCGGCCTGGCTGAAGATCCGGCAGCGCTACAGGAAGAAATCTTGGCGAGCGCGCTCAGCAAAGGGGTGAAGCGCGATCCAACTATCGGGTTCCTCTTAAGCGTGCAGAACAGCACGCCCACTGCGACGGGGTCAGTTGTACTGGAAGCGACCACGAACTTGGTGAACTGGACGGCGCTGGCGACGAATGCGGCGTCGGTCGCCTCGTGGCCGCTCGTGGATACGAGCGCCAGCGGCCAGCCCCAGCGCTTCTACCGCACACGCCGACAGTGAGCGCGCTGTGCGTGGACTTTCCTCCCGTGTGAGAGGAGAGCGGGTCTTGGCGGTAATCCCGTGTGTGCGCCAAGACCCGCAAGTTGATTTTGAAATCGTCACCGCACGTAGCTGTTTTGTTCTCGCATTCGCCCGCGGCCCTGACTCAAATCAACGGACACGACGCATGAAAGTTTCTCGGACCATTGTTCGTCAAGGCGCGCCTCGTCCCGCGATCCAGCGGTTCGTCCTTGCTGCCGATGGCGCCTTCACTTTGATCGAATTGTTGGTGGTGATCGCCATCATCGCGATCCTGGCGGGAATGCTTTTGCCCGCGCTCACTGGCGCCAAGCAATCCGCTCTGGGCGCGGCTTGCCGGAACAATCAGAAGAATCTGATCCTCGCCTGGATGATGTACGCAGACGACAGCGCCGGGCGGATTGCGCGCGCCCACGACAAGGGACGAAAGGAGTTCGACTGGGTGGGTCCGAAACAAACGGATTCGGGTAGGGAAACCGGGGCCTCCGGCTCGGTCGAGGACGAGAAGCGCGGTTTGAAAGATGGAATGCTCTGGCCCTATGCGCAGAGCGCAGGTGCGTATCATTGCCCAGCGGATCGCCGCGACAGCCGAGAGAAATCGAAGAAGGTGAATCAAGGCAGGGCGTATCGCAGTTATGCCGTTCCGTGCAGCATGAATGGCCCGCCTTATTCGTCGAACCCGATTGTCAAAAACGATCAGATTTTCTCGCCCGCCACGAAGTACGTGTTCCTGGAGGAAGATAACGACGTGAGCGGCGTGAACTGGGGCGGATGGCTATTGCCGTGTCCGTTCACCGATGCCTGGTGGGATCCGATCGCGATTCGCCACGGCAAAAAGAATTGCCTCGCGTTCTCTGACGGGCACGTGGAACTCCACAAATGGCTTGATCCTCGCACATTCGCCATGGCTCAAGGCCAGGTCTTCGGTTTAACCGCACCCAAAAGTTCCGACCTGGAGTTCATGCAGCGAGGTTATGCCCAGGTGGGCGACAAGGAGTAGGGGTTTCGTTCAAGCGAACGAAAGGCGGGTTTGGTCGAGAGGCCTTGTACGCCACCGGACGCGCCTGGGCCTTTGCCAACATTCCTCGCATAAGGAATCGTCCTGTCGAGAGTCGAATCCGGCGCTCGCTTTGGGCGCCATTTCCTCCCATGCTGCCCCGCGTGAACGACTTGACCCGCATCCTCAACCGGGTTCAGCAAGGCGACCCCAAAGCTGCGGAGGAATTGCTGCCGCTGGTCTATGAGGAACTGCGCCGGCTGGCCGCCCAGAAGATGGCGAACGCCGCCGCCGGTCACACTCTTCAGCCCACCGCGCTTGTCCACGAAGCCTGGCTCCGCCTGGGCGGGGACCAACAGCCGCGATGGCAGAACCGCGCCCACTTCTTTGCCGCAGCAGGCGAGGCCATGCGGCGCATCCTCATCGAGAAGGCCCGCCGCCGACGGCGCCGGCGCCACGGCGGCGGCCAGGAGCGGGTGGACCTCGATGAAATCGAAATCGCGGCGCCGGAGGATGATGATCGGCTGCTCGCGGTGCATGAGGCGCTCGACCGGCTCGCTCACGAAGACCTGGTGAAATCCGACGTGGTTAAATTGCGGTTCTTCGTTGGGCTGAGCGACCGCGAGGTGGCCGAAGCCCTCGGCATCTCGGAGCGCACAGTCGAGCGGTGTTGGGCCTACGCCAAAGTCTGGTTGCTTCGCGCGATCCGAGAGGAGGGAGGCGGCCAATCCGCTTGACAGCGCAAGCAAACCGAACGCGCTCCAAACACTTCGCGCCGGATGTAGCCTGGAGCGAACGATAGCGCGCCAGCGCATGGAGTGCGTCTGACCTGCCACCGCTGGCGAGTCGCCACGGAGTGTGTTCGGATCGCCAAAGGGCCTGTCGGGTTTGGCAAAGAAACGGCGCATGTATTATTGGAGAGTTTGTGAACTGACTCGATGAACGAACGCCATCCAGAGGAAGAAGCACTGTTCGAGGCCGCCCGAAGGCTGAACGATCCGGCCCAGCGCGCCGCGTTCCTGGAAGCGGCGTGCGTCGGCAATCCCGGCTTGCGCAGACAACTGGACGACTTGTTCGCCGCCCAGGGCGATGCCGAGGAATGGTTTCGCCCGCTGCCACAGCCGCGCGCCAGCCAGGAGAATCCACCAGTTCTGAGCGCGCCAGTCACCGAAGAGGCCGGCGCTTTGATCGGTCGCTACAAGCTGCTCCAGAAGATCGGCGAGGGCGGCTTTGGAGTCGTTTACCTGGCGGAGCAAAAGGAGCCGGTCAAGCGTCGCGTCGCGCTCAAGATCATCAAGCTGGGCATGGACACCAGGCAAGTCGTCGCGCGCTTCGAAGCCGAGCGTCAGGCGCTCGCGATGATGGACCACCCGAACATCGCTAAAATCTTGGAGGCCGGTGCGACGGACAGCCCCCTCACCCCGGCCCTCTCCCCCGATGGGGGAGAGGGTGTCCGAAGGGAGAGTGAAGGCGATGCGCACGCCAAAGCGCAAATCGAAAATCAGAAATCGCAAATCCACCAAGGCCGGCCTTACTTCGTCATGAAACTGGTGCGCGGAGTGCCGATCACTCAGTATTGCGACGAGAACCAGCTCTCTCCCGGCGAACGCCTCCAGCTTTTCTTGCAGGTATGTGAGGCCGTGCAGCACGCGCACCAGAAGGGCATCATTCACCGCGACCTCAAGCCCTCGAACATTCTCATCACTGTCAACGATGGACGAGCCGTGCCCAAGGTCATCGACTTCGGCATCGCCAAGGCCACGCAGCAGGAGCTGACCGAGAAGACGATCGTCACTCAGTTCCATCATTTCATCGGCACGCCGGCCTACATCAGTCCCGAGCAGGCGCAGATGTCGAGCCTCGATATCGACACGCGCAGCGACATCTACAGCCTGGGGGTATTGCTCTACGAACTGCTCACCGGCAGGACACCATTCGACGGCAAGGAACTGCTCGCCTCGGGTCTGGACGCGATGCGGCAGACGATCCGTGAAAAGGAACCGCCCAGGCCCAGCACGCGATTGAGTACGATGGCCGAGGCCGAGCGGACCACGACGGCGCGGTTGCGCAAATCCGAGCCGCCGCAGTTGATCCACCTGCTGCGCGGCGACCTAGACTGGATCGTGATGAAATGTTTGGAGAAGGACCGGACACGCCGCTACGACACAGCTAACAGTCTTGCGGGGGACATCGAGCGCCATTTGAGTAACGAACCTGTGGTGGCCCGACCGCCGACCGCCGTTTATCGTTTCCAGAAATTGGTTCGCCGAAATAAGCTTCCGTTCGCCGCAGCGACGTTCGCGGCGACCGCCCTCATTCTGACGGTAGTCATCAGCAGCTGGCAGGCGGTCGAAGCAAAGCGGTCGGAAGGAAAGGCCAAGGAACAGGCGGAGATTGCCCGCTCGATAAAGGACTTCCTCACTGAGCAACTGTTGGGCACCACCAATCCGTTTGTCGATCCGGAGCCGGATTCCAATAAACGCCCGCTGCTGGAGCGAATCGCGCGACAGCTCGAAGGCAAATTTGCCGATCGGCCTCTGATCGAGGCACAGTTGCGCTATGCTCTTGGCGAGGCCTTTAAGGACGTCGGGGAATTCGCCCTGTCTGTCGCACAGTTCGAGAAATCTTTGGCGATTCGCCGCCGCGTGCTCACGCCTCGGCATTCCGATTCGCTCGAGACAGCCGCTGGGCTTGCCGAGGCATACATCGGTTGCGGCCGACGGGCGGAAGCGGAAAAGCTGTTGGCCGAAGCAGTTGCTGTCGCGCGAAGTTCGCCTCATACGTTGACAAAGGGCGCAGGATGGGTGCTTCGCCAGCAAGGCTACCTCTTGTTTCGAGATGGCCGTGCCGCTGAGGCAGTGCCTTACCTGAAGGAAGCGGTCGCAATTCTGAAGCGAACCCTGGATGCGAACGACCCCAGATTGAGAAGCGGCATCGGGATCGGTCTGCTCGCTCACGCGACCTGCGCAGCTGGCCAATGGAAGGAAGCGCAGACGTTGATCAGCGAAGCGCTCCAGCAATGTGAAAGAGACCACGGTGCGGAATCTCCGCTCGCCGCCTTATTACAGCGATCGCAAGCCTGTTTTTTTCTCCAACGTGGGAAATGGCAAGATGCCCTGCCGCTCCTTGAGCGCAGTCTGCCGATTCACCGACGCGTCCTGGGAACGAATAGCCAACATACCTTGGAGGCCGAATTCTACTTGGGTTGGGCCTGGGAGCAAAAGGGAGACGCCGAAGAGGCGGCGAAGCTCTATGCCGGTTTGCTTCCGCGCTGGGCGAAATATTTTCCGTTCGATCTCGCGCGAAGCCACTGCTGTCGTATCGCGCAGTTCTTCATGCGCCACCAGCGCTTTGACGAAGCCAAGGCCGCGTATGCCCGGTTAACAGAATCGTTCGACCTCAACCCGCCCGAGTGGTCTTGGGAATTCGATAATCTGATAGAGGCAACTGCGGCAACGAAGGGGTGGCCGGCCGTGGCGGAAATCTTGCGAAGAAATTTTGATCGTTCCTTCGACTCACTGTCGCTGTGGCTCAACAAGGCTTGCGTTTTCAGGTATGTTGGCGACGAGGATCGGTATCGGCAGGTAGTAACAAACGTCCTGGCCTTGGCTCCGACCGCCAAATCCTTGGACGACCAACGCCTGATCGTCGAAATCGCGGGCTTGGGTCCCTTCGAGCCTGCCGCGGAGCGAGTGAAACAACTCGATTTGCTGATGGAGGCTCTGCACTTCGCTTCGCGGCGAGGCACAACGAACCAACAAGTTTGGAGTTCTCGGGCGATTGCTTGCCTGCAGCTTCGGCTCGGCCGGCTCCGCGAATGCCTGACGAGCTTGGAAAATTCAGCCGCCCAAGAGACTCGGTCAGAGCGGGGATTGAGCCTGATGACCAAGGCCCTGTGCTTGCACCGTTCAGGGAATGCGGGAGCAGCGCGTGCAGCGTTCGACGAGAGCGAGGCCATCATAATGCCGATGCTGCCGGAACCCCTCAGTCAAAACGAAGGTTTCCTGCCCGCGTATCAACTTAATTACCTCGCGCTTCGCCGCGAAGCACAGGCGTTGCTCGCCAGCGACCACCCCAAGCCATGACGAGGCTCGATGCCATGATAAGATTTCTTCCGATGAGTCGAAACGCGGACATTTCTGTCCGCAGCAACGTTCGGGTCATCCAAGCTCCCGGAAGTTTCGAACATCGGAGACTGTTTTCTACTCGCTGCGGACGGGAATGTCCGCTCTCCGACGGTTCTTCGACCGTTGGCCGTTTCACAAGGGACATCCGGCTCCTCCGAATCGCCCCTGACCGTTCGCCTCCTGCGGATTCGGCGAAGCTGCGCTAATTCGGCTCCGGCTCCGCCGGAGCAAAACCAATCCGTGTTGCTGAAAACCCGGCGCGCACCTTCTCTATCTTTCTTCCGACCAGTGGCGGCAGCACGAGGACTTCTGCTGCCCGGCGGCGCGAAAAAGGGCGGTGCGGCCACAAACTAAGAACAAGTCATGAAAGAAATCATCCTGCTCATTACCTTAACTGCCATCCGCGCGCTGACGACCCTCGCCAGCGCCGCGGAGACCTTATCGATCAAACCTGCCCACACGTTGCCAGATTACACCAAGCTCAGTCTCGCCACGAACACAGTCAGTGGATTCACCCAATTCTGGGACACCCTTGCCTCCGGCGATTTCAATGAGGACGGCCTATTGGACGCAGTCGTCCTTGTAGGCGGGCCCGATGACGACCCATGGCCATTGGGGTTGATGGTTCTGCTCCAAGGTGCGGACGGCACCTTTGCGAAAAAGATTGAGTACACCCTCCCGACCACAGGCTTCACGTGGGATTTTGTTCTGGCGGACTTCAATGAGGATGGTCATTTGGACCTTGTCTTGGACGAGCTGGGCACCGACCTGGTGATGTTACTAGGCAACGGCGACGGGACTTTCCACCAACCAGCTTACGTGGGATTGGCCGCATCCACGTTTCCGGTCGCGGCCGACTTGGATGGCGACCACCATTTGGATCTGCTGGTCGGTAAACTGGACGGTACCGTCGGATTCTTCGCTGGAGTGGGCAACGGGACTTTTACCCTTAAAGCCTCGCTCGACACCCAAGTAAATGCCAACCCTCCCTATTACCGGCAGGGACAAATCATGGTCGGCGATCTGAATCGAGATGGCAAACTGGACGTCGCGGTCGCCTCCGTGACAAATCTCACTACCGAAATCGGCAACTTGGATGTTTTCCTTGGAAAGGGCGGAGGCTCGTTTCAGGAAGTGATCAGGACCTCGAGCGTCGCCGTCTGGAGAGGGGCCTTGGGCGATTTCAACGGCGACGGCATCCTTGATTTCGCGGGTGACACCCGGCTCTCGTCCCCGCGAATCGAGATCTGGCTCGGACAGGGTGATGGGCGCTTCACCAAAGGCAAGACCTACTCGATTCCGAGCGGCTAAGCCCCGCTCGTCGTCCAGGTCGCCGACCTCAATCAAGACGGCATCTTGGATGTGGTGGTCTCTGCGGGAAACCCGGGCGTTTTTCCCGCGACTCTCTTGAGTATCTTCCTCGGCAATGGGGATGGCAGCTTCCAATCGCGCCGCGAATTCACGACACTCGCCGGTTCACTCGTTGCCAATGTTGGGCCCCGACTCATTGACTTCAATAAGGATGGCCTGCTGGATCTTCTCACCGTTGCCGAATTCCGCACGCCACGAGCCAATGCGCTCGCCCTCGCGCTCAATCAGGGGGTGAAGTTTGGGCTGGATCTTGGATTTCTGGTTAACGTGCAGAGCACTACGCCCGGCGCGACCGGGCCAGTCCTCCTGGAAGCCAGCACCAATCTGAGGGACTGGACTCCGCTGGCGACGAATTCACCCGCCGCGACGTGGCCGTTTGTCGATACCAGCGCTGGCTTGCAACAGCGCTTCTACCGGACGCGCCAGCCATGAGAAGCGAGCGTGATTTCCCGCCCGTGTGGGTGGGCGGCGGGTCTGGGCAGAAACCGTGTGCGCGCCCAGGCCCGCTGTGCTTTGAGCAGAATTGCGGTTGTCGTCAGGTGATCCGCGCCTCTTCCAAGTCGAGTTCATGCTGGAGTTTGTGCAGCAATTCATCGGCGACCTCGCCCCGATGACGGAGTTCCAATAATTTCCGACGTTCAGCGGCCAGGGCTTCCCGCCGTAGCCGGCGACCGGCCACGAGTTCCTCACGCCGGGTGCTCCAGCCCAGCACGTGCGCCTGTTCGTCGGTCAGGTGGGCATTCCGATTCTTATATTCGAGGCGCAAAGCGTTGATCGCTGGCTGATGCTAAGTGTTCGCGGGACGGACAATTCTGCCCAGGAAGAATGCACCGAGCCGGATTCGGAGGGCGGAATTCTTTCAATTGAGATGGGTGGCGTTGGCACTGCGGCTGCGTACTGGGCGCCATGCGAGAAAATCCCAGACGTTCTTTTGCCCTCAGTGCGGCGTTCGCCACCGCGGTCATGGCGGTGATCGCTTTAGGCGAAGGCGTCCAGGCCGCCAGCCCGACGAATCCGATCCTCTTCGTGACCCAGGTCCCCAGCCCCACCGAGGTGAATTCCGATGTGGTCTCGAACAGTATTGTCGCTGTCGCTTCAGCTTTCGGCAATCATCTGGGCGGAACGAAATGGGCGCCGCGCGGCGGTGACTTGTACATCCGCTATCCCGACGGGACCATCCGGAATCTGACCCGCGCCGCCGGCTACGGCGTTTCGGGCGCGCAGCACACCAACGGCATCGCAGTCCGCCAGCCCTCGATTCATCGGAGCGGGACGAAGGCGGTGTTCAGCATGGTGGTGAGCGCCCCCGCCGACGCGAACGACACCACGACGTTTTACTGGCAGCTTTACGAGATCACGAACTTTCTCGACCCGGCTGCAACGCCGATCATCACCAAAGTCCCAAACCAACCGGCGAATTACAATAATGTCAGCCCCACCTACGGCACGGATGAACGAATCATTTTCACCAGCGAC
>Ga0066710_100007279_pt1 | contig 10540 bp, 8 predicted proteins | sample GraSoiAngelo_159_FD_79666 | JGI IMG/M metagenome (GOLD analysis project Ga0066710, IMG submission 79666) | Grasslands soil microbial communities from the Angelo Coastal Reserve, California, USA - 14_1009_16_40cm | ecosystem: Environmental > Terrestrial > Soil > Grasslands | place: USA...
CACGGCATCCTTCACCACGGCCGCGTTGGCGGGCGCCGGCGCGGACTTCCCGGCGACCACGAGCAGCTCGTCGACACCGGCGCGGATCCCGCCGGCCAGCACGCCTACGTCGGGTACCGCGTCGAAGTCCCCGGTGACGCCGAAGTTGAGCTGGTCGAGGTAGGACAGGATGCCGACCGCCGTGCGGATGTTGGCCGCGATCGGGATGTAGGGGCGGATCTCGGTCATCCGGCGGCCGAGCATGAACAGCGGGAAGCGCGGGCCGGGCACGTTCGTGGTGACCGTCTGCGTCACCGGCTGCGGGACCCGGTACGCCACCCGGGAACCCAGCGCCAGCAGGGTCGGCGCGGCGAACCCGGCCAGCTCGCTGAGCGCCTGCGCGCCGACCGCCTGGCGGGTCTCCTTCAGGTTGTCCATCTGCTCGCGCAGCCGGGCCAGGCGCCGCTGCGGATCCGACTCGCCGACCGGCAGGTTGACCAGCAGCGCGGACACCCGGTTGTTCAGCACGCCCTGCTCCTGCTTGCCGCGCACCGAGACGGGTACCAGCGAGCGGACGAGCTGGCCCTCGGCCAGCTCGCCACGGCTGGCGAGCAGGTCGCGGAAGCCGCGGGTGACCGCCGCCAGTACGACGTCGTTCACGGTGCCGCCCAGCGCCGTGCGGATCTGCTTGACCTCGTCGAGCGACGCCTGCGTCCACTCCCAGCGCCGGTGCGGTCCGCGGGAGCCGTTCAGCGAGCGGGCGGTCGCCCCGCCCAGGCTCCGGGCGGTACCCGGCAGCCCCCGGCTGAAGGCGAGCAGCCGGCCCGGGTTCAGGGCGCTGCGGGCCAGCTCCGGTACCCGGCCCAGCTGCTGCAGCGGCGCACCGAACGCGTCGCGCAGCCCCTCCAGCCACAGCCGCGGCGTCGACGGCGCCGGCCGCGGCGACCAGCCGTCCGGCGTCGGCGGGTGCTCCGCGTCCGGGCTGGTGTCCAGCAGCAGCGCGGCCAGGTCCCAGCCGGCCACCCCGTCGATCATGCAGTGGTGCACCTTGGAGATGACCGCCCAGCGGTCGTCGTCGAGGCCCTCGACAAACCAGAGTTCCCACAGCGGCTTGTCCATGTCCAGCCGCTGGGCGAACACCCGGCCGGCGAGGTTGCGCAGCTGTTCCGCGCCGCCCGGCCGGGGTACCGCGGTGTGCCGGACGTGGTACAGGATCTCGAAGTGCTCGTCGTCGACCCACGCGGGCCGGCCGATGTGCAGCGGCACCGCGCGCACCCGCTGCCGGTACCGGGGCACCTTGGGCAGCTTGCTGACCAGCAACCGCACGACGTCGCCGTAGCTCGGCGCCGGTCCTTCGAACACCGAGACCGAGCCGACGTGCATCGGCGTGTTCTCGTTCTCCAGGAAGTAGAACCCGGCATCCAGCGTGCTCATCCGCTCCATCGCGCACCGCCCTTCTACGGCGACGCTAGTGCGGCGTGCGGTGCATCATCAACCGTTTCCGGCAAGCCGGTTGGGAGCCGACCACCGGACATCGATCCGGCCAGGATATCCTCCCTCCTCGTGATCGGGTTCTGTGTTGACTAAGGAGAGCGCGTCGTGACCAACCCGCCTGCGCGCCGACCGACCCCCGCCGAGGTACGCCGCGAGCAGAAGCGCCAGAACAAGCAGGCCGCCGCGGCCCGCCGGGCCGCCGCCAGACGCCGCCAGCAGTGGCGCATCGCCGGGCTGAGCGCGCTCGCGGTCGCCGTCGTCCTCGGCGGTGCGGTGTGGCTGTTCACCGGCACGCGGTCGCACAACCCGACGGCGTCCGCGTCGACGTCGGCCGCGCCGTCCGCGTCGGGCGCCTGCCCGTCGTCGGCCGCCGCACCCGCGAACACGGCGGCCTTCCCGGGGGTACCGGCCGGTGAGGATCGGGCGCTGCAGAAGAAGCCCGACGTCAAGGCCGGTACCGGTGACCTCACCGCGCTCAAGGTGACCACCCTGGTCGAGGGCAAGGGTCCGGCGACCAAGGCATGCCAGTCCCTGGTGGTGAACTACGTCGGGGTCAACTACAAGACCGGCGCGGAGTTCGACTCGTCGTGGAAGAACTCGCAGACCTTCCCGGTGACCATCGGCGCCGGCCAGGTCATCAAGGGCTGGGACCAGGGGCTGGTCGGCGTGAAGGTGGGCAGCCGGGTGCAGTTGGACATCCCGTCCGACCTGGCGTACGGCGACGGTAGCGGGCCGACCAACGGGCCGCTGCGGTTCGTCGTCGACGTGCTGTCCGCGTCCTGACCGTCCTACGGCGGCACCCGTCGACGGCGGCACCGGTCTAGGGCGGGGTGGCGACCGCGCGTAGCCGTTCCATGACCGGCGCGGGTGGCCAGGACGGCAGCCGGTACCGGTCCGGGCGCAGCCCCGCGACGGGCACCAGGTCGACCTCTCGGGCCAGGGCCGACCACGCGACGAGGAACGGCGCGGTGCCGTCCGGGGCGAACGCCACGTGGTCGGCCCTGGGTAACAGGGTGTCCTCGTGCTCACCCCAGGTGGCGAACGTGAAGACGGTACCGTCCGGCCGGCTCGCCATGCTGAGCGTGGCCACGACCACGTCGGCCTCGGGCGCCCGGTCCAGCCACCGCCCCTGGGCCTGGTACTCGGCGCAGGCCAGCACCGCCTCCGCCCGCCGTACCGCGGCCGCCAGCGGATGCCCGTCCGGCGCCCGGTACGGCACCACCCGGCCGTAGGCGTCCAGCGTGTAGGCGTGCGGGGAAACCTGGCGCACCGCGTCGCGGTACTCCTGCTCGGCGGTCTGGAACAGCCGGCCGAGCGCGGCGGGCTCGTCGGCGGTCACCACGAGCGTGTTGTGGTCGGGCACGAACGCGACCGGCCGGCCGCCGACCAGCGGCGCCAGGTCGCCGAGCCAGCCATCGAGCAGCAGGTGGGACACGAAGTACCCGTTGCCGTCGTCGGCGAAGCGCAGCGTGGTCGGCGGCGGGCCGGACGGCTGCGGCAGGGTCGCGCGCGCGGCGAGGTTGTCCCGGGCGGCGGCGAACACCTCGTCCGCCGGTACCCCCCAGGTCGCGGCGAGCCCCTCGGAGACGTACGCCATCGAGGTGTCCCGGTCCAGGACCACCATTTCGTCCAGGTACGGCAGGGCCGGCCGGCGCAGCGGCGCCCGGCCGCGCCGTGGTGCGCCGAGCGCGAAGGTGCCCGAGCGCAGCACCGGGCGCAGGTGCGGCCGGGCCGCGGCCCACGTCTTCGGCAGGGCGGCGTGGTGCACCGCCCTGGTGACCAGCCCGGCGATGCGGCCGGCCCGTTGCGCGCGGGTGGCGCCCTGGCACTCCCGGAAGACGTTGCCGAGGTACAGCCAGCCGTCCGGCTCGCCGGTGCCCTGCTCGTGGCGGTACCCGACGGCGAACTGTGTCCGGTCGTACCAGGCCTGCGCGACACCGGCGCCCCGCGCCGCCGCCAGCACCTGGCGCGCGAAGCGGTCGCGGGGCGAGCCGATGAACCGGTCCATGATCCCCATAGCCGTGCAGGCTAGCGGAGTCACGCCGCGGCGCACAGGTTCGACTTGACCTGAAGTTAACTTCAACTAGCAGACTCGGGTACATGGCTGTCGCACTCATCACCGGCGCGTCCCGGGGCCTGGGCCGCGCGCTGGCCCGCACGCTGGCCGCCCGCAACTGGGCCCTGGTGCTCGACGCCCGGGGCGCGCCCGACCTGGACACGGTCGCGCGGGAGCTGTCCGGCTGGACCCGGGTCGTCGCGCTCGCCGGGGACGTGGCCGACCCGCAGCACCGGGCCGCGCTGGCCGCGGCGGCGGTCGGCCTCGGCACCGTCGATCTCCTGGTCAACAACGCCAGCGTGCTCGGGCCGAGCCCGCAGCCGGCGCTGGCCGACTATCCACTGGACGAATTCTCCCGGGTGTACGACGTCAACGTCGTCGCCCCGCTCGGGCTGACCCAGCTCCTGCTGCCGGCACTGACCGAGGCCGGCGGCCGGATCGTCAACGTCAGCTCCGACGCCGCGGTCGAGCCGTACCCGGGCTGGGGCGGGTACGGCTCGACCAAGGCGGCGCTGGACCAGGTCACCGCGGTGCTCGCCGCCGAGCGGCCGGACCTGCGGGTGTACGGCTTCGACCCCGGCGACATGCGCACCGACCTGCACCAGCAGGCGTTCCCCGGCGAGGACATCTCGGACCGGCCGGAGCCGGAGACGGTGGTACCGGCACTGCTGCGCCTCATCGACGGCGACCTGCCCAGCGGCCGGTACCGGGTCGCCGACCTGGCGGTGCCCGCATGAGCGCAGCGAACCGGGAGGCACCATGATCGCTGCGGCGCGGACCCGGTTCGTGCTGCCCGCGGAACTGTCCGCCGGGCAGCCGCCGGAGAGCCGCGGGCTGCGCCGGGACCAGGTGCGGCTGCTGGTCGCCGACGGTGCCGCGGTGTGGCATGCGCGCTTCGCCGACCTCGGCCGGTTCCTGTCCCCCGGCGACCTCGTGGTCGTCAACACCTCGGCGACGCTGCCCGCCGCGGTCGACGCCGACGGTGTCGTCGTGCACTTCTCGACCGCGCTGGACGAACCGGACACGTGGCTCGTCGAGCTGCGCCGGCCGGACCAGTCCGGGCCGGTCGGCGATGCGGTACCCGGCGAGCGGATCACGCTGCCGGCCGGGGCGTCACTGACCTTGCTGGGCGCCACCGGACGGCTGTGGCGGGCGCGGGTCACGGTACCCGGTGGAGTGCGGGGGTACCTGGCCCGGCACGGCCGGCCGATCGCCTACGGGTACCTGCGCGGGCGCTTTCCGCTGGCCGCGTACCAGACGGTGTTCGCCCGGGACCCGGGCAGCGCGGACCTGCCCGGCGCCGGTAGCGCGGAGCTGCCCAGCGCCGGTCGGCCGTTCACCGCGGAGCTGGTCACCGGCCTGGTCGCGGCCGGGGTCGGGATCGCGCCGATCACGCTGCACACCGGCGTCTCGTCGCTGGAGGGCGACGAGCCGCCGCAGCCGGAGCGGTTCGCGGTGCCCGAGCCCACCGCGCGGCAGGTGAACCTCGCCCGGCGTACCGGTGGCCGGGTGGTCGCCGTGGGTACCACGGTGGCGCGCGCGCTGGAGACCGTGGCACGGCCGGATGGCACCGTCGTCGCGGGCGGGGGCTGGACCGACCTGGTGCTCGGGCCGGACCGGCCGGCGCGGGTCGTCGACGGGCTGGTCACCGGCTGGCACGAGCCGCACGCCTCGCATCTGCTGCTGCTGGAGGCGGTGGCCGGCGCCGAACTGGTGCAGCGGGCCTACGACGCGGCGCTGACCAACCGGTACCTCTGGCACGAGTTCGGTGACAGCTGCCTGCTTTTCAGACCGCGAGAAGATCGATAAGTGTCATTGTCCTGCCTGCCGGTATCCGGTAGGCAGAGTTGATGAAGCGCATCCTGACCCTGCTCACGACACTGGCCGCCGTCCTGGTGCCGGCCGGCGTACCTGCCGGCGCGGCGGTCGCGGCACCGGCCGGCGACGGTACCTTCCCGACGACCATCGCGCTGCCGCCGGGCTTCCCGCCCGAGGGCATCGCGATCGGCGGGCACGTCGCCTACTTCGGTTCCCGGCTGGACGGCTCGATCTACCGGGCCGACCTGCGCACCGGTACCGGCAAGATCATCAGCGCCGGACCGGGTACCCCCTCGCTCGGCCTCAAGCTCGACCACCGCGGGCGGCTGTTCGTGGCCGGCGGTACCGGCGGCGACGCCCGCGTCGTCGACGTGCGCACCGGCCGGATCCTCGCCCGGTACCCACTGGTCGCCACCGGCTTCGTCAACGACGAGGTGATCAGCGGCCGGACCGTCTGGTTCACCGACTCGGCCAACCCGGTGCTGTACAAGCTGACCCTGGGTCGCCACGGCGAACTGCCGGCGGCCGCCACCCGGCGGCCGCTGACCGGCGACATCGCCTTCGGGCCGGGTACCAACGCCAACGGCATCGTCACCACGCCGGACGGCCGGGCGCTGCTGGTGGTGCAGTCCAACACCGGCCGGCTGTTCCGGGTCGACCCGGCCACCGGCGTCGCGACCGCGGTCGACCTCGGCGGCGAGTCCCTGGTCAACGGCGACGGCCTGCTGCGCATCGGCACCATGCTGTACGCCATGCAGAACCGGCTCAACATGCTCGCGGTGCTGCGGCTGGACCGGTCCGGCACGCGGGCCCGCCTGGTCACCCGGGTGACCGACCCGCGGTTCCAGATCCCGACGACGATCGCGGCCTTCCGCGGCCGGCTGTACCTGCCCAACGCGCGCTTCGACGTGACACCCACGCCGACGACGCCCTACACCGCCGTGGCGATCCCGCGGCCGATCCTCGGAGGGGACGACTGACATGCGAACACCGGCACGACTGGCGACGGCGGGCGCCGTCGCGGTACTCATTCTGGTTCCGGCGACCGCGGCCGGCGCCGCACCGGACCGCCCACGCCCGCTGCGGGTGTCCGGCCCCAGCCCCTACGCCGCCTGTACCGCGGGCAGCACGCCGACCTCGACGCTCAACCCCGGCGCCGAGGTGGAGCCGTCGGTGACCACCGACGCCCACCGGCCCGGCCGGATCGCCGGGGTCTGGCAGCAGGACCGGTGGAGCGACGGCGGCTCGCACGGCATCGCGGCCGGCTTCTCCAGCGACGGCGGGCGCTCCTTCCACGAGGTCACCTGGCCGGTGTCCCGCTGCGCCCCGGGCGGCCTGCCCTACGACCGCGCCTCCGACCCCTGGGTCAGCACCGGGCCGGACGGCATCATGTACGGCAGTGCGCTGAACTTCGACGCGCTGACCGCGCGCAACGGCGTCGCCGCGATCACTTCCTACGACGGCGGCCGGACCTGGCGCAACACCACCGAGGTGATCGCCGACACCGAGGTGGCCTTCGGCAACGACAAGAACTCGGTCACCGCCGACCCGGCCCGGCCGGGCCGCGCCTACCAGGTCTGGGACCGGCTGCAGAGCAGCCCGGACGGCAGCAAGTTCATCACCGGCCCGACGTTCCTCTCCAGTACCCGCGACGGCGGCCGGACCTGGAGCGCGCCGCGGATCATCGTGGACACCGCCCCGCTGCAGCAGACCATCGGCAACGTGATCGTCGGCGACCCGCGCACCGGTGTGCTGTACAACTTCTACACCTCGCTGCTGTTCACCGACCCGAGCGGGAACGACCTGGTGTTCGACCGGTTCGAGATGGTGCGCTCGGTCGACGGTGGGCGCACCTGGAGCCGCCCGACCGTCGTCGCGCAGGACACCGGCGTGAACGACGTGGACCCGAACGACCCGACCAAGGTGCTGCGGACCAGCGCCGGGCTGGCGTTCCCGGCGATCGACCCGGGTACCGGCGAGCTGTACCTCGCCTACGAGGGCAGCGACTTCACCGGCGGGAAGTACAACCAGATCCAGCTGGTGCACAGCACCGACCGCGGCCGGACGTGGAGCGCGCCGGTACGGGTCAACGGCGACCCGACCACGCCGGCGTTCACCCCGAGCATCGCGGTCGACGACCGCGGCGACGTCGGGATCAGCTACTACGACCTGCGTACCCTGCGCGCCGGCAACACGACCACGCTGCCCACCAGCACCTGGTTGACGGTGTCACCCCGGGGCGGTACCCGGTTCGGGCACGAGCGGCCGGTCGCGCCGGTCTTCGACCACCTGCTGGCACCCTTCGCGGGCGGCCTCTTCCTCGGCGACTACGAAGGGCTGGCCGCGTTCGACGAGACGTTCCGGGCGTTCTTCGTCACCACCAACGCCGGCCCGCCGGGCAACCCGACCGACGTGTTCTTCCGGCAGCTGCGCGCGTTCGACCGGGACGCCGACCGGGACTCCGCGCCCGCGTCGCCGGAGCTGACCGCGCCGGCCGCGGCGGCCTCGCCCGCGCGTCCGGTGCTCAAGCTGACAGCGGGTGCCAGGGGCCGATCCGCACGCTGACCCCAGGCGACGTGTGCACCAGCGGCTCCCCCTCGGGGTCGGGTAGGCCGGCAGCCTGGATCAGGTTCTGGTCCAGGCGGTCCACCCGGCCCCGGTACAGGGGCCACTGCCCGTGCTGCGCGTCGGCGGCGACCAGCCGGCCGGCGAACCGGCTGTAGAGCCGGAACCGGGCGGTGAGGAACTGCTCGACGGTACCCGCCGCGACCGGCTCGCCGGGCAGGACGTCGGCGTCGCAGCGGCCGCCGCCCGGGCCGGGCCAGCGGCGCCGGCTGCGGTACACCAGCCGGCCGCCGCGCACCGCGACGGACATGTCCGACCAGAAGTACGGCAGCCCGTAGCCGGTCCGCGCGGTCACCACGGCCGGCAGCCGGGCCGCGTCCAGCGAGAAGAACCAGATGCCCGTACCGCCGTCGGGTCCCTGCACGTAGGTGCGCACGTTCGTCTCCGGGAACCGGGACAGCCAGGGCAGCGCCGGTACCCCGGGGGCGCGTACCCCGACCATCTCGAACGGGATCAGCCCGAGCCACGCGCTGCCGTCCAGCGTCTGCACGGTCAGCCCGGCCGGCAGCATCGCCTGCACCAGGTCGGGCGGGTACCGCCAGTGCAGGAACGTCAGGCGCCGCCACTGCTGGTACATCACGGGACGCCGGACGACCGGGATGACCGGAGCCGACATCCGCGCCCCCTTCAGACCTGCCCCGTCCACTCGCTTCGCGGCGCTCAGACGCGCCGCTCCCACTCGCTCCCTCAGTGCATCACCACCAGGCGGACCGCGAAGCCGTCCGGCGTGCGCGCCATGGTGACCTGGTCGCACAGCTGCCGGGCCAGCCACAGCCCCATGCCGCCGTGGGACAGGTCGCCGCTGTGTGCCGGTACGTAGCCGGCCAACGGGTCGTCGAAACCCGGTCCCGCGTCGGTCACGGTACACACCGAGTGGTCGGTGGTCGACCAGAGCCGCACCTGTACCGGCGGCAGACCGTGCCGCAGCGCGTTCGTGGTCAGCTCGCTGGCTGCGAACACCAGGTCGGTCGCGGTGCGCTCGGGCAGGCCCGAGCGGTGCAGCGTGGCCAGCAGGCCGGCGCGCAGCGCCAGCAGGTCGGTCGGCTCCTGCACCGCGAATACGGGGGCGCCGGCCTCGATCGCGGACGGTTCGGTGGGTGCGCTCCGGCGCAGGAAGTCGGCCGGTTCCAGGTACCGGTCGTTCGCCCTGCGGGTGGTCGCGGTGCGCAGGTGCGGATGGGTCCGCGCGCCGGCCTCCAGAACCTGCCCGGGCAGCCGCGCGGTGTCGTACACGCAGACGCTCCACAGGGGGTACCGGTCCAGCGCCACGTTGCACACCGCCTCGAACCGGCTCCACTCGGTCCATTCCAGCTCCCGGGTGCCGAAGGCCACCTCGCCGACCAGCCGTACCCGCGTGGTACCGGCGGCCAGCTCGCGCTCCATCAGCCGCTGGTACGCCGCGATCGCGGTCGGTGTCCGGGTGTACACGTCGGCGTGGGGCAGCCGGTCCACCCGGGCGTCGCCCAGCGCCTCGCTGAGCAGGGCGGCCTTGCGGTCGGTGCAGACCAGCACGGCGCGCTCCCCGTTGGCCAGGCCCGCGCGCAGGAACGGTACGGCCGCCGCCATGAGTTCCTCGTCCGCCCCGTAGTAGAGCGCCTCGTGCTGGTACCTCCCCATGGTCAATCCGTACCCACCGGCTCGCCGGGTGAACTACCCGAAATCGGGCCGGCCCCGAGGGTGGCAGGCGTTGCGCACACTGTCGCCATGACGGTCGTAGCCGCATCCGGCGACACCTGGGGCATCAGCGGCCCCCAATTTCTGCAGATCTACCTGGTCCTCGCGGTGGCCGCCCTGGTCACCGCGCTGGTCTGGCGCGCGCTCGCGACACGCGGTACCGACCCGGGCGGGTACCGGCCGCCCGGCCCGGTCGAGCTGGCCTACCTCGCGGGCGGCCGGCGGTTGGCGGTACAGGCGGCGCTGGCCGGGCTGCGCTGCGCCGGTGCCGTCGGCCCGGGCCCGACGAAGCGGACCGTCGTGGCGGTCACCGCCATGCCGCCCGGCCTGGGCGAGCTGGAGCGGGCGCTGCACGCAGCGGCGGCCACTGCGCAGACGATCGCCGGGCTGTCCGCGGACGCCCGGGTACGGTACGCGCTGGACCGTATCGCCGAGGCGCTCGTCGACGCGGGCCTGCTGCTGTCGGCCGGGCACCGGCGCGCGGCCCGGCTCGGCGCGCTGTTCGTCCTGGGTACGGTGGCGTTCGGGGTGGTACGGATCGCGGCCGGCATCGCCAACGCGAAGTCGGTCGGCTTCCTGGTCTTCGCGACGATCGTGGTGCTGGTCGTCGGGCTGCGCCTGCTCACGGTACGGGTGACCAGCCGCGCCGGGCGGCGGCTGCTGCGCAAGGCCCGGTCGGTCAACGCGTACCTGCGGCCGAACCTGTCGCCGTCGTGGGCCACCTACGGCGTCTCCGGGGCGATCCTGGGCGTCGCGCTGTACGGCACCAGCGCCTGGTGGGCGGCGGACCCCGCGTTCGCCACCCACGCCGGGATCGCGGCCGCGACGTCGAGCGGCTCCGGGTACTCCGGCGGCGGGAACTCGTGTTCCAGCAGCTCGTCGTGCTCGGGTGGC
>Ga0066710_100007280_pt1 | contig 10540 bp, 5 predicted proteins | sample GraSoiAngelo_159_FD_79666 | JGI IMG/M metagenome (GOLD analysis project Ga0066710, IMG submission 79666) | Grasslands soil microbial communities from the Angelo Coastal Reserve, California, USA - 14_1009_16_40cm | ecosystem: Environmental > Terrestrial > Soil > Grasslands | place: USA...
TATCCGCCACGTTTTCAAGAGGCTGACACTAACAAGGATTCAAAACGCATCCGACAAAGCTCAGATAGGGTTCGCCGCGGGCTTCGCGGAGAAGCAACAACGCCAGCTCGCGCGCATGGTAATCACCCCACATCGAACTTTCGCCGCAAGGCACCTGTCGACCCGGCGCGACCCAATCCCAACCGTTGGGCCGATGATAGACCGAATGCAGGATCAGGCCCTGGTGACTTGGGCGGGTCGAGAGATACGGCTCGTCGAAGAGCGCGTGCGCAATCGTCAGTCCGGCCTGGCGGTACCGCGCGCCGCTTTTCCGATCGCCCTGGGCCGTCAGGCGGTTCCCGAGGCGAACCAACCCTTGCGCCGCGATCGCCGCCGCCGAACTGTCCACCGGTTCCCATGAGTTGAACGGATCGGCAGGCTTGCCCAGGTAATCGCCGAGCCGACGCAAATTCGGGGCGCCGGTGTCCCACATCGGAATGCCATCCGCGCAGGAGTTTTCCAGGTAAAAATCGGCAGTGGCGGTCGCGGCGCGAAGCAGCGTTTTCATGATCGTAGCGACGGTTGTGGGACGGTCGCCGGCTCTTTTCGGCCGCTCGGTCAGCGACGGGGGGTCAGCGGCGTTCTCACCAACTCCGCCACTGAGGAATTCCAGTTGCTCGGCGAACCCGAGCATCGCCCAGGCCAACCCCCGCGTCCAGGTGCTGAACGGCGAATAACCCTGCTGCGAGTTCGGACAGCGATAATGACCGTCGTTGACGTTGAAAATGCTCTCGTGCGCAACGCGCCCGCGAACGTCGTAGGCGTCGCGCCCCTGGCCATAGTAGATGTTGTAGCGGGCGGTACAGGCGGCGTGTTCGATGAGTCGCTGGAGCAGTGAGATTCTCTGGTCGTGCTCGCTCATGAGCACCTGACCGAGCCGATGCGCTACCGCGAGGGACCGAAGCGACCGCAACGTGTCGATGAACAGCGAATGGGGACCATTGAACGAGTAGATGAACCCGCTACCGTCGTGAATCCGCGTCCAGCGCGCCGCCTGGACCGCGCCGGAGACTTTCAACGCCAGTTCGTAAAAGTCCTGCTCCCGCTGGTTGAACGGAATTTTACCTTCGCGCATCAGGCGGAGCAGATTGCCGAAGGTGGAGATATTGTTGAATCCGTGATCGTGGACGCCGACGTGCGAGAGGTGGGCCGCCATGCGCTCGAAGGTGTTGCGCCGGCCGATTTCCAGGAAAGGTTCCTCGCCGGTGGCATCGAACTGCAACAGCGCCGAGCCGAACTGAAACCCCTGCGTCCACTCGGTCCACCCACGGGTGGTGTATCGGCCTCTTACCGTGAAGACCGGCGTGCCGCGTTCGGCTTCCCAGCCCTGCTCGAGGTTCAGGATTTTTCGCGCGGAAAGCTCGAACAACCGCTCAATCTTCGGGATGAGCTTTTGCGGGCTGACACGGTTGTCGATTTTGATGGCCATGGCAGCACGTTAAATCGTTGAATCGTCGAATCGAACTGGGTTCGTCACCGATTCAACGTTTTAACGGTTCCACGATTCAACGTCTTACAATCTTCTCAGGTGAAATCCACCGTCCACGTTGATGACTTCACCGGTGCTGAACGGCAGCAGATCCTGCGCGATGGCGGCGACGGCCTTGCCGACGTCTCCCGGCGCGCCCCAGCGTTGAATGGGCGTCAGTCCCTGGGCGATGAGTTTGTCGTATTTCTCTTTCACCGGGCCGGTCATGTCCGTGGCCACAAGGCCGGGGCGGATTTCGTAAACCTTGACGCCAAACTCCGCCAGGCGCGTCGCAAACAAGGGCGTGAGCATGGACAGCGCGGCTTTGGAGACGCAGTAATCGGCGCGATTGATTGAAGCGGTGTAAGCGCTGATCGATGAAATGATGACGATCTTGGGTTTCCCCGAGACAGGCGCGACATCTCTCTTGCCTTGTTCGATCATCCAGCGGGCGGCGAGTTGGGTCAGAAAATATGGCCCCTTGACGTTGATGCCGATCAGTCGGTCGAAACTTTCTTCAGTCGCCTCGAGCACATCGGCGCGCACTTTGGGCGCGACGCCGGCGTTATTGACCAACAGGTCCAGCCGGCCAAAGGTCTGTCGGGCGCAGTCGATCAACGTCTGGCGGTCGGAGGCGCGGGCCACGTCGGCCTGGCAGAGCTCGGCGCGAATTCTATGACCGCCGGTCTTTGCCTGCGCGAGGCAGTCGGCCGCAGTTTGCCGTGCCGCGTCGGTGCTGCTGACGAAATTGATGACGAGGTCGTGGCCGATTTTCGCCAGTTCGAGCGCGATTCCGCGTCCGATGCCGCGAGATGCGCCGGTGATGAGAGCAACTGGATTCACCGGCGGTGAAATTAGACCGCGCGCCAACACAAAAAAAGTTTAATCGGTGTATTCGCCAAATCGGTTCTTGAAACTCTCAGGCACACTTGGTGTGCGGTCAAACGCACAGTTGCCCGTCCATGCATCGCGTGGTAACAAAGGCGACACAGCCAGACAGAGTTCTTAACAATCAGCCTAAATCACGTCCACAAAAGTGTCGTTTTTTCCGCCTAACTTCCTGGACCACGGATCGGCGCAAGCGCCTGCGGATTGTTTAGCTTTCCGTCTCTGCTGTTTTCCGGACTCCGAACCGGAATGCTCCAGTGAATCCAGTGAATTTGGCCGGGGCTCCGACGCGCTGTTGCCGAGGTCGGGAGTTTTGACACAGTAAGAAGAAAGGGTGAGTCATGAAAGCGGGTGTTGCGGGGGTCAGCCTGACGGCAGCTGTTCTTGGATCGGCCTTGGTCATTTGGAACCCGGTCGCCTGGGCCCAGATCAGTCCCGAACCGCCGGTCGTGACTATCGTTGCCACCGACCACCACGCGGCCGAAGCGGAAACGGACCCGGGAATCTTTACGGTGAGTCGGACCGGCAACACGGAGGCTTCCTTGCTGGTGTTCTACGAGCTTTCCGGCACCGCCCGGAACGGGTTGGACTACGTGGAACTGTCGAGGACACTCGAGATTCCCGCCGGGGCCGCGACCGCCACCATCACCATCAAGCCGATTGACGACGCTTTGGCGGAAGGAACGGAAACAGTTGTTGCCACTCTGGTTCCCTCCCCAACCCTCCCCCCGTTCGAGCCGTATCGGGTCGGTTTCCCGAACAGCGACGTCGTCTTGCTTGCGGACAACGACAGCCCAGTTACTAATCAGCCTCCTTGCGTGCCGGTGCCTGACGGGATTGTGAACTGGTGGCCGGCGAACGGGAACCCGGCGGAAGCCATCAATCACCGCGACGGGGTGTTGCTCAATGGCGCAACCTTCGGCGACGGAAAAGTCGGTCGCGGGTTCCTGCTCGACGGAGAAGACGACTGCGTACGAATTCCATTTGTAGCGGGCCGGTCGAACTACTCGGTCGAAGCGTGGGTCAAACCGCTTTCGCAAGTCGCGGACCGCGAGGGTCAAGAACTGATTTTCGGCCAGGCGTTTGGTGGTCCCCAGTTGGCGGTGCGTGCCGGCGCGAGCGGGATGACCGTGAGGTGGCAATACGCGGTGGACCCGGTCAATTTTGCCGCCGCGGTCAGCACGCATGAAATTCCGATTGGCGAATTCAGTCATCTCGCCGGGACCTGGGACGGTAGCACTCTACGACTGTACATCGATGGTCTGCTCGCGGCGGAGAACACGCCCACCAACCCGCCGGCGACGTCAACCTGCGATTTCTTCATTGGCGGGTTCTTCAACGGCTGCGATTACACAGGCCAGTTCTTTCACGGTGTCATTGACGAAGTGAGCCTCTACGGGCGCGCGCTCTCCGCCGAAACGGTCGCTCGGCTATTTCAGGCCGGTGACGCCGGCAAATGTCCCCCTTACGAACCACCGGTGGTTACGCTGCTGAACCCGACCAACCGAGCAATTTTCACGGCGCCGGCGAACATCAACCTGGTTGCCTTCGCCCCTTACTTCAGCCGAGTCGAGCAGGTTGAATTCTTTTCCGGAAACCTCAGCCTGGGTTTGGGGACATTTGTGCCGACCAAATGCGCCGTGTGCCCGAACTGGGTCCTGGATTGGACCAACGTGCCACCGGGCGAATACACCCTAACCGCGCAGGCGACGGACCTTTTCGGTCGCGGGCGCAATTCCGACCCTGTCCACATTGCGGTGACGGGGATCGCCCACGAGCCGGTGGTCCTCATCCCGGCGGGTTCGGTCTGGAAATATCTCGATGACGGCAGCGACCAGGGCCAGGCGTGGCGTGAACCGGGATTTGACGATGGCGCCTGGAAAAGCGGACCGGCGCAACTGGGCTTTGGCGAGGGCGACGAGGCAACCGTGCTGACGCCCGGCGTGAATGACCGACGCTTCATCACCTACTATTTTCGGCGGGCGTTCGAAGTTGCCGATGCGGAGAGCATTTCCAATCTGACCGTGCACCTGCTCCGCGACGACGGCGCGGTGGTGTATCTGAATGGAGTCGAGGCGCTGCGCAGCAACCTGCCGGACGGAGCGATTGCTTTTGACACGCTGGCGGTGTCGGCCGTCGGGCCGGACACCGAAAACCAGTTTCACCTCAGCCGCATCAATCCGCGGCTGCTGGTCAATGGCCGCAACGTGGTGGCGGTCGAAGTGCACCAGGCGTCGGTCTTGAGCTCGGATGTGAGCTTCGATCTGGCGTTGACAGCCAACGGCAACATTCCGCCGGAAAACCTGCCGCCGGTGGTGCACATTTTCAGCCCGACCAACGGCCAGAGTTTCGGCGCACCCGCTGAAATCATCATTCGAGCGGAAGCGGGCGATCGTGATGGATTTGTGCGGCGGGTGGACTTCTATGCAGGCGAGCGATTGATCGGCACGGATGAAACCAGCCCATACAGTTTCGATTGGCTTGGCGTGCCGCCGGGCCAATATGTCTTGCGGGCCAGGGCGACCGATGACCAGGGCGCGAGCGCGGTCTCCGAGCCGGTAAAGATAATTGTCACGGGACCGCCTTTGCTGCCGATCGTGAATATCGAAGCCACCGGCCCGGTAGGGTTGGACCCCTGTCCGGGATGTGGCGCGGGGCCGGAACCGGCCTTTTTTACCGTCCGGCGCACCAGCGGGACAAACATGCCGTTGACTGTCTTTTACACGGTCAGTGGCACCGCGATGAATGGTGTCGATTACGAAAAGCTGCCCGGCCAACTCACCATTCCCGAAGGCGCATGGTCAGCGCAGATCGTCGTCAATGTCATCGACGACAACCTGGTCGAGGAGACCGAAACGGTCGTGGTCACGCTGGTTCAACCGGATTGCATACAGCTTGATCCACCGCCGCCGGGCTGTTACCGGGTTGGCGAACACAACCGAGCCGTCGCCTACATCCACGATCTTGACGCGCTGTCGAACGTCCCGCCCTTCGTGCGGATCGCGCGGCCGATCAGCGGCTCGATGTTCACCACGCTGACGAACATCATTCTGGTCGCTGAGGCCCTCGATCCGGATGGGTGGGTGGGATTGATCGAGTTCTTCGCCAACGAACGGAAGATCGGCGAGCAAGTAATCAATTTCGTCGTGGCCCCGCCTCCGGGCCAGTTGCAGACGATCGACTTCAACTGGAAGAGTGCGCCGGCCGGCCAGTACGTCCTGACCGCCAAGGCGACCGACAACCGCGGCGCAACAGGTGTCTCCCCTCCGATTTACATCAAAGTGAGCGAAGATGAGATAGCATTTCCGCCAGTGGTCACGATCCATGCCCGCGATCCGTTTGCCCGTGAAGGAACCAATGCTCTGGGTGAAGTGAACGCCGCCACGTTTGTCGTGCGGCGCAGTCATGGGACGAACACCGAGTTGGCGGTCGCCTACTCCATCCATGGCACGGCTGAGAACGGGGTGGATTATGAAAAACTCTCCGGCTCGGTGACCATCCCGGCCGGGCGCTTCACCGCCCGTATCGTCGTGACTCCGATTGCCGATGAGCTCCGCGAAGGCATCGAAACGGTGATCCTCAAGCTGGCACCGGCGCCAGAGACGATGCCTGCCTTTACGCCGGGCGTGCCTGATGAAGCGGCGGCAATCATCGTCGATCCTGACTCGCCGCGGCCAGTGTCTCGACGATTGCCGGATGGACTGTTCCACCTTTGCGTTCCGCACGTGGATGGTGTTGGGGTCAGGTTGGAGGCCTCAACCGATTTGAGCACCTGGCAGCCGCTGGAGACCGGCATCGTCACCGAAGGCGCGCTCCAGTTTGTGGACCCGGACGCCCGCGAGCATTCGCAGCGCTTCTATCGCGTGGTGGCGGAGGTGAACATTCCCGCGGACGATTGATAAGGAGGATCGCCTTAAACTGGTTGGGTTAACCGCAAGGAGTCCGCGACAAGGGCCGGCCCGCACTCGATTCCTCCGTGCGGGCCGCCCGACTCCACTGGTGCCGGTTCAATTGCGTCCGTCTTCCCCAACCTTTGCGGGCACCGACCCACGGTCCGGAGCGCCTCGGTGAGGCGCAGGGCCTGCAAATCACCTGGGGTGACGCATACCGCAATCGGTCGGCAATCCGGGCCCGCTACGGGTCATAGGCCCGCGCTCCGCTCGGCGCCGCCGGTTCGGCCTGCACCCTGCCCGGACCGACGTTGACAGAGCTCAATTCGTCATTTACCAACCTCGCGTGAGAACATCTGCGCTCCTTTTCCTCGCCTCGGTATTGTTTGGTGTGTCGAACAACCTGCGTGCGAAGCACCAGCCGCAGCGCTCTTGAAGGTTCCATGTGTCCTCGAGGTTCACGGGGCCAGTTCGCCAAACTCGCAGTTGTAGGTCGTGCCGCACCTGGTGCAGATGGCGTCAATGATGTCGAGGTCGGGCGACCAGGCATAGACCTGCTGGCAATTCGGGCATTTGAGGAGATAACTTTTTTTGCCTTTCCGATACTCTTCCAGATCCGTTTGTGCCGGCGTGTTCAGGTCCTGGGCTTCCAGCAGTGTCAGCGCGCGCGAATCAAACGTTCCGCTCGCCGCCAGCCGCGACGCCTGCGCGTTGATGGCCGCTTCGAAACAGTTCCGGACCAGGCGCGCGTTGCCGAAATTTTCCCCGCGTTCCCGGTGGAGATCATGGAAGTGATGCAGGATTTTTTCCTTTAACTCCGGCGTCAGCGACAATCCGTTCTTGCGGCAGATCAGCGCGAAGATGCGGCAAAGCTCCTGCGGCGAGTAGTCCGGGAACTCAATGAAACGGTTGAAGCGCGACTGCAAGCCGGGGTTCGATCTGATGAACCGGTCCATCTCCTCCGGATAACCGGCGACGATGACAATGATCCGGTTGCGATCGTCTTCCATCCGCTTCAGCAGCGTCTCGATGGCTTCCCGCCCGTAATCCTCGTGTTCTTTGACGAGGCTGTAGGCCTCGTCAATAAACAGAATGCCGTCCAGCGCCGAGTCAATGACCGCATTGGTCCGGGGCGCGGTTTGACCGACGTACTCGCCCACCAACGCCGCGCGGTCGCACTCGATCAGGTGGCCCTTCTTCAAAACGCCCAGCGACTTGTAGATGCGCCCCATCAGCCGCGCGACGGTTGTTTTGCCCGTGCCGGGATTGCCGGTGTACACGGCGTGATAACTGGTGGGGATGGGTTTGAGCCCTTGTGCGACCCGGAACTGCTGGAGGCGGGCAAAGTTCGCGGTCTCTCTGACTTTCTCCTTCACCGTCGTGATGCCGACCAGTTCATCGAGTTCCTGCAGCACCTGCTCGAGTTTTTCTTCTGCGACAGCCCGCGGATGAGTCGCCGAGGAAGGATCGTAGTCCTCGCAAATCACCGCGATCTGTCGGAGCAGATATTGGATGAAACGGTTTTCCTTGGAGGAAAGGTCCCCATCCATGTTGGCAAAGGCCTGGCAGACCTCCTGCGTCAGAAACTGGTAGTAGAAAATCAACAACGGCGGCAGCTCCAGCTTGTTGATGACACGCACGATTTCCGCGAACGAACGGTCCAGCCCTTCCTTCACGCTCTCGGCGACTGCGTCGTGGAGCCTGGTGATTTTTTCCTTCGAGTTGTCGAGATACTCGGTGATCGCGTCGCGCAGGTGCAGCCCGCTTTGTTTGACGTAACCGCGATTCAATGCCTGTAACCGGTCGCGATGCGGCATCATGAACAAGCCGACGAAGCCGTTGACCATCTCGTCGGTGCGGCTGCTGTACAGGCAGGCCATCCAGAATTGGGCCGACGCGTCGGTAATCAGCGAGAATTCGGCGCGCGGGAAGAAGACCGACCAGGCCCCGCCGACGATTTCGCGGAAGGCATCGAACAACGACTCGAGCAGGTCCACGGTGCCACGGGCGGTCTTTTCGTAGGAAAGCTGGGGCGGCGTGAGAATCTCCAAATACTCGGCCATCAGTTTGGCGCTGAACAACGCGCGCGCCAACTGTTCGACCGAACTTTTGTCGCAGCCGGTGACCTGCGCCACTTCCGGGATGCGCCGGTAAAGCTCCTTGAATGAGGTGACGTACTGGTTGTCCGCGGCGATGATTTCGGAGGCCTGCTCGTTCGCGATCAGACCGATGTTTTGAAAATGGCTGGCCACGTCCAGCGCCGCCACCTTGTTGAAGGCGAGCAACGCGGCCTGGTCGAGCGGCTGGGCCAAACGACTCCGCGGGTCGGCCATGATCGAAGCCAGCAGACCGCCGGGAACCAGCGGATGAGTCGCAAAATCTGAAATCAGGTTGTTCATGCTGCAGCTCATTCACTCCTGTGCTGCGCACCAACCACTATCGCGAAAATCCCGCTGCGCGTCGATGCTTTTCTGGGCGTTGTTCCGATCCGGAGGGCTCGTCAACCGGCAGGCTGGCTGGAAAACAAAATCCGCCTGCGATACTCGGCGGCGATCACAAAGCCAACCGGGAAACGATCCGGCTTGTTATTCGCGTGGTTCTCGTCCTGAATGACCGAGTGACCAGGACTGCACGATGGACGAACTGAAACTGATCCAACTTGTGCCACAACTGCGCGACCGGGCAGTGACGGCCTCGCCGCTGGTTGGCGGACTCACGAATCGGAACTATCGCATCGACGCCGGCGGCGAAAGTTATGTGCTCCGGGTGGCGGGCAAAGAGACCGCGCTGCTCGGCATCGACCGCGCCTGCGAAGTTGCCTGCTCCCGCGCGGCAGCAGAGTTGGGCGTCGGACCGGAGGTGGTCGCGTATCTGCCCGAACACGACGCGATGGTCCAGCGCTTCGTTCCCGGGCGGGTGCTCACGGCGGAGGAGCTGAAACAGCCGGCCGTCCTGCGCCGCGCGGTCGTGGCGCTCCGCCGTTACCACGATGGACCTCCCGGCGCGGGGAGCTTTTCGCCGTTCTCGGTCGTGCGCAGCTACTACGGATTGGCGCGGCAGCGGGGCGTGACATTTCCTGACAGCCTCGAGCGCGCGCTGGAACGGCTGGCCCGCATCGAACAGGATTTGCAGACCGGCGATCCCCCCTGCCCGTGTCACAACGATTTGTTGGCGGCCAACTTCATCGACGACGGCACCGCGGTGGCGATCCTCGACTGGGAGTACGGCGGCATGGGCGACCGGTTCTTCGACCTCGCCAACCTGGCCGCGAACAACGAATTTGATGACGAGCGCGAACGGGCTCTGCTCGAAGTGTACTTTGGTGAAGCGCGAGCCGATGACTTGCGACGGCTTCGCCTGATGCGGCCGGTCTCCGACCTGCGGGAGGCGATGTGGGGTTTTCTGCAGGCGGCGATCTCGACCCTGGAAGTGGATTATCTGGCGTATGGGCGAAAACACCTGGAACGGTTCATGAATTCTCCGCACGCAAACCTCTGAAGGCAGAATCCGCTGGCGCGGAAAATCCTTGAACCGAAACCTCGCGACAAAAAATGATCCGGCCGGATCATTTTTTGTCGCGCCCGTTGGACGCGGGGTCGGCATTCTTCCACGGGTTCAGGAGTGCTGAGGCTCTATTTCACCGCGAGACTCAAACTTTCCGAATGGCTGTTGAACTCCGGGGCATACAGGCACTGGATTTCGGCGATGCCAGTCTGGTATTGGCCGCGAAGCTGGACGCGGGTGGAATATTCGAAGACATACGTGCCCTTCGGCAGATAATCGATGAAGTAATGGTTCGCCGTGTCGCGCGTGGATTCGTAGTAGGCGAGGCCGTCCTGGTATTTGTATTGTGAAATGACGTTCACGGGTTCGGTGCCGCTTCCGCGCTGGTCCTTCAAATGGACGTATTCCATGTCGCGATCCACGCGCAGTTCGATGCGGACGACCAGCTCATCGCCAACGTTGAGCTGGCCTTTGACCGCCTCGAGCAGGGCGCCTTTCTTTTTATTGACCTTGGTGAAGAGTGATTTTTTGAGCTTGAGCGGCGTGCCTTCATAAGCGGTGACCTTGCTCATGTCTTCCAGATATTGCCAATGCACGCTGGCCCAGGCGGCCCCGGCATCGGCTTTCTTCACCGTGATCTCGCCGAGCTTGGAGTTGACTTCGGGACCGACGAAGCGTCTTTCGTAAAAGCCTGTGCCGGCTTCGACAGGAGGGTGGGCGGCCTCGTCCACATTCTGCGAGTCCCTGGCGA
>Ga0066710_100007281_pt1 | contig 10539 bp, 9 predicted proteins | sample GraSoiAngelo_159_FD_79666 | JGI IMG/M metagenome (GOLD analysis project Ga0066710, IMG submission 79666) | Grasslands soil microbial communities from the Angelo Coastal Reserve, California, USA - 14_1009_16_40cm | ecosystem: Environmental > Terrestrial > Soil > Grasslands | place: USA...
CCGCCCTTGTCGAGCGCCTTCTCCCACGCCTCCGAGGTGCCGGCGAGGTCGCTGAAGGTGTTCAGCAGGCGGCGGTCCCAGCCGTCCCAGGGATAGAAGAACTGGTTGACGGGGCGGCGCTTGTACGGCTCGTCGAGATACCGGGCGATCTGCTCCTGGCTCTCGGTGACGTGACCATCCGCGTCGATGACGTTCATGCTCTCATCCTCCAGATGGCAATCGCCTCGGGGTTGATCACGTGCGCGGGCGGCTCGCCGCGCCCGACGGCGAGGATCTGCTCGAGCGCCAGCCCGAGATTGGCGCGGCGCCCGGCCTCGCTGTGGCCGACGTTGTGCGGCGTGAGGATCAGCCGCTCGGGATCGGCGTTGCGGTAGGGATGCTCGCTGGGCAAGGGCTCCTGCGCGAAGGCGTCGACCGCCGGGCAGGCGATCCAGCGCTCGTCCACGGCCCGGGCCACCGCGGCCTCGTCCACCAGCTCGCCGCGCGCCGTGTTGAGGAAGAGCGCGGTGGGCTTCATCCGGCGCAGCTCCTTCTCGCCGATGAAGCCGCGCGTCGCGTCGGTGAGGGTGGCGTGCAGGCTGACGATGTCGGCCTTGGCCAGCAGAAGCGGCAGGCCCACCAGCGTGGCGCCGACGGCGGCGGCCTTGTCGGGGGCGACGTAGGGGTCGGCGGCGATGAGCCGCACGTCCCAGTTGGCCAGCCGGCGCGCGACGTGGGTGCCGATGCGGCCGAGGCCTCGCCGCGCTTGATGCGCTTGAGCAGCATCAGGATCAAGCCGACGGTCGCCTCGGCGACGGCGATGAAGTTTTCCTTCGTGGGACTGTTGGCGACGAGCACGCCCAGCCGTGTCGCGCCCGGCACGTCGATCTTGTCCACGCCGATGAACGGCACGAGGACCAGGCCCAGGTGCTCGGCGTGCTCCATCACCGCCGGCGTGATGCGCTCGAGGTGCGAGGCCAGCACCACGTCGGCCACGCGGCACTGCTCGATCAGCTCCGCCTCGCTGTAGGCGCGCCGGTCGCGCATGTCGAGCGGGCGGCCGATGACGACCTCGTGGCCGGCCTTGCGCAGCGGGTCGAGCTCTTCCGGCGGCCCGCTGGGGCCGGTGGCGATGACGATCAGGCGGCGCACTATTCGTGCTGGGGGGCCTCGAAATGGCCCCCAGACCCCCATCGCTCGGACGCGCCCCGGCAGAGCCGTGGCGCGCCTCGGGATCGCCACGGCGTGTCTCACGGCGTCGGCTTCTTGCAGATGACGTTCAGGAGCGCCGGCCGCCTGTCCTCGCGCACCACGCGCAGCGCCTGCCGCAGCATCTCGGGCAGCACGGTGGGATCGTCCACGCGCTCGGCCCAGTTGCCGCACGCGCGCGCGATGCCCTCGTAGTCGGGGGCCGGGTCGAGCTCGCTCATCGGCATGGCGCCCGAGCGCACGGCCCAGCCCTTCGGCGCGTGCGAGGTGACCGAGCGCTTCACGGCATTCCACGCGCGGTTGTTGAAGACGACGGTCAGCACCGGCAGGTCGTGGGCGCGCGCGGTCCAGTGGGCGGCCGTCGGCGTGCCGAAGATGTAGGCGCCATCGCCCACGCAGCAGACGACGGTCTTCTCCGGCGCCGCCAGCTTGGCCCCGAGCGCGGCGCCCAGGCCCCAGCCGAGTCCCGAGGCCGGCGACTGGCTGAAGTAGGAGCCGGGCGTGCGCAGGCGCGTCTGCGAGGTGTCGAGGTCGTACTCGTTGACCACGATCGTGTCGTCGTCGGCCACGTCGCCCACGCAGCGAGAGAGCCAGGCCATGTCGACCGGCGTGTCGTTCTTGACGGCGCTCGCCCTGGCCGCCCAGCCCTCGGCGAGCTTGCGATGCTCGGCCTCCCAGCGCTTGCGGCGTGCCTCGACCGCCGTGGCGTCGAGACCCCGGCGCTGGAGCGCGGCCGTGAGCGCGGCGAGCGTCAGCCGCGGCGCACCGGCGAGACCGAGGTCCACGGCGAAGCCGCGGATCGGATAGCGCGAGAAGAGCGGATCGTGGGCGATCTGGATGACGGTCGCCTCCGGCCCCGGCGAGCGCAGCGCCGGGAACCACGGCGCGTCGGCCTCGACCACGACGATGCGGTCGGCATCGGTGAGATAGGCCGTCGGGTCACCACCGCCGTAGAGCGGGTGATCCTGGGGGAAGTTCAGGTGCGTGGCGGCCTGGTCGAACACCGGCACGCCGAGCGTCTCGGCAAGCGCCACGAGCGGCGCCACCGCGCCCGGATCGCGGCCGGACGATTTCGCGATCACGATCGGATTGCGGGCGGCCGCGAGGATCTCGGCGGCGCGCTCGATGGCGGCCGGATCGGCCACGCTCGGCGCCGGCGGGGTCACGCGGGCCGGGTCGAAGTACTCGAGGTTCTCCATCCGCTCTGACAGCACCTCGCGCGGCAGCGTGAGATAGACCGGGCCCTGCGGCTCGCTGCGCGCGATGGAGAGCATGCGGTCGACGACCGTCTCGACCTGGGCGCCCAGGCGCAGCTCGTAGTCCCACTTGACGAACTCGCGCACGATGGCGCCCTGGTCGAACGACTCCTGGGCCCAGTGGATGTGGCGGTTGCGCGCGCCCGGCAGCTTGTCCTCGGTGAGCGGCGTGCGGCCGGCGGTGACCAGGATGGGCGCGTGCGCGCGCGCAGCGTTGATGATGCCGCCGAGCGCGTTGGCCGTGCCCACGATCACGTGGACCATCACCACTTGAGGGCGCCCGGTCACCATCGCGAAGCCGTGCGCCATGCCGATCGCCGTGATCTCGTGCGGCACGGTCAGCGGGCGCGGCAGCGTCTTGCCTTCGGCCTGCCGCTTGGAATACGCCTCGATGAGCGGCGCGAAGTCGGTGCCCGCATTCGCGAAGAAGTACTCGACGCCGCGCGCGGCGAGCAATTCCAGATAAGCCTCGGCCGCGCTCTCCACCGCCACTTTCTTCAGCATGGTCACTCTCCCGCTGGCTTCAGCTTGAGACGCAGCAAGCGCCGCGCGTTGCCCTCGTAGATCGCCGCCTTCTCGGCCGGCGTCGCCCGCATCTTCTCCATGGCCTCGATCGTGTCGCGGATGAAGCCGGGGCCCTTCTCCGGATCGAACGGCATGTCGGTGCCGAAGAGCACGTGGTCGGCGCCGTAGAAGGCCAGCCCGCTCTCCATCGCGTGCCAGGCCCCGAACAGCGCCGTGTCCCCGTAGAACATCCGGAAGTAGTCGATCGGGCGCTTCTTGAGGCGGCCCAGCGCCGCCATGTCGTCGGGGTCGTCGGTGCGGCTGCCGAGCTGGTCGAGCCCGCCGCCGACGCGGCCGGCGCAGAACGGGATCATCGCGCCCAGGTGGTGCGTGATGATTTTCAGGTTGGGATGGCGGTCGAAGAGCCCGGAGAAGACCAGGCGGGCCATCGCGGCCGACGTCTCGTAAGGCCAGCCGAACGCCCACCAGATGTCGTACTTCGAGCGGCTCTCGCCCGCGTAGTCGGCGACGCTGGCCGGCCGCGCCGGGTGCATCCAGATGGGCAGGTCGCGCGCGGCCATGCGCGCGAAGATCGGCTGGTACTCCGGCAGGTCGAGCGGGCGGCCGGCCACGTTGGTGTAGATCTGCACGCCCGTGGCGCCGAGCTGGTCGATCGCGCGGTCGATCTCCGCGACGGCCGCGTCCGGGTTGTTCATCGGTAGCGAGGCCACGAAGCCCGGGAAGCGATCGGGGTGCCTGGCGACCATCTCGGCCATCTCGTCGTTGGCCAGCCTCATCAGCTCGGGCGACGTGCGGGCGTCCGCGATGACCTCGATCGGCGGGTTGGCCAGCGTGAGGACCTGCACGTAGCCCTCGTAGCGGTCCATGATGCGCAGCCGCAGCTCCACGTCCACCAGCACCGGAATCCCCGTCATGCGCTTCTGCAGCGTGGCGCCGGCCGGCGAGGCCTGGATGGCGCGCTCGAAGTACCGCCGCGGCAGGCAGTGCGGGAAGACGTCGATTTTTGTAGCGGGGACCGGCGAGACCGGCTCGCTCCGCAGGTGGCCTGTCTTAGAAGGCCGGGGCTCCGTCACGGCGTGATCAAGCGTTGTTGCGCAAGCTCCATTGCGGCGCTCCATGTCCCGCGCTCCTTGTAGAAGCGCACGGCGCCTGGGTGGAAGGGGATCGTCACCTCGGGATCGACGGCGCGCTCGCGCGTCCACTCCTTGAAGAGGGGATGGATGGGCGCGAGCTTGTCGGTGTTGTCCCAGATCACCTTCAGCGCCGCCTCCACCACCGCGTCGGGCACCATCTTGCCGGCGGCGAGATACGTGTCATAGGCGATGAAGCAGGTGTCCTCCACGACCGCCGTGGCCTCGCCCGGCTTCACGATGCGCCCGTAGTAGCCGGGCACCGCGCGCTTGAGCCGCTGCTCGCCGGCCGGCGTGCAGTCGATGGAGACGTGGCGCACCCCCACGGAGGCGTCCGCCTCCTTGATCTTGGCGGAGTTCATCGCGTGCTCGGTGACGTCGGCGCGGCCCTGCACGAGCGCGTCGACGCCCTCGTTGACGGCGGGGACGGGGATCACCTTGACGTCGTTCCAGGTGAGGCCGGCGCTGGCGAGGTGGCCGAACATGTTGTACCAGACGGCGAGGTGCGCCGGGTACTCGCCGGTCATGCGCTTGCCCTTGACGTCGTGCACCGTCTTGATCGGCGAGTCCTTGCGCACGAGCAGGCCGACCAGCAGCGGCGAGCCGCGCATGACGAGCCGCAAGTTGGGCGCGTGGGGGAACGGATTGCGGCCGCCGATCTGGAATTTCGGCCCGCGATACGACAGTCCCATGTCCACCGCGTTGACGATGCCCAGCTCCACCTCGCCCGTGTTCAGCAACGGCAGGAACGTGCTGCTGCCCGCGTAGGGCTGGATCGACACCTGGAAGGGGCCGCCGCTGATGACCTTGGCCAGGCCGCTGCCGAACGTGTAGTACACCGTGCCCGGAGGATTGGTGGCGAGCGTCACCGAGCGGGGAAGCTGCGCGCCGGCCGGCGCCGCCAGCGCAGCGATGAGGAGCAGGGCGAGGGCGAGACGAACGATGACGGGCATGCGCTCTCCTCTGGACGGGCTCAGGGCTTCCAGGCCTTGGCCTCGGCCGCGACCTTGGCCGGATCGAACTTGTTGATCTCGTCGATCAGGTCGTTGGTGATCAGGTCCTTGCCCGCCACCTTGTCCTTGATGACGTGCCACTTGAGGAGGAAGTCGGCGTAGGCCTGGTAGTTGGCCTCGGAGTTCTCGCCCCAGCGCTTGACGCCGGCCTTGTCGAGCTTCCAGTTCGCGATGCGCGCCTGGATCACCTTGGTGTCGTCGCGCACGGCCGTCGCCTCGTCCTTGCCGGTCGGCTTGGTCTGCGGGAAGACGTCGTACAGGATGCGCACGGCCGCCTCGGGGTTGGCGATGGCGAAGACCGTGCCCATCGCGTAGCCGCGCGCGACCGCGACCGCGTCCTTGCGGCGGTTCTTGAGCGTCTCTTCGAGCGCCAGCAGGCCGTTGGACGGGTAGCGATCGATCTCCCTGGTGTCCAGCAACCGCAGCTTCACGCCGGCGTTGTCGACCATCGCGTACTGCGTGTCGTACTGGCTGAGCGCGTCCACCGACTTGTTGCGCAGCATGGCCGCCGTCTGCGCGCCCTCTCCCGCGGACACGATGGTGACGTCCTTGTCGGGGTCGAGCCCGGCCGCGGCGACCAGCGCCTTGGCCACGGGCACGCCGGCCGAGCCCATGGAGATGACGCCGATGGTCTTGCCCTTGAGGTCGGTGATCTTCTGCACCGGGCTGTCCTGGGGCACCGCGATGCCGTAGATGTTGCCCTGGTAGGCCGTGTAGTAGATCTTGGCCTTCACGCCCTGCGCGCGCGCGGCGGCCAGCGGCTCCACGCTCGGCAGCGCGAGGAGGATCTCTTTCGTCGCCACCGTCTTCGTGCAGTCGGCGGAGCCGGCCAGCGGGATCAGCTCGACGGCGAGCCCTTCCTTCTTGAACCAGCCCATCTTCATGGCGATGGCGAACGGCGCCGCGGCCGAGCTGACGGTCTTGGCGCACCAGCCGACCTTCACCGGCGTCTGCGCGGCGGCCGGCCACGGGCTGCCGAGCACCACGAGCGTGAGGAGCGAGAGGATGAGTGAGCGGACCTTCATGGCGTGACACCTTCCTTCGCCCGTGCGGCCACGACACGGCCGACGCGCGGCGCCGCCACGTCGTCGGTCGCGGGCTCGAGGGCGCTCTTCTCCGACGGGTCCCAGAACATCACCCGGCGGCGGATGAGCATGATGATGCGGTTCAGGATGAGGCCGACCAGCGACAGGATGAGCAGGATCGAGAACTGGCCGGACACGTCCATGTTGAAGTTCATGGACTGGATGAGCATGCCGAGCCCGCGCTGGGCCCCGACGAACTCGGCCACGATGGCGCCGATGAGCGCGAAGATCATGGCCACGTCGAGGCCGGCCATCACGAAGGGCAGCGCGTTGGGCAGGCGCAGCATCCAGAAGATCTGCTGGTCGCTGGCGGCCAGCGAGCGCATGAGGCTCACGCGGTCCTCGTCGGCCGACTTGAGACCCACCATCGTGTTGACGAGCAGCGGGAAGAAGGCGACGAGGGCGGCGTTGATGACCTTGGAGGTGAGCCCCAGTCCGAACCACACGACGATCAGCGGGGCCAGGGCCACCTTGGGCAGCGACTGGAACATGATGATGTACGGGTAGAAGAAGAACTCCACGTAGCGGTTCATCGCCACCGCCGTGCCCAGGAAGAAGCCCAGCGCGGAGCCCACGATGAAGCCGAGCAGCGTCTCCAGCAGCGTGTACTTGAGGTGGTCGAGGTAGACGCCGCTGGCGAGGCCCCGGTAGAGCGCCATGCCGACCTGCGTCGGCGCGGGCAGGATGAAGACGGGGATCTGGAACACGCGCACCACCGCTTCCCAGGCCGCGATGGTCGCGACGAACAGCAGCGCGGTGAGCCCGATGTTGCGCCCGCTCCACCTCATGCGTCCACTCCACCCTTGACGTTGAAGAGCGCGCGGATGTGATGGACGTGCCGCCCGAACTCCGGCGTGTTCATGACGTCCAGGCTGCGCGGGCGCGGCAGCGCCACGCGCACGTCGTCCATCAGGCGGCCCGGGCGCGGGGTCATCACCAGCACGCGATCGCCCAGGAAGACGGCCTCGGGGATCGAGTGTGTGATGAACAGCACGGTTTTCGTCCGCTCCATCCAGATGCGCTGCAGCTCGAGGTTCATGTGCTCGCGTGTCATGGCGTCGAGCGCGCCGAACGGCTCGTCCATCAGCAGCATGGCGGGGTCGTGCACGAGCGCACGCGTGATGGCCACGCGCTGCTGCATGCCGCCCGACAGCTCCCACGGATAGCGCTGCTCGAAGCCACGCAGGCCGACCAGCCCCAGCAGGTCCGCGCCCACGCGCGCGTAGCGCCCGCGGTCGAGGCGCTGCACGTCGACGGGCAGCAGCACGTTGTCGAGGACCGTGCGCCACGGGAAGAGCACGGGCGACTGGAAGACGACGCCGATGTCGCGCCGCGGGCCGTCGATCAGCGTGCCGCGCAGCCGGGCGTCGCCGCTGGAGGCGGGCAGGATGCCGGCCAGGATCTTGAGCAGCGTGGACTTGCCGCAGCCGGACGGGCCCACGACGGAGACGAACTCGCCCTCGGCGACGTCGAACGTGGTGCGGTCGAGCGCGACGACGGCGCCGTCGCGCGTGGCATACGACTTGGAGAGGTCGTGGACCGCGATCGCTTCGGTGGTCACCGGGGCCATGCGAACTCCTTCAGAGCGGCCGGGGCCGGGATGGGCCAGAGTGTACATCAGGACTGTCCTTGGCTAGAGTGAGGCCCATGACGAGCGGACGCGTACGCGGCGGCTTCAACCAGTACGGCTTCAGCGTCGGCATCCTCATGCTCGACACGCGCTTCCCCCGTATCCCCGGGGACATGGGCAACGCCACCACGTTCCCGTTCCCGGTGCGCTACCACCGCGTGGCGGGCGCCGATCCCGATCTCGTGGTGCGCCGCGGCGCCGAGGGCCTGCTGCCGGCCTTCGTCGAGGGCGCCCGCGCGCTCGAGCGCGAGGGCGTGGGCGCGGTGACGACCAACTGCGGCTTCCTCGTGAAGTACCAGCGCGAGCTCGCCGCCGCCGTCGCGATTCCCGTCTTCACCTCCAGCCTCTTGCTCGTGCCCCTGGTGCACCGCATGCTGCCGCCCGGCCGCCGCGTCGGGATCATGACCGTCAACGCCGGCTCGCTCGGCCCCGAGCACCTCGCGGGCGCCGGTATCGCGGCCGACACGCCGCTGGCCGTGGCCGGTCTCGAAGGCGAAAAGGAGTTCACGCGCGTCCTGCTGGGCGACGAGATGGAGCTCGATCCCGACCTCGCCCGCGAGGAGCACGTGCGGGTGGCGCGGCGGCTGGTGAGCGAGCACCCTGATATCGGCGCCCTCGTGCTCGAGTGCACCAACATGCCGCCCTACGCGGCCGACATCCAGCGCGAGACCGGCCGGCCGGTGTTCGACATCACCTCGCTCGTCCGGATGGCGCACGACGCGCTGGCCGCCGGCCGGGCCCCCCGTCCGGCCTGACCCGGCCTCACTTCCGGGCGTCCGTACCGTCTCCAACCGACTGAAACTAAAGACTTGCTGCCTGGCGAGCACTCCGGTATAAACACGGCAACGTAACGCCCTCTGACCGGAGTGCACTACCACAACGAGGAGGTCGGCATGACGGCAACGACGGACGACGGGAGTTTCCAATGAGGGCTGCGAAGGTTCCGCCCAACGAGCTGCGCCGAGTCGTCATCGCCGCATCCGTCGGCAACATCATCGAGTGGTACGACTTCTACATCTTCGGTAGCCTCGCCTCGATCCTCGCGGTCAAGTTCTTCGAGAAGGGTCATCCGGTCGCGGCCTTCCTCAGCACGGTGGCCATCTTCTCGGTCGGCTTCCTCATCCGACCGCTGGGGGCGTTCTTCTTCGGCTGGCTCGGCGACAAGACTGGCCGCAAGTACACCTTCATCGTCACGCTGACCGGCATGGGCCTGGCCACAGCCCTCATCGGCTTCGTTCCCAGCTACCAGACGATCGGCCTGGCGGCAGCCTTCATCCTCTTCGCTCTTCGCCTGATCCAGGGCCTGTGCCTCGGTGGGGAGTACGGCGGCGCCATCACCTACGTCGCCGAGCACATCGAGGACGAGCATCGCGGCTACTACACCGGGTGGCTGCAGACCTCGCCCACCCTCGGCATCGTCGTCTCGCTGGCCGTCATCATCGGCATCCGGACGTACCTGGGCGTCGAAGCCTTCAACGACTGGGGCTGGCGCCTGCCGTTCATCATCTCGCTGCTGCTGGTCGCCATCGCCATCTGGATCCGGCTCTCGCTCGGGGAGACGCCGATCTTCCAGGACATGAAGGCGCGGGGCCGGACCACCACCAACCCGTGGCGCGAAGCCTTCATGAGCTCCAACTTCAAGTACGTGGTCATCGCCAGCGTGGTCGTGCTGGGGCAGGGCTGCGTGTGGTACAGCGGCCAGTTCTGGGCCCTCTACTTCCTGCAGACCGTCAAGAAGCTCGACGTGCTGACGTCGAGCTGGATCGTCGGCATCGCGCTCCTCATCGCCACGCCGACGCTGATCTTCTGGGGCTGGCTGTCGGACAAGATCGGGCGCAAGCCGATCATCCTCGGCGGCATGGCGCTGGCCTCGATCACGTACTATCCGCTCTACACTGCGCTCGGCACCTATGCCAATCCCGGCGCCGTCAACTATCCGATGGCGATTCTCATCGTCGTGATCCTGGTGAACTACGTCGGTATGACGTACGGCCCGATCGGCGCCTTCCTCGCCGAGTTCTTCCCGAGCCGGATCCGCTACACGTCGGTGTCGGTGCCCTATCACATCGGCAACGGCTGGGGCGGCGGCCTGGTCCCGATCGTCACGACCTCCATGTACCTGTCCACCGGCAGCGTGGGCTACGCGCTGATCTATCCCATCGCGGTGCCGGCGATCATGTTCCTCATCGCCGTCTTCGTGATGCCGGAGACGCGCAGGCACAGCATCTGGGAAGAGGGAGCGATCGAGGCCTCGCGCAGTCGCGCCTGATCGGATGTCGGGGGGAGCCCGGCTCCCCCCGACGGCTTCCGGGTTGACGTCCTGACCGCACTGCCGCTCTACGCCGTCCTGCCCTTCGCGGCGATGCTGCTCGCCATCGCGATCTGTCCGCTGTGGGTGCCGCACTGGTGGGAGTCCAACCGCAACAAGCTCCTCGCCTCGGCCGCCCTCGGCCTCCCGGTGCTGGTGTTCTACGGCATCCGCCATCCGCCGGCGCTGCTGCACGCCGCCGAGGACTACGTCTCCTTCATCGTGCTGCTGGCCGGGCTCTACGTCATCGCCGGCGGCATCCTCCTGCGTGGCGACCTGGTGGCGACGCCGGCCACCAACACCGGGTTCCTCGCCCTGGGCGCCGTGCTCGCGTCGGTGGTGGGGACGACCGGCGCCTCCATGCTCCTGGTGCGGCCGCTCCTGCAGACGAACAGCGAGCGCAC
>Ga0066710_100007282_pt1 | contig 10539 bp, 7 predicted proteins | sample GraSoiAngelo_159_FD_79666 | JGI IMG/M metagenome (GOLD analysis project Ga0066710, IMG submission 79666) | Grasslands soil microbial communities from the Angelo Coastal Reserve, California, USA - 14_1009_16_40cm | ecosystem: Environmental > Terrestrial > Soil > Grasslands | place: USA...
CGAAGTACTCGGACATCGCGATCGCGGCCGCGAGACCCACCGGGCCCTGCGCGCTGTGCTGGTCGCCGTGGAACGCGCCCTTTGTTCCCCGCAGCGCGTCGTACTCGACGATGACGCCGAGCGTCGGGCTGCCGTTGTTCTGGCGAAACTTCGCGACGAACGCCGTCGACAGCCCCGCGCTGCCGGTCTCGACGCTGAAGTTGTGCTGGCGCAGATAGTCGATCAGCTTGCCGATGGAACGTTTCTCCTCGAATCCGATCTCCGGATGCGTCGCGATGTCGTCGGCCAGCGCGAGCAGCTCCTTGTCCATCAGCTCCTTCGCGCGGGCGACCACCTGATCGCGGCCGGCGTTCGGCCCGGTCAGCCGCGCGACGATCGCCGGGACGTCGAGCGACTGCTCGAGCGCCGCCATTCTTTTCAGAACGTCGCGGGCGGCTTCTTTTTCAGTTGGCGTGTCTTGCGCGAGGGCGACGGTAGGGAAAACGGACGCGATGAGGACGATGAAGAATCGCTGAATCATGGCTGCGATTATAGCCATTAGCCATCAGCCATCAGCCATTCTGATCGCCCCACCGAACATCGTTGCCATGGCGCAGGAGGATGCGCCGCAGCTGCAGGTAGTGCTCGCCGCCGACGCGCTTCGACACCTTCTTCGCGTTCCACACGATCGCCTGCCGGACGCACGACAGCCACTCGCCGGCCGCGAGCGCGGCGGCCGTCTGCGCGTTCGTTCCTTTTTGAGCCGTGAAGCGACCGAGGAGTGTGAGGCCGAACGCGTGGCGCGATTCGCCCGTGGGCTCGGAGGTGAAGAGCGTCGTGATCCCGGCTTGTGCCGCAGCTTCGGCGACTTGCGGCGCGAAGTCGCCGCCCGGCACCGACGCGATGTGGATTTCCATGCCGAGAATGTCGCCGAGCACGGCGCGGCTGCGCGTCCACTCGTCGACGAGCTGCGGCCACGCGCAATGGCCGATCCGCAGCGGATGCGAGCAGGAATGGCTGCCGACCACGTGCCCTCGCTTCCTGAGATCGCGGATTTGGTCCGAGCTGACAAAACCCGGGGTGCCAATATAGTTTGTGCTTACAAAGAAATTCCCACGCCAACCGAATCTTTCGAGGAGATCGCCGATGCACTTATAAGCGCTCACTCCTCCGTCATCGAAAGTCAAGAGAAGCGGCCACGGCTTGTGTGGCGCTTCCGCGATATCGAGAGCTGCCACGGGATTCGTGCCGCGCGCTTCGGCGATGGCTGTAAGATGCCGCAGGAACTCGTCTCGCTCAAGGTTGTATCGCCACGCTCCCGGTACGGAGCGACCAGTCGGTTCGGGGTCGCCGGGCGTAACTACATCGTGGTAATTGAGTGAAATGATCCGCATTTCGATCGCTGCCTCGCTTTCCGCTTCCAGCTCAGATAGGCTGTTAGCCAGGGTGCACCCCAAGTGGCGGACGAGCGTCCGGAGCTGTCCAGTGGAATCGCCGCACCGGCACAAATGACTACGAGCTTGGCCCTCAGAGCTTCAAGATTTTCAAAGACGACCCTTTGTTGGATTATGGTATGAGATTCAGTCCGCTCGTCAAACTTATAACTGTAATATCCGTAGACGGGGCCGGTATCCACACCCTTATCAATTCGAAGAAGTGTCATGCCGATGTTATTCAGGTCATCTTTGACTAAGGCCCAGAAACAACCGTGCGAGTTTCTGTATTCTGGACAGATGCCGGGATGCAAGACAAAGGTTCCGTGCGTGGGGATGGAAAAAATGCTTTCCTTCAGCAACATTTTGCAGCGAGCGATCATGATGTCCGGACTTGTCTCCCGGATGAACTGCTCCACCTCAGAAGTGTTCGGACTGGCGGTATGGAGGATTGGTATATCGGCCCGGATCTCTGGGTAAAGGCTCTGGAGCTCGGCGAGTTTCCGCGTTTCCCAAAGACTGTCCGCCTGCGACAAGAAGAGACGGTAGTAGATACGGAACGCTGCGACATCCAGGAATCGAAGGGGCCCAACCCGCTTGATTTCCCGTCGCAGCTGACCCCAGATCCGGTGGCGTGAGTCGTGGAGAATGATGACTCCAACGAGATCGGAAAACGAGGCCAGCCATCTGGATAGACCTTCGCGGTTGAGAAGCGCGCCCTCATGACAAATGAGCAGGGTTTTCATAAAAGGGTGGAAGCATCAGGAAATGTTGCAACATGCGGGCATGGTTTGCGGAGGTTCCACTCGGTGCACAGCCGGCTTACTCCACTGATCCAGCCACGCCTGAAACATTAACAATCCCCACACATGGGGGCTCAGATCTCTTTGGCCCGAGAGGTGGTCCTCCCATAGCTTCCTGACGACGCCGGGTTGGAAATATCGCTCAGCTCTCAACCGGTTTTCGTCTAGCAGTTCTTCACCCCAGTCACGCAAGGGACCGCGAAGCCAGCCGGCGATGGGGAGAGCAAAGCCTTTCTTGGGCCGTTCAATCAGCTCCTTGGGTACGTACTGATACAGGACGCGGCGGAGAACCCACTTACCTACACCGGCACGAATTTTCATTGACAATGGCAAGCGGGCAGCGAACTCTACAACGCGATGATCGAGAAGCGGTATGCGTCCCTCGAGACTAACCGCCATGCTGGCGCGGTCGACTTTTGCGAGGATGTCATCAGGAAGATAAGTGACTGTATCCAGGTACATCATGTGGCGGCAAAAATCAGAAAAGCCTGGCCCTTGGCATCGGTCGCGAAGAAGAGTGGCTGGCTCGTCGGCACCCTGCAGGGCCATACCCGGCGATTCCCACACAGAGAGTATTGCCTGATACCGCAAGAACGAATATTCGGCCGACAAGATCCGTCCCAGCCGATGAACTTTGTCGCCGGCGAAGTCAAGCCTCGTAACTGGCGCGCGACGGCCGAGGCAACCGGCAAGATGGTTCCACTGTTGCGGGCTCAAGCGGCGCAAACTCCACGATGCAGCCTGCCGGACGGGATGCGGCAGCCACTTGACTCTGTTCCAAACCTTCCCCCACGCGAAGTAGCGTTTGTAACCGCCAAACAACTCGTCGCCGCCATCGCCGGACAGGCTCACGGTCACATGCCGCCGGGCCAAGGCAGACACCATGTATGTAGGGATCTGCGAGGAGTCGGAAAACGGTTCATCGTATATAGCAGGAAGCCGTGAGATTACGGGTGTAATGTCTTCCGGTGACACATAAAACTCGGTATGGTCAGTACCAAGGTGACGCGCCACTGCCGCCGCATGCTTTGCCTCGTTGTACGCATCGTCGTGGAATCCGATAGAAAACGTCCGCACTGGTCTGGTGCTCTGCGCTTGCATCAGCGCGACCACCGTTGAGGAATCGACTCCGCCGGAAAGAAAAGCGCCGAGAGGAACGTCTGCGACCATGCGCATTTTGACTGCGTCTCGCAAAAGCTTGTCCAGTTGAGCGGTAGCGTCCTCTGGTGAACCCGCAAATGGATTCTCTATCCCGCGCCGGTTGGCTTCCTCCGCGGACCAGTACGGGACCACGCGGGGCGTGCTGCCCTGATCGGATAGCCTGAGGGTCAGCCTTCCGGCCGGCGCCAATTTGTAGATGCCGCGGTAAATGCTGTAAGGCGCCGGAATACAGCTGTATCGGAGGTAGATTGCGAGAGCATTACGATCGACATCACCCTTGAACTGGGGATGGGCAACAAGCGCTTTGAGCTCCGAACCAAACAGAAAGGACTTCCCCATCCATCCGTAATACAGGGGTTTTTCACCCATCCGGTCCCGGACCAGGTGAAGCTGCCGCTCTCTGCGATCCCACACGGCGAAGGCAAACATGCCGTTAAAGCGCGGCAAGGCTTCCTCGACGCCCCACTGCTCGATTGCAGCCAACATGACTTCTGTGTCAGAAAGACCACGAAAGCCGTGGCCGGTGGATTTCAACTCGTGGCGCAAATCGGAGAAGTTATAGACTTCGCCGTTGAAGACGATTACGTACCGGCCACTTTCGGAGTGCATCGGCTGATGGCCGTCCCGGGAAAGATCAACAATAGAAAGCCGCCGATGACCGAAGGCAACACCGCTGGGCCGATCAACCCAGATGCCGGAATCGTCCGGGCCGCGATGGGCCAGCTGGTCGGTCATGCGACTGACCGCAATCTTGAGTTCGAGTTCAGTCTCCGCCGAGGAGGTCAAAAAGCCGGTAATACCGCACATGGCTAGAACGCGTGGTTTCTTTATAAAGAATGCTGTACTGTAACTTGAGATTCGGGGTTATTAAATGAGTCGCGGCCTGCGGAGCCTCGCCGGGTATCCCTGAGAAAGAGGCTAGCACGTCTTTCCGTGCTGATTCTTAGATTGAAGTCCCGTACTACCTTCGCCCTGCCAGCCCGTCCAAATTGACACCGCAAGGCCTCATCTTCACTGAGGCGCTGCAGGGCATCTGCGAGAGCGGCCGCGTTCTTAGGAGGCACCAGAAAACCCGTGCGGCCGTCGTCCACGAGTTCGGGAATACCACCGACCGCACTGGCGATGACAGGCAGACCACAGGCCATAGCCTCTTTCAGCACATTGGGGATGCCTTCGCACTTGCCGCTGGCTGTCGGCGCAGTAGGCAAGACCACGGTGTCGGCTTGTTGCAATTCGCAAACGACCTCGTGATATGTGCGGGGCCCCAACAACCGCACCTCTTTGAGGAGACCGGCATTTGCTACTTGTTTCTCGACTACCGGGAGAAGAGGTCCGTTCCCAAGCAGGCGGCACTCGAAAACCACACCTCGCTCTCGTAGAAGCCGACAAGCCTCGACCAGGTAAGCGTGGCCCTTAACCTCTTCAAATCTCGCGACGCACAAAATCTGAAACGGTCCGTCCGAACGGCTACGATCTGGAGAGAGGAGATCGACATCGACGCCGCCATAAATGACGTGAACTTTTTCGCGGACGCCGGGACCACATTCATCGACGATGATTTTCTTGTTGTAGGAAGACACGGCGATGGCGCATTCCGCGGCGTCAACCTTTTCTCTCAGCATGTGCTGGTCAACCTGGATATCAGTGCCGCGAGCGGTAAAGCTAAATGGAATTCCTGTCAACCGGTGGATGATCAGCGCCGCCACGGCCGGATGGTTTGCAAAATGTGCGTGAACGTGTGTAATTCCCAAGCTGACCATCTCATAGGCGAACAGCACTGCTTTCGGGAAGAGGGCGATAGCTCCAAGGAAGAAGTTGGCGCTTCCCCAGGTTCCTCGCAGGACTTCGGCCCACACTTGAAAATAGCCTGCCGGATCGCGGCGAATAAAGTGCCACTGTGCACGAAGCACACTTAGTGAGAAGAATGGATGGTAGTGGGCACGCCTGATCCAGCGCTCAGCTTCTTCGTGAGTGACAGGAGCGCGCCCCCATCGGAGCGGGTAAAGTTCGACCGCCACGCCCAGCATCTCCATGGCGATAATGTCGTAAAGTATAAAGGTCTCCGTGAGCACTGGGAAGGCGGAAACGATGTAAGCAATTCTGGGCGTGGCCAGACTCTTAGTGAACCGTGTGTTCTGCACCTAATGGGCCACCTTCCTTCGATAACATCGGCTGGACTGGCGTAAACCCTTCCTTGGGAAGGTGTTTCATTCTTCGATATCGCCATGCGTCAAGATACATGCCGGGCCGCAGGAGGCGCAGGCTAAAGATTGGCAGTGAGGAGCGCGGCGTTATGCCGATGCGCCTAAGCCGTAGGAGGTCCGTAGAGTCCCATTCGTTTTCCCCAACGAGTGTCGAAAACCCTAGCTGGATTCCTTCTTCTCGCAATATTGTCATGACGGTAGCGTCGTGATCGCCATTCGGATAACAGAAGATCGGCAAAGCGAATCCAATCTCCGTCTTAAGATCTTGAAGGGAACCCCTAACTTCCTCGCGAATCCGATCGGCTGGAAGTTGAGTCAGGATGGGATGGGTTCGAGTGTGGGAACCGAGTGTCACTCCATCTCTGGCAAGCTGGCGGAGCTGATCCCAGTTCAAGACGCTGCCGCACTTCAAAGGTGTTTCAACCAGTTGAGCACATACAGAATCGACCAATCGCATCGCCTTGTCATGGGGAATGGTTGGGACGTAGTTTTGGAGAGCGCGCAGGCTGCGGCGCCGCAAATCGGGGTCGGCGAGTGGAAGAGGACCGAGCGGTGTGTCGCGCAATTCAGTTCGACGCGTGCGGTCGAACGCCTGATAGAGCCGGTCCCACCAGAATGCCAATTCAGGACACCCTGGATACGCCGTGGGAACGAACACTGTGGCGGGCAGACGGAATTGGTGGAGAATTGGCCATGCGATGTCGGCAAAGTCGGCGTACGCATCATCAAACGTAATCAGTACAGACCGGTCGCGAAGGGGCTGATCCGTCTTCACCGCGTCCAACACTTCGGGCATCGAAACAACGTGGTAATACCTCGCTAAGTGGCGCATCTGCTGAGCAAAAAGCGATGGCGTGGCGCTGACACTGCGGGAATCTATGGTGGGAGTGTCCTTCAATTCGGCCACCCGGTGATACATCAATATCCGAAGCACCCTGTCCTCCCTTAGGAATTGCTTTGGCGTAAGAACGGCTCTGTCATTGACCGTTCCTGGGAATGGGAATAAACAATCCGAATCGTCGCACTTGATAGAGCCAACAGAAGCCAAAGGTATCGTTGATAAGCCAAGTGGTCAAAAACTGCAGAAATACCATAGGCGGCGAGGCAAAGAAGGAACGCGGATGCGGTAGCGGCCAAGTCCGGGCGGGTTCGCTTCAGGCGGCCGCGTGCCTTCCATAGGCCATGCATGATCACAAACATGATCGATAGGAACGACAATAAACCGACCACTCCTGTTTCTGCCAAGGTCTCCAAATACATGTTGTGACCCCGGTAAGTCTTTCTCTGTTCAATCAGGCCAATCTTGTTCCCGTATTCCGCTGAGTAGTGTTTGGAAAATTGGCCTGGACCGACGCCCAAGACCGGATGATCCAGGAAGACATGCCACGTTGCCACGTTCAGCACATATCGGCGAACGGCGGAGCTGTCGGGTGGCTGGGCAGAAGCTGACTGCCGGAAGAAGAGTCCCGATAGGCGTTCCAAACTCGCCATGCGCCACAGAACCGCCGGTTCAACAACCACAATGAACAGGCCCACAACAACCGTGGTGACAATAACCTGGCGCAGCTTCAACAGCCGCATGCCCGCCATCAGCAGAAAGATCGCCAGGCCGGCCAGTAAGGATCCTCGCGAGAGCGTAAGGAACAAAGCCCCAAGGATAAGACCCACGGAAACCAGGGCGAATACTCGTAACCTGCGCGATGATTCTGTGCAGAACCGCAGAACCGCAAGAGGGAGCAGCACAACCAACATTTGGCCATAGCGATTCGTTTCGCCGATAGGCCCGGCCGCCCGGACCTGGCCTACAACTTCGCCATTCTGACCAATGGAGCCGCTCCGCAAGTCCTGTCGGCTCATATTGCCCTCGAAGTCAGACGAAACCTGGGCGAGCCCGCCGTAAATGTTATTTTCCGTGTGGGTAACCTTTTGGAAGATGGAGAGACCTCCCATCAGGCAACCGGCGAGGAGTAAAGCCCAGGTAACCCGTCGCAGAGTCGGGAGGTCACGGACAACATTGGTTATCAGGAAATACAATGCCAGCCCCTCCAGCACGTAGCCGGAAATTTGTGAACCGACGATACGGTCGTCTGAAGCAAAAAACGACGAAACCAGGTACACGACAAGCAAGGCCAGCATCAGAACAAACCCACGGTCGAATATCAACCTCTGCTTGCGTGTGAACAGGTGAAAAAGCAATGGCACAATGAGAAGTAAACACAATCCAGCCAGGACTATTGCGACCCGGGGATTTTTGTCGGCAGGCCCGGCCGTTAGCTGAACAGCGTTCTCCGACCTCATTGCGAGGACGCTGATGTTGGAATAAATCGCGAACAGGACTACGAGCGTTCCCACTTCCGGCCACCGAAGCATGAAGGCAAGGAAGCTGAAAAAGAGCAGTGCACCTATCGCCAGCACAATACTTTGATGGACTAGAAAAAGGATCACGAAGCCGGCCATGGCGAACAGCAACACAATCGGCATCTGTTCAAACGTCTTGCTACCAGCGGACATATTTGTCTACCAAACCAGCAGGCACCTGCGAAGTCATTCAGTAGGTAAGCAGTGACCTCATGAAAGGCAGCCTGTGCAATTCCGGAAAGGTTGCCGTAACATTGAGCTTCTTCTTGCTTACCAAAAATACCGCCAATGAGACACAGCCGGCCAAGGGCAAGGCGACAGCCAGGCCCATGGAGGTGGTTAACTGTAGTGCAAGCAGCCCCAATGCGCTCAATGCTGTCACCAGATAAATGGAGCGATAAGAGGGGTCAAAAGCCTTAAAGTCCGACGACTGACGCAGCCCTAATTGCAGCAGGAGATTGTATCCGATCAGCGCCACGGTGGCTCCTGCGGCGGCGCCGATCGCCCCATATCGCGGGATCAAGAAGAGATTTAGCGCGATATTAGCCAAGGCTGCAAGCAAACTTGTAACGATGATATAGCGCAGCCTCCCGATAACTTTGAGAGTTTGCACGTTGAAACCCAGGGTGACATTAAAGTAGCTTCCCAGCGCCAGTAGTGCCAAGACGAAGGCAGAGTGCTCGTACCGGCTTCCATAAAGTAACATCACGACCGGACGCGCCAGCGAGAAGGTTGAGACAAAGATGGGGAATGCCACAACTGACATCCACGCCGCCGTTTGCCAGTAGAGCTTGTTGATGCCGATATAGTTTCCGCGGGCGAACAGTCGCGCCGCAGTCGGAGTGTAAAGCAGCGTGAAGCTTGCCATCACCACACCGTTCATTTCGGAGACCGGGACGGCGACGCGATAGTAGGCAACCTCCGAAAGGGTTTGCATCTGGCCCAGGAGGAACATATTGATAGAATTGATTGCCGCCGTGGCCAGAACTGCGCTGAGCCCGGGCACGATAAAGACCAGAACTTCCCGAGCGGGGATCTTGATTGTCCTGAACGTGAGGTGTTGCCACATGCCCTGGTCACGTAAGAGCCGGACGAGCAACCAACCGTAGGTCAGTACCCCCAATGCGCTGACGCAAAGATATCCAATAGCAAAGAACGTTACTGTGCTCCCTCTCCAGATGAGGAGAACAGCAACGCCAAGCTTAAGCCCCGGGCCAAGGACGTATTTACGGAAAAAGATATCACGCGTTCCTGCGAAGCTGGCAAAGAGCGCGTCGAGCAGCATATCGGCCGCCTCGACCGGGACCAGGAAAATGAGTACGGACAGCAGGTGCAGAGTAAGGTTCTCGTGAGCGATGACATGGGAGAGCGGTCCCTGCGCGAGCGCAATGATGAGCGTGCCCGTAAATACAACGGCTCCAGCCGCGAGGAAGATCGTGCCAAACAACTTTTCGTATTCGCGCTTTTCACGATAGATGGGGACAAATCGGGAAACAGCCTCCTGCAACCCCAGTGTGCCGAATAGCTGCAGGAAGGCCACCGTGGCCAACACATATGCCAGTGCCCCGTAATCCACCGTGCTCAGGTATCGCACGATCAATACTTGCGTGACGAAGTTGGAGCCGAGAGACAGAAAGCGACCCGCCAGAAAGAGGCTGGAGCCGCGGATCTGAACCCTTGTCGCATCCTGCTCGTAACGTGCTTCGTCCGTTTTGGTTTCAGTTAGTGTGGGCATTTTGACAGCCGGCCGGGGCTTAAACGTTTCGTAGATTCTCGTTGTCATCGGAAGGGAACATAGAGTCGGATAGAAATGGAGTTGCCATGTGAGAACGATCGATCTAACGTCCCACTGAAATTGTGGTTACAGCTTTCTGTATAGGAAATCGGGAATCGGAAAGGTACGATTATTCAGCACTGCCCCTAAGACCTTCACGTTGGCAGCGGCGAGAGCTTCCTTAGCTTTCCGCGCAGTTTCACGGCGGGTGACGTTCGACTCCACAATCAAGATTACCCCATCAGCCATCTGCCCAAGGAGAGCGGCGTCGACGTGCGAACTCGCCGGCGGAGCGTAAATCAAGATGTATCGAAATTTTTCCCGGAACTCAGCCATGAGTGATCGCAACCGATCTGATTTCCAGAGAGCCGGTGACTCGTCGCACCGATGGCCGGCAGGAAGAAGTGACAGATTACCTTCTGGAAGGACGTAAACAGAATCGCGGACAGAACCGGATTCGAGCACGGCGTTCGTAAGCCCTCGGTTGTTTTGCACTCCGAAATAGCTGTGCAGCGAAGGAGAGTGGACATTTCCATCGATGATGCATACAGGGGACGTAGTCTGAGCAGCAAGGTTTTCTGCTGCTCGAGCGCAGATTCCCGCCGTACCCGGGGCATGATCCACAGCACAGAAGATCACTATACCGGGCGCCTGGCTACCCGGCAGCAGGAACACCCGCTGAACCAGCTTGATCTCTTCTTCATGAACAGCGCCATCGATGTGGACAGGTGGGCGATTGATGTGGAGAGGCGCACGCATGGGGGCAGATGTTTCCGGCGAAATGCTTATCGGCTCGAAGAGGTCCACTTCTCTTTCGGCACGCAGCA
>Ga0066710_100007283_pt1 | contig 10539 bp, 13 predicted proteins | sample GraSoiAngelo_159_FD_79666 | JGI IMG/M metagenome (GOLD analysis project Ga0066710, IMG submission 79666) | Grasslands soil microbial communities from the Angelo Coastal Reserve, California, USA - 14_1009_16_40cm | ecosystem: Environmental > Terrestrial > Soil > Grasslands | place: USA...
CGCAGCCGATGTTCTACGCGGCGACACGCACCACGTTCTCGCCGAACATCGCGCACAGCGGCGTGAAGGTGAACGTGATCCCCGACAGCGCGGAGGTCGACATCGACATCCGCACCCTGCCCGGCGACGACCCCGACGCCGTGCGCAAGATGCTGCGCGACGCGATCGGCGACCTGTGGAAGGACGTCGAGGTCGTGCACGAGGGAAGCAACCCCGCGAGCTCGTCCCCGATGGGCACGCCGCTGTGGGACACGCTCACGAGCGTGACCAAGCGGCTCATCCCTGACTCCGCGACCGTACCGTTCCTGATCGTCGGTGCGACTGATGCGCGCTTCTTCCGCCGCAAGGGAGTCGTCTCGTACGGCTACGGGCTCATGAGCGAGAAGATCCCATTCGGGCAGTTCGCGAAGATGTTCCATGGGAACGACGAGCGAGTGGACCAGGAAACGCTCCGACTCATGAGCGACCTATGGGAGCAGACCGCGCGCGCTTTCGTCGGCTAAGTAGGGCGCCATCGAGGGCCGCCCGCAGCCGCGCCGCGATCTTTTCCGCTTCACCGTCCGCGTACCTGCGTCGCATCCACATGCCATGGCCCGGCGAGAACAGTCCGTCGCCCTTCCGCCGCGGGACGACGTGCACGTGAACGTGCGGCACGCTCTGGCTGATCCGCGTATTCACCGCGATGAAGGAGCCGTCCGCGCCGAGCGCGGTGCGGAACGCGATCGAGAGACGGCGCGCGAGCAAGAACAATGGCGCGATCTCGCTTTCGGGCATGTCCTCGATGGTGGGGTAGTGCCGCGCGGGCACGATGAGCGTGTGTCCCGGAAAGACCGGAGCGTGGTCGAGGAACGCCACGACGTGCTCGTCGCGATACACCGCGAGATGCTCCGCGCCGCCGACGACAGCGCAGAACACGCAGGCTTCACGCATCCGCGCAGTATCGCGAACGGCTAGCGCCCGTAGAGCTCCATCACCTCGCGGCGGAACGGCACCCCGGCTTTGGCGCGTAGGCGCTCGAACTCGTCGATGTCCCACTCGCCCACGAACGTCACCGCCACGCCTGCCTCGCCAGCGCGCCCGGTGCGGCCGACGCGGTGGGTGAACGTATCCGCGTCCTCGGGCAGGTCGTAATTAATGACGTGGCTGATGTCCTCGATGTGCAGCCCGCGCGCGGCGAGGTTGGTCGCGATGAGCACCTTGATATCGCCGCTCCGGAACTGATCGAGCGTCCGTTCGCGTTCGCGCTGGGACAGATCGCCGTGGATCGCCGCGACCTTCTGCCCGCGCCGCTTCAGGTCGTCGTAGAGCTTGTCCACGCCGCGCTTGGTGTGACGGAACACGAGCACCTGGTCGGTCTCCCAGCGCCGCAAGAGCTCGGCGAGCGCCCTCGGTTTGTCCTGATCGAGGACCTCGACGTAGACCTGCTCGATCGCCTCGAGATTGGGCTGACCCGGATCGATCGCGATCTGCGCCGGATCTTTGGTGAAGCGATGCGCCAGGTCGCGGACCTCGCCGGAGAGCGTCGCGGAGAACAGCGCGGTCTGCCGCTTGGTCGGGCACATACGCAGCAGCTTCCGCACGTCGGGAGCGAAGCCCATGTCGAGCAGCCGGTCGGCCTCGTCCAGCACGACGACGCGGATCCCTTCGAGCAGAAGCGTGCCGCGGTCGATGTGGTCGAGTAGGCGGCCGGGTGTCCCGATCACGATCGGCACACCGCGTTTCAGCGCGCGCTCCTGCGGGCCGTACGGAACGCCGCCGTAGATCGCGACCTCGTGCGTGTGGCGGAACTTCCCGAGCGCGCCGAACTCGCGCGTGACCTGGACGGCCAGCTCGCGCGTCGGCACGACGACGAGCGCCTGCGGCCGCTTCTCGTCAGGGTCGATGCGCTCGATGATCGGTATCGCGAACGCCGCGGTCTTGCCGGTCCCGGTTTGCGCCTGGGCGAAGAGATCGCGCCCCGCCCGCAGCACCGGGATGGCCTCCTGCTGCACCGGCGTCGGCGCCATGAAACCGAGGTCGTCGATCGCGCGCGCGATGTCGGGATGGATCTCCAGCGTGCCGAAGCGCCCGGTGGCTAGCTCTGTCACTCTCCGCTGCGTCGCTGGTGCTGGTCCAACATCGTCCTCATCCGCTTCAAGTATCGCGCGGACATCGCGGCTATGCTCGCGATGTGCCCGGATCGTTCCGTGTCGCGCGCATTCTCGGCATCGATATCCGCATTCACATCTCGTGGGTGCTGATCTTCCTCCTCGTGTTGCTATCGCTCGCGGATCAAGTGTTCCCGGATTGGTACCCGCAGTGGTCCCAGCAGAAGACGTTCCTCATCTCGGCGATCGCCGCCCTCCTGTTCTTCACGTCGGTGCTGCTGCACGAGCTGGCGCACGCCATCGTCGCGCTCCGGTTCAAGATGTCGGTCTCGTCGATCACGCTGTTCCTGCTCGGCGGCGTCGCGAACCTCACGAAGGAGCCCCCCAGCGCGAAGGCCGAGTTCTTCATGGCCTCGGCCGGCCCTCTCACGAGCCTCACCATCGGCGCGCTCGCGTTCCTGGTTCAGCAGCTCGTCACGAGCAACATCGATGTCGTGCCGTCGCTCCAGCCCGTCGAGGGCGTCGCGCGCTACCTCAGCTTCATCAATATCGCCGTCGCCCTCTTCAATCTCGTGCCGGGATTCCCGCTCGACGGGGGACGCGTCCTGCGCTCGATCATTTGGGGCGTGCGGCGCGATCGCGTCGCCGCGACGCGCATCGCCGCCCGAGGCGGGCAGCTCGTCGCCGGCCTCATGGTCGTCTACGGCGTGTCGCGCGCGCTCGACGGTGAAGCGATGACGGGCCTCTGGATGTTCCTGATCGCCTACTTTCTGTACGGAGCGGCGTCGCAGGCGCTGCAGCAGGAGCGCGTCACCGCCGCGGTCGGGAGCGTTCGCGTCGCTCAGCTGATGACGACCAACTATCGCTCCGCGCCGGCCGGCATCTCGATCGGACAGCTGATCCGCGACATCGTGCTGCCGAACAATCTTCAGGCGATCCCGATCGTCGCGCACGATCGGCTCGTCGGTCTGGTGAGGATCACCGATCTGCGGAAGGTCGAGCAGGATCAATGGGCGACGACGCCGGTCGACGCCGTCATGACGCCGGCGTCCGAGGTCGCAACGGTCACGCCGGACGAGCAGATCGTCGCGGCGATCGAGCGCTTCGGCGGCGGCGACGTCCCCCTCCTGCCCGTGGTCGACCGCGGATCCCTGGTGGGTGTGCTGTTCCGCGATGCCGTCGTCGGTTACGTGCGCATGCAGGAGACGCTGGGCCTCGACGCCCGCCGCTAACGCGTGGTCGAGGCCATCGTCGCGAGATACGAGGACGAGCTCGAGGCCGAGACCGCCGCAGGGTACCTGCGCTCGCTGGGCATCGCGGCGCGCGTGCGATTCCAGGCTTCGCTGGGCCTGCCGCGTTCGACCGTGCCGATACGGGTCATCGCGTCGACCGGCGGCTTCGAGCTCCTCGTTGCGCCCGGGGACATCGACCGCGCGCGTGAAGCGCTCGCGTCCGCGGGGCCACCACCGGCTCGACCGCAGCGCTACCGCTGGCTCGGCTGGGTCCTCATCGTAGTTTTGGTTGCGCCGCTCGTGATCAACTGGATCGCGAGCTTCATCCGAACGAGGTAGTGAACGCCCACTCGAGGAGTCAGGCCGGCCTCTCGCGAATGAGTTTCCACCAAGCGAGGATCACCAGAACGACCAACACTATGAACTCGAAGTGCAGGCCGAACGAGGCCAGTACGTCCCGAGCGTCCCGCGGCTGACCCTGCAGGTTGCCCGCGATCACATAGAGCTCGATCAACCCGGCCATAGGGAGTCCAACGACCGTCGCCGGTAGCAAAAGGGCCACATAGAAGATCCAGCGCGGCCTCGACAGTCTCTGATTTGGCACTCAGATCGCGAGAGCGAGCGCGATCTGCGCCGCGACGCGCGCGTTCGCGCGCAGCAGCGACAGATTCGCCGCGAGGCTGCGCCCGCCGGTCGCTTCGCTTAGCTGTCCGAGCAGGAACGGCGTCAGCGCCGCACCGCGAATCCGTTGCCGCTCCGCGGTTTGGACCGCGCGCGCGACCTCGGCCTCGGCCTCGCGCCGGTCGAGCGCGTCGCCGGCCGCGATCGGGACGGCGATCACGATCCCGGCGCCGCGCGCGAGCTGCTCACGCGCGACGCGCGCCGCCGCGAGCGCGTCCTCGACGCGATGCTCGAGGCGCAGCCCGCTCGACCGCACGTAGAACGCGGGCAGCTCGTCGGTGCCGTAGCCCACCACGGGCACGCCGAGCGTCTCGAGCCGCTCGAGCGTGAGCGCAAGATCGAGGACCAGCTTCGCGCCCGCGCAGACGACGCACACCGGATGGCGCGCGATCGCCTCGAGGTCCGCGGACTCGTCGAAGGAGCGCTCGCCGCCACGATGCACGCCGCCGATCCCACCGGTGGCCATCACCGCGATGCCGGCGCGGGCCGCGATCTCGACCGTCGCGGCGACCGTCGTCGCGCCGAGGCCGCGGCGCGCCAGCACCGGCGCGAGATCGCGCAGCGAGACCTTCGCGACGGAGGGGTCCTCCGCGAGGCGCACCAGCAGCGCGTCGTCCGTGCCGACGACTGCCTGACCGTCCGCGATCGCGATCGTCGCCGGCGTGGAGCCGAGGCCCCGCACCTCCTCTTCGAGGGCACGGGCCGCCGCGAGGTTCTGTGGCCGCGGGAGGCCGTGCGCGATGACCGTCGATTCGAGCGCGACGACCGCGCGGCGCGCCGCGAGCGCCGCGGCCACCTCAGGGTGGACCGCGAGCTTCATCTATGCGCGACCGCGGGCGTGACCGGTCTCGCCGCTGTCGCCGGCGAGCAGCTCGATCGCGTGGGGGAGCACGGGCAGCAGCACCTCGAGCGATTCGCGCACCGCACGTGGCGAGCCCGGCAGGTTCACGATGAGCGTCGCTCCCACGGCGCCGGCGACGCCGCGCGAGAGCATCCCGTGCGGTGTCTGTTCCAACGATCGCGCCCGCAGCGCCTCGGCGATCCCGGGGACCTCGCGGTCGATGACGCGCCGCGTCGCCTCGGGCGTCACGTCGTTCGGAGAGAGGCCCGTGCCGCCGCTGGTGAGCACGACGTTGGCGCCGGCGCGCACGGCACTCAGGATCGCGGTGGCGACGCCGCCGACGTCGTCCGGCACGAGCTCGGCGTGCACGACCGCGTGACCGGCGGCGGTGAGCGCGTCACGCATCGCCGGTCCGCTCTCATCGGCTCGCTCGCCCGCGGCGCCTCTGGTGCTGACGGTGATGATCGCGGCGCGCACGGAGGTCACTCGGCGCGGTACTCCCCGCTCCGTCCGCCGCTCTTCGCGACGAGACGCACGTCGGTGAGCCTGGCCCCGCGCTCGATCGCCTTCAGCATGTCGTATAACGTGAGGCCCGCCACCGTCACCGCCGTAAGCGCCTCCATCTCGACGCCGGTCTGCGCGGTCGTCGCGACCGTGGCCTCGATGGCGATCCCTTTCGCTTCGATGACAAGCTCGACGGTCGCATGCGTGATGGGCAGCGGATGCGCGAGCGGGATCAGCTCGGACGTCTTCTTCGCCGCCATGATGCCGGCGAGGCGCGCGCTCGCGAGCACGTCACCCTTCGGCGTGCGACCGTCGCGCACGACCGCGAGCGTGTCGCTCGACAGCGCGAGCATCCCTCGAGCGGTCGCGCGTCGCTCGGTCACGGCCTTCGCGCCGACGTCCACCATTCGCGCCGCGCCGCGCTGGTCGATGTGCGTCAGCGTCTTGCTCGTTGCCGGCGCCGCGTTCGTTCGCTTCCGCGTTGGCACGTTAGTGATCCTCCGTGCGGTCCGTGAGCAGCACGCTCACCGTGTCGCCCGGCACCGCGGCGGAAGCGGCCTCGGGGAGGTCGATGAGGCAGTTCGCGAGCGACATCGAGCGCAGGATCCCCGAGCCCTGCGGGCCGGTCGAGCGGACGGTGCCGGCGGTAGCGTCGTGGATGCCGCGCGCGAACATGCGCAGACCGGTCGGTTTGTCGATCCGATCCAAGAGGCGCGCCTCGACGCGCGGGCGGTGAAGCTTCGTGCGGCCCGCCATCTTCAACAGCGCGGGACGCACGAACACTTCGAACGTGAGGAGCGCGGATACCGGATTGCCGGGCAGACCGAAGATCGGAACGGCACCGCGTTTGGTGCGCAGCTCGCCGAAGGCGAGCGGGCGCCCGGGGCGGATCGCGATCGACCAGAAGTCCATCTGACCCATCGCGTCCACCACCGGCTTCACGTGGTCATGGTCGCCGACGGAGACGCCGCCGCTCGTCACGACGAGGTCGCCGAACGCCGCGTTCCCCAGCGCATGCCGCAGATCGTCGGCGCTGTCGCGCGCGATGCCGAGCTCGAACGCCGCACATCCGCTCGCGCGCACCGCCGCCGCGAGCGAGTAGCGGTTCGCGTCGCGGATCTGTCCCGGGCCCGGCTCTTCGTCGATATCGACGAGCTCGTCGCCGGTGGAGAGCACCGCGACGTTCGGGCGGCGCACGACGCGCACCTTCGCGCGACCGATCGACGCCAGCACCCCGATCTCGGGATGGCGGAGCACCGTCCCGCGTGCGAGCACGGTCTCACCGCGTCGCAGATCTTCTCCCGCCTGGCGGACCGCCATCCCTTCGGAGGTCGCCGCGTTGATCGTCACGACGTCGGCGCCGTTGTCGGTGTCCTCGACGCGCACGACGGTGTCCGCACCATCGGGCATCGGAGCGCCGGTCATGATGCGCATCGCCTCGCGCGCGCCCACCGTGCGCTCGGGGACTGCGCCCGCGGCGACGGAGCCAACGACGCGCAGCGTTGCACCGGCCTGCCTCACGTCGGCGCCACGCACGGCATAGCCATCCATCGCCGAGTTGCGGAACGGCGGCACGTCGCGATCGGCCGCAGCGTCCTCGGCGAGGACCGCGCCGAGCGCATCGAGCAGGCCGACCTCCGTCGGCTCGAGCGGTGCGATCCGCGCGAGAATGCGGCTCTGCGCCTCGTCGACGGTGAGCGGCGAGACCGCCGCGCGCGCGGCGCTGGGACTGGTGGGCACGACGAGGAGTCTAGAAGCCGCGCGGGTTAGGCTCCAAGGAGGCACACACCCTAGCAGCAGCGGTCATTCCCAGGCATCAACCTTGCATTTGCTAGGATTCGCGAGGTGCCGCCACGTTACCGCGTCGGAGCGACCGCCGCGATGCTGGGAGTCAGCGCCGACACCGTCCGCCGCATGATCGACCGCGGGGAGCTGCGCTCGCGCCGGACCGCGGGCGGTCAGCGCCTCATCGCCGCCGTCGACGTCGCGGCGCTGCTCGCGTCTCGCTCGCCTCGCGACGGCGCGGGCCTGACCGGCGAGTCATCGGCGCGCAATCGGCTCGCCGGCATCGTGACGCGAGTCGTGAAGGATCGCGTCGCGGCCCAGGTCGAGGTCCAGGCCGGACCATACCGCCTCGTATCCCTCCTGACCCGCGAGGCCGTGGACGAGCTCGAGCTTGCCCCCGGCGTGCGCGTCATCGCCGCCGTGAAGGCGACGAACGTCGTCATCGAGCTGCCGCGATGAGGCCGCCGCCGACGCTGCTCATCGCGCTGCTCGCGCTCGCGTCGTGCGGTGGCGGGTCGCCCAAGTCGTCGACGTCAGATTCGACGGCGCCGCCGAGCGGGACGATCACGGTCTTCGCCGCGTCATCCCTCACCGACGCGTTCGGGCGTGTGGGCGACGAGCTGACCAGCCGCTACCCCGGCACGCGCGTCACGTTCAACTTCGGTTCGTCGTCGACGCTCGCGACGCAGATCGTGAACGGCGCGCCGGCGGACGTGTTCGCATCGGCCGACGACGTCAATCTGCGGAAGGTCGCACATGCGGGGCTGGTGGAGGGCTCGGCCTCGGTCTTCGCGACGAATCGGCTGCAGATCGCGGTAGCGCCCGGCAACCCCAAGAGGATCACGTCGCTGGCCGACCTCGCGCGGCCCGACCTCGTCGTCGTGCTCGCTGCGCCGAGCGTTCCCGCTGGCGCCTACGCGCTCGAAGCGCTCGGCAAAGCCGGCGTGACGCTCATACCGGCCAGCCAGGAGCTCGATGTCCGCGCGGTCCTCAACAAGGTCGCGCTGGGCGAGGCCGACGGCGGCATCGTGTACGTCACCGACGTCATGTCAGCCGCGCGGCGCGTCACCGGAGTCGACATCCCCGAAGGGCAGCAGGTCGTCGCGCGCTATCCAGTCGCCACCATCCGCGACTCGCGGAATCAGCACCTGTCTTCGCTCTTCGTGGAGTTCCTGCTCGGCTCCGACGGTCAGCGCGCGCTGGATTCCTTCGGCTTCTCACGGCCGTGAGAAGCGAGCCGATCCCGCGACCGTTCGCGCTGCTCGCCGCCCTCGCGGCGGCGCTCTTTCTGCTTCCGCTCGCGGGTCTGCTGGTGCGCTTTCCTTGGGCCGAGGCTGTCGGCGCGCTCACGTCACCCGAGATCCTCACCGCCGCCGGGCTTTCGCTCGTGACGTCGATCTCCGCGACGATGCTATCGATCCTGCTCGGCGTTCCGCTCGCGATGGTCTACGCGCGCGCGCGCTTTCGCGGACTGCGCGCCCTTCGCGCGCTCACGACGCTGCCGATGGTGCTGCCGCCGGTCGTCGGCGGCGTCGCGCTGCTCGTGGCCTTCGGCCGGCGCGGGATCGTCGGTCAGCTCCTGGACTCGGCGTTCGGGATCCGCATCCCGTTCACCACCGCCGCGGCGGTGCTCGCCGCGACGTTCGTCGCGATGCCCTTCCTCGTCCTCACCGTCGAGGCGGGCCTGCGCTCGATGGATCGCCGCTACGAGGAGGCGGCGCGTTCGCTCGGGGCCGGTCGCTGGATGGTGTTCCGCCGCGTGACGCTCCCGCTCGTCGCGCCCTCGCTCTACGCCGGCGCCGTGCTGTGCTGGGCTCGCGCGCTGGGGGAGTTCGGCGCCACGATCACCTTCGCCGGGAACGTTCCGGGGAGCACGCAGACGCTTCCCCTCGCGGTCTACCTCGCGCTCGAGACACGGCCAGAGGCGGCGATCGCGCTCAGCCTGGTACTGCTCCTGCTTTCGCTCGTGGTCCTCGTCGCGCTGCGCGACCGCTACCTGCCCACAAGCTGATGCTGAACGCCGACATCCAGCTGCGCCTGGGCACGCTCGACCTCGACGCCGCCCTCGAGGCCGCTCCGGGCGAGGTCGTCGCGCTGCTGGGTCCGAACGGCGCGGGCAAGACCACGTTCCTGCGCGCCGTCGCCGGACTCGTCCGCACGGATCGAGCGAAGGTGGTGCTCGATGACGTCGTGCTCGAGGACACCGCGACGGGCGTGCGTACGCCGACCGAACGCCGGCCGATCGGCATCGTGTTTCAGCAGCATCTGCTCTTTCCGCATCTCAGCGTCCTCGAGAACGTGGCCTTCGGTCTGCGGGCGCGTCACCGGCCGGATGCGCGCGCGGCCGCGCTGGCCTGGCTCGAACGCGTCGGGCTCGGCGCGTATGCGAACGCACGTCCGGCGGCGCTCTCGGGTGGTGAGGCGCAGCGCGTCGCGCTCGCGCGGGCTCTTGCGATCGATCCACGCCTCCTGCTGCTCGACGAGCCGCTTGCGGCGCTCGACGCGACGACGCGAGCCGAGGTGCGTCGCGAGCTACGCCGCCATCTCGCGTCCTTCGACGGCGCGAGGCTGCTCGTGACGCACGATCCGCTCGAAGCCGCGGCGCTCGCGGATCGCCTCGTCATCCTCGAGGGCGGTCGCGTCGTGCAGAGCGGGCCTGTCGACGAGGTCACGCGCCACCCGCGCACCCGCTTCGTCGCGGACCTCGTCGGCGTGAACCTGCTGCGGGGCCGCGCCGCCGGCGGCATTGTCGCCCTCGAAGGCGGGCAGCAGCTCACCGCGCTGGACGCCGGCGACGGCGACGTGTTCGCGGTGATCCATCCCCGCTCGGTCGCGATCCACCGTGCGCATCCGGAGGGCACGCCGCGCAACGTCTGGCCCGGCACGGTCCGTTCGGTGGATCTTTTCGGCGAGCGCGCGCGTATCGCGGTCGGCGGTTCGCTGCCGATCGTCGCGGAGGTCTCGGCCTCGGCGGTGCGCGACCTCGATCTGCGCGAACGAGCCGAGGTGTGGGTGTCGGTGAAGGCCGCCGAGGTGGGCGTCTACCCTGCGTAGGTGCTGCGACTCGCGTCCTCGTCCCCCCGTCGCATCCAGCTCCTGCGGTTGCTGCAGATCCCCTTCGAGTCCACGTCCCCGAACGTCGACGAGTCGCGTCACGTCGCTCCCGCGCGCGCGAAGGCGGACGCGCTCGCGCGACCGGGTGAGGTGACGGTCGCCGCGGACACCGAGATCGACCTCGACGGTGAGCGCCTGGGCAAGCCGGCGGACGAGTCGCATGCGGTCGCCTTGCTGGCCACCCTCTCCGGCCGCGAGCACGACGTGCGGACCGAGGTCGCACTCGTCGCCGCGAACGGCGCGCGCCGGCACTTCGCCGTGCGTACGCGTGTCTCGCTGCGCGAGCTCTCGCTGC
>Ga0066710_100007287_pt1 | contig 10538 bp, 10 predicted proteins | sample GraSoiAngelo_159_FD_79666 | JGI IMG/M metagenome (GOLD analysis project Ga0066710, IMG submission 79666) | Grasslands soil microbial communities from the Angelo Coastal Reserve, California, USA - 14_1009_16_40cm | ecosystem: Environmental > Terrestrial > Soil > Grasslands | place: USA...
AAAGACAGAAAAATCCGTCAGAGAAGTAGCACTGGCAACGGGGCTTCGACAGGACTTGGAAGCGTGGCTCGCGGTTTCGCCGAATCCTGGGCCAGACGGCTGGCTATTCCCTTCCGAAAATCCAGCGATGCCGATAGGCGCTGATAACATGATGGCGCGTTACATTCGGCCACGCCTGAAAACGGTTGGCTTGGGATGGGTGGATTATCGCGTCATGAGGCGCACGCATTCCTGTCTGATGAACGAACTCGACATCCATCCGAAGCTAATCGCTGATCAGCAGGGGCACACGGTGGACGTGAACCTCAACGTCTATACGCGCTCGTCGGTAGAGAGCCGGATCGAGGCTGTAGAGACTCTCGAATCGAGGTTCGTAACTAGCAAATGATGTAGTTTTGGTGTAAGCCGATGCGTGAAGAATTGCAAGTTGCTGATTCGAAAAAGCGGGACACGGGATTCGAACCCGCGACTTCGACCTTGGCAAGGTCGCACTCTACCACTGAGTTAGTCCCGCGTAGAGGGCTCAATTATACATGTTGAACGCATCACGGAGAAGGCGGAATTCAGGCTGAGAGCCCGGCGGGACGGTCACCGCAAGCACGTCGAAGCGGTACGGAACGTCGTGAAGACGATGCTTCGAAATGTAGGCTTGCGCGGCACGGATGACGCGCTGTTGCTTTCTGAAACCGACGGCGTCCTCCGGCGGATCGGCATTCTGACGAGCTTTCACCTCCACAAATACGAGAACATCGCCCTCCCAGCCGATCACATCGACTTCACCGCCTTTTGCGCGATATCCAGAACTCACAATTCGATAACCGATCGAACGCAGATAATGGACAGCGTCGATTTCGGCACGGCGGCCAAATGTTAGAAAACGATGAAAAAGAAGAGGAAATGGCATATCAATCGACCGCCCAAATATCGAATTGCGAGATCGTGGGCGGTCATAAGACCGCCCCTACAGTGAAACCGCAGAAATGGCTTCAGACAGCGTATCGGCCGCGAAGGCTGCCTGTTCCTCATTGATGATCAATGGAGGCGACAGCCGGATCGTCGACGATCCAGCGCCCAAAACCAGCAGGCCGCGGTGGAAACACTCCGTGATGATGCGATCTCGAAGGACGGCCGTCGCGATTTCGACTCCGATCATCAAACCGCGCCCGCGGATATCGGTAACAATGGAATGCCGCTCCCTCAATCGCTCGAGTTTAGTTCGCAGGAAATCGCCGATGTTCGCGGCATTCGCGACATATTCCTCCTGCAGCAACCGTACGGTTTCGAGCGCCGCCGCCAGGCACACAGGATTGCCGCCAAAAGTGGAGGCGTGCGCTCCGGGCTCCCATGTCATGACATCAGCATGTGCCATCGTCACACCCAACGGCATGCCCGAGGCGATGCCCTTCGCAAGACTGACGATGTCAGGATGAAAGTCGAAATGCTCAAAGGCGAACATCTTGCCCGTACGTCCCATCCCGCTCTGTATTTCATCTGCGACCAGAAGGATTCCGTACTTTCGCGCAATCGTTTCCAGCCCTGGAAGAAATTCTGGAGGCGGAACGATGTAGCCACCTTCCCCTTGAATTGCTTCAACAACGATGGCTGCAACATCGGTCGGGTTGACGGTTGTCTTAAAAACCACATTTTCCAGATAGTCGGAGTTTCCGTACGGGATGTGCGTGACCCCAGGGACTAGCGGTCCAAATCCCTTCCGCTGTACTGCCTTCGAGGAAGTCAGTGAGAGCGCACCCATCGTGCGGCCGTGAAAGGATGAATAGAACGCGATAAATTGCCATCGTCCTGTGGCATAGCGCGCGAGCTTCATTGCGGCTTCGATCGCCTCTGCTCCGGAGTTTCCGAAGAAACATCGCCAGGACTTGCCGTCGGGCATTAGCGACTCGAGTTTTCGAGCAAGCTGCGGCATCTCTTCGTAATAAAAATCCGTCCCTGACATGTGAATGAGCGATTCCGCCTGTTTTTGAATTGCGCGTACGACGTCGGGATGACAGTGGCCTGTGGAGCAAACCGCGATGCCGGCGCTGAAATCCAAGAACCGGTTTCCATCGACGTCTTCAACGATCGCTCCACGACCGGTCTTTGCGACCAAAGGATAAGCCCGGGTGTAGGAAGGAGAGATATACTCCCGGTCCGCGGCGATAACCTCGCGAGCTTTCGGCCCAGGTAACTCGGTGATGATTTTCGGAAGTTTCTCGCTAGTTACTTGCGCCGCCACCTCGTGCCCTCCCGCGTATCTTCGATGAGTACACCGCGATCGAGTAATTCCTGGCGAATGCGGTCGGATGTTGCAAAGTCCCGATTTCGCCGGGCCTCATTTCGCCGCGCGATCAGCGCCTCGACCTCTTGATCGCTTTGCACGAGTTGTTCCATTGGCGGGATTATGGCCAGCCGTTGATCAATTACTTTGAACCATTTGAGGATTTCCGCACGATTATCCTCCTGAAGCTCGCCAGCAGACAGGACAATATTGCATTCTCCAATCAGCACGAAAACGGCTGCGAGCGCCGCCGAAGTGTTCAGATCGTCGTCGAGCGCGGCTTCAAACTCCTCCCGTGCTCTGGAAAGAGCCGAGGCCACTTTCGGATTGCTGCCGGCCTTGACCTTCGCCGTTGTGAGGCGAAAGAGGAACTCCTTGATCCGGTCCAGAGCGGCCCTGGCTTCTCGTAGACCATCAAACGTGAAGTTCAATTGTTTGCGGTATCGCACGGACACGAGCAGATATCGGATTTCCAGCGGCTCGTATCCTTTTTCAAGAAGGTCGCGCAACGTGAAGAAGTTGCCTTTCGATTTCGCCATCTTCTCGCCTTCAACGAGCAGATGTTCTCCATGAATCCAAAAACGAACGAAAGGCCGGCCCGTTGCGGCTTCGCTTTGGGCGATTTCATTTTCGTGATGCGGAAAAATGTTGTCGACTCCGCCACAGTGAATGTCCAGAGTTTCACCGAGATGCTTCATCGCCATGGCCGAACACTCCAGATGCCACCCGGGACGGCCTTCGCCAAATGGCGCCTCCCAGCGCGGCTCTCGTGGATCTTTCGGCGCTTTCCACAACACGAAGTCGCGCGGTTCTTCCTTTTCGTATTCGTCGGCATCGATCCGCGCGCCGATTTTCAATTCCCTTCGATCGAGTTTGGATAGCCGCCCATAGTTCGGAAATCGCGAGATACGGTAATAAATCGAATCGCCCTCACGATACGCATAGCCCGACTCCAGCAGACGATTAATGAGATCGATCATTTCCGGAATGTGTTCTGTGGCAGGTGTGATGATCTCCGGTTTTTGGATCTTTAGCTTTTCACAGTCTTCGAAAAACGCAGCGGAGTACGGCGCACTATATGATTTGATGTCCTTACCGGTTTCGATTGAGCGCTTGATGATTTTATCGTCGATGTCCGTGATGTTCATCACGTGCTTAATTGTCCATTTACTCGCCAGATGCCGCCGCAGGATGTCCTCAAAGACATAAGTCCGCAGGTTGCCAATATGAACGAAGTCGTAGACTGTGGGCCCGCAGGTATAGATCCGAACGGTTTGTTTGTCTTGCGGAACGAAAGGTTCCTGTTCCCCGGTAAGGGTATTCGTTAGCCTTAGCATCTTCTTAGCGTCGGGCCCACCGTCCGGATCGCTTCGGTACACCGCTTCGCGGCCTCCTTACTACCGGCCGTCCCCCCACGCCTCCGCAACCGATTCGTCTAATTAAATGTCACGCAAATGGGCATGATAACATGGGGCCCATGAAGCCCGTTCTGGCTCTGAGTCTGCTCATCGTCGCCTGTTGCGGCGTCACAGCAGGTGTCCTGATTCAAGAGCAGGATACGTTGAAAGTCACGGTAGATCTGGTCAATGTGCCGTTCACCGTGACTGACCGGCATGGGCGCTTTGTTCCAGGCCTGACGGCGAAGGATCTCGCCGTTGAAGAAGACGGTCGCCGGCAGCAAATCCGGAACTTCGCGCGCGAGAACGAACTGCCGCTAACTCTGGCGATGCTGATCGACACCAGCCCAAGCGTAAGGCCGGTCTTTGAGGAAGAGAAAACGACAGCGAACGCATTCTTGGAAACGATCATGCGGCCCAAGGATCTGGCGCTAGTTATCGGTTTTGATCGATCCGTCACGCTCGTCCAGGACTACACTGACAATATCAGGCTGCTCAAGCGTGCGATTGACGACCTGGAACTCGGCGGCGGAACATCCATCTACGATGCGGTTTACCTCGCCTGCAAAGAAAAACTCGGACGCGAGGCTGGGCGAAAGGCCATTATCTTGATCAGCGACGGCGAAGACACGACCAGCAGATTGAAATTCAACGAGGCCTTGGTCGCAGCCCATCAAAGCGACACGATCATCTATGCCATTTCGAATAGCGTACGCAGTTTCTTCCCCTACGGCAGGCGCGGCCGTATCGGATTCGGGGGCGGCGATATTGGAACGCTGCGAAAATTTTCAAATGAAACTGGTGGCGCAACATTTGTCGTGAACAGCGAAAATACTTTTCGAAAAATTTTTGATCAGATCGCCCAAGAACTGCGAAGCCAGTACAGTCTTGGTTACAACTCCACAAACACCGCACGAGACGGAAAGTTCCGCCAAATAAAAATCATTCCGCGAGACTCCAGTTACACCATTAGAGCGAGGAAGGGTTACTATGCGGCGAAAGGCACGGACACTCGGTAAACTCATACTGCTCGTGCTTCTGCTGATCGCAGTTGCAGCGAGCGCCCAGGATTACAAGATCCGGGCAAAGGTCGATCTGGTTGTGGTGCCTGTGACCGTGAAAGGTTCAGGCGACAAACTCATCCCAGGTCTTACGCAGAATGATTTCGTTCTCATCGAAGACGGACGAAGACAGACCATCACAAACTTCACTGCTGATCCAGTACCGCTTTCTGCCGCGGTAGTCGTCGATACCGGGATCAGTTCAGGTTCTCTTTCGAAAATCCAAAAAACGTTTGCGGCTCTGGCTGGCGCATTCAGCGAGTTTGATGAAGTCGCTGTGTACCGATACGACAAGTTCGTGGCGAAGGTGCTCGATTTTTCACAAAACCCAGAACGCATTGAAGCCGCGATGAACACGCTGCGCGATCTGAAACCGGACACGAGGCTCGACGCGAATCTGCCACGCGGTCCCTTCTCCGTTCCAGGACCCGTTATCAACGGTGCGCCCGTCGTACCGCCGGGACAACTGGGTGTGATCGTGACGGCGCCGCCGAAACCAACCAAAGTTCTCCACGACGCGATCTTTACAGCGGCATCCGACCTTGCTACACGGGAACGCAACCGGCGCAGAATTGTTCTGGTGATCTCCGACGGAGCCGCGAATGGCAGCAACCACTCCTATGATGAAACGGCGCAATCTCTGCTGGAGAAAGGCATTCAAGTTTACGCGGTTGGTCTCGATCAGCCGTTCCCATACAAGACAGTTTCCGTGCTTGCCGATTACGCCAGGGCTACCGGTGGCGACGTTTACTTCGTAAATTCCGTACAAAATATTGAAAAATCCTATTCCACGGTCACCGAGGAGGCTCGCAACCAGTACGTCCTCGGCTATATTTCCAACAACGAAATCGTGGGGCCAGGGCCTGTTTTTCGCGATATTGCAGTAGAGGTCACTGGACGAAATCTGAAGGCCCTGCATCGCAGAGGGTATTATCAATACCCGTAATCAGCTAAATCCCACAAAACGCGAAATTTACTCTTGACAGGGAAAAGTTTCGCCACAATACTAGCAGTCATCGTCAGTAGCGGCCTCAATAGGTTGTGAGGCCAAAATTACGAAAATCCCATTAGGAGGGAAAAAGGATGAAGAAAGCTCCAGCAAAAAAGAAAAAAGCAACGAAAAAGAAGTAAATAAAACGAAAAACTAGGCGCGAAGACCGAGATTAGACAAGGGCCGCAGCGATGCGGCCCTTATTTTTTGCGGCGATTTCGGCTAGAATCCCCAACAGCCGGGTGGGCCAATGGAAGTTTATATTTCATCAAATGCGTTCTGGGCTCTGCTGATATCGGCAATCGAAGTCTATAAAAAAGAGTGCTTCGGTTTGCTGCTTGGGTATCGTGATCATCCCAACCTCTATATTCTCGAACATGCGATCTCATACCAGACGGCGAATCGACGCCACACGAGTGTTGAGAAAAATGGGCGAGCGTCGCGGCGGATGGAAAAGTTTTTAGCGAATCTGCCGCACTTATCGGTGATCGGTGATTTCCATTCGCACACAGGCTGGGGCGATCTAAAGGGAGTTGGTAACCTTAGCACGCAAGACCTCGTCGACATGATTCCCGGCAATCTTTACATGATCATCGTCGCAAACGATAAGCGCCGGGCCAGCACGTGGCAGTACCACGGAGACGGTACCCTATCCGGCACAGTTGATGATTATCACTTCCGCATTGGCGGTTATTACCTGGATGATTACCTGCGCGCGAAGCGTGCGAATATCTTTTGTCCCTACGCGATTGGTTTCAGCGCAAAAGAAAGCCAGCAGAAAATCCTGACGAGGAGTGCCAGCGCGCAGCGGTGGTCAAGATCGAAGCGGTAACAAAATCCTTTGGCGCGCACACTCTCTTCAAAGATCTCACGCTTGAATTTCCTCGCGGTAGATTGACTGTGATCATGGGTCCGTCCGGCTGTGGGAAATCCACGCTGCTGCGATGCATCAATTTTCTCGAGCTGTTCGATAACGGCAAAATCTCGATAGGAGACTTGAGCGTCGGCTGGCAGGAAGGCGAAGTTGCAAGGCTATCTGGTGACAAGAGGGTCATACTTCAAAAGATGCGGTTAAAAACCGGAATGGTGTTTCAGAGCTTCAATCTCTTTCCTCATCTGACAGTGCTCGAAAATGTAACGCTCGCGCCAACCCAGGTTAAGAAGATGAATCCACGTGAAGCCTCCCTCATGGGCAAGCACATTCTGCAACGCGTCGGTTTAGCGCAAAAAATGGATGTCTATCCTTCGAAACTTTCCGGTGGCCAGCAACAGCGCGTCGCGATAGCGCGCAGCCTGGCGATGCAACCTGAGGTCATGCTCTACGATGAACCCACCTCACAGTTGGACCCGCAGCTCGTGGACGAAGTATTCAGTGTGATGCGCGAACTCGATCACGAGGGCATGACGCAGATTGTCGTGACGCATCACGAGCAATTCGCACGCGAGACAGCATGCAGGGTATTGCGTTTTACAGACGGCACGTTCAAGTGGAGCACGTAATCGATCGCTGTCGTCTTGTTCACGACAAAAATCCTTTTTAAGAATCTTCCGTCTGAAATGCTCGTGTCCTTGTTCTGTAGTCCGGTGCCGCTCAGCACCGTCTAGGGTTATCCGCGCCTATCTGATTGGTCTTTGAATTTTTATTTCATTGAGGTGAGCATTATGGTTCGACTTCGACAGAAGTTCATACTGTTGTTGGTTCTCTTCACACTTCCCGGGATTTCGCTGTTTGCACAATCCGAACGTAAGCCTGAGGTGTTCTTGGGGTACTCCAACCTTCAAGCGCAAGGGCTGCCGGACCGGAACAATCTAACGGGAATATTCGGTTCTGATTTTTTCAACAACCGAACGACTCTGCATGGTTTTGATACAGAAGTGAGTGCATTTCCATCCAGTATCTTCGGACTCACCGGAAATTTTTCGTTCAACGAAAATAGCCGCTCAAACAATCGCTTTATTGGCCTAAAGGATTCCGTCAAGACCGATATCTTCTATTTCTTGGGCGGACCAACCTTCACGGTCGGCCATTCCAGCCGTCTTCAGCCTTTTGTTCGATTCCTGGCCGGCGGCGCGCACACGCGGTTCGACACTTCATCTCAACTGAATTTAGGTTTTGGCAATCCCGTGAACAATTCCTTTACAACCGGAACGACGAATTTCGCAGTTGCAGCTGGTGGTGGTCTCGACTGGCGCATCTCGAATGGCCTCAAATTGCGTGTTTTCCAGATTGATTACACACCGATCTTTTTGAACGACCAGTCGATCAATGCGCTGACGCGCGCTGGAGCAATCGAGCCGTTTACGCTAAATGGTCAGCGAATGGATAACGTCCGATTTAGTTTCGGCATCGTGTTCTAAGGAAGTGATAGATAGACCGTTATCGACGGGCGCCGGCGATCTTACTCCGAACGGTATTGAACGTGAAAACCCACACTGGCATGCTGTTGACGCGGCCTATCGAAATCTTTCCGGGATACGACCCGTTGGCCATTTTCAGATAATCCGAGTACTGAACCTGGATCGGCGCGTTGCCGTCACCGATCGTATAGACAAGGCCCGACGGCAAACCGTCATTGCTGATGGCGAAGACGTAAGAATCTTTGCCATCGGCGGTTTGCAACCGATTCTCGTCCGTTTGCAAAGCGATCAACGGCCGTTTCAACAGAGCCTGAATAACATCTTGTAATTGATAACTCAGTAAGAGTGAACTTCCCTGCTCCGCGATTTTCTCGCCGCTGTTTTTTAATCCGCCTCTACACTCTTGCTTCGCGGCTTGTCCCACGATGGAGGCCGTGCACTGCCCTTCCTTCGTCTTAAACGTCGTCGACAGGTCCTTGCCGATCCGTTTATTGAACGTCATCGTCCATTCTTCGATATTTCCGGCGCTGTTCGTCCACCGCATTGTGCCCGAACCCTCGATATCCGCAAGCTCACCGAAGCCATCGGTGCCTCCAAGAGTTGCCACGGCCTTCAACAACGACGCGCTCGCGCTTTGTCGCAGGAGCGCTGCGCTGCGCTTGAGCGAAAATTTCTCATCTACCGGCTTGCCCTGCTCGAGTCGAACCCGCCGCGTCAGGCGTTCGTATCCATCAGCGAACACCTCCACGGTTGATTCTCCAGGACGGAGTCCAGTAATCGTCATCCGATTCTGGGAAGTCGGTCCTTTATACATTTCATCGACAGCGACCAAACAATCCTTGGGCTCACAAGTTACAGTGAGCGGGCCCGCAAGGGCAGGAGAAGGCGCCGACGGCGGTGGAGGAGTAGCGGGAATCATGGATAGCAGTTTGGCGCTCGCGCCCATATCTTTGAGGATCTGGAGAACGGCGGGCGTGGCTTGAAAGTCGACGCCTGATTTTGAGATCAGATCCTCAACGCGTTTCGAATTCTTCAGCGTGACCAGCGACTCAATCACCTGTCGAAGCGTCATCGGCGGCTGTGCCTTCGCCGTTGCCGCCCGTTGCCCGCGTTGCGGCTGCGAAGTTCGCGACTGCGCCGATGTGACCGGCGTCTGAAGAAACATTGCCAGAAGCAAAATAGCTGCGCTGACTGTGTGAATCATATGTTCTATTTTTTCAGAATTTGTCGATCACTAATACCTCGTTCTGAGTTTGCTCTTTTCGGAGTGTCGTTCAATGGCCAGAGTTATCAAGCGATCGATCAGCTGCGGGTATGGAATTCCCGAAGCATCCCACAGTTTGGGATACATGCTTATAGATGTGAATCCTGGAAGCGTGTTGATCTCGTTTACGTAAAACTTCCCATTGGGCCGTTCTAAGAACAGATCCACTCGCGCCATACCTGAACACTCTAACGCTTTGAATGCAGCGACTGCGAGCTGCTGTGCTTCTTGGACGGCCGCATCGCTGAGAGGCGCCGGGACCAAAAGGCGTGAATTGTCGTCGACATACTTTGCGTCGTAATCGTAAAACTCTCGCGACGGAATGATCTCTCCCGGCACAGAGGCAATGGGGTCGTCATTGCCGAGAACACTGACCTCGATCTCGCGCGCATCAACTCCGCGCTCGACAACGATCTTCTGATCATATTCCGCGGCCGTTTGCAACGCGCCGGGTAGCTCTTCCGGAGCGTGCGTTTTCGTGATTCCTACCGACGAACCAAGATTCGCCGGCTTCACGAATAGGGGGTAAGGAAGACTGTTCAATTGCGACTGAAGAAAGGAATCGAGTTCGGATTTGCGAACACTCCAGTACTCCACAATCGGCAGGCTGGCCGCTCGAAGGAGCCGCTTCATCACATCCTTGTCCATACCGATCGCCGAACCCAGCACGCCTGCACCGACGTAAGGCAGATTCGCCAATTCGAAAAGGCCCTGGATTGTTCCGTCTTCTCCGTACGTACCGTGAACGATCGGAAAAACAACGTCCACAGCGTGTGTTGTGCTCGGGTCGGCCGAAATCGTGAACGGCTCCCATCTGCCTTCGTGGCTGATCGTGATGGGCACGACATCGTACTTCTCTCGATCCATTGCATTCAGAATAGACTCTGCAGAACGAAGCGAAACTTCATGTTCGCCGGACCTGCCACCACGGATCACACCAACTCGGATCTTCTTCATCGTTGGAAAACTTCTTTCACAGTTTGCGCCGCTCTCTCAACATCATTGCGGTCGACGTCGAGATGAGTCACCATGCGGATCTTATGATTGTCTACAGGAACGGCTAGAACATGCCGTTGCTCCAAAGCCTTCAGAACGTCGCCGGACGACCAGCCGGAGTCGCGGACATCGAAAATGACAATATTCGTCTGCACTTTTGCGGCATTCAGGTTGATGCCTGCAGTTGATGCAAGCT
>Ga0066710_100007288_pt1 | contig 10538 bp, 11 predicted proteins | sample GraSoiAngelo_159_FD_79666 | JGI IMG/M metagenome (GOLD analysis project Ga0066710, IMG submission 79666) | Grasslands soil microbial communities from the Angelo Coastal Reserve, California, USA - 14_1009_16_40cm | ecosystem: Environmental > Terrestrial > Soil > Grasslands | place: USA...
CGCCCATGTCTCCGCCGCCCTGCACGTTGTTCTGCCCGCGCAGCGGATTCACGCCGCTACCGTACCGGCCCACATGTCCTGCAAGCAGCGCCAGGTTGATCAGCGCCACCACGTTGTCCACGGCATTGTGATGTTCCGTAATCCCGAGCGTCCAGCAAATCTGTGCGCGTCTGGCCTTAGCGTAAGCGTGAGCCGTCTGCCGAATCACTTCCACAGGCACGCCGGTTTCGCTCTCGGCTCTCTCCAGCGTGTATTTCTCCACGCACTCGCGGTAGGCCTCAAATCCGCTCGTCGCGTGCTCGATGAACGCCTGATTCGCCAGGCCGGAGACAATAATTTCTCTCCCCATCGCATTTGCCAGAGAAATATCACTCCCCACGTCCAGGCCCAGCCACACATCCGCCCATTGGGCCGAACTCGTGCGCCGCGGATCGATCACATACAGCTTCGCCCCGCTGCGAACCCCCTTCAACACGTGATGGAAAAAGATCGGGTGTGTATCCCGCGCGTTCGAACCCCACAGCAGCACCACGTCGCACTCTTCAATTTCGCGGTACGAACTCGTCCCGCCTCCTGCGCCAAAAACCGCCGCCAGACCGGCGACGCTCGGGGCGTGTCAAGTCCGGTTGCAGCTATCGATGTTGTTCGTGCCGATCACCGACCGCACAAACTTTTGCGCCACGTAGTTCAGCTCATTGGTGGTTTTCGAGCAACTGAACATCCCCAACGTGCGCGGGCCATGTTTTTCGATCTGCCTGCGGAATCCCGCGGCAACCCGGTCCAGCGCCTCATTCCAGCTCGCCGCACGATGGTTCCCATTTTCTCGGATCAACGGTGTTGTCAATCTCTCCTTCATCTTGTTGTCCATGCTTCGCCCCTCGCGCAACTTTACTGATTCACTGGCACATATTATGCCTTTTTGTTCGCACAAAATTCTATTTGGGCGCTCAAGAGCAAGCTGGAATCTGCCGGACTTTCTTCGCATCCCCAATGGAGGGAGTCTTGCGGATTTAGATTGAAGCCGTCTCCACTATTTGTTTGCCGGTTTGCTCCGCAGCTCAGAGAGTTTTCCCTGCTGCTCCGGTGTCAATTTGTTTTTGATTCGCACGAGCAGCGTCACTTGCTCCCTTTTGATTTCGCGTTCCGCAGCCAACAGCTTTTCCAATTGCGCAAGAACCTGCTGTTCGTCCACGCGTGGCTGCTTGACAAGCGAAACCAGCTTTTCCATTTCATCTTGCAGCTTCCATTGCAGCTCGGTGAATTTCAATTGCGCCTGACGGATTTCCGATTTGAAATAATCCTTTTGCTCGGCGCTCAGTCCAATCGCTTCCTGGTGCTGGATCACGAGTTCCGGCGCAAAGAAGCTCTGCCCGATCGGATCCTGATCGGGTTGCTGTGCACGGGTTGCCGCCCCCGCGAAAAGCAATACAGCGCAAATAGAGAGAACCCCCGCTCTCATTTCATTCCTCCTCGTCTGTCTTCACCGGAACATTCAGATAGGATTCTCCGAGCCTCGGCATCGTCCGCAAGATCTCCTGCCCCGGAGTCACCAGCAGACCATCGCTGGGCGCTCGCCATTCCACCAGTTTCTGCGCCGCGGCAAGTTCGTCCCCCCGAATCATTCGCGCTGCTCTCCGTCGCAAGGTCACCCCAATCATCAGAGCCACCACGACCACGGCGCTCGCTCCGGCCCACGCCCACACTCGCCACGGCCGCGCGCGTTTCCCTTCGCTCGCCGCGTCAGCCGCGGCCAGCACCCGCGCTCGGAAATTCGCCGATGGCTCCGATCCCTGAGCCACAAGCGGCAGCAGTGTTTCCAGTCGTGCCTCGCGGGCACGAATGTCGTCCAACTCCTCAGAACAAGTCGTGCAGGTTCGTAGATGCCCTTCGAGACCCGCTGTCAAAGTTCCGGTCAGAATGGCCTCCAGCAACCGGTCTTTCCAGATCTCGCATGGATTCTTCATTTCATCACTTCCAACAATAGTTTTCGCGCCGCGTGCAGCCGCGATCGGACCGTCCCCGTTGGAATTCCCAGCACCGCCCCGACATCGGCGGCCTCCATTTCTTCAACCAGCGAGAGCTGCAGGACGGTGCGAAGTTTCTTCGGCAGTCGTTCTATTTCTCTCCGGAGCCGTTCCAGCATCACCTGTTGCTCCGCGTCTTTTGGTCCGTCAACCATCGCCGGTGTTTCAGCGATCTGCCAGGCGGTATCTCGCACCAGCCTCCGCCGGTAGCCCCGCTGGCGGTTCAATGCCAATCGAAAGACGATTCGGTTCACCCACGCGCTAAACTTCTCCGCTTCCCGCAGCGAGGCAAACTTCTGAAAGGCGCGCAAGAACGCTTCCTGGGCGACATCTTCTGCGTCGGCGGAATTCCCCAGAATGCCGTAGGCAATCTGAAAAACGCGCCGCTGATTCTCAGCGATGCGCTGGCCAAGTCCCGCTTCGGGATTCTGCGCTTCAGCTCTTGCGATCAATACACTCACGCTGGCGCCTGTCACGCTTCTCTTGCCCCTTTACCTATAGACACCGCGGCCCGGCTGTTCGTTCAGGAAAATAGTACGCCGGACCGCGGTGTGTAGCGGGCAAATCGAACCACATGCAAGATTCCTGTTGCCCGATGTCGGAGGGCCCCGGCATCCGGCCGGCTTGCAGTCCTCGTGGATCAGAAGAGAAAAATTGGCTGAAACGCTGGAAGAATCGGTTGCAGTTGAGCTGCAATCTGCACAGCCTGAAGTTTCTGCAACTGCTCAGCGTCGAGGATGGCCACAAATTGCGTGAGAAAAGCCTGCTGTGCTTACACCATCTGCTGCTGCAACGCGTGAATCTGGATCACCAGTATTCCCACTTGTGCTGGGTTCCCGCCGGAATTCAGCAAAACGGCTAGCTGTTGGGTCAGAGCTTGTGCTGCTTGAAAGAGCGGTGCAAGAGCCGTCTGGCGCGTCTGCAACAATTGCTCCATCTCGCTCACCTGGCCGGGCCGCAGTTGCAGAAATTCAGCCACGACCTGGAAAGGCGACGTTTCGTGGACGCTCGGCTGAACTTTTGTCGTTTGTACCTGTTGCAATATCTTTTCGATGTTAAGTTTCGTCAGATCCGGTGCGATCGTCACTGGCGCGGACTTGGGTGCAAGCTTTTGCGCGTGCGCTCCGTCGCAGCTCGCGAGAATTATGGCAAGCACAACAAAGGCGATTCCGGTCTTTTTCATGGTGGCGGTTCTCCTTGAAGTGCGCGCATTTTGCGCCTTCATTCATCAAGACACCGTGGCCCCCATTCCCGTTCGAATTGGGTGTTCATGATCTACTTAGAAGCTCCCCAACACGGGAGCGATTCAGCAATGCCGTGCGCCCATGCCGTGCATTCTCTCACCCTCTTCGTTGACTTGTCTCTGTCCGCAACCTAACATGTCCGCCTAATGCCGGACTCCTCCTCTCTCATCGGGCAAACCGTCTCTCACTACCGCATCGTTGAAAAGCTCGGCGGTGGCGGCATGGGCATCGTCTACAAGGCAGAGGACGCTCGCCTGCACCGATTCGTCGCGTTGAAGTTTCTCCCCGATGATTTCGCCAGGGACCCTCAAGCTCTGTCCCGCTTCCAGAGGGAAGCTCAGGCCGCTTCAGCGCTGAACCACCCAAACATTTGCACCATTTACGACATCGGTGATCACGAAGGTAAAGCGTTCATCGCCATGGAGTTCCTTGACGGTGCAACGCTCAAGCACCTGATTACCGGCGGGCCCCTGGAAACGGAAAGAAACCTGGCGCTTGCCATCGAGATCGCCGACGCCCTCGACGCAGCCCACACCGAGGGCATCGTCCACCGCGATATTAAGCCCGCCAATATCTTTGTCACTAAACGTGGACACGCCAAGATTCTGGACTTTGGGCTGGCCAAAGTCACGCCAACCAACAATTCCACGAGCCAGGCTCCCGGCACGCTCGCTGGCGCCACTTTAGACGACATGCACCTCACCAGCCCGGGTACTGCGTTGGGCACAGTTGCCTACATGTCTCCGGAACAGGCCAAAGGCAAGGAACTCGATGCTCGCACGGATCTGTTCTCCTTTGGTGCGGTCCTGTATGAGATGGCTACCGGTACGATTCCTTTCCGCGGCGACACTTCCGCGGTAATCTTTGAAGCCATTCTCTCGCGCGCTCCTGCTTCTCCCGCGCGGCTCAATCCGGACATCCCGGCAGAACTCGAACACATTATTAGTAAGTCGCTGGAGAAAGACCGCAATCTTCGATACCAAAGCGCGGCGGATCTGCGGACCGACCTGGCACGCTTGAAGCGCGACACGGATTCGGGCCGCTCGGCGACAGCAAGCCTCGACGCTGCTCCGGACCTGCAAAAGTCGGTGCGGCAAACGCAACCAGAATACAGTTCGGACACGATTCTGGCGGTCGGCCTGGCAAAGCGTCACAAAAAGAAGTTGATCCTGGCACTGGCGGCGATCGTTGTCATTGTCGCCGCCGTTGGTTACTGGCTCCTTCGCCCTGCCGCTTCCTCCCCCGGCGGATCAATTAACTCGGTAGCGGTCCTGCCCTTTGCGAATGCGGGCGGAGACCAGGATACGGAATACCTCAGCGATGGGATCACTGAAACCTTGATCAACAATCTCTCTCGTGTCTCCAAGCTGCGCGTCGTCCCTCGCAGCACGGTTTTCCGCTACAAGGGACAGGCCAATGCTCCAGAGAAAATCGGCCGCGATCTCAAGGTGCGCGCCGTCGTTACGGGAAGGGTCACGCGCCGCGGCGATTCCTTCGTTGTCGGGGCCGAACTTATCGATGTCGACAGAGATTCGCAACTTTGGGGCGATCAGTATTCCCAGAAGCTCTCTGATATCCTCGGCATCCAGGAACAAATCTCACAGGCCATCGCGGATCACCTCAAGATCGAGTTGACTGGTGCAGAGCAGCAGAAGTTGGCAAAGCGCGATACCCAAAACGTGGTGGCTTATCAGCTCTATCTCCGCGGACGCTACTACTGGAATAGGCGAAACGCCGAAAGCGTGAAACAAGGGCTCGCCTATTTTCAGCAGGCCATCGAGAAGGATCCTGAGTACGCCCTTGCTTATGCCGGCGTGGCGGACTCCTACGCTGTCGGAAATGGCGGCTATCTCGGACTGACCGGGCGCGAAGCTCGCCCGAAAGCAAAAGCCGCGGCGATGAAGGCACTGGCGCTAGACGACTCTCTCGCCGAAGCTCATACCACGCTAGCCGATACGTACCTTTATTTCGATTGGGATTTCGTCAAATCAGATCAGGAATTCCGTCGTGCCATCGCCGCGAACCCCAACTACCCCACCGCTCATCAGTGGTATGCCGAGTGTCTTTACAGCGTGGGACGTTACGACGAGGCCATTGCCGAAGCCAAGCGTGCTCAGGAACTCGATCCGCTCTCGCCCATCATCAGTGCGTCCCTAGGGGCCGCCCTTCTTTATTCCGGCAGGTACGACGAGGCCATTGAACAATACAAAAAAACCATGCAAATGGATCCCAACATCAGATTGGTGCGCCTGGATTTGGCCTCTGCCTATGTTCAAAAGAAGATGTATCCCGAAGCCATTGCCCAATGGCAGGCGGTAATTACGCTGGATGGAGATCCAGACCTCGCCGCCGCTTCAGGAGAAGTCTATCGAAACGCCGGCTTCCAGGCCTTTCTCGAGAACTTGCTCGATCACCTTCCAAGGGATCCGATTGCCGGCGAGCATGCCTACGACGCTGCGAGGATATTGACTCTCTTGGGAAAGAAGAACGAGGCCGTGAGCTCGCTGCAAAAAGCCTTCACCGCACGGGAAGGCCAGATGATCTATTTGAAGTGCGATCCGGTCTTTGAGCCCTTGCGCTCCAATCGCGATTTTCAAGCGCTCGTCAAGAGAATGAAATTCCCGGAATGAGCGTTAGTCCCCTAACGAAGGCGCTTTGATCAGGCGTCAGCAGATTTCCGCAGATCGGACGTTAGAACAGGACCTATTGTGAGGCCCCGCAGCGGAGCTGGACTTCGGCCGCAAGATCGGGGTCCATCAATGCGCCGCGCCCATGTAAGCCAGAGCAAACCTGCACCGCCATGATTCCTGAAGCACCCCGAAAATCCGCGCCCGCCAGGTTTGCGCCATCCAGTTCTACGCCGCGCAGGACCGCACCCGTCAAATACGCTCCGCGCAGATCCGCCTTCTTCAAGTCGGCGTCTAGCAGGATGGTCCCTTTCAGAATAGCGCCGGTCAGGTTCGCTTCTCCAAGTTTCGCTGAGGAGAGGTCCGTCTGCTCTAGATTTGCAAACGACAGCACCGCGTGCTCGAGTTTCGTATCGCGCATATCCGTACGCGATAGGTCGGTCCGCAGCAGTTGCGCATTCCGCAAATTCACGGCGTAAAGCGACGCTCCGGAAACCTTTGCATTCGAAAGCACCGCATTTTCAAACGTGCCGTAAGAGAGATCGGCGAACCGCAAATCCGACGCCGTCAGATTTGCACCCGTGGCCTTGGCGGACACCAAGATTGCGTGTGTCATCTGAGCGCGATCGAGTATCGCAGAGCGCAGCAGCGCTTCGCGGAGATTCGCCCCGCGCAGGTCCGACTCGGATAGATACGCCCCCTCAAGATTCGCGCGCCACAGTTTTGCGTTGGTCAGAAACGCCCGGTAGCCTCGTGCAAACCGCAAATTCATCTGATTCAGCCGCGCGCCCGCGACTTTCTCCAGTGTCTCATCCGTCCAGACCGTGCCGCGCGGCGGGGGTGACGACAGCGTCGCTTCCGTCAAATCCGCATACGGCCGGTAGCCTACCGACTGAAAGACCATCGCCGCCCAGCGTCTCACATCGGCCGGTGATTCTTCGGTGGCTGTGCTCCTGTCAAAGGGCAAACCCCGGTTCACGCCAAGAGAAAAGAGAAAAAGGATGCAGCCCGTCGTCAGCGCCACGCGCGTGGTTCCCAGAATCATTCGCAGGATGTTTTTCGACTTGGGCAGTCGGATGTCACCCGGCCGAAGCACTCGCGACACAACAAAAGGCAGGCACGTCGCCGTTGCCACCGACAGAGTCATCAGCAACACATGCAGCAGTGTCCCCCGGAAATCCTGCCGCGGCAGATACCGGAACCAGTAGAGGAACAGCGTCGATGGAACAATCCAATACGCCAGCACCGTCGAAAGTACCGTTTCGAACGCGATCATCGCGGAACGCGATTCCCCTTGCCACCGAAAGTGTCTGCGCACTAGCCCCATCAGGTACCACGGGCCATCTTTCTCCAGCGTTTGCCCATCTGGGAAAACGGCAGGGAGCGCGGCCATGCTTCCCCACAACCTCAATAGCAGAAAATGAAATCGCAGGGAGAGCGCCAAAAGAAGCAGCGGGCCACCGAGATAAAGCCCCGTCATGGGAAGCACATTGCCCAGTCGCAGGAAGGGCAGCGCCGACGAATTCAGCAGCAGCCGCACGTCGGTCGTGAACGCAATCAGCAGGCAGCACAGAAGGCTCGCTCCCACCGTGAGGAAGTAAAACCAGCGCGCGATTTTCGTCGCATCGCCGATCGCTTTTGAACTGTTTACCGCGGAAATCGATTCGGGGAGCATCGCGTCGAAAAGATTTGTCCCACCCAGCCGGCCAAGCCACAGACCCTCCGCGCCATACAGGTTGGCGCCCATCAGATTTGCGCCGCGCAGTTCCGTGCCCAGCAAGTTTGCATTCTGTAGATTCGAACGCACCAAACTTGCGCCGCGCAAATTTGCCATCGAAAGATCCGCGCCCGCAAGGTTCATTCGGTGGAGATGTGCTCCCTGCAAATTCACCCCCGTCAAGTCCGCTTTGGCCAAATTTACACCGCACAGATCGGCCTTGACGCCCGATTCTCCGCCCGATTCCACCCACATTTTGTGCTGATCCAGAATCTCGGCTAGATCGAGGAGCGAGATTCCGATGGAATCTCCCCCGCTCAAAACTTCTCCTCCGGCGGGATGCTCGGTTGCGATTTCGCTCTTCAGTCCTTCAATTTCTTTGACTGTGTCTATTTCCAGGCCCATTCGAAGGTTCTCCCCCAGCTTTCTTTGCCCGCTCTCGCCCATGCTGGCGCACTCCAATAGCTCAAACCGGGGCGCAATCGCGCCTTTCAAAGTATTCGAGTTCTTTGCCTTCGAATTCCTCCGGGTACGGTTCGCATTCCCCCGTTCTAGTTCGGACTCTGCTGGGCTACCTCCATCCTCTCCTACCCCCGCTGTAAAAATCTGCTGCCCGCAAGTACAGGCGGCGCAGAGGTAACGGGGGGTCGGACGGGAGGCCAGCAAAGCAAGGGAATCGAACGCGGAGGGCACAGTCAGTACGAAACGTCCAGGGTGGAGGGGGAGAGTGGAGAAAATACCAGATTCAAATGGCTACAAAAAAAAGCAGTGCCGGGGTAGCTTCGCTGAGGGGCCAAGGCACCCCGGCTTATCCTGCCCGCCTCCGCAGTGAGCGAGCAAGAAACTCAAGAATTCTTGTTGCCGCAGGCTGATGAAAGCGCTACAAGTTCGGCCTGCGGATTTCTTTGCCGCCGCAAACCTTGGGCGGCCGTGAACCAGGAAGCGGGGGACTTCCCTTCCCGGAACTCTTTATTTATCTTCGTCGCCGCGAAGGAATTCGTAGCGCTCAATGGCGGCAACCACGCCGACGGCGCCTTCTTCGCGCGGCTCGGTGCGTTGCACGCGGCCGAGGCAGCGGACGCGTACCGGTCCGGCCAGAGTAATCTCGTTCGGAAGGGTCAGAAGAATCTCAACGGGCGACCCTTCCTTAACATCCTTGGAAAGGAAGAAGTACACACCGCGGGAGCTGACGTCCCGTGACTCGGTGCTGGTCTCACCCACCGCGGCTCCCGTGGTCCAACGGACGGTGAGCGGCAGCCGCATGGAAAAGCGTTGGGTAGTGCGGCGTTCGGAACCAGTCAAAGAGGTCCTCCTGATCGAAAGAAAAGTGTATCCGGGTGGGACCCAGGGAACAATAGAACTCCGGATACAAAATCGATTCAATCCTAAGAAGTACCGAAGTACTAGAACGAGACTGGAAACTGGGACTAAGAGGTGTTGGCCCATCCAAGAAACAAAGAGCACATCTATTCGAGAATCTTTCTAACCAGAACAAAAGGCTGACCCTTATGCACGACTTAACTCTGCGGTGAGCGCCGCGACCGACTGTTCGGCATGTAATTCGGCCTCAGGCCGTCTTTGCGGCGTCTGTTCCGGTAGGGGATCTGCGGTTCTGAGGGCGCTGACAAGACTGATCACGGTGGCGGAGGCGCCCCGAAGGACGCCGACGTATCCGAGGGCCATATGAACCACCTGTTGCTGCGAATAAATCAGCCCGCTCCCGGCACGACGGCTGCTACAAGGAGCTAACGGCGCACCGCTCTTTAGGAGCTCTGTTTGATTTCCTGGTCCCAAGCAGCGAGCTCTTCCGGGTACTTAACCAACTGGAGATTCACAATGTTCCCCGAGCCGCTGATCTGGGAAAAGGGACCAGTGGACCTGGCGGCGGCTGACTTCGTCGCCTGATTCTGAGCCTTTTCGCTGCTATTTTCTCCGACGAAGGGATTGGGGGGAAAAGAAGAACTACGCCTGGTCGATCAGGGCTGCACGATGCCTCGGCGTACGGCGTAGCGCACCAGGCTTGCTGTTTCGTGAATATCCAGCTTGTGCATGAGTCTCGTGCGGTGAGATTCGGCTGTTTTCACGCTGATGCCCAGCAGGGATGCAATGTCCTTGGTGGATTTCCCTTCGGCGATCAATTGGAGCACTTGCCTCTCTCGCGGCGTCAAAGGGTTCTTGGATTTCTCCGATTTGGAGCTATAGGCCTCCACGACGGCGTTAGATACCCCGGGGCTTAGATAGACCTGCCCACGCGAAACTTGCCGGATAGCCAGCAGCAAATCGCTGGCGACCTGGCTTTTCAGCACATACCCCTTCACGCCTGCTTCCAGCGCCTCGGAGATGTACTGACCTTCGTCATGCTGTGTAAGCAGAATGGTCTTGGTCTTCGGAGAAGAACGGCCCACTTCCCGCGCGGCATTGAGTCCATTCAGTGTGGGCATGCTGATATCCATTACGGCGATATCGGGCTTAAGCGACTCCACTTGACGAAGAGCCTCTTGCCCATCGGAGGCTTCCCCAACCACTTGAAATCCTTCGCGTTCGAGCAAAGACTTCAAACCCTGGCGCACCAGGACATGGTCATCAGCGAGCACGATGCGAATTGGCATTCGAAATCTCCGTTGGAAGCTGGATCAAAAGTTTGGTTCCTTGTCCAGGGGCCGAATCGATCATCAGCGTTCCTCCGATCGCATGCAAGCGTTCCTTCATACCAGTCAGTCCTAGACCCCTTCGCTTGCAGTCCGACTGGACGGCCTTGACGTCAAAGCCTGCTCCATCGTCTTCGATGGAACAGCACAATATGCGATTTTGCCGGCCTATCCGAATCCATACTCGGCTCGCCTTGGCATGTTTCGTGGCGTTGGTGAGGGCTTCTTGGACGACGCGGTAGAGGGCGATCTCGGTGGTGCTGGGAAGCCGTCCGGCA
>Ga0066710_100007289_pt1 | contig 10538 bp, 8 predicted proteins | sample GraSoiAngelo_159_FD_79666 | JGI IMG/M metagenome (GOLD analysis project Ga0066710, IMG submission 79666) | Grasslands soil microbial communities from the Angelo Coastal Reserve, California, USA - 14_1009_16_40cm | ecosystem: Environmental > Terrestrial > Soil > Grasslands | place: USA...
CATGCCCGAGGGCTCGCTCAGGCTCAGGAACCCGCACCGCTACCGGGTCGCGCTGAGCCCCGAGCGCCACTCGCTCCGCCTCAGGCTCATCGGGGAGGCGAGACCGCGATGATCGAGCGCCTAGCCCTGCTCGTGATCGACGTCCAGAACGGATTCATCTCCGAGCCCGGCGAGCTTCCTGTTCCCGGAGGCGCCGACGTGATCCCCGTGATCAACGCGCTGCTCCCTCGCTATCCGATCCGGGTGGCGACCCAGGACTGGCATCCGCGCGACCACTGGAGCTTCGCGAGCCGGCATCCTGGGAAGAAGCCCTTCGAGCGCGGCATGCTCGGCGACCTCGAGCAGACCTTCTGGCCCGACCACTGCGTGCAGGGAACCCGCGGCGCGGAGCTTCACCCGGCGCTGGATCAGGCCAGGCTACAGGCCATCATCCGGAAGGGGATGGATCCCACGACGGACAGCTATTCCGGATTCAGCGACAACGCGGGCCGCAATCCCACCGGACTCGAAGGGTACCTTCGCGCGCGCGGCGTCTCCAAGCTCTTCATCGCCGGCCTGGCGCTCGATTACTGCGTGCGCTGGAGCGCCCTCGATGCGCGGCGCCTCCTCCCGGAGGTCGAGGTGCTCGTCGTCGTGGACGCCACGCTCCCGGTAGCTCCGGAGTCCGGAGCCGCGGCCCTCCGCGACCTGGACGAGGCCGGAGTCCGGCTGGTCCGGTCGGATGAAGTCCTCGCTGGAATCGAGCGCCCGAGCGCCGTATAGTCTCCGGTTCCTAGTCTCGTGGAGCACTCCCCGCATCGGGGCCCTCGGAATTCCCGGAGGTACGCTTGCACGTCGCCGACAGCCAGACCACCGTCCTCTATCCAGCCAGCAGCCCTTCCAAGAGACGCCTCACAGCTGAAGACCTCTGGAAAATCGCCCGCATAGGGTCCCCGGTGCCGACCTTGGACGGGAGCGTCGTCGTTCCCGTCACCACGTACGACCTCGATGCGAACAAGGGGAAGCTCCGCCTTTGGCTCGTGCCGGAGGAGGGGGGCAACCCTCGCCCGCTTACGTCGGACGAGCACGCGAGCAACGACCCCGCCGTCTCTCCGGAAGGCCGGCGGATCTGCTTCGTGCGCTCACGGGGGGACGAGAAGCCGCAGCTCCACCTCATGCCTCTGGACGGGGGCGAGGCCGAGCGCCTAACCGATTTCCCACTCGGCGTGTTCGATCCCAAGTGGTTCCCGGACGGGAAGCGGATCGCGTTCGTGACGATGCTCTACCAGGAAGCGCCGACTCCGGAGGGGACGAAAGAGCTGATCGAGAAGCGGGCGAAGGATCCGGTCAAGGTCCAGATCACAGCGGACCGGGTCTATCGCTACTGGGCCCCCTGGCTCCTCGAAGGCGAGCAGCCGCACCTCTTCGTCATCGGCCTTGACACGCGCCGCCTCACCGATCTCACTCCGGCCGGCACCGGCTGGTTCGATCTGATGGATCCCGCGGGGCAATACGACATCGCTCCGGACGGCGCCGAGATCGCGTTCAGCGCGAACGCGAGCCTGCCGCCGCATCAGCTCCTCCGCTGGGCCATCTACGCGGTGCCGACGAGCGGGCGGGGCCAGGTCCAGTGTCTGACGCCCGAGGGGACGCCACCTAAGAGCGCCGATTCCTGGCGTCCCCGGTACTCCCCGGACGGGAAATCCATCTACTACGGGATGCAGCGCGATCCCTACTTCTACGCCGACAAGGTCCGCATCGTGCGCTACGACCGGACCGCGAAGACGCACAGCGTGCTCACCGAGGATTGGGACCGCTCTCCCGCGGCCTGGGAAACAGCGCCGGACGGCACGCTCGTCCTCGAAGCCGAGGAACGCGGCCGCGTGCTCCTCTTCTCGCTCGGCGCCTCGGGCGGCGCGCCGAAGCGGCTCATCGGGGAGGGCACCGTCTCGGGGCTCCGCGTCGGAGGGAACGGTCGCATCTACTTCACGGTGCAGACCCTCTCGGCCCCGCCCGAAGCCGCCTCCTGCCGGCTCGACGGGACAGACTTGCAGAAACTGACCCGGTTCAATGACGCCCTCATGAACGAAGTCGCTCTGGGCGAGGTGCGCGAGATGGAGTTCGCCGGAGCGGATGGAAACCGCGTGCAGATGTTCGTGGTCCTTCCTCCCGGATTCGACCCCGCGAAGAAGTGGCCGCTGGTCCACGTGATCCACGGCGGCCCGCACGGCATCGCGGGCGACAGCTTCCATTTCCGCTGGAACCCTCAGGCCTTTGCCGCGCCCGGCTACGTGGTCGCGTGCGTGAACTTTCATGGATCGACCTCGTGGGGCCAGGAGTTCGCCGCATGCATCCAGGGCGGGCACGGTGACAAGCCCTTCACCGACATCATGCGCGCCACCGACATCCTGCTCGAGACGGGATTCATCGACGAGAAGCGCATGGCCGCCACGGGTGGGAGCTACGGCGGATACATGGTGTGCTGGATCGCGGGGCAGACGGACCGGTTCGCGTGTCTCGTCAATCACGCGGGCGTGTTCGACCTTCTCGCGGAATACGGAAGCGACATCACCCAGGGCCGGCATCAGTCCTACGGCGGCGAGCCCTGGGATCGCCTCGACGCGATCGACCGCTGGAATCCGGCGCGGTTCGCGCGAGGCTTCTCCACGCCCATGCTCGTGATCCACGGCGAGCGCGACTACCGCGTGCCGCACAACCAAGCGCTGGCCGTGTACAACATCTACAAGGCAAAGGGAGTGGACGCGCGGCTGGTGTTCTTCCCGGACGAGAATCACTGGGTGCTGAAGCCCCGGAACTCGCTCGTCTGGAACCACGAAGTCCACGCCTGGCTGGGGCGGTATCTCGGGAAGTAGCTCCGCCGGCGGCCGCTCGCGCGTCCGCCGGCGCGCCGCCTCTACTTACACAGGTACACGTGGAACCCGACGTTGGTGAAATTCCCTCCGACGGTCCGGAAGCTCTTCTCCTTGTCGAGCCCGAAGCCGGGGTCGAAGCTCTCGTAGGCGATCCCCGTGCTCGCCGACACGCTGAAGTTCTCGAGCAGGAACGCCTCTGCCTCGATCTCTCCGCTGATCAGGAGCGTCTTCTCGCTCTCGGTACTGAAGGGAGTGGGCGGGCTGAAGGCCTCCACCTGCTCGCTCTGAAAGAGGACGCCGGGACGGAAGAGGACATGCATCCTGGACCAGCTCTGCAGGCGGATCGGGATGCCTCCCGCGATCACGAAGGTCTTCAAGTGCTTGCCCGAGTAGGCCAGGGATGGATCGGAGCTGAAGCCCACTCCGAGATCGATGCCCACCTTCTGTCCCGAGAGCCACCAGCGCACGCCGAGCGGGGCCGCCGTCTGGTGGAATCCAATGCCTCCGCTCTTGTGCACGGCCACCCCTTCGTCGTCCGCGCGGGCCGACGCCGGGAGGATACAGAAGAGGGACAGCATCGCTGCAGCAACAGCCGGAATCCGTCGGTACATGGGGTTCCTCCTTGAGAGTGAGAAACGCGCCCAGAGGCGGACGAAACGGCGACAAAGAGACTAGCAGATGCAATTGTGGCCGCCGTGGCCCAAAATGGACGGACGACAGCCCGGCTTCTAACGCTTAGGAGTCCTTTACGATGCGCTGGTCCTGGAAGATTGCGACGGTGGCCGGGATCGAGATCCGGGTCCACGTCACCTTCCCCCTGCTCCTGATCTGGCTCTTCTGGGCGGGCGCCAATCGAGGCATCGCGCAGGCGGCCGAGGGTGTGGCGTTCATCCTCGCGGTCTTCGGATGCATCGTGCTCCACGAATTCGGGCACGCGCTGACGGGCAAGCGGTTCGGCGTGGTGACGCGCGATATCACCCTGCTGCCCATCGGCGGCGTGGCGCGCCTCGACCGCATTCCACGGAACCCGAGGCAGGAGGTGACGATCGCGCTGGCCGGCCCGCTCGTCAACGTCGTGATCGCGGGCGCGCTCCTCCTGTACATGCGACTCGCTCCCGGCGTCTACAACTTCAGCGATCCCGGCCTCTTCGAGCGCAGCTTCACCGCGCGGCTCTTCATGGTCAACGTCTTCATCGTCGCGTTCAACCTGATCCCGGCCTTTCCCATGGATGGCGGCCGCGTGCTGCGGGCCATTCTGGCCATGCGCCTCGACTATGTCCGCGCCACGCGCATCGCGGCAACGGTGGGCCAGGGCATGGCGCTCCTCTTCGGCTTTCTCGGACTCTTCGGAAACCCCATCCTGATCCTGATCGCGCTCTTCGTATTCATCGGGGCGGGGCAGGAGTCGACTCTGGTCCAGATGCGCTCGGTGTTCGAGGGCGTCCCGGTCGAGCGGGCGATGATCCGCGATTTCCGCGCGCTTCATTCGGACGAGCCGATCGCTCGCGCGGTGGAGCTCCTGCTCGACGGACATCAGCAGGACTTTCCGGTGCTCGCGGGGTCGGACGGGGCGCTGCCGGTCGGGATTCTCTCCCGCTCAGACCTCCTGAAGGCCGTGGCGGGCGGGATGACGGATGTGAAGGTCGGGGACGTGGCGCGCAAGAAATGCACGGCGGTCCAGCCCGGCGAGATGCTGGAGGATGTCTTCCAGAAGATGCAGGAGAACGGCTGCACGGCCGTTCCCGTGGTCGAGCCCGGGAAGGGGATCGTGGGGATGGTGACCCTCGAAAACGTCGGGGAGTTCGCGATGGTGCAGGCGGCCCTCGCCCGCGCCCCGCGGGAGGATCCGCGGGGATACGACTGGCGCGGCTACGAGCCGAGGGGCTGATCCCCGCTCACTGCTTCTGCCAGATCTCCTCCGCGAACGGGTCGCGGCCGATGACGCTCTCGATGCCTTCCGCTCGCGGGAGACGGATCCAGAACGCGGCGCCCGTGCCGCTGGGACTCTGGCCCACGCCCACCTCGCCTCCGTGCAGCTCCACGAAACGCTTCGTCAGGTGGAGACCAAACCCCAACCCGTCCTTCACACGCTTCGATAACCCTTCGACCTGAGCCTCGATGTCGAACACCATGCGCACCGCCTCCGCCTCGACCATGGGCCCGGAGTCCCGGACCTCGAGCTGGATGTGGTCGTCCCCGAGCCACGTCGTGAGCGACACGCGTCCCTTCGCGGGGGAGAAGCGGATGCCGTTCTGGAGCAGATGCAGGATCGCCTGGCGGAGCTTCTCGGCGTCCAGGTGCTGATCCGGGATCTTCTCGTCCAGCTTGAGCTCGAGGTCCACCTGCTTGCTGGTCGCGAGCCCGCGCACCCTCTCGGCCGCCTCGCGGGCGATCTTGTTCACGTTGTCGACCCTGAGATCGAGCAGGAAGCGTCCGGTCTCGAGGCGCGCCAGATCCAGCACGTCGTCGACCAGATTCAGCAACCGCTGCGCCTCGCCGCGCAGCCGGGCCGTGAACTCGCGCCGCATCGAGGTCGTCATCCGCTTGTCGTTCTGATCCAGCACCTCGGAGTAGGCCATGATGGTCGTGAGCGGCGCCTTCAGCTCGTTCTCGGCGGACGAGAGGAAGGAGTCCTGGAAGGGGGTCGACCGCTCCCGCTCCGGCTCTCCGGGCTCTCCCGTCTTGACCGGGGCCCGGATCCCGGTGGCGCGCTGTTCCAGGCTTTGCACGACGAGCGCGCGCTCGATGACCCCCGCGACGTTGTCGGCGAAGAGCTGGCCGATGTCGCGGTGCTCGAGCCGGAAGGGCTCCGCCTTTGCCGCGCGATGCACCTGCAAGACCGCCACGCATCGCTTCTCGAAATTGACGGGGAGGATGAGCGCCGATCCCGCGTCCGGGTGGGCCATGAAGTGATCGGCGAAGCGCGCCTCGCGCTCTGTCGATCGCATGAGGATGGGCTCGCGATGGCGCGCCACCCAGCCCACGGCGCCGTCGCCGAGCCGGATTTCCGCGTCCGCTTCCTTCGGTGTGATCCCGAACCTCGCGCGGCAGGTCAGAATTTTCGTCTGCGGCTCGAGGAGATAGAGCGCGACGTCGTGCGAATGGAGTGTGCTCGCCACACGGCGGACGGTGATCTCGAGAATCGTGTCCAGCGGGAGGTCCATGTGGAGGCTGTTCCCGAGCTGGAAGAGCGAGGTGAGCTCGGCCAGTCTCCCCCTGGACTGCTCGAGCTCCATCTGCTCGTTGACCAGGCGCGACCGGAAGGCGCTGATTTCGCCCTGCTGGTGCAGGATGTAGAGGCAGAACAGGACCGTGAGCCCCACGAGTCCGACGAGGAGCATCCAGCCGCCCGCCGGAATGTTGTCCCCGAGAAATCCAGACCGGACCACCGAGACCCAGAGGGTCTGGACGGTGAATGCGAACCCGAGAAGAACGAGGATGATGAGCCCGAGGAGCGCTGTGGTTCTGCGATCCGCCTGTTTCTGCACGGCACTGGTCTTGTCCCGGGACAAAGGGGCTCCTCCGATCGGATTGGGGCGTGAGGTCAGATGTTCCATCGGCACTCCCTGACCCCATCTGAAGCCCGAAGCGGGCGCCATTCTCCCCTCTTTCCCTTTGGGCCATCAGCGATTAGAGTGTCCGGGTCCCATGGACATCTTGAGAAGCCACATCAAGACCGCCTCGCCCGATTTCCAGCGGAATCGCGCCCACCACGAGGCGCTGGCCGCCGATCTCCGCCGCCGGCTGGAGGTTGTGGCCAAGGGCGCCTCGCCCCAGGCGGTCGAGCTCTCCCGCAAGCGAGGGAAGCTCCTCGTGCGCGAGCGGGTGGAGCGTCTCCTCGACCCCGACACGCCTTTCTTGGAGCTGTCCCCTCTCGCGGCGACGGGCCTCTACGGGGAGGAGATACCGGCCGCCGGCATCCTGACCGGCGTCGGATCCGTTTCCGGCACGGAATGCGTGATCGTGGCGAACGATCCCACGGTCAAAGGGGGCACCTACTACCCGATCACGATCAAGAAGCACATTCGCGCGCAGGAGATCGCGCTCGAGAACCGGATGCCCGCGATCTACCTCGTGGATTCGGGCGGAGTCTTTCTTCCCCTGCAGGCCGAGGTCTTCCCCGACAAGGAGCATTTCGGCCGGATCTTCTACAACCAGGCCGTCATGTCCGCCGAGGGAATCGCGCAGGTCGCCGCCGTTCTGGGAATGTGCACCGCCGGCGGCGCCTACGTCCCGGCGATGTCGGACGAGAACGTGATCGTGAAAGGCGCCGGGACCATCTATCTGGCCGGGCCGCCGCTCGTGAAGGCCGCGACGGGGGAAGAGGTCACGCCCGAGGATCTCGGCGGCGCGGAGGTGCACGCGCGCGTGAGCGGCGTGGTGGACCACATGGCGGCGAACGAGGAAGAAGCGCTCGCCATCGTCCGGAACATCGTCGCGAATCTGAATCGGGTCAAGCGCGTCGATCTCGACCTCGCGGAGCCGGAAGATCCGGCCTACCCGCCGGAGGAGATCTACGGGGTGCTGCCGCCGGACCTGAAACAGCCCTACGACGTTCACGAGGTGCTGGCGCGTCTCCTGGACGGGAGCCGCTTCCATGAGTTCAAGGCGAGCTACGGGACGACGCTGGTCTGCGGCTTCGGCCGGTGGATGGGCTATCCGGTCGGCGTCGTGGCCAACAACGGCGTGCTCTTCTCGGAGAGCGCGCTCAAGGGGGCCCACTTCGTCGAGCTCTGTGCGCAGCGGAGAGTTCCGCTCGTCTTTCTACAGAACATCACCGGCTTCATGGTGGGCAGGAAATACGAAGCGGGGGGCATCGCGAAGGACGGCGCCAAGATGGTACAGGCCGTCGCGACGGCGCAGGTGCCGCGCATCACGGTCCTGATCGGAGCCTCGCACGGGGCCGGGAACTATGCCATGAGCGGGCGCGGGTACCGTCCCCGGTTCCTCTTCGCCTGGCCGAACTCGAGGATCTCGGTCATGGGCGGACAGCAGGCCGCCGAGGTCCTGGTGCAGGTGAAGCGCGAGCAGCTGGCGCGCGAGGGGAAGACCCTGTCGCACGAGGAGGCCAAGGCCATCGCGGATCCCGTGCTGGCCAAGTACGAAGCGGAGGGAAGCCCCTACTTCGCGAGCGGTCACCTCTGGGACGACGGCGTCATCGACCCCGCGCAGACCCGCGAGGTGGTCGGGCTCTCGCTATCCGCGGCGCTGAACGCTCCGGTCGTCCGGGGCCCGGCCCCTGTTTTCCGGATGTAGACTCCGTGTCCATGATGAGCTATTCCCGCCTCGAGCTTTCCATCACCCCCGCCCTTGCGCGGATCACCCTGGCGCGTCCGGAGGTCCGCAACGCGTTCGACGACCTCCTCATCGGGGAGCTGGCGGACGCGCTCGAGGAGGTGCGGAAGAGCCACGAGGACGGGCGGGACGGTGGCCCGCGCGCGCTCGTCCTGACGGGCTCCGGAGAGAGCTTCTGCGCCGGCGCCGACATGAACTGGATGCGCCGGAGCGTCACCTGTACACGGGATGAAAACGAGGCGGACGCAATGCGCATGGCCGCCATGCTGCGCGCGCTGGACGAGCTGCCCATCCCCACGATCGCGCGCGTGAACGGCGCATCGCTGGGCGGCGGCATGGGACTGCTCGCCTGTTGCGACATCGCGGTCGCCGTGAACACGGCGCAGTTCGGATTCACCGAGGCACGCCTGGGGATCGCGCCGGCCGTGATCTCGGCCTTCGTGATCCCGAAGACCGGCGCCTCCGCCGCGCGCCGCTACTTTCTCACCGCGGAGATCTTCGACGCCTTGGTCGCGAAGGCCATGGGCCTCGTGCACGAGGTCGTCCCCGCCGGGGACCTGGACGCCGCGGTGGAGCGGTTCGCCGCCTTGATCCGGGGGAACGGGCCCCGCGCCGTGTCGGCCGCGAAGATGCTGATCCGCGAGGCCCTGGCCCGCTCCCGCAAGGACACGATCGACAACGCGGTTCGCGTCATCGCCGCGCTTCGCGCCTCGCCCGAGGGGCAGGAGGGTCTCGGCGCCTTCCTCGAGAAGCGCCCGCCCTCCTGGAAGCAATGAGCCCCGCGCGGGCGGATTTCGCCGCGGGTGCCCATGCGGCCGGAGCGGGGCGAGCGGTTCCGTTCCGGAAGGTCCTGGTCGCAAACCGCGGCGAGATCGCGGTGCGCGTGTGCCGCACGCTTCGCGCGATGGGGATCCCTTCCGTCACCGTCTATTCCGACGCGGACCGCGGCGCGCCCCACGCGCGGGCGGGAGACGAGTCGGTCCTGATCGGGCCCGCGCCGCCGGCCCAGAGCTACCTGAACGCGGCCGCGGTCCTCGGCGCGGCCCGTCGCACGGGGGCGGCCGCGATCCATCCGGGCTACGGGTTCCTCTCCGAGAACGCTGCGTTCGCCGCGGAATGCCGCGCGGCGGGAATCGCCTTCATCGGTCCCTCCTCCGAGAGCATGGCGCGTCTCGGAGACAAGTCCGCGGCGCGCCGGACGGCCGCTGCCCTGGGCGTGTCGCTGGTTCCCGGAGCCGAGGACCTGGGCTCCGCCGCGCGCGCGCGGACCGAGGCGGAGCGCGTGGGATATCCCGTGATGCTGAAGGCCGCCGGCGGCGGAGGAGGGCGCGGCATGCGCGTGGTCCCCTCTCCGTCCGAGATGGATGCGGCCTTCGAGGCAGCGCGGCGGGAGTCGAAATCAGCGTTCGGAGACGACCGGATCCTCCTCGAGAAGTACGTCCGCCCGGCTCGCCACGTCGAGATCCAGATTCTCTCCGACGGCAGGGAGGCGGTGGCGCTCGGCGAGCGCGAGTGCAGCCTGCAGCGGCGCCACCAGAAGCTGATCGAGGAATCTCCCTCGGTCGCGCTGAAAGCCGAGACGCGCGCCGCGATGGAGCGCGCCGCCGTGGCGCTCGCCGTGAGCGCCGGCTACGCGGGCGCGATGACCGCCGAATTTCTGCTGGGTGCTCAGGGGGCTTTCTATTTTCTGGAGGTGAATACCCGATTACAAGTGGAGCACACCGTGACGGAGATGAGGAGCGGGCTCGACCTGGTGCGCGCCCAGATCCTGATCGCCGCAGGCTGGCTGCTCGCCGACGCGCTGGGGCCCGCGCGCGCGCCCGGGCTGCGCGGGCACGCCATCGAGGCGCGGCTCTGCGCCGAGGATGCGTATCACGGTTACATGCCTCAGACGGGGAAGATTCTCGTGCTCGCGTGGCACGAAGAGGAGGGGCTGCGCATCGACTCCGGCATCTCGGAAGGTCAGACCATCCAGTCCTACTACGATTCGCTCCTCGCCAAGATCGTCGCGCACGGATGCGACCGGGAAGACGCGCGGGCGAAGCTCCTGCGCGCGCTCCGGGGGACGGCCCTGCTCGGAGTCGTGACCAATCAGCCGTTCCTGATCGATCTCCTGGAGGATGCATCCTTCCGCCGCGGGGAGACCTTCACTAACACGGTCGAATCGCGCGAGTGGCGCGCACCCGAGGAGATTCCGGATCCCGCGCTCGCGGCGGTGGCCGCCTTGTTGTCCTCGGCGTCGGCCACGTTCGCGGCGAGTACGACTGCCCTTCGCAGCGCGTAGGCCGAGTACGGTCGCCTCGCCCGGCCGCGAACCGTCGACGTCAGGAAATTACCGCATCCAGCCAGGAGCCAAGGGCACCGCGCAGCGCGCTTGTTGGTTCCAAATCC
>Ga0066710_100007290_pt1 | contig 10537 bp, 6 predicted proteins | sample GraSoiAngelo_159_FD_79666 | JGI IMG/M metagenome (GOLD analysis project Ga0066710, IMG submission 79666) | Grasslands soil microbial communities from the Angelo Coastal Reserve, California, USA - 14_1009_16_40cm | ecosystem: Environmental > Terrestrial > Soil > Grasslands | place: USA...
ACGATCGTGTCGTTCGTCGAATAGCCCGTGACCGTCAGGATCGCGGCGATGACGTTCAGCGACAGGTCGTAGCGGAAGAACGCGAGGAACGCGAACGTGACGAGCAGATCGTGAATCGTCGCGATGACCGCGCCGACGCCGAAGCTGAACTGATACCGGAACGCGATGTAGAGCAGGATCCCGACGAGCGACAGCACGGTCGCGAGGATGCCCTTCTGCGTCAGCTCGCGGCCGACGATCGGTCCCACGATCTCCGTCCCCACATAGCACGGCGGGCCGACCTTGTCCGTGCACTGCCGGCGGAAGTCGCCCATGTTCGCCGCCTTGAGCGCCGAGAGCACGCGGTCCGCGGCGCTGCTCAGGCTCGTCCCGGACTCGGCGCCGACGCTCGCCACGCGGATCATCAGCTGGTTCGCCGAGACGTCGCCGTAGCGCTGGATGATCGCCTCGCTGCCCTGTCCGGGCATCGCCTTGTCGAGCGCCGCGCGCACCTGTGCCTGGTCCGGCACGCGATCGAACTTCAGGATGACGATCGTGCCGCCTGAAAACTCCACGCCTTTCGGCAGCCCCGTCGTCGCGATCACGAAGACGCCGGCGAGGATGATCGCCCACGAGAGGCCGATCGCGTACCAGCGCCAGCGCAGGAAGTCGATGTTCGTATGTCTGAAGATGTGCATGGCCGTGGGTTTTGTCAGATGCTCAGGCTCGCGACCTGCCGCTGGCCGAGGACCGCTTCGAACAGGGTTTTCGACACGAACGTCGCGGTGAAGAGGTTGGAGACGAGTCCGATGAACAGCGTCGCCGCGAAGCCGCGAATCGGACCGGTGCCGAACTGGAAGAGAAACGCCGCCGAAATCAGCGCGGTGATGTGCGTATCGATCAGCGTCAGCCAGACGCGGCTGAAGCCGGCGTTGATCGACGCGCGCACGCCCCGCTGCGCCTCCAGTTCCTCCTTGATCCGCTCGAAGATCAGCACGTTCGAATCGACGCCGATGCCCATCGTCAGCACGAATCCGGCGATGCCCGGCAACGTCATGACGGCGCCCATGTAGGCCATCAGGCCGAGCAGGATGACCAGGTTCAGGATCAGCGCGACGACGGCGTTGACGCCCGAGAGCTTGTAATACCAGAGCATGAACAGCATCACCGCGACCAGCGAGACCGCCGATGCCGTGATGCCGGCGCGGATCGAGTCCGCCCCGAGCGTCGGTCCGACGACGCGTTCCTCGAGATACGAGAGCGAGGCCGGCAGCGCGCCCGAGCGCAGCTTGAGCGCGAGGTCGGCGGCGCTCTGCGCCGTGAACCCGCCGTGAATCTCCCCGCTGTCCGAGATCCGCCCTTCGATCCGCGGCGCCGAGTGCACGCGGTTGTCGAGAACGATCGCCAGGCTCCGTCCGAGGTTCTCGCCGGTTGCCTTGCCGAACTTGCGGGCGCCGTCCGGCTTCAGCTCGAAGTGGACCGACGGTTCGTTGTTTTGTCCGGGGCCCTCGCGCGCGTTGCGGAGATCCTGCCCCATCACGACCGGGGTCTTGCGGACGAGGTAATAGAGCGTGCTGCTGTCGCCGCCGCGTTCGGGGGCGCCCGACAGCACTTCCATGTCGTTCGGCACCTTGCCGCCGTGCGCCTTGAGCAAATCGTCCTTGTTCGCGACGGGACCGTCCTCGACGAGCTTCAGCTCGAGGAGCGCCGTGGACTGAATGATGTCCTTCGCGTGCGCGACGTCGGTGACGCCCGGCAGCTGCACGAGGATCTGATCGCCCTGCGACTGCCGCGCGATGCTCGGCTCGGTCACCCCCAGCTCGTTGACGCGGCGATCGATCGTCTGCAGCTCCTGATCGACCGTCTGTTCCCGAAGGTTGATGGCCACGTTCGGCTTCATCGTGAACGTGTAGGTCCCGTTGCCGTTCGGGTTGCGGTCGTAGTTCGTCGCCGCGATTTCGTCGGCGGCGGCGCGGAACTCCGCGTCCTTGTCAACCGGGATCCCTTCAATGGTGAACGTCGTCGGCGAGGTGACCGTGATGTTGCCGACGGGGATGTTGCCGTTGCGCAGCGATTCCCGCAGCTGCTCGCTCGTCGTCTGCGTCGTCAGCTTGAGGGCATCGTCCGTGTTGACGCGCAGGCGGAGGTGAACGCCGCCCTTGAGGTCGAGGCCCAGCCGCAGCTGATACGCCATCAGCCACGCAGGGGCCGGCAGGTGAAAACGCTGCGCGGCGATGGGATAGATCCCGAGCGCGGAGACGAAAACGGTGACCGCGACGATGGTGATGATTTTCCAGCGAAGGTTCTTGATCATGGCTTAAGCGTTTCCGGTGTCCGTCACGACGGGTTCCTGTCCCTGGTACCCGCCCACCGCAGCGCGCGCGAGCTCGATCCGCACCTTGTCCGCGATCTGCAGTTGCACCGACTTCTCGTTCACGCGAGTGATCTGGCCGTAGATGCCGCTGGTCGTCACGATCTTGTCGCCGACCTTGAGCGCCTCCTGGAATTCCTGGATCTTCTTCTGGCGGCGGCGCATCGGCATCAGGATCAGGAAATAGAAAATGCCCAGGATCAGAACGAAGGGCAGCAGACCGTAAAGGCCCGCGGCGCCCTGCCCCTGGCTCGCCATCGCGAGTGCGAGATCGTGCACGAAATCCTTCACAAATGCTGAGGTCGTCGGGAGAAGGTTTGATGAAACTCCAGGCGGAGCCGTTCAAACGTGCCGAACACGATAGCCTCCCTAATCCGCCGCATAGTGTCAAGGTAAAAGTAGAGGTTGTGGATCGTATTCAGCGTCGCCGCGGTCATCTCGCCGACGGTGAACAGGTGACGGAGATACGCGCGAGAGAAATGCCGGCACGTATAGCAGCCGCACTCGAGGTCGGGCGGCTGCGCGTCCTCGGCGTACTGCGCGTTCTTGATCGCGATCGCGCCGCTCCGCGTGAGCAGCTGTCCGTTGCGCGCGTTGCGCGTCGGGAGAACGCAGTCGAACATGTCGATCCCGCGCGCGACGCATTCGATGAGGTCGTCGGGCATGCCGGTGCCCATCAGATACCGCGGCCGATCTGCGGGCAGCCGCGGCGCTGTGTGCGCGACGACGTCATACATGACGCCCAGGGGCTCGCCGACGCTCAGTCCCCCGATCGCGTAGCCTTCGAACCCGATCGCGACCGTCTCGTCCACGCTCCTCGCGCGCAGGTCGGGAAACACGCCGCCCTGGATGATGCCGAACTGCGCCTGGCCGGGATTCGTGACGCGGACGTCCGGCGCGGACGCCGGGTCCTCGCGCAGCCGCCGCAGCCGCTCGCGCGCGCGGCGCGCCCAGCGCGCCGACCGCGCCGTCGCCGCCTCGGATGCCTCCCGCGTCGCCGGCGCCGCGATGCACTCGTCGAGCACCATCGCGACGTCGGATCCGAGCTGCGCCTGGATGTCGGCCGCGCCCTCCGGCGTGAGCGCGTGCAGCGCGCCGTCGAGATGCGATCGGAATTGCACGCCCTCGTCCGACACCCGCCGCATCGCCGCCAGGCTGAAGACCTGGTACCCGCCGCTGTCGGTCAGGATCGGTTTCGGCCAGCCGATGAAGCGATGGAGTCCGCCGGCGCGGCCGATCACGCCGTCGCCGGGACGGAGATGCAGATGATAGGTGTTGCCGAGAATGATCTCGGCGCCGAGATCGTCGAGGTCGCGGTGCGTGATCGCCTTGACCGCGCCACGCGTGCCGACCGGCATGAACGCCGGCGTCTGCACGACGCCGTGCGCCGTCGTCAGCTCGCCGCGTCGCGCGGCGCCGTCCCGATGCGTGATCGTGAACGTGAAGCCGGTCATGTCGGTTTCATTTCGGCATTCGGCATTCGGCATTCAGCATTTCCCTATTCTCCTGTATTCTGAAATCGTGAAGCGTCTGCGCGTCGGCGTGCTGTACGGCGGCCGCTCGGGCGAGCACGAAGTGTCGCTCGCATCCGCGGCGTCGGTGTTCGCGCATCTCGACCGGACACGCTACGAGCCGGTCCCGATCCGCATCGAGAAGGACGGGCGGTGGATGCTCGCCGACAAGCCGCCGACCGCCATCTCCGCGTCCGAAGTGATCGAGCAGGCGCGGCTCGAGGCGGCGCGGCCGATTCGCAGCGGGCGCGAGGTCCACCTCGTCGCACACCCGAGCGACGAGACCATCCTGTCGATCGACCGTTTCAAGAAGCAGCGCGATTCCGACATTCCGGGCGCGGTCGTGACCGGGCTCGCGCTCGACGTGATCTTCCCCGTGCTCCACGGACCCTACGGCGAGGACGGCACGATTCAGGGGTTGCTCGAGCTCGCCAACGTCCCGTACGTCGGCGCGGGCGTGCTGGCATCGGCCGTCGGCATGGACAAAGCGGTGATGAAGGTCGTCTTTACGGCGCGTGGGCTGCCCGTCGGCGCGTATCGCATCGTGCTGCGGCACGAATGGGAGCAGAACGCCGAACGGCTCGGGCGCGACCTGCCGCGCGCGCTCAAGTATCCGATGTTCGTGAAGCCGGCAAACCTCGGGTCGAGCGTCGGCATCTCGAAGGTGAAGAGCGCCGATCGCTTGCGGGAGGCGATGGCCCTCGCCGGCAGTTTCGATCGGAAGATCGTCGTCGAAGCGGCAATCCCGGACGCGCGGGAGATCGAGTGCGCCGTCCTCGGCAACGACGAGCCCGAGGCGTCCGTTCCGGGCGAGGTGATCCCGTCGCGGGAGTTCTACGACTACGAGGCCAAATACATCGACGAAGGATCGCAGATCATCATTCCGGCGGATCTGCCGAAGACCACGGCGCAGGACGTCCAGCGTCTCGCGATCGAAGCGTTCAAGGCCATCGACGGCGCCGGCATGGCGCGCGTGGATTTCCTGTTGTCGCGCCCCGACGGAACCGTCTACGTCAACGAAGTGAACACGATCCCGGGCTTTACGACCATCAGCATGTACTCGAAGCTGTGGGCGGCGTCCGGCGTGGAGTATCCGGCGCTCCTCGACCGGCTCGTCAGCCTCGCGCTCGAGCGGCACGCCGAGAAGCAGCAGCTCCGCACCAGCCTCACATGACGCGACGCCGCCCGCCGGCGGTCGTCGCAGCGCTCATCGGCGTGTTGACGTTCCTCCCGACGGCCGCGCCAGCCGCCGCGCGCGACCTGCGCGGCGTCGACGCGCTCGCGCGCATCTACGACGACATCCTCGACGCACGGTTCGATCGCGTGGAGGCGGAGCTGCAGCGCGCGTGCGGTCCGGCGCCGAAAGAAGCCTGCGACGTCCTCCATGCGACGGCGCTCTGGTGGCAGATCCTCCTCGACCCCGACAACCGATCGCTCGACGACGAGTTCACCGACGCCGTCGAGCGCGCCATCCAGTCGACGGAGGCGTGGACCGTACGCGAGCCGCGAAACGCCGAGGCCTGGTTCTACGTGGGCGGCGCGTACGCCGCGCGGGTCCAGTGGCGCGTGCTGCGCAACCAGAAAGTGTCGGCGGCCCGGGACGGGAAGCGCATCAAGCAGGCGCTCGAGCAGGCGCTGGCGCTCGATCCGGGCCTCGAGGATGCGAATTTCGGGATCGGGATGTACGAGTACTACGCCGACGTCGCGCCGGCGGCGGCCAAAGTGCTCCGTTTCCTGCTCCTGCTGCCCGGCGGGGACAAGGTAGACGGCCTCGCCCGGATGCTCAGGGCCCGCACGCGCGGCCGGCTGCTGCAGGGGGAGGCGGACTACCAGCTCCACATCATTTATTTATGGTACGAGCGGCGCACCGATCGGGCCGTGTCGTTGCTCCAGTCGCTCCACGAGCGATACCCGGGCAATCCCCTGTTCCTCTCGCAGCTGGCCGAGATCCGCGATAGGTATGAGCACGATCTGACGGCCAGCCTCGACACCTGGCGCGCGCTGCTCGCCGCGGCGCGCGAACAGGGGGTCAACGAACCGCGGCTCGCGGAAGTCAAGGCGCGGCTGGGCATCGCGCGCCTCCTCAACGCCCTCGATCAGACGGACCGTGCCGTGGACCAGCTGCAGGCGATCGTCGATTTGAAGCCGCAGCAGCCGGCCGGCGGGCTGGCGCTGGCGTGGCTCGCGCTCGGCGAGTCGCAGGACCGGCTCGGCCGGCGCGACGAGGCGGTGGCCGCCTATCGCGCCGCGATCGCGGCGGTGGGGCCCTCCGAAACCCACGGCGTGCGCGCGACGGCGGCGGAGCGGCTGCGCCGCGCGCCCGATCCGGTGCGCGCGTCCGCCTATCGGATTTCGCTGGACGGATGGCGTCGCCTCGAGCACAACGACGCGGCGGGCGCGGAAGCGCTGCTCGCGCGCGCCGTCTCGCTCTACGATCGCGATCCGGTCGCGCACTATCGATACGGCCGCGTCCTGCAGGCGCGCAAGGACGAGGACGCCGCGCTCACGCAGTACGAGGTCGCGATCCGCGGCGCGCGGGAATGTCCGCCGCCGATCGCGGCCGCGGCGTACCTCGAAGCGGCGCGTCTCTACGAACGCGCCGGCCAGCGCGATCGCGCGATCGCGGCGTACCGCGCGGCGAGCACGTGGTTCGGCGGCGGCGCCGACACGCGCGCGGCCGCGACGCGCGCGTTGACGAGGCTGCGGGTGCCGTAGCGGGTTCGGGGTTCGGGGTGCGTCTCGAATGCCAGGAACGTCGAGCCGCGAACCGAGTCGATCGTCGATTGCGATCTATCGTTCAGCCCGTCTCGATCCGACACACTTTTCAGGCACGATTTTTTGACTTTTGGTGCACTTTGTGCTTGACACCTGATTTTTCTCATCCATAATCTACATCTTGTATGAGGGTGGATCGCTCAGCCCACCTGTGGTAACCCCTGGTCACCGGTAAAACGAGCTGAGCCTGCCACGTTCCAAGGAGGAACTAATGGCGAAGAAGAGCGCGAAGGGCGGCAAGAAAAAGGGCGGGAAGAAGCGCTAACCGCCGCCGACCGGTCCGGGGGGTGTCAAGGCAACTTGGGCACCCCCGATTTTTTTGATGCGGACCTCTCGCGCGCGACGCGCGGGAGTTGGCAACGAAGCGAGAGCAGCGGCAGCGCCACCGCCAGCGTGCCGGCAGGCAGCGGCGTGGCACTGCGGTCGAGGCTCTTCGCGGACGATCCCATGGTGAAGGGGGGGATAAAGCGCAATGGCGAAGAAGAGTGCCAAGGGCGGGAAGAAGAAGGGCGGCAAGAAACGGTAAGCCGCCGCGTCCCGCCAAAAACGGGGGCGCCGATCGCCCCCGTTTTTGCTGTACGGCGCTTTCCGTCTTCCGTCTTCTCTTCACTGCATCGTCTTCCCGTCCCAGATCCGCACCCGCTGGATGACATCCCACTGCTGCACCCGATCGACGACGTCCATTCCGCTCACGACGCGGCCGAAGACGGTGTACTTCGCGTCCAGGTGCGGCTGCGGCGAGTGCGTGATGAAGAACTGGCTGCCGCCCGTGTCCGGACCTGCGAGCGCCATCCCCACCGTGCCGCGGACGTACGGCAGATCGTTCAGCTCGTCGCGAATCGTGTAGCCCGGGCCGCCTTCGCCATCGCCGCGCGGGTCGCCGTCCTGGATCACGAAGTTCGGCACGACGCGATGGAACTGCAGCCCGTTGAAGAATCCTTTCCGCGCCAGCGCCATGAAGCTCTGCGTCGTTTGCGGCGCGTCGAGGACGGCCAGCTCGATCTCGATCGTGCCCTTCGCGGTCTCGAGGAACGCGTGCGGCGAGTACGACGGCGCGATGAGGTCCGGGGTCTCGTAGGGCACGATCGGCGTCCCCGGCGCGGGGCGAATCGCGAGCGCACGGGTACCACCGGCGCCTTCCACCTTGTCTGACAGACGCGCGGCCGCGAGGCGCACCGCCCAGTCCTTGTCCGCGAGCGCGGTCTTGAGCGTCTCCGCCGCGTCGGCTGCGCCGAACTGCGCCAGCGCCGTCAACGCCGCGGCGCGGGCGCTGTAGTCGCCGTCGCCGAGACCGGCGCGATAGGCGTCCGCGAGCGCCGCCGGGCCGCCGGCGGGCTTCAGCTCGCCGACGCTCCGTGCCGCGGCCACGCGGATCGCGACGTCGGGGTTCTTCAGCGCGTTGAGCAGGACGGCGTCGAGGTCGGGCGCCTTCAGCCGCGTCAGCGCGTCAATCACCGCCGGAACGACGCGTTTGTCCTGGTCATCGAGCATCGGACGCAGCCGCTCGATCGCGATGTCCGGAGGATATGACGCCAGCGCGCCGGCCAGCGCCGCGCGGACCGACCAGTGGCGGTCCGGATCCAGTCCCGACAGCACGAGGACGAAGGCGTCCTGATCGATCGCCGCCGCGGCACGCAGCGCGGCGGCGCGGAGCGACGGCCAGCCGTCGGTCAGCATGTCCTGCACGGACGGCAACGACTCGTGCGCCCGCAGCGCCCCGAGTGCCGCGACCGCCTCCAGGCGCACGTTGGGATCCACGTCCGGCGCCGTCAGCAGCGTCGTGAGTGGGCCTGCGGCGTCGGACGCGCCAATTTGCGCCAGCGCGCGCGCCGCCGCGATCGCGAGCATCGGGCTCCGCTGCGCCGGGTCCAGCAGCGGCACCAGAATCGGTGTAGCGGCCGCGTCCTTGAGCGCGCCGAGCCCCCGGATCGCGAACGCGCGCGTGTACAGTCCCTGTCCTTGTGCGAGCTGTTCGAGCGGATGTGCAGCCCGAGGATCGCCGATGCGTTGCAGCGCGTACGCCATCGGCCACCAGGCGGAGACCGCGTTTCCGCTTCCGTCGAGGACGGCAGACGACAGCGCGTCCCATCCCTTCAGGCGCACGAGCGCGAACAGGCCGAGCCGCACAGCCGCCGCTTCCGGCGGTCCCGGCCACGTCTCATCGTCCGGGGCGATCGAGGCGATCGCGCCACCTTTGATGTATGCGGAGACCATCTGTCCGACGGCCGTCGCCGGCGAGGGATCGCCGATCAGCCCGAGCGCCTCGGCCGCGCGGCCGCGCACGAGAGAATCCGGATCCTGCAGCGCCGTGACGAGGGCCGGCGTGGCGGCGCCGTCGCCGAGCAGGCCGAGGCCGAACGCGGCCATGCGTCGCACGTCCGGGTCCGCGTCCGCGAGCGCCGTCTGGAGGAGCGCCACGCCGTCCGCGAGTCCGGCGCGTCCGATCGCGAGCGCGGCGCGACGGCGGATGCGCGGTGAGGGATCCGTCAGAAGGTGCGTCAGATCGGGCGCCGGCGGCGGCGGCGGCGCGGGCGCGGCGCGCTTGCTCTTCACGGGCGCCGGCGCGGGCGCCGGCGGCGGTATGACCTTGAGGATGCGCTGGTCCTCGAGCTGAAGGATCCAGCTCATCTTCTGCTGATCGGTCACGACCGGCGCGGGCGCGACGGCCGGCGCGCTCGCGCACCCCGCTGTCGCGACGGCGATTCCCAAACCGACCGCAACGAGACCCTGTTTCATACGGCGAGGCTCAATCGGCACGCTCCCTCTCAGCTTAGATCACGCGTCGCCTGGGTCGCCGCCTTCACACGCTCCCAGACGACATCGACGCCGATGCCGGGGCCGGTGGGAACCGCGATCGTGCCGTCGGCGCGCACCTCGATCGGCGGATCGATCAGGTCGGGTGCATAGTAGCGGCGGCTCGCGGCGATGTCTCCGGGCAGCCGGAAGTTCGGCAGCGTGGACAGATGGATGTTGTGGGCGCGCCCGATCCCGCTCTCGAGCATGCCGCCATGCCAGACAGGAACGCCGCTCGCCGCGGCGACGTCGTGCACCCTGATCGATTCGGTGTGCCCTCCCACGCGGCCGGGTTTGATGTTGATGATGCGGCACGCGCCGAGCGCAATCGCCTCCTCCGCGGTCCGCACGCCATGGATCGATTCGTCGAGGCAAATCGCCGTGTTCAGCGTCCGTTGCAGCGCCGCGTGATCGCGGATGTCGTCGTACTCGAGCGGCTGCTCGATCATCATCAGCGCGAAACGATCCAGCGAGGCCAGATGCGCGGCATCGGCGAGCGTGTAGGCCGCGTTCGCATCGACCATCAGCGGGACGGCGTCGAAGCGGCCCCGGACGAACTCGACCGCGTTCACGTCCCATCCGGGTTTGATTTTGATTTTGATTCGGCGATAGCCGGCCGCCACCTCGGTTTCGATCCTGGCGGCCAGCTGCTCCAGCGAATCCTGAATGCCGACCGAGACACCCGATTCGATCGCCGCGCGCGTCCCGCCGAGCGCTCGACTCAGTGGCACGCCCTGCTGGCGCGCGTACAGGTCCCAGGCGGCCATTTCCACGGCCGCCTTCGCCATGCGATGACCGCGGATCGCCGCGAGCGCGCCGAACACCTCCTTCGGATGCGCGAAGGTGCGGCGGAGCACGACCGGGGCGATGAACTCGCCGATGATGTGCCACGCGGTCGTCGTCGTCTCGGCGCTGTAGAACGGGTCGGCGTCCGCGACGCACTCGCCGAGGCCGACTGCCCCTTCGCCGTGGACGCTCACCAGGATGAACGTGCGATCGTGCACCCGGCCGAAGCTCGTCTCGAAGAAGTGGACCAGCGGCAGCCGCAGCAGCCGCAGCTCGATTCGCTCGATGAGCACGCACCATCCTAATGCCGAATGCCGAATGC
>Ga0066710_100007291_pt1 | contig 10535 bp, 11 predicted proteins | sample GraSoiAngelo_159_FD_79666 | JGI IMG/M metagenome (GOLD analysis project Ga0066710, IMG submission 79666) | Grasslands soil microbial communities from the Angelo Coastal Reserve, California, USA - 14_1009_16_40cm | ecosystem: Environmental > Terrestrial > Soil > Grasslands | place: USA...
GCAAGACATCGACGAGGGGCGGCGGCAAACCGTGCCACCGTTTGCTTTTCTTTGCATTTGCGACGATCCCGCTTTGCAACTCCGAGCAGCAAGGAGCTTCGCCTGGCCGCAACTTGAAGCGGGTGCCTCACGGCGCCCGGCCGCGGATCTGCCACTGCGTGTCGGATTTGCGGCAATGGCATTCTACGATCATCCGGTGCCCAGGCTCGTCGTCGAACTTCTGGAGCGGCTCGACCGAACGAAGTTCGAAGTCTTCGCCTACGCGCTGGGTCCGGATACCGCGGATGCGCTGCGCATGCGCATTGCAACCGCGGTGAAGGCGCTAAAGGATCTCGCAACAGCTTCGAGCGCCGACGCGGTGAAGCAGATCCGCACTGATCAGATCGACATTCTTTTCGACCTGACAGGCCATACGGAACAGGCGCGCTCGGAGATCTACGCCGCGCGCGCGGCGCCGGTGCAGATCAACTTTGTAGGCTTTGCCGGGACGCTGGGTGCGCCGTATTACGACTACGTAATGACCGATGCGACCACGACGCCTGTCACGGAGCAGGTCAATTTCAGCGAAACGTTGTTGTTCGTCGATGGATGCTATCTACCGAGCGATGCCCAACGGACCCTGGCCGAGCCGAGCCCATCGAGGGCTGATTACGGTCTTCCGTCCCAAGCTTTCATCTTCGCCGCGCACTCGGCGCCCTACAAGATCATCCCGCCGATGTTTGATCTCTGGATGAGGCTCCTTCGGGAAGTCGACGGGAGCGTGCTGTGGTTGCGCCCCATGAGGCCGCAGGCTGAGGAGAACCTGAAGCGCGAAGCGATGAGCCGCGGGATCGGCCAGGAGCGACTGGTGTTTGCGCCACGGGAGCACGTCGAGCGCTACCTCGCGCGATTTGTGCTCGCCGATCTTTATCTAGACACCTATCCTTTCGGCTCGCATACCACGGTCAATGACGCGCTGTTCGCCGGGCTGCCGGTCCTCACGCTCGCCGGACGGAGCATGGCGGCGCGCGCGTCGGCTTCTCAGCTTACTGCCGCGGATTTGCCGGAATTGATCGCGACTTCGCACGATGAGTATGCGGCGATCGCGATTGCGCTCGCGCGCGATCGGCCACGACTTGCAAACCTGGCGTCGAAGCTGCGAAGGGGCCGACGCGCAAGCCCTCTTTTCGACATGAACGCATATGCGCGAGGCTTTCAAGATACGCTGCTCCGGATCTCTCATCCGGTGCGGCGTTAACGCCGATCGCCCGATCCGACAGCCACTGATGAAGCGTGAGAACGAGTGGCGGAATCCTGCGCTTCATCGCGATCTCGAGCCGCAGACCTGACACGCCGGATCCTTCAACACCCGCACTTCCCGCCATTGCATCGACAGCGCATCGAGCATGAGCAAGCGCCCTGCCAGAGAGCGGCCGACGCCGGCGAGGAGCTTCAGTGCTTCCGCCGCCTGCGTGGCTCCGATGATTCCGACCAGCGGTGCGTACACGCCCATCACCGCACACCGCGTCTCCTCGATTTCGTCGCCTTCACCGAACAGACAGTGGTAGCACGGGCTCGCCACATCGCGAGCGTCGAACACGGAGACTTGAGCGTCGAAGCGGATGGCGGCACCGGAGACCAGCGGCTTGGTCGCGGCGACACTCGCCCGGTTGACGGCATGACGGGTCGCGAAATTGTCGGAGCAGTCAATGACAATATCGGCCGCTGCGGCGAGAGGTACCAGTTCGGCATCGCCAACCCGCGACGCGACGCTGATCACGCGGACGTCGGGATTGACGGCAGCTATTCTCGCGGCAGCGGCTTCGACCTTGGGGTGTCCGATCGCTGAGGTATCGAACAGAATTTGCCGCTGGAGGTTAGTCAGATCGACGTGATCGGCGTCGACCAGCGTCAGCGTCCCGACTCCTGCGGCGGCGAGAAACTGTGCCACCGGATTTCCAAGTCCGCCGACGCCGACAATGAGAGCGTGTGCGGAAGCGAAGCGCTGTTGCGCATCGAGCCCTAGCTCGGGCAACAGGATGTGCCTGCTGTAGCGGAGCAGTTGCTTGTCGTCCATGACCTTGCCGGGGCTTCGCGCGCACCACGCAAAAACGCCCGGGGGATGCCGGGCGTTCTGCTCAAGAATGAATCGATGTGACCTATTGCGGCTTGGCCTGCGCAGAGACTGCCTTTGACGTAGCGATCACCGGCAGACCCTTGAGCTGGTTCATCGCCTGCTTTAATTGAAAGTCGTCAGCCGATCCGAACTCCACTCGCGGCGGATTCGGGTCGACCGTCGCTTTCTGCGGCGACTTTTCGGCATCCTTTTCAGCCGCGGTCCTGGCCTTGAGCTTGGCTATAGCCTCTGCTTCCGCTGAAGCGACGACCTGGCCCTCGGCCAGATGGTGATCGAGATTGGCTTCACGCAGCCGGTTTGCCGAATCGCGCCCATCGTCGACGGCGACGTCAGGCTCGATGCCCTTGGCTTGGATGGAGCGCCCGTTGGGCGTGTAGTAACGCGCCGTCGTCAGCTTAAGACCCGTATTGGGACCGAGCGGCAGAATCGTCTGAACGGATCCCTTACCGAAAGTCTGCGCTCCCATGACGATCGCGCGCTTGTGATCCTGCAACGCACCGGCAACGATTTCCGACGCCGACGCGGTTCCGCCATCGACCAGCACGACCATGGGCACGCGCTTGATCGCAGCAGGCAGATCTTTCAGGTAATCTTCGCCGCGACCACGCAGGTAATCGCCGCGACTCGCCGAGAGGCGCATGCGCGCATCGGGTGTACGTCCGTCGGTATAGACGACGAGCGCGTCGGGCGGCAGAAACGCTGAGGCAACGCCGACCGACACGTTGAGCAGGCCGCCCGGATCACTGCGCAGGTCGAGCACCAGGCCTTGAAGATCGCCCTGCTTGTAGAGATCCTTCAGCGCCTTGGCCATGTCCTCGCCGGTGCGCTCCTGGAATTGCACCACGCGCAAGTAACCGTAGCCCGGTTCGATCATCTTGGCGCGCACGCTCTTGAAATTGATGACTTCGCGGGTCAGCGTGAAGGTGAGCGGCACATCGACGTCCTTGCGCGCCACGGTCAATACGATCTGCGTGCCGGGCTTGCCACGCATTTTTTCGACGGCCTTGGAGAGCGACAGGCCGCGCGTGACCGTGTCGTCGATCTTGATGATCAAATCGCCGGACTTGATCCCCGCGCGGAACGCCGGAGTCTCTTCGATCGGGGATATCACCTTGATGATCCCGTCTTCCTGGCCGACTTCTATCCCTAAGCCGCCGAACTTGCCCTGGGTGGAGATCTGCAGTTCCTTGTACGCATCGGCGTCGAGGAAATCGGAATGGGGGTCAAGCCCGTGCACCATTCCGTTGATTGCTTCGCGGATCAACTTGTCATCGGGCACCTGCTCCACATAGTCGGTCTTGATGCGGCCGAAGACGGCCGAGAACAGCTGCAGGTCTTCATACGGAATCGGCAGCTTGGCTTCCCGCTCCGCCAGCGCCGAGAAGTTGAGGCTGAGCAACAGCCCGAGCACCGCACCCAGACCGATCAATCCCGCCTTTTTCCAGCCATTGCCCATGTCAACCTCACGCTTCTTTCGCGGGCGCAGGGCACTCAATGGTGCTGCGCTCGCATAGTGGAACAACCAAGTAGGGGAGTATACGCCCGCCGGCCTTTGCGCCAAAATTCCTGTCGATATTTGCTGTCGACCTTTGGGCCGGTGACGTGGGACCGTCGGTCGTCCGAGGAGTTCCTTCACCTCGCTGTCGACCACACTGCCCGGAATCCGCGTTCCCGCTTCGCAAGCCAATCCAGCCGATCCGACTCGTTAAGCTATGATTCGTGTTTTTCGTGCCGCGTGCCGAGGCCGGCCGACGTGACTGAAGCGGTCCAATTCGTCGTCAACAACTGGATGCTGGTCCTCGTTGCGGCGGTTTCCGGTGCGATGCTGCTGTGGCCGCTCATTCAGCGCCGTTTGTCGCCAGTGCGCGAAATCGGGGTGCAGGGCGCGACGCAACTCATCAACCGCAATGATGCGTTGATCCTCGACCTTCGAGAAATGCAGGAGTACGAAGTAGGAAGACTGCCGCGCGCCGTGCACATTCCGCTCTCGCAACTCTCCGCGCGCGGTCAGGAACTCGTCAGGTTCGCCGGCCGCCCCCTGATCGCGTATTGCGAGCGGGGCAATCGCAGTCGCACGGCGGCGGCGGCGCTCACCAAACTTGGTTTTTCGGAAATCTTTGTCCTGCACGGCGGCTTGCGCGCGTGGGCGGACGCCGGCATGCCGCTCGAGAAGGGCTGATGGCGGAGCGAGCATGGCGTCGGTGATGATGTACTCGACCGCCATTTGCCCGTACTGCGTTCGCGCCGAGCGGCTGTTGCACGCCAAAGGCGTGGCTTCAATCGAAAAGGTCCGTGTGGATCTCGATCCCGGTCGCCGCTCCGAGATGATGCAGCGAACCGGGCGGCGAACCGTGCCGCAGATCTACATTGGCGGAGTCCACGTCGGCGGTTACGACGATTTAGTTGTGCTCGAAAGAGCCGGGAAGCTGGAGCCGATGCTCAGAGCCGATGCTCCAGGCCAGCCGGCGGGGAGCGTCACCCCTTTGCTATAATCACGTGTTTTTCCGCCTGTAGGAACCCGCATGGCAGACACCCCGGAGCAGACCGCGCCATCGCTCTCCATCGAGAGGATCTACGTCAAGGATCTTTCGCTGGAGAACCCGGGTGCGCCTCAGTCGTTTCAGCTCAACGAGTCACCGCACGTCGAGGTCGGTTTGCGCACTCGCGGGGAACAGGTCGAACCCAATGTTTTCGAGTGCGTACTGACCATCACGGTGACCGCGAAGACCGGCGACAAGACGCTGTTCCTGGTGGAAGCTGCACAGGCCGGCCTGTTCCGGATTCAGGGAGTGCCGATGGCGGATATCCAGCCGATCATGGGTATTCACTGTCCTGCAGTATTGTTTCCCTACGTTCGGGAAACGATTGCGAACGCGATCATCCGAGCCGGCTTTCCGCCGGTGCATTTGGATCCGATCAACTTCGAGTTGCTCTATCAGCAGCAGCTCGCCAATCTGGCGCAGCAGCCGGCGGCGTCGCCGGTTCCGAGCTAGCGGCATCCGACGCTCGGCAGCGTGAGGTTCCTGCTTGGCACTTGGCTCGGAGCGTTGCTGGCAGTGAGCGGCAACGCGCTCGCGGCCGAATTCCACAGCACGTCCGAAGTCGCGATCCTCTACGACGCGCCGTCGGCAAGAGCGCGTCCCTTGTTCGTCCTTGGGCGCGACGTGCCGCTCGAGGCTATCGTGAGCGTCGAAGGATGGGTCAAGGTGCGCGACGCGAGCGGAACGGTGGCGTGGGTGGAAAAGAAGACGCTGGGCGAAAAGCGCACGCTGGTCATCCGGGTGCCCGTTGCCGACGTGCTGGCGAATCCAGTCGACGGGGCGCCGCTGGTTTTCAAGGCCGAGCAGAACGTCGTACTCGAGCTGGCCGACCTTTCGGCCGCGACGACAACTCCCGGATGGGCGAAGGTGCGGCACCGCGACGGGCAGACAGGCTTCGTGCGCATTTCGCAGATCTGGGGACTCTGAGCGCGGCCGAGGTGAGCGAGCGCGTCGCCATATTGGGGGCCGGCGCCTGGGGTACCGCGCTCGCAGTGCATTTGAGCCGGCGTCACTCGGCGGCAGCGCTCGCATTGTGGGCTCGCGATTCCGGCCAGGCGCAGGCGATGCACAGCGCTCGTCAAAATCATCGTTATCTTCCAGGCGTTCGCCTTCCTGAAGAGCTGCCGATCACCTCTGACCTGGGAAAGGCGGTGCAGGGCGCGTCGCACATCATCGTCGCGACGCCGATCGCCGCGCTGCCGGATATCGCGGAGCAGCTGGGAGGCATTTCCCGCGCGCCGCTCATGTGGGTCGGCAAAGGTTTTGTCGCCGATGCTGCGCGCAAAGGGGGCGTTGCGCTCGCGCATCAGCTTGTCGCGTCGAAATGGCCATCGCCGGTCGGTGTGATCTCGGGTCCAAGTTTCGCCGAGGAGGTGGCTCTGGGTTTGCCGACTGCGGTGAGCGTGGCAGCCACCGATTCAGCACTCGCGGAAGCGATCGCCGAGCGTCTTCGCGGGGATGCTTTTCGTGCCTATGTCAGTGACGATTTGACCGGGGTCGAGACCGGAGGCGCAGTCAAAAACGTGTTGGCCATCGCAGCTGGCACGAGCGATGGGTTGGGTTTCGGCCATAACGCGCGTGCCGCGCTCATCACCCGCGGACTTGCCGAAACGGGCCGGCTCTCGGCAGCACTCGGCGGCAAGCGAGACACGCTGATGGGCCTGGCGGGTCTTGGCGATCTGGTCCTCACCTGCACCGGAGACCTGTCGCGCAATCGACGCGTCGGTCTTGGTCTTGCGCGCGGAGGGTCGCTCGATCCCATCCTGCACGAAATCGGTCACGTCGCGGAAGGCGTTGCCGCAGCGCGAGCAGTGCACGCATTGGCGACGGCGCTCAACGTCGAAATGCCGATCTGCGAGGCGGTGTATCAGGTGCTCTACGAAAAAATGGCGCCCCGACACGCCGTCGAGACATTGCTCGCGCGCGAGCCGGGCAGAGAGTTCCAGTGATTGAGGAGGCCGATTCGTGTGCACAAGACGCATTACAGCAATCGCTGTCATGGTGCTTGCGGCGCTGAATGGCGCGGCCGCAGCTCAATCTGCGAGTTTCAGGTCGCCGTCGACGCCTGCTCGCCCGGTGATCGACGATGTGCACGGCGTCAAGCTCACCGACGATTACCGCTGGCTGGAAACGGGTCGCGACCCAGAGGTCGAAGCCTGGAGCCGTCGCCAGCACGAGGCGACGCTTGCCTATCTTGATGCCGAGGCACCGCCGGTCGAGGGTCTGCACGAGGAACTGGTTTCCTTCATCGATCGCGACATTACTCAGCCGCCTTTCTTCAAGAAAGGGCGTGAGTTCTTTTTTCGCACGCTCAAAGGCGAGGAACAAGCGAAGGTCTATACCCGGCTCGACGAGCGCGACATCCTGCTTTTCGATCCCATTGCGTTGGACCCCTCGGGAAAGACCAGCGTCGGCGCTTTTGTGCCGAACCGCGACGGCAGCAAGGCGGCCGTGGCGACCTACAGCAAGGGCTCGGAGATCACCGACTTTCGCGTCATCGATACGCGTACCGGCGCGCAGATCGGCGAGCTGCTTCCCGGCATTCGATCGTTTGCGTGGGCGCGCGACGAGCGCTACGCCTACGTCTCGCCTCGCACCAAGGAGTCGATCGAAAAACAGGAGCCGGAGCGCTGCTATCGCCATCGCCTTGGCAGCGATCATGCAAGCGACGAACTTCTCATCGCGATGCAGGACGCCAAGAACTATTGCCGCGTCTACGAACCGGAGGAGGCCGATATCACGGTGTTCGAGACTGGTGACTTCTATTCGAACACCATCAAGATCCGGCCTCTGGGATCGGCCGCGGATCCGCAGACCATCTATTCCAGCACCCAATTTCAAGCCGAGCCGGATTTCCGCAAAGACCGTATCTACATTCGCACCAACGATCACGCGCCCAACTTCAAGTTGATGGCAGCGACCTACGCGGCGCCACAGTTCGAGCACTGGCGCGAATTGTGGCCTGAGCAGGACACGGTTCTCGAAGATGCCGACGTCACCAGCAAGTGGCTGCTCGTCCGCGACAAGAAGGACGTGCTCACGCGAGTCTGGGTTCACGACAAAACGAATGGCAGACGGCTGCGCGAGTTGAAGCTTCCGGAACTGGGAAATGTGTCAGCGAGCCGCTACGACCGTGATGCCGATATCGTTTATTCGACCGTCGCCACGTTCAAGGTACCTGGAAAGCTCTACGGGGTGGACGGCAAGACACTGCAATGGAGGTTGGTGTGGGAAGACAACCCACCGCTCGACGCCTCCCAGGTCGAGTCGAAACTCGTCTTCTACAACTCCAGGGATGGCGCGCGGGTGCCGATGTTTTTGAGCTACCGCAAGGGCACCAAGCTCGACGGCGGCAATCCGCTCTACCTTCACGGCTATGGCGGCTTCAACATCGGCGTCGGGCCGGCGTATCTTGGGCGCTGGCTGACATTCATCAACCGTGGCGGGATTTTTGCCGATGCAGGGATACGCGGAGGAAACGAGTTCGGCGAAAGCTGGCACGAGGCCGCAAAGTTCGGGAACAAGCAGAATTCCTTCGACGACTTCGTCGCCGCGGCGGAATGGCTGGTCCGCGAGAAGTACACTTCCCGTGAGCGGCTCGCTATTGGCGGCGGCAGCAATGGCGGCCTGCTGGTCGGCGCGATGCTCACGCAACGGCCGGATCTTTTCAGCGTTGCTCTGTGCCAGGTACCGCTCCTCGACATGGTGCGCTTCCACAAATTCCTGATCGCGCGCTATTGGATCGCCGAATACGGGGACCCCGACAAGCCGGATGACTTCGCTTATATCCTGCGCTATTCCCCGTATCACAACATCCGCGACGGGATCAATTTCCCGCCGACGCTCGTGACCGCCGGTGAATACGACTCGCGCGTCGATCCGCTGCACGCCAAGAAATTCGTCGCAGCTGTGCAGAATCACGTCGGACAGATCGATCCGTTTCTGCTGTACATGGATTTCGACAGCGGGCACGGATACGGCAAATCCAAGGAGCAGACCATCCGCGATCTCGAGAATGAGCTGCGGTTCGTCTTTGCAAGGCTGGGAGTGCGCTAGCCCGACAGGCTCCTTAGACGCCTCCTTCAAAGCCGGTTTGCCGCCACGCCTCGTACACGGCGATGGCGACTGCGTTCGACAAATTGATGCTGCGCACCTTGGGACGCATCGGAATGCGCAGGCGCGATTCCGGCGCGAAGGAATTGATGATCGCTTCGGGGAGGCCCGAGGTTTCGCAACCGAAGACGAGTACATCGCGGGACTCGAGCACTGTGTCGAACAGCGAATGCTCGCCGCGCGTAGTGAGCGCGAACCAGCGGCGCGGGCCGGCGCGGTTGACTGCCTGCCGACACGGCTCCCAGCCGGAATGCACGCTGAGCCGGGTGTACTCGTGATAATCGAGACCGGCGCGCTTGAGCTCACGATCGTCGAGACGAAACCCTAGCGGTTCGACCAGATGCAGCTCGCAGCCTGTATTCGCCGCCAGGCGAATCACGTTGCCGGTATTCGGAGGGATCTCGGGGTGAACCAGTACGATGGCTACCATTCCCGCAGCATTCAAGGCAGCGTTCGCGCGACGACCCAATTCTCCACCCGCGCGGCGCCTGCTGCCTTGAGCGTTCGCGCGAACTCCGCCAGTGTCGCCCCTGTGGTCATCACATCGTCGATAACAGCAACGGTGGCGCCGTCGAGAGCGACATCACAGGCAAAGGCTCCTCGCACGTTTCGCGCGCGCTCGGGCCAAGGCAAGGCTGCCTGCGGAGGCGTCGCCCGAACTCTGCGCACGCCAGCCTTCAGCAGCGCGATGCGGGTCTTGTCGGCAATTGCGCGCGCGATCTCGGCGGCCTGATTCCAGCCGCGCTCGCGTTGACGTTGCTCCGAAAGGGGCAGCGCGATGAGGCACCATTGCGCCTGGATGCCCGCCGCCAGAATCGCGTCGGCGCACCAATCGGCAAGCGAGAGCCTTCCCTGATACTTGAAAGCGTGGATCAATCGATCGACCGGAAAGGCGTACGCGAAGGCGGCGATTGTCGCGTCGAAAGCCGGCGGATGTGCGAGACACTGCCCGCATAGCTCGCCGGCGGCAGTCGGCAGCGCGCATATGGAACACGCACGGCCGAGCCAGGGAAGCGCGCGCCAGCAATCTTTGCAGATGATGCGCGCGCCCGATGCGCTCGCGCACAGCTCGCAGCGCTGCGGCAATGCGCGACGCGCCGCATCGAGCGCACTCTTGCGGACGGTGTCGAATGTGCCAGCCAGGAAGTTTGACAACCCTGGTCCCCTCTGGTGAAACTCAACCCCATTCTAGCTGATGAACAATGACCTCGATCCGTTGCGGCTCGACCAGGCGAGCGTGCGCCGCGCCTTCGAGCGAGCCGCCGCGACCTTCGATGCCGCATCCGTGCTGCACCGAGAGGTCTCGGCGCGAATGGCCGAGCGCCTTGGCATCGTCAGACTCGCGCCGACATCGATTCTCGACGCCGGCTGCGGAACCGGCGAGGCGCTGGGAGAATTGCACGCACGCTATCCGGGCGCCGGTCTCCTGGGCATTGATTTCGCCTTCCGGATGATAAGCGCTGCGCGCGCTCGGGCGCCTGCTCGCTCCGAGCACGCGCGCTCGCTTCTCGCACGCCTTGCTGGCTCGTACAGGGATCCACCCATTGCCCGGCCCCAGTTCGTATGCGGCGACCTCATCCGCCTGCCGTTCAGGGCAGGGTCGGTCGATCTCGTGTGGAGCAACCTTGTGCTGCAATGGGTGAACGATCCGGCGGAGGCCTTTGCGGAGTTTCATCGAGTGCTTGCAACGGGTGGGCTGCTTTCCTTCACGACCCTGGGGCCCGATACATTGCGCGAGCTGCGCTCGGCATTTGCCAGCGTGGACC
>Ga0066710_100007292_pt1 | contig 10533 bp, 7 predicted proteins | sample GraSoiAngelo_159_FD_79666 | JGI IMG/M metagenome (GOLD analysis project Ga0066710, IMG submission 79666) | Grasslands soil microbial communities from the Angelo Coastal Reserve, California, USA - 14_1009_16_40cm | ecosystem: Environmental > Terrestrial > Soil > Grasslands | place: USA...
CTGATCCTGGACGGCGGTCCCACGACGGGCGGCATCGCCTCGACGGTCCTGGATCTCACGGCCGACCCGCCGCGCGCCGTGCGCTCGGGCGCGATCCCTGTCGCGGCGGTCGAAAAGGTGCTCGGCCGCAGGCTCTCCTGAGGCGCCCCGGCCCGCCCCCGCCCGTCGCTCAGGGCCCCGCTCCTTCCCCCAGGGTCACCTCGCGCAACGGCTCGAAATCCGCGCCGGGCGTCAGGCGGAAGCCCTGCACGCGCCGACGGCGCGATAGCGTGACGTCCCGGTGCCAAAGGTTCACGTAAGGCAGATCGATCGCCAGGATGCGCTGGACCTCCGCGTAGATGCGACGTCTGTCCCGTTCGTCGAGGGTGGCGGCGCCGCGCTCCAGCAGCCGGTCGATCGCCGGGTTGTCGTAGCCTCCACGGTTGAAACCGGATGGTGGCTTGGCGCGCGAGTGAAAGCGCAGCCGGTACACGTCGGGATCCCCGATCTCGGTCCAGTTGGAGACCGCCAGCTGGAAACGGCCCGCCTTCAGGTCCTCGTAGAAGGTGGCCCACTCGTAGGAACGGATGTCGACCGCGATCCCGACGCGCGCGAGCTGCTCCTGGATCACCGCGCCCTGCTGCAAGGCCAGCTCGCTGGCCGAAGTCTTGTACGTCAGTCGCAGGCGCGGGCGCGGTCCCGGGCCGTCGGGATCCCGGTACCCCGCCAGGTCGAGCAGTGCAAGCGCGCGCACCGGGTCGTGATCATAGCGGGCGACGTCCGGCTCGTAGGCCCAGTGGCCCGGGGGAAGAAGGCCCGTAGCGAGCGTCGCGGCCCCGTGCAGAAGGTGCTCGACGATCGACCCGCGATCCAGGGCCAGGGCGATGGCTTGCCGCACACGCCGGTCGGAGAGGGCGGGATCGCGGAGGTTGAAGGCCAGGTAGACCTCGTTGCGTCCGGGGCGGGACTCGACCTCGTACCCCGGGACGCGCCGCACGCGGGCGACCTGGTCAGGGGAGAGATCGTTCAGGATGAGATCCACGCTTCCCTTGAGCAACTCCAGCAGGCGCGAGGTCTCGGAGGGAACGATCTTCACCCGCAGGGCGGCGACGCCGGCCGGTCCCTTGAAATGGCGTTCGAAGCGCAGGAGCAGGAGGTCCTCGTCCTTCCTGTAGCGCGCCAGGCGAAAGGGCCCTGTGCCGATCGGCCGCTGCGCGGCCCGCGGCCCCGCGCCGTTCTCGAGAATCGGCACGTTGAGGTCGGTCAGGATCGGCGCGAAGGGCACCGTCAGGCGGAAGACCACGGTCAGCGCGTCGGCGGCCTCGACGCTGCGCAGGGCGGCGAGGTCCCCCTTGCGGAAGGAGGGGACCTCGTCGTCAAGGATCGAGCGATAGGTGTAGACCACGTCGGCCGAGGACAACGGCGCTCCGTCGTGGAAGAAGACCCCACGGCGCAACGTGACGATCACGGTCCTGGGGTCGGGCAGGGTGTACGACTCCGCCAGGTCCGGCGCCGGCCTCGCCCGCTCGTCCACCCGGAAGAGGCCGTTGAACAGAAGCTCATTGATCCTCTTGGAAGACTCGTCCGATCCGAGACGCGGATCGAGGCTGGCCGGGCCGCTGTCGATGGCCAGGGTGAGGGTGGTGGCGGGATCGGGCGCAGCGTCGCAGGCCAGCAGGAGGGCGGCCAGGACGCCGGGGAAGGGAACCGCTCGAGCCACCCGCGCGCGCGGCCCGGTCATCACCCCGGCGACCCGGGGACGATCGTTCCGAGGACCACGGGCCTCGAGGCGCCGGTCGCGGACGGCAGGTTATTGGGGATTCCCCGGATCGTCTCGTTGGCCAGGAGGGCGAAGGAGACGGCCTCCTTGGCGGCGAGCGGCAGGCCATACTCTTCGCTCCCTTTGATCGACAGCTCGGGGATGGCGGCGCGCAGATGCTCCATCAGGACCCCGTTGCGCGCGCCTCCCCCGGAGACGATCGCCTCCTCGAAGACGTTCTGGGGCATGGCAAATCGACGGCAGGCGAGGGCGATCGATTCGGCGGTGAAGCGCGTGGCGGTGGCGATCAGGTCGTCGCGTGGCACACCCGGGTTGTCCCCCAGGATGCGCTCCAGGAGCGGCTGTCCGAACTCTTCCCGGCCGCACGACTTGGGTGGCGCCGACTTGAGGTAAGGGTGCTCCAGGAGGCGGGCGAGGATCTCGGGGCGGATCGTCCCGCTCCGGGCATGGCGCCCATCGGGGTCGAACGCCTCGCGCCCTCCGCTGGTGCGCTGCACGAGGCCGTCGATGACCATGTTTCCGGGACCGGTGTCGAATCCCAGGACGCGCTCCGGACCGGCGCTGGCCGGGATGGCCGTGAGGCTGGCAACTCCCCCGATGTTGATCACCAGCCGGCCCCGCGACCGGTTGCGGAAGAGAAGGTAGTCCACGTAGGAGACGAGAGGGGCTCCCAGTCCGCCCGCGGCGAGGTCGCGGGCGCGGAAGTTGGCCACCGTCGGGACGCCGGTGCGCTCGGCGATGACGGCGGGCTCGCCCAGCTGCAGGCTGGAGCGTACCTGGATGCCGGTAATGGTGACCGGCTGCGGGAGGTGCTGGACGGTCTGGCCGTGCGATCCGATGAGATCGACGTTCGCCAGGTCGATCCCGGCCAGCCCCGCGACGTGCGCGGCGGCGCGCGCGAACAGCTCGCCCAGGAGGACGTTGAGCCGGCAGAGCGACGCGGTGTCGCCGCTGCCCGGCTCGGAGCTGCGCAGGATCAGGTCGCGCACCTTGAGGGAGTATTCCAGGGTCTCGTGCCGGAGCAGGCGCCAGGCGAGCGTTTCGCCGCTTCCCCGCACGCGCACCAGGGCGGCGTCCACGCCATCGGCCGAGGTGCCGGACATGATGCCGATGATCAGTCTCTCGGGCTTGGACGCGAGGGCGGCGATCATCACCCGCTCGATTTACGGAAACCGCTGGATGGACTGAACTTAGGCCAGCGAGGCGGGATATTATAGGAAAAACGGTGCAGGGATCAACGTGTTGAAGGGGGCCGCACCTTAACCTATAATTGCCCCGTGCGTGCGCTGGCATAAACTCTTGATCTGCCGGAGGATCTCTCGGTTGCCCTGGCTCACCAAAGGGCCCGCTGCCCTGGGTCCCATCGCGGTCCGGTGCCTGATCGCCTTCGCCCTCCTGGCCCCCGCCCCGGCGCCCGCTCGCGCTGCCGACTACGAAAAAGTCGTCATCCTCGGCTTCGACGGAGCGGACGCCGGCCTGGTCGAGCGCTACATTCGGGAAGGCAGGCTGCCAAACCTGGCGCGCCTGCGCGCCGGCGGGTATTACGCGCCGCTGCGCAGCACCAACCCTCCGCAGACGCCCGTGTCGTGGGCTTCGTTCTCCACCGGGTTGAACCCGGGGCGGACGGAGATCTTCGACTTCCTGCGGCGCACCGAGGGAACCTATCTGCCGGAGTTCGCCATGATCAAGGAGGGCAGGCGGCCGCTGATGTTCGGCGACCACAATCCGGCGGCCCTCGGCGCCATCGCGGCACTCGCCGCCGCCCTGGCCGGCCTGGGCGCGGCCCTCGCCCTGAAGCAAGGCCTGCGCTGGACCCTCACGGTGGCGGCCGCCGCCGCCCTGTTCGCAGGCGCCCTCGCCGCCTTCGCCGCGGTGCGTTACCTGCCGCGCGCCGTGCCGACCGCCACCAACGCGCGCAAGGGCCTGCCGTTCTGGAAGGCGGCCTCCGACGCAGGCGTGACGGTCCGGGTGCTCAACGTCCCCGACACCTTTCCGGCGGAGGAGATGGACCACGGCCGCATGCTCTCCGGCCTCGGGGTGCCCGACATGCGTGGTCGCATCGGATCTCCGTCCTTCTTCACCTCGGACGCCTCCCTGGCTCTGGCCGACAACCAGTTCAGCGTCGAGATAGTCAGGCTGCCCGGGCGGCGCGGTCTCTTGAAGACGGCCCTGGTCGGGCCTCTCAACAAGCCGTTCTACGACTACGTGCTGGACGAGGCGGTGGCGGGCCTCGGCGATCGGGAGGAGCGGCGCGCGCGGCGCGGCGCGGTGGAGAAGGAGCTCGTGGCACGCGGCGTGCCGCGGCGGCTGGACGTCCCGTTTCGCATCGAGGCGGCCGAGGACTCGCTGACGATCGACCTGGCGGGACAGCGGCAGACGTTGCGCCCGGGGGGATGGAGCGACTGGTTCGCCGTGCCGATTCCGGTCAACCCCTTGGTGGACATCGTGTCCGGCCTCAAGGGGATCGTGCGCTTCAAGCTGATCGCCCTGGCGCCCGAGATCAAGCTCTACATGTCCCCGCTCAATTTCCATCCCGAATGCCAGCCGGTGCCGTTCACGGCGCCGCGCTCCTTCGCGCGCGAGTTGTTGCGCGAGTTCGGCCTGTTCAAGACCCTCGGGTGGCCGATCGACACCTGGTCGCTGCCGTCCGGGCTGACCGACGAGCGCCATTTCATCGAGGACATGCAGGCGACCGCGGAGGTCCAGGCGCGGATGATGAAGAGCGCCCTGGAGAAGGGGACCGACCGCCTCTACGTGCAGGTCTTCGACTTTCCCGATCGTGTCGGCCACATGCTGTGGCGGCTCTACGACACCGGCCATCCGCTCTACGATCAGCGCCTGGCGAAGGAGTACGGCGAGGAGATCCCCAGGGCGTACGAGCGGATGGACGGCATCGTCGGCGAGGCGCTGCAGCGGCTGGGGCCGCGCACGGCCTTGCTGATCTGCTCCGACCACGGCTTCGCATCGTTCCGTCGCGGCGTGAACTACAACACCTGGCTGGTGAAGAACGGATTCATGACGTTGCGGCAAGGAGCGTCGGGGGGAAAGACGCTCGAGGACCTCTTCGATCGGGGCGAGCTGGGGGAATTCTTCCAATACGTCGATTGGTCACGGACCAGGGCCTACGCCATGGGGCTTGGGAACATCTACATCAACCTGCTCGGGCGCGAGCCGAAGGGGAGCGTCGCCCCCGGGCGGGAATACGACGAAGTGCGCGACTCCCTGGTGCGGCAGCTCGAGGGCCTGGTGGATCCGGAGACCGGCGAGAAGCCGGTCCGCCGGGTCTACCGGCGCGAGGAGATCTACTCCGGGTTCGATCCCAGGCTGATCCCGGACCTGCGGGCGGCCAACACGGAGCATTACCGGATTGGGTGGCAGACGGCGCTCGGCGAAGTCCCGCCACGGATCTTCGAGGACAACCTGAAGGCCTGGAGCGGAGACCACTGCTCGAACGACCCGGATCTCGTGCCGGGCGTCCTGTTCTCGAACGTCAAGCTGGCGCGCCCCGATCCGGGGATCGCCGATCTGTATCCGACCATCCTGGCGCTGCTGGGGGTGCCGCCGGTGGAGGGGATCGATGGACGCTCGCTCCTGCGCTAGCACGACGCCGGGCAAGGTCCGCTGGATGACCCTGGGACGGACCGTGGGCCGCGGGCTCATCGTCGCGGCAGCGGCCGCCCTCCTGGGCCGCGCGGCGGCCTTGGCCGGGGGGCGGCCGGCCGATCGGCGCGCGCCGGCCGAGAGCCGCCACGGCGCGGAGGAGGTCCGCCTGGAGACGGTGCGGGCGGAGATCGAGGAGCTGAAGCAGAGGCTGGCGAGCACCGAGGCGCGGGCCGGGTCGGTCCTTGACGCCATCGACGAGATCGACCTGCGCATCGCGCTCCTGGGTCGCGAGGGGGTGGCGCTGCGCCGGGAGACCGCGGCGGCGGGGGCGCAGGAGGAGGCGACGCGACGACAGGCCGAGGCCCTGGCCTCCCGCCTCCAGGACTCGGAACGGGCGCTGCGGATCTGGCTGCGCGAGATCTACAAGGCCGGGCCGGTCGAATACCTGCGCCTCGTCGCGGCCTCGTCCTCGCCGGCGCAGGTGGCCGAGGCCCACCGGGCGGCCGAGGCCATGAGCCTGTCGGCGGGCGGGCGCGTGGAGGCCTACAGAACCGATTGCCTGCGGCTGGAGCAGGCGCTCGCCGACCTCGAGGAACAGCGACGGTCGCGCCGGCAGCTCGAGGCCGACCTGCGTCAGAAGGATGCCGAGCTGCGCGACAGCCGGCGGAGCAAGGAGGCGATGCTCGCGGGCCTGAAGCGCCAGCGGACGTCGCAGGAGACGGCGCTGCGGGAGCTGGTGCAGGTCCAGAAGCAGATCCAGGGTCTGATTGCCCGTCTCGAGGGACAGGGACGCGAGCAACCGATGCCGTCGACCGGGTTCGCCCGCCAGCGGGGTCTCCTGCGGTGGCCGGCGCAGGGGCCGCTGGCCGTGCCGTTCGGGAACGTGCGCAACCCGCGCTTCAACACGGTCGTGCCGCACCCCGGTATCGACATCGCCGCGCCTCTCGGCCAGGAGGTGCGCTCCGTCTTCGCCGGGCGCGTCGTCTTCAGCGACTGGTTCAGAGGCTACGGGCAGATGCTCGTGATCGACCACGGCGAGGGTTACCTGACGATTTACGGCCACGTGGAAGAGCGCCTTGTCGCCGCCGGCGCGGACGTGGAGCAGGGCGACCTGATCGCCCGCTCCGGGGACGGCGGATCCTTCGAGATTCCCGGGCTCTATTTCGAGATCCGTCACGACGGCAAGCCCGAGGATCCGTCCGCCTGGCTCCGCGCGCCCACGAGCCGGGCGGCCGATCACCGTGCGGCGCCCCGCACGGCGCCCTGAAGGAGGGACGACGATGAAGATCACGATCGACAGGAAGGTGCTGCTGGGGATTTCGGCCGGACTCATCGCCTTCACACTCTCGGGGGCCCTGATGGGGCGCGTCGTGGCGGTGGAGGGGACCTACGGCTACCTCAAGCTGTTCAACGAGGTCCTCTACCTGGTCCTCAACAACTACGTGCAGCCGGTCCAGATCGACACCCTCATGGACGGCGCCTACCGCGGACTCCTGGAGTCGCTCGACCCGGACAACGAGTACCTGCCGGCGCCGAAGTACGAGAGGGCGTTGAAGGGCGAGATCGGCGGCCCGGCGGACGTCGGCCTCAGCCTGTCCAAGCGACGCGGCTACATCGTCGTCGTGGACGCGCTCGCCGGATCGCCCGCGGCCGAGGCCGGGTTGCGGACGGGCGACCTTCTGATCACCATCGACGGTCGCTCGACGCGCTTGATGGGAAGCTGGGAGGCGGGCCAGGCCCTGCGGGGCCGGCCGGGGACCAGGACCGTTCTCACTCTGAACGGCGCCGACGGGACGGGGAGACGCAGCTTGACGCTCCTGCGCAGGACCCCGGGACCTGGCGCGCCGGCAGGGGTGATGGCGCCCCCGGACGTCGCCGTGGCCAAGGTGACCTCCCTGCGGGAGGGCGACGCCCGGCGCATCGACCAGACGATCGCCTCCCTCAAGTCCAAGGGGGCGACCCGGCTGCTCCTCGACCTGCGCGGTTGCGTCTCCGACTCCCTGGCCGAGGCGATCGGGACGGCGAGCCTCTTCGTCAAGGAGGGGACGATCGTCACCGTGGCCGACCGTTACGAAGGGGATCGTGCCTTCCTGGCCGACGGGCGCCGGGTGGCTTGGGAAGGGCCACTCGTCGTGCTGGTGGACGAGGGGACCTCCCGCTCCTGCGAGATCCTGGCGGCCGCGTTGCGCGACGCCGCGGGAGCGCCGATCCTCGGGCAGCGGACCTGGGGCGCGGGGACGCTGCGCAAGCTGATCCCGCTGCGGCACGGTGACGGCGTCTTCCTGGCGACCGGCAAGTATCTGTCCCCTTCCGGGAAGGAGTGGAACGGCAAAGGGCTCCAGCCCGACCTGCAGGTGGACGGCGACCCGGGCGATCCGAACGACCCGCAGCGCCAGAAGGCGGTCGACTATCTGCGCGGGCTGTCTTCCGCGGCGGCCCGGAAGGCGGCTTGAGGAAGGGCCGGCCCGGACCGCGCCGCCCCTGGCGAGCGGTGCTGGTCCTGGCGGTCCTTCTGGCCGTCAGCCTGGCCGCCCTGAGGCATCTCGACCGCCGGCGCGCTGCCGCCCCCTCCCCCGATCGGAGAGGGCGGGCGTCGCGCCCCGGAGCCACGCGCGCGGGGCGCCATCCCGCCTCGCAGGCGCCCGGCCTACCGCGGGGCGTCACGCCGCGGGACCCCGACTGGGTGCAGGCCGGCGACGGCGTGCCTCGCGTCGCCATCGTCATCGACGATGTGGGGTTCGAAGCCGGGCCGGCGCTCGAGCTGTCCCGGCTCGGGCTTCACCTGACCTTCGCGATCCTGCCGCACCAGCGCTACACGCGCAGCCTGGCGGCCTCGCTGCACGCCGCCGGCCACGAAGTGATCCTGCACCTGCCGATGGAGCCCCTCGCCTACCCGGCGCTCAGGCCGGGCGAGGGGGCCGTGTCGGAGGCCATGTCCCCGACCGACATCGCCCTGGCGGTGGCGCGCGACCTGGACGAGGTCCCCGAGGCGGTGGGCGTCAACAATCACATGGGGTCCCGCGCCACCGCCGATCCGCGCGTGATGCGGGCGGTGCTCGAGGTGGTGCAGCGGCGCGGGCTCTACTTCCTCGACAGCCGCACGACCCGCGAGACCGTCGGCTTCGAGATGGCGCAGACCATGGGCATTCCGGCGCTGGAACGCACCATCTTCCTGGACGACAGGCGGGAGGCGTCCTATATTGAAGGCCAGGTCCGCGGCCTCCTCCGCAAGGCGCGCGAGGAGGGGACCGCCGTGGCGATCGGCCACCCCGACCCGGTCACGGTCGAGGTCCTGAAGCGGTCCGTGGATCTCCTCTCGAGCGACGAGATCCGCGTTGTCCCGGCCTCGGAGCTGGTCGGGGCGCCAGGCGGGGGATCAGGCTGATGGACAAGCCCGGCACGATCGGGCGCTACGAAATCCTCGAGGAAGTCGGCCGCGGATCGATGGGGGTGGTCTACAAGGCCCGAGACCCCCGCATCGGAAGGGTGGTCGCCCTCAAGACGATCGCCTTCTCGTTCCCCCTTGCGGCGGGCGAGGAGGATGAGTTCCTGCAGCGCTTCTATCATGAAGCGCAGATCGCCGGCCGGCTGAACCATCCCAACATCGTCACCATCCACGACGTGGGCGAGAAGGGCGCCGAAGGGGACGCCTACATCGCCATGGAGTTCGTCATGGGGACGAACCTTCATGACCTGCTGGCGGGAGGCGGGCGGCTACCGCTGGCCCAGGTCACGGAGGTGATCGGCCAGCTGGCGCTGGCGCTCGACTACGCGCACCAGAACGGCGTCGTCCACCGGGACATCAAGCCGGCCAACATCGTGCTCATGGAGAACGGGCAGGCCAAGATCCTCGACTTCGGCATCGCGCGCCTCGCGGCCGGGGGTTTCACGCGCCCGGGAAAGTTCTTCGGGACGCCCAACTACATGGCCCCCGAGCAGGTGACCGGCCTCGAGGTGGACGGCCGGGCCGATCAGTTCGCGCTGGGGGTCATCCTGTACCAGCTCCTGACCGGGGAGAAGCCGTTCGTGGGCGACAGCGTCACCGCGATCTCGTACCAGGTCGTCAACGTCGATCCCGCACCCCCGTCCAAGCTGAACCCGTCTCTGCGCCCCTCGTTCGATCGCATCCTCCGCAAGGCCCTTTCCAAGGCGGCCTCCGACCGCTACCCGCGCTGCCAGGATCTGGCGGACGAGGTGAAGGCTGCGGTGGCGGATTGGAGGGCCGCCTCCGACCGTTCGACGCCTCCCACGCTGGTCTCGGGACGGAGGGAGGGCGCTCAGGGGGCGGACCCGGCCGGGGAGGGGGGAGTCCGGGGCATCACTTTTCTGGCTCCGCGCTGGGCCAGGCTGCTGGTCGATCCCGGCTCGCCCCTGCCCCTCGGATGGGTGATCTTCCTGGCGAGCCTGGCCATCCTGGCCGCCGCACCGTTCTTCCTGTACCGCAGCCTCGGCAAGGGCGCCAGCGGGGCGCCCGTGGGAGCCATGACGGCTCCCTGGGCTCCGCCGGCCGCGAACAACGCCTCCGGCGGCCCCCCGCCCGGGGAAAGTGGCCCGCCGGCACGGCTCACGCTGAGCTTCGCGCCCCGCTTCTCGTCGGGGCACGTCTTCGTGCGCGTCGATGACCGGACCGCGCTCGACGAGAGGGTCCGCGTGCGGAGCGGCGGCAAGTCGCGCTGGGTGCGTTCGCTCCAGCTGCCTGCCGGGCGCCACCGCATCGAGGTGCGCGTGACGAGCGCGGACCGCTCGTTCGACGACATCCAGGGCATCGAGGCGGAGTTCAAGGCGCGCGAGAAAAGAACCCTGAATCTCTCGTTCAGCGCCCTTTCCAAACGGCTCAAGCTGCGCTTCGACGAGCCGCAGACGGTGAAGTCGCGATGAGCCGTCCGGCGCATCGATACGGGAAGCGCTCCCTGGTGCCGCTGCTGCTGGCCTCCCTGGCCGCGACGCTGCCTGCCGCCGCAGACTCGCCGGGAGAGGTCACGCGCCATGCCGAGGCGTACCAGCTCTACTCCCAGGCCCAGCAATCGCTGCTGCGGCGCGACTACTCCGAGGCCCTCGAACTCATGGAGCGCGCCGCGGCGCGGGACACCACCCCGGCCCTGCTCCTGGAGCTGGCCCAGCTGCGCTACTCGCTCAACGATCTCGACCGGGCCGAGGACCTGGCCCAGAAG
>Ga0066710_100007293_pt1 | contig 10532 bp, 7 predicted proteins | sample GraSoiAngelo_159_FD_79666 | JGI IMG/M metagenome (GOLD analysis project Ga0066710, IMG submission 79666) | Grasslands soil microbial communities from the Angelo Coastal Reserve, California, USA - 14_1009_16_40cm | ecosystem: Environmental > Terrestrial > Soil > Grasslands | place: USA...
CCAATATGTTTCAGCGCATCTATCAATATTTCCTTTTTGCTTACCAGTTGGCGTTGATAGCTCATATGCTGGAAGTCGCATCCACCGCATTTGCCAAAATAGGGACAGGGAGCGGCTACACGGTGGGGAGAGGCTTCCACCACTCTTATGGATTGAGCACTAAGATAATGTCTCCGATCTTCAAATTGTTGAATGAGAATTCTGTCCCCAGGTACGGAAAAAGGGACGAAGGTGGCACGTCCCTCATAAAAAGCTAAGCCATGACCGCCTGCAATGATCCGCTCGATATTTACCGTGAATGAGGTTTTCAATTTAGGGACCTAAAATCGAGTTGTCGGCCTTAGTCAGCGCATTCAACGGCAAAGAGCGTTGGGCATTCAATTTAACGGGAGGTAGAAGAGGCTCAAACGCGGTACTCCAAACTGTTCGAAGATCTTTTTGTTGATCATTTTCCTTTCCAGCATGGCGATCTGTTCCGCTTTCAATCCACGCCTATGCCGGCCGATTTCCTGGTTTGTCTGGTCGCGGAGGGTCATGAGAGTCTCTTCACTCAGCGTAGAAATCAAGGAAGCAAGAATCTTATCTTCTAATGTAGTAAGCCTCAGCTCCAAGTTCTCGTAATCGACACGTCCCTGAGTGGCTAGTTCCGTTTTGATGTTCTCCAGAGATTTCATGACGTCTTCCAAAATCACGACGGGGGAGCCGGCCGCTCGAGCCTGCAATTGGTCAATGGCTAAGTTCAATCTTTGGCGGGCGCTTTCAACAAGCTGGACGAGGTTTTCCCGATCGGTCACTCCGTTGGCGGTCCGCGGTTGAGAGCCCCTTCCAACCACGCTCTCTTTTTGACGTTCATATTCAGCCAAAATGGCTTGAGTACAGTAGGCCAAAGAATTTATTTTCCTGACCCTGTTGTTCCGTCTTTCGTATTTCTCAAAAACTCGGTCTAATACCCGTAAAACCGTTTCCACAGGAATTCCGGCTTCCTGAAAGGACTCGATCAATGACCAGTCCAAGGGGGAAAGCAGGGTGGCTTTCCCACGGCACTTTTGAAAATGTTCCTCGATTTCAGTGAAATAGTTAAAGTAATTTTCCATGAAAATTATTTCACCCTGTTCTTTTCGTAAATGAGACGCAAGCCCTCCAGAGTCAAGCTGGGGTCAATGTGTTGAATGCGATGGGTTCCCCCGCCAATCAGTGAAGCATGTCCTCCGGTGGCGACGACGGTCGTCTTAGGACCCAGCTCGTGGATCATACGCTCCAAAACGCCATCGATCAAACCTATGTAACCATAATAAAGACCAGATTGAATGCTTCCTACCGTAGAGGTACCTATAACTTTAGAAGGGGCTTTGATCTCCACTCTGGGCAGCCGTGCTGTTCTGGCAAAAAGTGCTTCCGCCGAGATTCCCGGGCCGGGTGTAATAACGCCTCCCAGGTATTCTCCTTTTGCAGAAATGGCGTCAAAGGTGGTTGCAGTTCGAAAGTCAACTACAATGCAGGGACCGCCGTACTTGTCGTAAGCGGCCACTCCATTAACAATCCGATCGGCACCCACGTCGGCAGGGGAGTCATACAGGACCGGCATGCCTGTTTTGACGCCGGGTTCAATGAACAGGGGCTCGACCCTAAAGTATTTCAAAGCCATTTGTTCCAGGACGGAATTCAAGGGAGGAACCACTGAGGCTATGACAATGGCATGGATCTTGGTGAATTCGATGTCGGCCAGGGCAAATAGATTGCGGGCCAAGATTCCGTATTCATCTGCAGTTTGACTCTGCTTGGTCTCCAACCTCCAATGAACGATCAAGCGACTCTCTTCGTAGACGCCCAGAACTGTGTTGGTATTGCCAATGTCAATGACAAGTAACATTCGATTGCCTCGTGCTGTGATGAACCTCGAGGGTGACGTTTTTTGTTCAACCCCGGGGCCTGTCATTGGCCCGTTCCCAGATGACAACATCCCCGCTCATGACATCTTCTATCAGTCCGCTCCTGAGCTTCACCCGCAAGGTTCCTTCTTTTCCCAGTCCCATGGTCGTACCATGAATCTTCTTGTCGCCAAGATCCACTGATACCTCTTTGCCCCGAGCAAATGAGGACCGCCGAATCCACTGCTTGAGCACCTCGTCGCTTCCCTGCTCTTGCAACTGGAAATACAGATCTTCGAAAAACCTAAGCAGAGCCAGAATGATTTCAATCCTGGAGAACCGTCGCCCTCCCTCCAGAAACAGTGAAGATGCCCGCCCCTCGAGAGATTTGGGAAATGACGGATGGTTCACGTTGATTCCGATCCCGACAACCATATATTTGATTTGATCTAAATCTGCGCTCATCTCCGTAAGAATTCCAGAACATTTTTTATTGTTAACCAAGACATCATTGGGCCATCTAATATCAGTGGTCAAGGCACAAGTGTTCTCAATCGCCTGACTGAGGGCCACAGCAGCTGCCAGATTTATTATAGACGCGTGGCGCGGCTTGAGATCGGGCCGCAGGATCAGGGAAAGATAAATACCAACGCTCTTTTCTGAGTACCAGTCTCGGCCTAGCCGGCCGCGCCCATGGGTCTGCTGTTCTGCCATAATCAGCGCTCCTTCCGCCACGCCTTGCTGGGCCAGTTGATGAGCGACATCGTTAGTGGATCCGACCTGAAAATAATGATAGAGACTTTTTCCCAACACCTTGGTGCGGAGTTCGCGCTTAATCAGTTGAGGAAGCAAAAGATCGGGAACCTGGGTCAGGCGGTAGCCGGTCTTAGGTTTAATTTCTATAACCATCCCCTGTTCTCGCAGGCGATGAACCCAATTGCAGATGGTCATGCGGGAGACATTCAATGGCTCGGCCAATTTTTCTCCTGAAACAAAGACCGTGGCATTGGCCAACAGCAGTTGAATGAAACGGTCCAGCTTGCGGGTTTCCTCTGCTTGAAACATGATCGGAATTCGGACTCAGAAAACTTTAGGCGTATTGGTCGCCTGGCTTTCTTATGCGAGCAGGCCCGAAGTTGTGCGGGCGTCACTACGTCATACTGCCGTCTTATGCTGCAACCCGATCTTGGCCCTTTTTAGAGACTGATCTTTAAACTGATATCCACAGCCCTAGGCGAATGGGTAAGCGCGCCTACTGAAATGAAATCAATTCCAGTCAAGGCATACTCTCTGACGTTCTCTAGATGAATGCCTCCAGAAGCCTCCAGAAGCGCCCGGCCGTCTACCTGATCAACAGCCGCTTCAACCTGCCGCACCGTCATATTATCAAGCAGGATGATTTCGGCCTTCGCGTCCAAAGCTTCGTTTAATTCCTGCAGGTTGGTGACTTCTACCTCAATTTTTTTGAGATGGTCCACTCGGCTCCGTGCGCGACGAATTGCCTCTCTGACGCCCCCAGCTGCGGTGATATGGTTTTCCTTAATCAAGACTCCATCATAAAGGCCGAAGCGATGGTTCTTACCTCCGCCCACTCGAACTGCATATTTCTCCAGAACTCGCAAACCCGGAGTGGTTTTTCGGGTGTCCAAAATCACCGCCCTGGTTCCGGAGACAGCGTTGACATATTTTCGAGTTTGGGTTGCGATTCCTGACAACCGTTGCAAGAAATTAAGGGCGACCCGTTCACCTGTCAACAGCTTAGCCACAGGACCTCCTACCCGGCCAACGACACTGCCTCTTTGAACCGAATCTCCATCAACAAAAGTTGCTTCCGCCGAAATCACAGGGCAAATTCTCTGGAAGGTGTGAACGGCAACCGGCCATCCGGCCAGCACCAGATCCTCTTTGGCTAGAAATTCTCCTTGGGCTATGAGATCGGGTGGGACGATAGACTCAGTCGTCAAATCGCCTATGCCACAATCCTCGTCAAGGGCATTGGAGATGATCTGGTCTAAAATCTCCCGGTTCATTTCAACCATGGTTGACAAGTCGCCATTCCTTCAACCGGGGGGCAGCACCGGGGATTAAAGTTCAAAAGAAGGCGGGAGCCTTTTTCCGGACCGGACTTCTCCTTATCGCCGCGGGGACGTCGGCCACATCCAAAAACCAGCTTCAGAAGGGACTCTCATGCCGTCTGCGCCGGCAATCACCAAGAAGCCTTCCCCTCCTGCGAGGGGGGCGAGACCAACAGCCCCAGCGGTGGGTCGTTGACGACGCAGACGACCCACCCCTGAAGGTGTAAAAAAATTCGTGAGTCCGGAGCTCGTTGGTCTCAGATCGTCTGCCTAGAGCTGTGAAAAAATTCAAAACCGGCGCGATCGGGAGGGCGAGGCTCCCGCCCAGCCTCATGGGCCAGGGATTTGCTGGGGCGACGGCTCGCCAGCAGACTCGGCTTCCCAATTTTTCACAGCTCCCTGCCACGAAGGCATTTTCAGGAGAGCCTTTTCAGATTCTCGTTGAGCTTGTTCAATTTTTCTTGAAACTCGAATAGCCGGTTCTGGTTCAGTCTTACAACCTGCTCGGGGGCGTGATCCAGAAAATTCTGGTCGAGAAGCTTTTGTTGAATGGGAGTCATTTCTTTCTCGATTTTGAAAATTTCTCTTTGAATCCTGGATTTTTCTGCACCTAGATCAATTAAGCCAGCCAATGGGATTTCGATTGCGACCCCTGAGGCCACTGTCCTGGCAGAACAGGTGTCTTGACCAATAGCGGCGAGAATCTTTACCTCCTCGCAACGGGCCAGATTCCTGATGTAAGGGATACTCTGTATCAGCAAGGCGCGAAGACCAGGCACAGAACTGGCCAGGTTTACGTGAACTCGCTTTCCAGCATCAACATTCATTTCCGCCCGGACATTGCGAATTTTGATGATGATCTCTTCCAGGACCTCCACTTGTCTTTCGACTTCAGAATCGATTAATTCCTTCCGGGACCTGGGAAAAGGCTGGACCGTAATAGAAAGGCCCTGATGGGGTAAGCGCTGCCAGAGCTCTTCTGTGATAAAAGGCATGAAAGGATGGAGAAGCTTCAGCGCCTGGTCAAAAACAAAGAACAAAACGTCAAATGAGAGCGTGCTCACCTCCGTTCTCTGCTCGTCTGTTATCTTCGGTTTGATGAACTCAATGTACCAGTCGCAGAGCTCATGCCAGAAAAAATGGTAGAGGCGATGAGACGCTTCGTGGAAGCGAAAGGCTTCAAGCGAGTCGTTAATTTCTTGAATAACTCCATTCAAACGGGAAAGGATCCAGCAGTCGATTAACGATAGCTCGCCTTTTCTGGTAACGAATTTTTCTTGAGCAGCGGCAACGCTGAATTCAGATTGAACCTGAGTGGAGATACTCTCCAGATTGAGCAGCACAAATCGAGTCGCGTTCCAAATTTTATTGGCAAAGGCACGATAGCTGAGCATCTTCTCCTGCGAGAGAGCGATGTCAGTGCCGGGCGCAGCCATTATAGCTAGAGTAAATCGAACCGCATCAGTGCCGTGTTGTTCCATCACTTCGACGGGATCAATGACATTTCCTTTCGACTTGCTCATCTTTTGGCCTTCAGCATCGCGCACCAGACTGTGGATATAAACAATTCGAAAAGGCACGTCACCCATGAACTTCAATCCCAACATGATCATGCGTGCCACCCAAAAGAAGATGATGTCAAATGCTGTAATCAAAACCGAAGTTGGATAAAATTTCTTCAGGTCTTCCGTCTGTTCAGGCCAGCCCAAAGTGGAAAAGGGCCACAAGCCAGAACTGAACCAGGTATCCAGCACATCGGTTTCCTGAGTAAGCTGTAGGTGGCTACATTTGCGGCAAGATCGCGGAGTTTCCCGGGCGACATTGATCTCGCCACAACGATCACAATACCAGGCTGGGATTCGATGCCCCCACCATAATTGGCGAGAGATACACCAATCCTTGATGTTTCGCATCCATTCAAAATAAGTCTTTGACCAGTTTTCAGGTACGAAACGGACACGTCCTTCTTCAACAACCCGGATGGCAGGCTCGGCCAGAGGTTTGGTCCGTACGAACCATTGGGTCGACAAGAGGGGTTCGATCACAGTTTTGCAGCGGTCACAGTGGCCCACACTGTGAGGGTGATCGACCACTTTCTCCAAAAGCCCCTGAATCTCTAGTTCGTCGACGACGGCACGCCGGCACTGAAACCGATCCATCCCTTTGAAAGGCCCTGCGGCTTCGGTCATCAAGCCATCTTCATCCATCACCGAAATTATCTCTAGCTTGTGGCGCAAACCCATTTCAAAATCATTAGGATCGTGTGCGGGCGTCACTTTCACCAAACCGGTGCCAAATTTCGGATCTACGAATTCATCCACTATGAGAGGTATTTCGCGCTGCACGAGCGGCAACGCTATAGTTTTTCCAATCAGATGTCTGTACCTTTCATCATGGGGATTCATAGCAACGGCAGTATCGCCCAGCATGGTCTCCGGCCGAGTGGTGGCCACAGTGATGAATTCCGAGGATCCTTGGATCGGATAACGGACGTAATAGAGTTTGCCCTGGATTGGTTCGGCTTTGACTTCCAGATCCGATAGAGCCGTCCGACATCGGACGCACCAATTGATGAGCCGCTTATCCCGATAAATGAGGTTCTCTTCGTAAAGGCGCACAAAAACTTCTCGCACGGCACGGGATAACCCTTCATCCAGAGTGAAGCGTTCTCGCGTCCAGTCGCACGACCCCCCGAGGCGTCGAAGTTGTCGCAGGATCGTGTTGCCGCTTTGCTCTTTCCATTTCCAAACTCTCTTCTCAAAAGCCTCACGACCCAAGTCGTGGCGAGTCTTGCCTTCCATTGCCAGTTGCCGTTCCACGACATTTTGAGTTGCAATCCCTGCATGGTCTGTTCCGGGCAACCAGAGCGTATTGTAGCCTTGCATCCTTCTCCACCGAACGACGATATCATGTAACGTATAAACCAGCATGTGCCCCATATGGAGCGAGCCAGTAACGTTGGGCGGCGGTATCACGATCACATAGGGTGGATTGGGGGAATAAACGTCGGCTACAAAAAAGCCCTCCTTTTCCCAAAACGAATACCATTTATCCTCAACAGACCCGGGCTCATAGCTCTTGGGTATTTCTTCCATCTTGACCGGAATCGTATCCATCGCCATCTGTCTCTTCAGTGATTCATTCTCCCCATCCGTGATCTCACCCTGGCCTTCGGTCTATTGTACATTTCCAAACTCAAATGTGAAGGGAAATTGAGTCAAGCAAGATCAGAAGCGGATCAAGCACGAGGCTGGAATAAAGCTGATTTCAGTGGGATTGTGGATAAAGGAATCAAAGGGTGCGGCGCTGAAACTTAGACTTTGCCAGTACTATCGAGACGAGATTTCATGTATTCTTTTATGACGATCTCGGCCATATCGGGAATCACTTCCCAGGCAATTTTCTCAATCACTTCTCTGCTGAGCCTCTCAATCACCCTTTCAGCTACGAGATCAACCAATTCAAACGGAACCGTTTCTTTGCCCAACGGCTCCCCTGTCTCACTGGACGTGAGAACTGCCTTCCGAGGGGCACTCAGGTCTTCTGCAATAGAAACAGAAGATTTGGCAATAGACTCAACGGTATCGGCAGTTTCTTCTTCCAACTGAACGGAAGTTGTTGGCACGGTCTCTAGCCCAACGGGTTCAGATGGGGCCGTTTCTTCTAAACCAGCGGTCATTACCGCGACTTGGCCCTTCTGCCTTTCTTCAGTGATTACGGGTAAAACTTCCATGTCTTCCACGTAAGTGGAACGATGTTCCCAAATATCCACTACGAAGCTCCTTGAGTCCATCGATAGATCAGCTTTGCCGCCTCTTTCCCCAGGAACGAATTCCGACGTGTATAGTCCTAAGGGATCTGAGTCCTCTGCATTGAAGGAAGGGACTTCTGGACGAGATTCTTCAATTACCTGGTCTTGTTTCCGGACTAACTCAACTGCAGGTTCCTCTAGCGCCACACTGGTTGTAACAGAATACGAACGCTCAGCCACGCTCGCTGGTTCAGCGGCAGAGGTCGCGGGCTCCGAAGCGGCCCCCAAAGTAACCGGTGGGGCAGAAATCCATTCCGGTATTTCAACCTCAGGCTCAGCTGGTTCAGGCGTTTCATGGGTCGAAGAAGCAACCTCTTCGCTCGCGGGCGGAATTTCTGCATCCGCTCTCGGAATTTCCTTGACACTTTCAGTTACTTTTTCTTGCTCGGCAGCACTGATCAGTGAGTTGACTGCAGAGATAAGTACCTTGATCTCGAAAGGCTTTGTCAAATGGCCGTCCGCTTTGACCCTAGCTGCTTCGTTGCGGTCAAAGGGCTCAAAGGCTCCAACCAGCAAAATCACCGGAATGGTCGGAAGTTCAGCGTCGTTTTTGATATGTTCGCATACTTCATAACCATTCTTCCCTGGCATAAAAATGTCGGCCAAAACCAAGTCAGGCCGAACATCATAAATCTTTTTTAAGGCTGCATCTCCGTTGCCCACGGTGACGACATCAATACCTTCCCCAGAAAAAGTAAGATTCACAATCTTCTGAATCGTGATGCTATCGTCTGCCAACAAAATCGTTTTGCCCATTCCGCTCTCCTACTCACTTGACTGAAGACTAGAGATTCTTATTCACAAATCGTTTGCGGCCAAACAAACTTTAGAAAAAAGTCAGCCGATCGAGGTATCGCAGAGTTGTTTGTTGCGAGCTAAAGACACTTACCTCTAAAACCTAAAAAACTTTCGCAAACCTGATTTCCTTTTCTTTTTGTCACTTCTTTGTTCCGTCTTTTGTCCGCTACTTGCGGCATCATTTGCTTGCGTAGTCTCTTTCGAGATTACTCCAGACTCATCTTTTTTTTCCGAATTGGAGTCATTGCTTCCCGAAGGATCTGCCTTGTCTGGGGCTGATGGTACAACCTGGGCAGCTTGGGGAGAGGACTGGCTGGTTCCGGAACTGTCCGAAGGGCGATTTACTATTTCAACCGCAACGCCGCCGCTAGTCTCGACGCCAAGCTCGTTACCAGGAGGAGGCGGGGAAACTTTCGTGGCGGTATTGGCTGGCTCCAAATTGACACGTTCGGGTCCCAGATCCAACGATGGTCGGCTCGATTTTCTGGCGTTGGAGACGTTAGGCTTTTTGCTAAAGAGGTTGGCAACCCGTCCCATAAAGGAGTTCTTCTCCTGGTTCTCCTGCTCGGCTTGAGCCCGTGCTAGAGCCTCAGGATTCACCTCCGGAATCGGGAGATTCAAATCTTCCAGTCTCTTGCGAGCTTCTTCAACGAAATTGCTGAGAGGGTGATCACTGACGATCTTTCCGTAATAGTAACCTGCCTGAACGATCTGCTTTTTCTTTTCCAATGCTTGACCCATGATGAACAGCGCGGCATCCTGCTCACTGAAATCCGGATACTCTTTCAGCACCGTACGGGATCGACTGATGGAAGCGTCGTAACGCTTTAGAATCATGTAATGGCGAGCTACTCCCAAGTCGCCTTCTGCCAGAACTTCTTGAACCTCTCTCAAACGCTGCGTCGCTTCGTCCTTCAAAGGACTATCTGGGAATTGCTCAATAAAACTCTTGAACTCGCGTTCTGCGGCCTTGGCCTGAGTGCGATCGCGATCTGGCTTTTCCATTTGTTTGTAGTGAGTCATGGCAATGCGCATCTGTGCATCATCGGCGTCGTCGCTGGTGGGGAAGAACGTCATGAAGTCTTTGTATTCGGCCTCAGCTTGAATCAAGCCGGAGGTGCCTCCTTGCTTAAAGAAAGAATCCGCAATGGCTAGCTTGGCTTTTTCTTTATAGTCGCTGTCCGGGTAGGTGTTTAGTAATGTTTGAAAAGTAAGCCGAGCCACTTCGAAGCGCCCCTTTTCTAAATCCTTCAGACCTTTTTCATAAAGGATTTTGTCGGGCTCTGCGTTTCCCGTGGGAGTGATCACTTCACCTTTCTTAGCAAGAAAACAACCTAGTAAGTTGAATATTAGGAAAGAAGATAAAATAAAGCCGACAGTTCTTCTCATGAATACCTCCGTGCCCGATGAGAAACTCAGGCTTGTATTTCCGCTAAACAATGATTCGCCAGATTAATCATTTTTCTTACTGTCGCATGCGGATCTGCTGTATCAAATATTTGGGAGCCGATAACCAATATCTCAGCACCACTTCGGATTAGATCACATATATTATCCAATCCAACCCCACCGTCTACCTCTATTTTAACTGGCAACCGTTTGTGTTGAATTATCCCTCTCAGTCGTTCTATTTTATCAAGGGTAGAAGGAATAAACTCTTGACCACCGAAGCCAGGGTTCACAGACATGATTAAGACATGATCAACCCATTTTAGAACTTCCTCCAGGAGACCCAGTGGAGTTGCTGGGTTTAAAACCACGCCTGCCTTTACGGCGTGAGACTTAATGAGCTGAAGAGTACGGCTTAGATGCTTGCAGGTTTCTAAGTGAACCGAAATCCAGTTGGCACCCGCTACAACAAAAGAATGGATGTAGGCGTCGGGATCTTCGATCATCAGATGGACATCCAAAGGTAAAGAGGTGGTTTTGCGAATGGAAGCCACTACGGGGGGCCCGATCGTAATGTTAGGAACAAAATGG
>Ga0066710_100007296_pt1 | contig 10530 bp, 9 predicted proteins | sample GraSoiAngelo_159_FD_79666 | JGI IMG/M metagenome (GOLD analysis project Ga0066710, IMG submission 79666) | Grasslands soil microbial communities from the Angelo Coastal Reserve, California, USA - 14_1009_16_40cm | ecosystem: Environmental > Terrestrial > Soil > Grasslands | place: USA...
CCCTGTTTTCGGCCGATCGGGCGGCGATCGAGGTGATCTACCGGGCTGCCGATCTGGTGGAACTCGTCGATCCTGATCTGCTCTGAACTCGATGGGCGTTACCACTCCGAGTTGACGAATTGGTGCCGCCTGACTAGACTGCAGGCATCCGCCTTACGTCCCAGTAATGGATCAAGTACACGTCGAAGCTCCGGTTGCGAGCGCGCAGGCCGCGTCGCTAGAGCGCGAGTTCTACTCGGACTTCCCACTCGTCTTGAATTACGTGGCCCGGCTGGTCGATGACATCGACGGCGGGGTCGGGATCACCTGTGCCGCGTTTCGCCAGGTCGCGGATAACCTGCGCCATCGCCGCACCGGTGAAGGGCTGCGGCGGGCCGACGTGTTTCGGGCGGCCACCGAGCTCAGCCGGCAGGCCCTGAAACCGCGCCGCTGGTTCCGCCGCCAGCGCAACACGCAGCTGAGCCTTGAGGGATTTCCCCAGGCGGATGCCCGCCGGGCATTACGCCGCGACACGGTGCAGCGGGCGCTGACGGCGCTCCCCTTCGAGGCGCGCGCCATGGTCCTGCTCCGTGACTTCGTAAAACTCTCGTACGACGAGCTCGGCGACGTGGTCGATGTCGCCCCACGCAAGCTGGTGCATGCGCTGGACCGCAGTCGTGCCGAACTCGGGGAGATCTATGACTACATCAAGTTCTGAAGGCAGTCGCTGCACCCGGATCTCGCCCAGCGCGGTGCTCGATGACCGGCTCGATGGAAAGGACCTCGAATGGGCCCGCGACCACCTGCGGCGGTGTGAAGCCTGTCGCGACCGGGTCGAGGACTTCCGCGAGATGCTGCTCCGAGTCGGGCGCCTGCCGAGCGCTTCGGTCGGTGCGACCGCCATGGACCAGGCGTTCGCGGTAGCCATCCCCGATCGATTGCGGGCCGAAGGCGGCTCGCGGTCATTCGAAGTCGCTCCCCCGGGGACAACGGCGCTAACCCCGGCGCTTCCGGAGCTTCCAACGCCGATGCGCCCCGAGGTGACCAGCGTCCCCGACCTGCTGATCGAGCTGGAGCGGGAAATCTTTCGCGATGAGCCTGGCCAGGACCATCCGACTGCCCTCCCGCCGATCTCCGAGCCGATCTACCCGATGATGACCGCGGCTGGGGTCGAGGATATGGAAGCCGTTGCGCCGGCCGAGGATGCCGAGCCGGCGTTCGGTGCATGGCGCGAGGTCCACCTCGATTCGCATCGCGAGCCCGAGCCCGCCGTTGGCGAGCCCGAGCCCGAGCCCGAACCGGTGATCGCCGCCGCCCCCCAGGCGGAACCGGAGCCGGATACGTGGCACCCGCCGCCCGTATCGGCAACCGAGGCGCCCGGCGAACCGATGGCGGCGGCAACCGGCAGCAACGCCATCTTCGAGGAGGAGCCTGCGCTACGTTTCGATCAGGAGATCGCGCCGGCAACCCCGCCCCGAAAACCCGATACGGCGATGCGGCTCGCGGTCGGCCTGGGCGCGGCCGCCTGCGTCCTCCTTGCTGCCGTGCTGTACGAGGGAGGATGGCTCGCGAAAGGCCTGCATAACCTGAGCTCGACCTCGCCAACGGCGGCGGCGTCGGTGCATGCCTCGGCCAGCGCCAGTCCGCGGTTTACGGCGACGCCAAGCGCCAGTCCTCTCCCACCTCCTGCCCCGGTGCTATTCACGCTCGGCAACGGGGTGAGCGGCAACAGCGTCTTCCGCATCCGCCCAGGGACGGCCGTGGCGGGCTATACGCGCCTGGTCTTCGACATGCACGGCGGTGGCCTGCCAACCATGATCATCACCCGCCCGGATGACCTGCACATCGCCGTCACCTTCAAAAACAGCACCGCCACCGGTATTCCCGTGAACGGCATCAAGAGCTACCAGATCGCCGGCATCGAGCCCGCGGTCCAGCAAGGCGCCGACGGAACGATCACGATCGACCTGGCGCGGCCGGTGCGCGTCACGGCGTTCACCCTCCCGGCGACCGGCGGTTACTCCTGGCGATTGGTCGTGGACCTGCACACGACGTAACCCCCAGCCCGGCCCTCCCCCGGCCTAGTTGAGGCTGGTGCGGATGGTGCCCGCCGCCGCCGCATGGGCGACCATCTGCTTGAGGAGGAGGATCTCCTTGCGCAGGATGCGGAGCTCGAGCAGGAGGCGGGAATCGGTACGACGCTCCGCCAGCAGGGTCTGTTTCTCGGGCACCTGCAGGTTCAGGGCCGCCGCGATCAAGTAGGAGAGCAGCTCCGGCTCCATTGGCGGCTCGGCTTCATCCGCCTTCCGGCCAACCAGCTCTCGCAGCAGGTTGGAGTATTGCTGGAACGCCATGGCGGTCGTTTCGGTGAGGCTGGCGGTGGCATCGAGATCATCGCCGGCCTCGGGGATGATGCGGACCTGGCCGCGCAGGTAGGGACGATCGTCCGCGGTTCCGACGATCTCGAAGCGCGACACGCCCATCACCAGCAGATTCATTCGGCCATCATCGAGGCGATCGATCCGGATGATCTTCGCGAGCGTGCCAACCTCATAGGGAGTGGCGGGTCCCGTCTCGCTCCCTTCCTGGATCGCCACCACGCCAAAGCTGTGGCCCTCTTCCAGGCAGTCGGCGATCATCTGCCGGTACCTCGGCTCGAAGATGTGGAGTGGCAGCGGCATGTGGGGAAAGAGCACGACGTTCAAGGGAAAGAGCGGCAGCCACTGACGGGGCATGAACCCAGTATATGGCCGTTTTCCGGCGTGTCTACCCGGCGGCGGGCGCAGCCTCAGGCAGTCGCTGCGACGACGCCCTTCGCCGGATCTCGAGGCCGCTCGTCAGGAGCGCCCCGAAGAGCAGCACCGCAATGGCAATTGCGAGCGACGGGCGCATCGCGTTGATGAATGCCTGGGCGAACACGTCATGACCGATCTGCAGCACGCGGCTTCTCACGGCCGGCGGCAGGTTGGACGGCAAACTCACCCCCGACTGGCCGCGTCCGACCTGGAGCGCGCTGTTTGCCGCCCGGGCGAAGTCCTGCACGAAGGGCGCGCGGAAGGCGGGCGGGAGACTCGCCGCCTGGACTTGTGCCTGACTGACGAGCTCGCTGGCCAGACGGTTCTGCAGGATGGCGCCCACGACCGCGCTCCCAAATGCTCCGCCGAGCTGCCGGTTGGTATTGAGCAGACCCGACGCGGCTCCGGCGAGCCGAGGATTCACCCGCTGCATGGTGACCGTCGTCATCGGCGCGAAGGTGCAGCCCAGTCCGACGCCGGCAAGAATCAACGCCGGCAGATAGGTGAATTGGCCGGTGTTCAGCGATGACAGCACGATGACGAGCCCCATGCCGACGCCGAAGAAGGCCAGCCCGGCCATGAGGATGTATTTGCCACCGAATCGATCTGTCGCGCGTCCGGAGAGCGGCGCGACCAGCATCGAGGTGAGCGGCAGAGGCGCCAGCGTCAGGCCGGCTTTGAGCGCGCTGAAGCCCAACACCGACTGCAGGAAGATGGTCAGCGGCAGGAAGAGGCCCATCATCCCGAAGGACACGATCGCCGCCAGCCCATTGCCGATCGTGAAATTGCGTTCAGCGAAGAGCGCGAGCGGAACGAGGGGCTGCTCCTGGACCCGATCCCAGAGCACGAACAGCACGAAGAGGATAGCGCTGGCAACAAACAGACTCGGGATACTGAACAGGCCCCAGTGGCCGCCGCCCGCGTCGAAGGACGCGACATCGGTGAAGGTCCCCCAGTGATAGCGCTGCCCCTCAATCAGCCCGAAGACGACGGCAAACAGGGCGCCACTGGCGAGCAGGACCCCGATCGGGTCGAGATTCTGATCCCGGCCGAGACGAATGCCGGGAAGCAACCAGATGCCAAGGGTAAAGGCGACGATCCCGACCGGCACATTGACCCAGAACACCGCCTGCCAGCTGAAGTTGGTGACGAGAAAACCGCCGAGGGTCGGACCCGTTACCGAGGCGATGCCGGCGACGGCGCCCCAGATACCAAAGGCCGCCCCGCGCTTGTCGGCCGGAAAGATGTTTGTCAGGATGCTCAGCGTCTGCGGGGTGAGGATGGCGCCGCCGACTCCCTGGATGACACGCGCCAAAATCAGCTGCCCGGGACTCTGCGCCAGGCTGCAGCCGATCGACGCCAGGGTGAAGACCGCCAGCCCGATCAGGAAGAGGCGCTTGGCGCCATACATGTCGCCCAACCGGCCCGCCGTGATCAGCAGCACGGCGTAGACGAGGATGTAGGCGTTTAGCACCCAGAGGATCTCGTCGAGGCCGGCGTGGAGTCCATCGATGATGCTCGGGATGGCGACGTTGACGATCGTCAAATCGAGCAGGATCATGAAGAAGCCAAGACAGAGAACGAGCAGGATGATCCAGGGACTGCGTCTGGTCTGGACCGCCGCCTGCATTGGGAGTCAGTCTAGAGAACATTTCGCCGCGACCGCCATTCGGGAATTGGTTTCTAGCAGACGGCAGCGATAAAGCGCGAAGCGCGATGGGCCATGGCCATGATCGTGATCATGGGATTGACGCCAGACGCGCTGGGAAAGGCGCTGCCGTCGGCGACGAACAGGCCTTCGACAGCATGTGTCTGGTGGTCTTGGCCGATCACCGATGTTGCCGGGTCATTGCCCATGCGACACGAGCCCATCTGGTGAAAGCTGACGTAACCCATCTGGCCAGGCTTGTAGCCGTTCCGGTCGACCTCGTTCATGTAGGCGTCGACGCCACCCCGCTGGCCGGGCCGGTACGCCACGTAAGCACTCTGGCTGGTAAAGATCTCTTTGGCCCCGGCTGCCTCCAGGATGCGCACGCCGACTTCGATGCCTTTACGCATATGGGCGAGATCCTGGCGCGACAACCGGTAGTCGACCCGGCTGGTGCCGTCTTTTGAGGTGACGCGACCCCAGCCGCTGTCGCGAAGCAGAATTCCGGTGATTGAGAGGTTGGGAAGCTGACGCATCAGCCGGCTGTAGTGATCCGGCTTCCGCCAGGGGGTGACCAGAGCAAGCAACGCCGGATGCAGTGGTGCCGACTCGATCTTCGGCCCGAAGTGGTGGCCGTCGAGGTTGGTGAACTGGTCGGAGTAGACCGACTGCAGGGTCCCTTCCCAGGGCCGGATCGACTCATCGAAGATGCCGGAAACCGCGGTCGAAGGATGGAGCCGAAGCCCGCTGCCAACCGCCTTCGAGCGCAAGCCGGAGCGCTGCAACAGGGCGGGCGTCGCGATCGCGCCGGCCGCCGCCACCACCGCGCGACTGCGCACGATCAGCGTGAAGGCCGGCATCTCCGGCTGCCGGACGGTGGCGCGAACACCGACCGCCCGCCCGTCCTCGATCAGCACGCGGTCAACCGTGCAGTTGACGATGATCCGAGCGCGCCGCCGGTAGGCGTCCATCAGGTAGGTCCTCAGCGTCGATTGCTTGGCCCCGATCTGACAGCCGTAGCCGCAAAACCCGCAGCGCTCGTCCTGGGTACAGCCCTGGACGTTGCGCGGCATGTAGCCGACGTGCCAGCCAAGCTGGCGGAGGCCACGCTCGAGGACCCGCTCGCGAGCACTGACCCGGCTGTGACTCAGATTAACCCCAAGCCGCTCGTACACCGCGTCCAACGACGAGGTGTAGTCATCGGTCGCAAAGGCGGTGAGTCCATGGCGCTGCGCCCATTCGTCGCGGAGCCAGTCGGGACTCCGAAAGCTGGTGGTGTAGTTGATCACCGTGCCACCACCGAGACAGCCGCCCGCGATGAGCGCGACTCCGGCGTCGGAGGTCGCCGCGAAGCCTCCCTGGTAGTAGAGCTTCCGCATCATCGCCAGCTCCAGCTGGTTGAAGTCGGCCTCGTTGTAGTAGCCGCCTTCCTCCAGCACGATCACGTCCTTGCCGGCCGCGGACAGCTCCGCCGCCACCACCCCACCACCGGCACCCGAGCCGACCACGACCGCATCGCACGTCAATGTCGTGTCGCCGTCCAGCGTCGTCGTCTTGATGGCCTTGGGCGTCGGCGGGGGCGATGAGACGGGACCCGGATAACCGATCTCCGGCCACACCGGATTGGTGCCGTCGTCTTCAGTATCGCCGAGGAACGCCAGCAGCGACAGGCGCTTGAAGACCTGGAAGAGCTGCCGCCGGAATGCCAGCCGGCTGGTCGACCAGGACGCCATGACGGCGACGCGTTGCTCGCGTGACCAGCGATGAAATGGCACGGGGCGGCCGCTGAGCAGGAAGGTCCCCGTACGGCGGCCGAGGACGCCCACGATGAGGCGCAGCCGACGCCGGTCCGCGGGAGACGGGAGTCGCGCGAAGGTATCCTCCATCGACGCGGCAACCCGGATCGGGGAGCCGGGATGGCCCATGCCGCCGATAAACGTATCGGCCATGGCAACGAGCACGGCCGATCGGCTGGCGCGGGCGGTTGTCGTCGGCGGCGCCTTGACGGCGGTCGTCACACCTGTTACCCCCCAGTCGAAGTGATCAGTGACTCCATCATAAGCAGCCGGCGAACCAACGCAACGGCCAAAATGGATGTCATGTGTTACTCAAACGACGCCCGGCCTCCGTTGCCGCCCATCAGGGGCGGTTCAACCGACGACACCGAGCTGGTCCTGGCGGCCGGGGATGACAACCGGCTGCAGGCCTACGCGGCTCGCGCCGCCAAACCAACCGGCGCCGGGATCGTGGTGATGCCCGACGTGCGAGGCTTGCACCCGTTCTACAAGGAGCTCGCCCGGCGATTCGCGGAGGCCGGCGTCGACGCCGTCGCCATCGATTACTTCGGGCGGACGGCGGGCATCGGTGACCGGTCGGGTGACTTCGATTTCATGACCCATGTCAAACAGACGACGCCAGATGGGGTCGCCGCCGACGTGGCGGCCGGCCTCGCCCACCTACGCTCGCCGGCGGGCAGCGGAGCCAGCTCGACCTTCACCGTTGGTTTCTGTTTCGGGGGCTCCCTTTCCTGGCGGCAATCGGCGGCGCAGCCAGGATTGGCCGGCGCCATTGGCTTCTATGGCCGGCCGGCCAATGTGCGGAACGCGATTCCACAGATGAGGGCGCCGCTCCTGTTGCTGATCGCCGGCGACGACCGGGCGACGCCTCGCGACGAGTTCGAGAAATTCGGCCAGGAACTCACCGAGGCGAACGTCCCGCACGAGATGGTGGTCTACGAAGGAGCGCCTCATTCGTTTTTCGACCGAGGCTTCGAACAGCACCGGGCCGCTTCGGACGATGCCTGGCGCCAGATGCTGGACTTCATCAAGGACCAGACACGGCAACCGGCCCGCGCTTGAACCTCGGGCGGGCCGGCGTCTGGCTCGGGTCGATGGCCAACCTGCCCGCCGCGGAGCTTCGCCGCGCGGTCGCCGAGATCGAGGCGATGGGCTTCGGCACGATCTGGATCGGAGAGGCGGTCGGCCGCGAGCCGTTTGCGGCGTCGGCCCTGATCCTTTCCTCAACCAGCCAGGTGACCGTCGCCACGGGAATCGCCAACATCTGGGTCCGCGACGCGACGGCGATGATGAACGGTGCCAGGACGCTGGCCGAGGCCTGGCCCAACCGATTCGTCCTCGGGATCGGCGTCAGCCATGTACCCCTGGTGCGCGCCCGCGGACACCAGTACGAGCGTCCGCTGACCGCAATGCGCGCCTACCTCGAGGCGATGGAGAATGCGCCTTACCGACCGACCATGCCGAATCCGCCCCCGCCGGTGCTGCTGGCGGCACTTGGCATCAAGATGCTGCAACTCGCGCGCGAGCGAACGGCCGGCGCGCATCCGTATTTCGTGCCCGTCGAGCACACCCTGGAAGCCCGCGGCATTCTTGGAGATGACCGCGTTCTGGCTCCCGAGATAGCCGTCGTGTTTGCCCTAAACCGCGAGGCCGCGCGAGGCACCGGCGATCGCTACATGAAGACCTATCTCAACCTGGAGAACTACCGCCGGAACCTGGTGCGTTTGGGCTGGCCTAAAGACGAGCTCGAGTCCCCGGGCAGCGATCGCATCTTCGATGCCGTTGTCGCCTGGGGCGAGGATCACGCGATCGCGAGCAAGGTGCGGCTGCACCACGACGCCGGCGCCGATCACGTGGCGGTTCAGGTTCTCACGCCGACGCCCGATCGCGCACCGCTCGACGATCTACGCCGATTGGCGCCTCTTCTCTTGAGCTGACTACAGCAGCGCGCGCTGCGCGCAGCGTATTTCGAATGGTGACGGCGATGGATGCCGCCTGCGCGGTCGCGCCCATGGGAGCCATCATCCGGCCAACTCGATGCAGCCGGCTGCCCGGCGCAAGGGTCAGGCCGACCGCCGTTGCCTGCAGACCGGCGGCCGCGCGCTGCCAGCCACGCTCAGCCGGACGAGCGCACCGAGACCGCGCCAGCAGCACCGGAATGACATAGCGAATTACCGGGGGAAGCAGGCTGACCGGTGGCAGGTCACCGGCGCGATACGCGGCGGCCGCCGCCCAGAGGCTGAGCCAGGAGTCGGCCTCGATATCGAGCAGCGCGCCCAACGGGGTCGCGCCATCGAGCCGGGCGAACCGGCCATCGAGCCAGTCGCTACACCCACCCCAGAGGAGAGCATCCAGGCGATCCGTCTGCCCACGCGCGGTGCGGCGGTCGTTCCGGCCAGCAAGCGGGCGCTACCGGCCCGGCTGAGCGTCAGGACGTTGGCCCGGGTCAAAATGCGTTGATGCGGTTGCCGATCGTGAGCGGCCAGCAAAAGGAAACTGACCGAAACCGCACCGTTGAGCAGGGCAGCACCGACGTATCGCGCTGGCGAGGCATCACCTGGACGGCGCTCGGCGGCGTCCTGGGGCCCAGTCGTCGCTGTCATGAGCCTGATCGCCGCGATCATCTTGATGGCCGTCCGCTTCCACAACGGTGGCCGGCGACCGATGGCGACGTTCTCGGCCATTTCCGGCGGGGTTGCCCTCCTGCTCCTGGCCTCGCCGATCGCCCTTGGCCCGACACGCTGGTACGCGTGGGCCGGCCTGATGCAGCGACTGCTGATGGGAGTCCTGCTGCTGTGGCTCGAGGTGAGCGCGATCGTCTTCGTGGTACACGGAGGTTCCCGAGGGAACCAGGGTCAGCCAGCTGGCCGCCGACGCCTGGGGCGCTCGAGCTGGCCCGAGCGGTCCGGTGCTTCATACCCAGCCCAGGGGTCGTAGTCGACCTCGAGCGGTTCCTGCGGGGGCCGCTCGGATTCCGGAACGTTGCGCAGGTTGAGCCGGATTCGGGTCCAGGTCGTGTTGCGGCCCCGCATCGAGTCCACCAGGATGTCGGACGGCGCCAGGTGCGACCAGATCTCCGCATGACGCGCGCGCCAGCGCTGCAGTCCGGCGCGAGCCTCGGATTCGTTCGCCGCGCGCGCGATCTCGATCAACGGCATGGTCGTGCGCCGCCGCCCGGTCGGACCGACCGTCTTTCCCGGCGCCGGCGGCGGCACCTGCCCTTTGGGCTGAGGTCGATCCTCACGTTTCCGACGGGATAGCTGGACGCGGGCCGGCTCGCCCTCCTGCTTGGCGAAATGGGGAGGCCACGGCGCGTCGCCGAATCCAGCCGCCTCGTGCTGCCCCGAGAGTTCCAGCAAAGCGCCCAGTGACCCGACCGCCTCATCGATACCGTTGGACGGGTCGCCGATTTGCTTGAACCGTTTCGGGACGGTATCGATCGTGAAGGCTTCGGCTTCGCAGCTTGCGACTTCGTCCCACGTCAACGGCGTCGAGACCCGGGCATCGGCGGTGGGGCGGACGGAGTAGGCGGACGCGACCGTGCGATCCTTCGCATTCTGGTTGTAGTCGAGGAAAACGCCGTGCCGTTCTTCCTTCCACCAGCGGCTGGTGGCGATGTCGGGGGCGCGCCGCTCGACCTCACGAGCCAGGGCAACCGCGGCTCGACGGACTTCGGGAAACGTCCAGCGTGGTTCGATCCGGCAATAGATGTGGAAGCCGCGCGAGCCGGAGGTCTTGGGCCAGCCGGTCAAGCCGAAATCGTTGAGGACCTCACGCGTCGCCAGCGCCACCTCGCGAATTTGCGCCCACGAAACGCCCGGAACCGGGTCGAGATCGATGCGTAGCTCGTCGGGATGGTCAAGGTCGGCGGCTCGCACGGGATGCGGATTGAGATCAATACAGCCGAGGTTGATGATCCAGGCCAGCTGGGCGGCGTTCGTCACCACGATCTCTTCGGCGGTGCGGCCTGACGGGAACGACAGCTCGACCGTCTCGATCCACTCTGGGCGCGAGGTTGGAGCGCGTTTCTGAAAAAAGGCCTCACCCTCCGCGCCGTTGACGAACCGCTTGAGGGCCATCGGTCGGCCATCAACCCCGCGCAGCGCCCCCTCCGCGACCGCCATGTAGTAGCGAACGAGGTCGAGCTTCGTGTGCCCGCTCTTCGGAAAAAAGAGCTTGTCGGGGTTGCTGATCTTGACCTCACGGCCAGCAACCTCGAGGACCTCCTCCTTCGGCGTGGGCATGCCGATACCATACGGCTAAGTGGCACGGACCTCCCCGAGCCCGATGATCGGGGCACTGGCCCTGCTGA
>Ga0066710_100007297_pt1 | contig 10530 bp, 9 predicted proteins | sample GraSoiAngelo_159_FD_79666 | JGI IMG/M metagenome (GOLD analysis project Ga0066710, IMG submission 79666) | Grasslands soil microbial communities from the Angelo Coastal Reserve, California, USA - 14_1009_16_40cm | ecosystem: Environmental > Terrestrial > Soil > Grasslands | place: USA...
CCGCGGGCTCCAAAGCTGGGTCAAGCTAAGGCAGCGACGCAGCAACCAGCAGTATTTCGACAACATCTCCCGAACGCAGGAAGTGCTCTCCGTCGATCAACGGGGCGCCATCGTTCACGCCGAGCAATCCCCGCTGCGGGCGCTCTTTCTCGCTGTGGACGCCACCATGGATCACTCCCTCAGTGAATACGCGGCCCGCAGGAGCCGTACGAGCCTCGTGTCGGGCAGGACGATCAAGGGGTCGCTCTCCTACAATCCGTCCCTCAAATCGCGCGCCGGGGTGGAACTCGATCTCGAGCGCCACCTGAATTCACGCCAGTCGTCCGGAAACGGGCTGAACACGTCGCACTTTCTGCAGGCCACGGGCTCGCATCGGCTGACCCGGCGTCTGGGGATGGACGGCGTCGCGACCGTTTCGCTCACGTCCTACCAGTACGAGAACAAGGTGCTCGACCGGGACAACCTCCGCGCCTTTGTCAATCTAGGAGGCGGATATCAGGCGAGCGCGCGGTGCAGCACCACGGTTCATTTTTCGACGACCCGCGGGCACGAGATCGCGATCGACCCGTCACAATCCGGCAACAATAACGTCCAGTCTACCTATCAGATGGACGCGACCCTTCGGATTGGCGTCACGCCGAGCATTTCCATCAATCAGAACTATCTCCTCAACGTTTTCTACAAGATCTACGACGGAGCGGCGGCGGAATCGAAGAACGTCCTGAGCCGAATTCGCCGTATCGATACGACGATCGCCGACACATTGTTCGCGTTCGCGCAGCTTCAGCTGCGGCACAATTTCCTGTTTCTCGATACCGGCTCGTTTCGAAGGAGCGAGCTGGATGCCCCACGCAAGTACAGCGTCCAGACCCAGACGTACCAGCAGACGCTCGCCGCGTCCGTGATCCTCAAGCCCATCAGCGGAATCGACCTGTTTCTGATCCAAACCCTGGGGAATACTACAACCAACATCCCAGCATCGGCGCTGCGCACCGTGGACACTCGGTGGAACCTTGCGTTTGGAGCGAACGTGTCGCGCCCGATCTGGGATGGCGCGCTGCTCCAGGGGACGGTACAACACATGGGGGGGTACACAGAACGAAGGACCCCCGAGGACCGTCTCAACGAGCAGGACGATTGGATCGCGACCGCGTCGTTCACGAAGCCCTTCTGATGGGACGAGGTATGAGATACAAACTCGCACTGTTCTTCGCGATCACCGCCTTCACATCCATGGCGGGATGCGGACTGTTTCGACCGAGAAATCCGGTGAGCGTGGGGCCCGGGGTGACATGCCGCACCCCGAACACCCCGGATGAAGTTGTGGCGAACATCGTCGAGCGCTACGCCGAGGTCCAAGGGCTGACGTGCTATGCCGAGATGCTCGATTCGCGCTTCGCGTTTCATCCCGATCCCCAGGATTCGATCCAATCCTTGCCGGACTCGGTCTATTCCAACTGGAACAAGGACGTCGAGACGCTCGTGGCCGGGAAACTCGCCGCCAACGCAACCTTCCACGTAGCCTCCTTCGACAGTGAATACGCGAATCGCGTCATTTCGGGTGATCAGCGAAAGGAAACCCGGTTCTATGCCTATCACCTGATTGTCCATGCCTCTTCGGTCGCGCCGGACACACTCTTCCGTGGCTTGGCCGACATCACCTTCGAACAGGGAAGCAATGCCCAATGGCACATGACGAACTGGACGGATAAGCGGGACGCCTCGGGTCTGAAGACCTGGGGCTATTTGAGGGCCGTTTATCGCACGAGCGGAGACTGAGGGAGGAACCTGCAGGGAGCCCGCGTGTTGAAGAAGATGCTCAAGTGCGGTATAATGATGCTTGCCGGCAATCAATCCGACCAAGGAGCATCGACCTGCCTGCCGACCGTAGCCCCACTCTCGTTTCTCGCAGACGCATTGTTCTGATGAACTTAGCGATAGGGTGCGCCCTGGCGATCGCGACCATGGGGGGCTGCATTTTCGACCCCCCGCGCGATCCCCCAAAGCCTCCGGATACGACCCCGTACCCTGTGCTTTCGACCCCGGAATTCGTCCTCCAGGCCATGAGAATGGCCTATGAAAGGAGAGACAGCGTCGAGTACGCGCTCCTGTTCGACGACGCTTACCAGGGCCTGTCCGTGGACCAAACCAATCCCGGAGGAACGCTTCAGCTCAACTTCACCAAGGATGAAGAGCAGCATCATATGGGTAGGCTCAACCGAAGGACGTCGATCAATTCGATTTCCTTTGATCTGGGGCCATCCTTGATTCGCTTCACCAACGTGAACGAGGCCCCTTGGACGACCATCCAGACGACCACGGCGAAGATTGAGATCAACGACAATCCAACGACGTACGCTCTCGTGACTTCGAATGAGACGATCGAGTTCAAGTTCACACCCACGACTCCGGCGGCCAGCTCCCCGACCGACACCCTGTGGAAAGTCATCCGCTGGACAGAGATCCATCAGTAGCACCCCCCTTCCTTGACACCCCGTAACACCCGCGCCTAGAATTCGCCCGGCGATCTTCGCCGCGGCCGTTCCCCGTTCCCCGACCGAAAGCCCTTGGCTCGAAAGAAACGCGGCACTCCGCGCAAAAGCCGCCGTGCGCCCTCGCGCGGCCTTATCATCGGAATCGTCGTGGTGATCACCGGCGTGGCCGTGCTCATCGCCAGGAGCCGCGCTCCGCTCAGCACCGCTCCGGCTCCGCCGCCCAAGGCCCAGCCTGCTCCACCCAAATCACTCGCTCTCGACTCCGAATGGCAGCGCTTCCGCCTCCGGGCCGAATCGATCTATCTCCGAACGCTTCGCGCGGGCGACCGCGCCCCGCTGCTCCGCCTGACCAGCCGCACCCTGCGGGCCGCGCTCGAGGAAGTCGGAGTGGACAAAAGCCGGATCGAGGAGCGCGTGGTCCCCTCGGCCGCCGCCGCGGCGTTCGCACCCAAGCCCGGACGCGGCGCGCTCGCGAGCGCGTCGGCGGCGCCACTCATGAGCGTGGCGCCCATCCAGTGGCGCATCCAGGTGCCGCGCCGCGCGTCGCTCTACCGCATCAATGACGCCCTCACACAGGGCATGCTGCTCCTCGGCGGCAACGTCATCCGCGGCGTCGAGCGGCCGGGGCCGCTCGCGGGAATCCTCCTGGATCTGCGTCTCGGCTTCGGGAGCCAGGTCACGCACGCGATCACCGTCGAGCCGAGCGAGAGCGTCGCAGACCCCGGCGCCGAGATCGCGTTCGTGGTCACGGATCTCGATCGCAGCCCGGTGAAGCTTTATCGCGAGTTCTTGAAGAGCCCCGTGCTCTTCTCGGTCGCGATCCGCCCGGACAAGCCGGAGGCCGCCCGCGTGGGCAGGGAAGTTCGCCTCGAAAATCACGAGGTCCTGCTCCACCTTCCCATGGAGCCCAAGGGCTATCCGCGCGTGGATCCCGGAAAGGACGCCATCCTTCTCGATCTTTCCCGGATCGAGATCGAGGACCGGATCACGCGATGCCTTTCGGCGGTCGGGCCGGTCCAGGCGGTGGTGAGCCGGCTCGGAAGCGCCGCGCTTAACGACCCGGACGTGCTACGCGCGGTGCTGGACGAGCTGAAACGGCGCGACCTTCCCTTCATCGACGCGCATACCTCCGGCCCGAGCATGGTCGAGGAGATCGGCGAGGAGACCGCGGCGCGGACCTTCCCGATCGCCGCTTCGCTCGACGACGACAAGGGGACGGCGGCCTCCGTACGCGCGCGGATCAAGGAAATCGTGGCGGCGGCTGTGCAGAAGGGCTCGATCGTGGTCATGGTGCGCCCGAGCGCCCTCGTCCTCGACGTGCTGGAGTCGGAGCTGCCCAGGATCCGGGCGCAGGGTATCGAGCTGGTGCCCATCTCGCGCGTGGCGCTCTGATGCCCGGGACCGCGCTGAGCGTCAACGTCGATCACGTCGCGACCTTGCGTCAGGCCCGCGGCGGCAACAAACCCGATCCGGTCGAGGCGGCGATGCTGGCGCTCGATGGGGGGGCCACGGGAATCACGGTCCACCTCCGCGAGGACCGGCGGCACATCCAGGACGCGGACGTGATCCGGCTGCGGGCGCTGGACCGCTGCGTCCTGAACCTCGAGATGGCGGTCACGAGCGAGATTCTCTCGATCGCGGGATCCGTGAGACCCGAGCGCGCGACCTTCGTGCCCGAGCGCAGGCAGGAGCTGACCACGGAAGGCGGGCTGGATCTGAGGCGCACTGCCGCCGAGGTGAAGGCGGCCTGCGCCCGGCTCCAAGGGTCCGGGATCATCGTGAGCCTCTTTCTCGATCCCGATCCCGACACGATCCGAGCAGCCGGGGAAACCGGCGCCGAAATCGTGGAGATCCACACGGGTGCCTACGCCAACTCCTGGGGGACACCCGCAGCCGAGAAGGAGCTCCGGCGAATCCATGCGGCCGCCGTCGAGCTCGAGCGGCTCGGGATAAGGCCCCACGCAGGGCACGGACTCGATGTTGAAAATGTCGGTCCGCTCCTGCGCGCCTATCCCTTCGCCGAGCTGAGCATCGGACACTCGATCGTGTCGCGCGCGGTGCTGGTGCGCGTGAGGGCCGCCGTCCGCGAGATGATCGAGGCTTTTCCCTCCGCGTAAGACCCCGCCGCATCTTCAAGGACTGAACGGGCTTCGGCCCCCCTGCGGGGCTGCCTCGGCAACCCCTCCGCGTTACTCCGAAGTCAGGGAGCCGTAACACCTCCGTTACAAGTCCCATCTAGCGTCACCTCCATTCCCAGAGGGTTCGAGAGAGGACGCGACGGCTTCTCAAGCCCATCGACCACCCGAGTCAAAAGGAGAGAGAATGCGAGTACGCGCAGCGATCGTGGTGACCCTGACCGCCTTTGCGATCCCGTGGGCCGCACAGGCGCAGCAGAGCCGTGATGCTACCCTCGCGCGGGCCGCCGAGGGACTGGCGGCAGCCGCGGCACCGGCCGATTCTCAGAATGTCCCTGAGAACGCGCCGCCCACCGGTGACCAGGCCGCGCCCGAGATGGCGCCGCTCACGCCGCCTCCGGTTCCCGTCGTGCAGACCGAGCCCGACTTTCCGCGTGGACGGATCAGCGGCTACATGTTCGGCGACGCCTACTACAACGTGACCGGAGATCCCGTGCACACGTACTCCGGCTCGGCCGACCTGGGCAAGGTGAACATCGACGGCACGCCCAATATCGGAAAAGATCTGAACGGCTTTCAGATCCGCCGCGTGTACTTCCAGCTGGACAACGACCTCTCGATCAAGTTCGCCACGCGTTTCCGCTTGGAGATGGACGGGAAGGAGCTGACCTCGGGCGGCAAGCTGGCGGTCTTCGTGAAGAACGCCTACCTCCAGGCGAAGAATGTCGCCCCCCGCGGGAGCTTCTTCTTCGGAGAGATCACCACGCCGACCTTCGAGAACTCGGAGGAGTTCTGGCAATACCGCTCGATCGAGAAGACGATCGCGGACTTCCGGGGACTCGCGTCCTCGTCCGATCTCGGGATCGAGATGAAAGGCTTCGCGGACGCAGGCCACAAGATCGGCTACTCGGCGATGCTCGGCGACGGGACCGGCCAGAAGCCGGAGACCAATCGCTACAAGCGGTACTACTTCAGCCTGCCGCTGCACCCTGTCCGGGATCTCAAGATCGAGCCCTACGTCGATTACGAGCCCGGTGTCGCCGGCACCGACAAGGCGCTCTACAAGCTCTTCGCCGGATATGAGTTCAAGAAGGCCGCGATCGGAGGCGAGATCGTGGACCAGGTGGTCCACTCGAGCATCGCTCCCAACACCGAGCCGCGCGGATACTCGGTCTTCGCGCGCGCGACTCCCTTGACCACGCTGGGAGCGTTCGCTCGATACGACCGCTGGCAGCCCAACAAGCGCGCCGTCAACCGCGTGGACTCGGACCTCATGATGGCCGGCCTCGACTGGCAGCCCTACAAGGACGTCCACATCATGCCGAACGTGGAGGCGACTCAGTATCACGCGAAGGGCACCGCCGTGGGGCCGCCGCATCACGACACGCAGGCGCGGATCACGTTCTATTACAGGTTCAGCAAGCCCTGATCCTCACCACCTCAATAAAGAGGAGGCTTCCCTTGAAAACCACGAAGAACACCTCACGCATGCGGGCGATCCCGATCGCGCTGGGCCTGGCGCTGCTCTCGGCGCTCGCCCCTCTCGCGGTCGCGAACACCGGAACCACCTCGCTCACCGGAGCCGGGGCCACGTTTCCCTATCCGCTCTACTCCAAGTGGTTCGACGTGTATCACGAGAAGACGGGCATCGAGATCAACTACCAGTCGATCGGAAGCGGCGGCGGAATCCAGCAGATCAAGGCCGGAACCGTGGATTTCGGCGCGAGCGACGCGCCCCTCTCCGACGCCCGGCTGAAGGAGATGCCGCGCCGGATCATCCACTTCCCCACGGTCGGCGGAGCGGTGGTTCTGGCGTACAACCTGCCCTCGGTGCGGCAGCCGCTGCGGCTCACGCCGGACCTGATCGCCGGCATCTACATGGGCAAGATCACGAGCTGGAACGACAAGCGGATTGCCGCCTCGAATCCGGGCGTGGCCCTTCCGGCGGCGCCCATTCTCCCCGTGCACCGTTCTGACGGCAGCGGTACGACGAACATCTTCACCACCTATCTCTCGGCGGTGGACGCCTCCTGGAAGGAAATGGTGGGCGCGAACACCTCGGTGAGCTGGCCTGTGGGAATCGGCGGGAAGGGTAACGAGGGCGTCTCGGGACTAATCCGACAGACCCAGGGCGCCATCGGCTACGTCGAGCTGGCGTACGCCAAGCAGAACAAGCTTCCCGCGGCGCACGTGCGGAACAAGAGCGGCAAGTTCATCGAGCCCACGCTCGCCTCGACCACTGCGGCGGCCGAGGGCGCCGCTCCCATGCTCGCCAAGGACGTTCGCTTCCCGATCGCGAATTCTCCGGCTCCGGCCGCCTATCCCATCTGCGGGCTGACGTTCCTGCTCGTGTACCAGGACCAGAAGGATCCGGGGAAGGCGCACGCGCTCGCGGGATTCATCGAGTGGGCGATCCACGACGGCCAGTCGGTCGCGCCGTCGCTCGATTACGCCCCGCTTCCCGATGCGGTCGTGAAGGTGAACGAAGGCTCGCTCCGGAGGCTCACCACCGGGGGGAAGCCTCTGCTCGCGAATCGGTAGGAGCGGCACCCGGATGAAAGCGGCACGAATCTCAGGAGACAGGGTCTACCGCGCCGCGCTCGGCGGCGCGGCAGCCCTGGTTTTCCTGGTCATGGCCCTCATCGTCTACGAGACGTCCCGGGGCTCCGCGCTCTCGCTCCGCACGTTCGGTCTCGGGTTCCTCCTCGGCACGGACTGGGATCCGGTGGCCGAGCGGTTCGGGGCGCTTCCCTACATCTGGGGCACGGTGGTCTCCTCGGGGCTCGCGCTCCTGCTCGCCGTCCCTCTGGGCATCGGCACCGCGGTCTATCTGGCCGAGATCGCGGATCGCCGCGTGGGAGCCATCGTCTCGTTCGTGATCGAGCTGCTCGCGGCGATCCCCAGCATCGTGTACGGCATCTGGGGCTTCTTCGTTCTCGCGCCCTGGCTCCGGAACGCGGTCGAGCCGTGGCTCATCGCGAATTTCGGGTTCCTTCCTCTCTTCCGCGGGAATCCGTTCGGGATCGGGATGCTCAATGCCGGCATCGTCCTCGCGATCATGATCCTGCCCACGATCGTCTCGATCTCACGGGAGGTGCTGCTGGCGACGCCTCGATCGCTCCGGGAGGCGGCGCTCGCCCTGGGGGCCACACCGGCGGAGTCGATCGGCGTGGCGCTGGGCGCGGCGCGTCCCGGGATCCTGGGCTCCGTGATCCTGGCACTGGGCCGCGCGCTGGGCGAGACGATGGCCGTCACGATGGTGATCGGGAACACGAACCGGATCTCGCTCTCGCTTCTGGCTCCCGGCGCCACGATGTCCAGCATCATCGCCAACGAATTCACGGAGGCCACGAGCCCGCTCTACCTTTCCGCGCTGATCGAGATCGCGCTCGTTCTCTTCGTGATCACGATCCTCGTGAACGGCATCGCGCGTCTTCTGGTCTACTGGGCCACGGGTGGGCGGCGATCCGCCGTGGCGGCATGAGCGCTCAGGGGACCTATCAGGAGGGTCCGAGCGCCAAGGAGCGGGCGCTGGCCAAGACGCGCGGGCATATCGGCCGGCGCGCGATCTTGAGCCGGGTCGTGATCGCGGCCTGCTACCTCGCGGGCGCGCTGGTCGTCCTGCCTCTGGCGCTCATCGTGTGGCATCTGGTGGCGAAGGGATTGCCCGCGCTCTCTATCTCCTTCTTCACGGATATGCCAAAGCCCGTGGGCGAGCCGGGGGGCGGCATGGCCAACGCCATCGTGGGCACGTTGATGCTCGTCGGCCTCGGCGCGCTCTTCGCGGTGCCGGTGGGGGTCGGGGCGGGCGTCTATCTCGCGGAGTTCGGGCGGGGGCGCTTCGCCGGCATGGTCCGCTACACCGCGGACCTTCTCGGCGGCGTGCCCTCGATCGTGATCGGCGTCGCGGCCTACGGCCTCGTCGTGATCCCCATGGGGGGGTTCTCGGCCCTGGCCGGCGGCGTAGCGCTCGGAATTCTCATGCTACCGACAATCATCCGATCCACCGAGGAGGTCGTGCGCCTGGTGCCGCAGTCCTACCGGGAGGCGGCTCTCGCGCTGGGGGCCCCTCGATGGAAGGTCACGCAGCAGGTGGTGATTCCCGCCGCGAAGGCGGGCATCGTCACCGCGAGCATGCTCGCCGTCGCGCGGGCGGCGGGCGAAACGGCGCCGCTCCTCTTCACCGCGCTCGGAAACCGGTTCTGGTCCACGTCGCTCACCAAGCCGATCGCCTCGCTGCCGGTGATGGTCTTCGACTACGCGAGGGCGCCCTACGACGATTGGAACCGTCAGGCCTGGACCGGAGCGCTGGTCCTCGTGATGATCGTTACGGTGATCTCCGCGGTGCTGCGGCTTACCGTGAAGAGGGTTTTACCGAGGTAGCGGGACCCATGGGGCGCGGTACGGCGGGGCCGGGCGCTTCCGGAACGGCGGAGTCCTCCGCGTGATGCTTGATCACGCGGGCCTCGGCCACGAAGATTGCCTCCTCGGCGATATTGGTCGCGAGATCGGCGACCCTTTCCAGATTCCTCGACACGAGCAGGAGCTCCAGCCCGCGCGGCACGGACTCGGGAGTCTGGATCATTCCCCCCGAAAGCTTCGCGAAGATCTTGGCTTTGAGCCCGTCGATCTCCACGTCGCGCTCGCAGATCCTCCGGGCCGTGGCCGCATCGCCGTTCAGCCAAGCGGTCACCGAGTCGCGGAGCATCGTGATGGTTCGATCGGCCATCACGGGGATGTCCTCCAGCGGCTTGGACGGGGGCAAGGCGCTGAGCCGGGTCGCGCTCTGGGCGATGTTCACCGCGTGGTCTCCGATCCGCTCCAGGTCGTTCGAGATCCGGATGGCGGCCACCAGAAAGCGTAGATCCCGCGCCACGGGCTGCTGGAGCCCGAGAAAATCCAGCGATCGACCCTCGACCTCGACCTCGATCCGGTCGATGGCGATATCCTCGGCGCGCACCTCGTCCGCGAGCCTCGGATTCCGGGTCTTCAAGGCTTCCATCGATTTGACGAGCGCGGTCTCGGCCCGGCCGGCCATCTCGCTCAGCCGGTCTCGGAGCGCTTCGAGCTCGTGGTGAAAGTGACGTTCCATGCCGACCCTTTCCTGTTCGGTAGCGACCGAACCCATTCTAACCGAAGCGGCCGGTAATGTAGTCCTCTGTCAAGCGCTCCCGCGGATGGGTGAAGAGGTCCCGGGTGGGGCCCTCCTCCACCAGCTTGCCCTCCATCAGGAACGCCGTGCGGTCCGAGATGCGCGCGGCCTGCTGCATGTTGTGGGTCACGATCACCACAGAGATCGCGCTCCGGATCTCGAGGATCAGCTCCTCGATCTTCGCGGTCGCCGTCGGGTCCAGGGCGGAAGCGGGCTCGTCCAGGAGCAGCACCTCCGGCTTGACCGCGAGCGCGCGGGCGATGCAGAGCCGCTGCTGCTGCCCGCCCGAGAGCCCCAGCGCCGGTTTGTTGAGACGATCCTTGACCTCGCTCCAGAGCGCTGCCTGCTTCAGGGCCGCTTCGACGGCCCCCTCGAGGTCGCGCTTGGAGTGCAGGCCCAGGAGCCGCGGACCATAGGCCACGTTCTGGAAGATGGACATCGGGAATGGGTTCGCGCGCTGGAATACCATTCCGACCCGCCGCCTCAGCTCCACCAGGTCGATTCCGCCCCGGAGAACATCGGTCCCGTCGAAACGGATCGATCCCTCGTATCGCACCGGCGGGAAGAGGTCGTTCATGCGGTTGAAGCAGCGGAGCAGCGTGGACTTCCCGCAGCCCGAGGGCCCGATGATGGCGGTGATCTGAAGTTCCGGAATGGAGAGCGTGATCCCCTTGAGGACCTGGTGCGTCCCGTACCAGAGCGAGAGGTCGCCGGCCTCGACCGCGGCCTTCGAGGAGCCCGAGGCTGC
>Ga0066710_100007299_pt1 | contig 10527 bp, 9 predicted proteins | sample GraSoiAngelo_159_FD_79666 | JGI IMG/M metagenome (GOLD analysis project Ga0066710, IMG submission 79666) | Grasslands soil microbial communities from the Angelo Coastal Reserve, California, USA - 14_1009_16_40cm | ecosystem: Environmental > Terrestrial > Soil > Grasslands | place: USA...
GTCGGCGTACAGACAGTGCCCGGGGTTGGACGTGATGGTCCTGACCTGCTGCTTGTCACGGTCGAGGGCCATGGCGAAGTCGCGCTCATCCTCCATCCAGAAGGCCTCGTTGAAACGCTGGCGGAGCTCCGCCGCCTCCTCGCGCAGCCTCGCCGCCGTCCGGAAATCCGCCAGCGCCTCGAACACGTCCGCGGCCCGCTGCTTGGCCATGTACACGTAGCCCTGGACCTCGGCCAGGGCGATCGGCGGCTCGGCCAGGGAGCCGTCGGCATGGACCACCGCGTCGAACGAGTCCTTCCACCCCTGGTTCACGATCCCCCCGGGCGCCCGGCACAAGTACTCGACGAAGCCGTCGCCGTCGAGGTCCCCGAACCGGTCGATCCAGTTGAGCGCGGCGCGCACGTTGGGCAGCAGCTCCCTGGCGAACTCGAGGTCGCCCATCCAGCGGAAGTACTGGGCCCACATGAAGACGAACAGGGGCGTGGAGTCCACGGCCCCGTAATAAGGAGAGTGGGGGACGAAACCCGCCCCTGCCAGCTCCCCTCGGCGGTCCTCGTGGAGGATCTTGCCGGGTTCTTCGTCCCGCCACGGGTCCACCTTGGTCCCCTGATATCGGGCCAACAGGCGAAGGGCGTCCCGGGCGGGCCGGGGGTTGATGGAGAGCAGCTGATGGGAGGCGACCAGGGCGTCGCGCCCGAAGACCGCCACGTACCAGGGGATGCCCGCGGCGATGGTGGCCCCCAGGTCGGTGGTGGTGTAGAGGGCCCGCAGGTCCCGCAGGCCGCGGACGATGAGCTGGTTGAAGAGCTCGTTGTCGGTCACGATCTGGGTGCAATCCCGCTCCCAGTCCTCGTAGGAACGGCGCAACCGATGGACGGCCGCGTCGAACTCCACCCGGGCCGGGTGGACGGCGTCGATCACCGGTTCCGCCGAGATGGAGATCAGCCGGGTCTGGTGACGGGCCAGCTCGAGTCCGAACTCGGCCTCCACCCGGTCCCCCACGACCTCGAGCCGGTCGGGGGCCGGGTCGAACTCGACGATGGTTCGTCGATTCACCCCGTCCGCGCCGAGGTAGGCGAACTCCGCCCGGGTGCCCTCGGCGCGCGGAGGTTCCACGTGACCTCGGGCCGGCCTGCGCAGCCCGCGGACCTCGAAGATGTCGGCGAAGTCTGCCGCCAGCGAGAGCGTCACGGACAGTTCGACCTGCTTCGGGTTGTAGTTCTTCACACGGATCCGCTCGAACAGCCGCCCGCTGATGACGCGGACCCGCCGGACGTTCAGCGTCTGCTGGGGCACCGCCACGTCGCCGTCCCGGAAGAGCTCAGGGTTGGTGAGGTCGATGTAGGACATGTAGGCGCGCTCGGCCGAGGAGGACAGGAGCACCGGGTCGCGTCCGGACAGCTGCATCCGGAAATGGGACAGGAACCTGGTGTCCCGGTGATAGAGGCCGTGGCCGAACTCGCGCCGGTCGTCCAGGTTGCCGGCCACGTCGGAATAGAGGAAGGTCTCGCCCTCCTTGACCGCGAGGACCTTGCTGGCGAAGTCGGTCAGCAGCGGTGGGACCGACTCGGCTGAAGCCTGGGTCAGCGTTTGGGGCTCAGGCGCTCTTTCCGGTTCCACGGGTGCGCTCGCTCGACTCCTGCGGGAAGGCCGCGGGCGGCTCCGCAGGACGGAGCCCCAACCCGCCGCAGTCTACGTCCCAGTTTCCATCTCCTCAATGAGGTTCGTCATGCGGACGACCGCTGTTGAGAGCGCGGCCGGTCCGCGGCGGCTAGTCGAGGCGGTGGGCGCCTCGCGCATCGAAGCCGGGACGGAGCACCCGCCATCCCGGTCCCAGGTCCCACAGCCGGCGGCCTACCTGCTCGAACACGAGCAGGGACGGCCCCGAGCCGGCCAGACACACGGCGAGCCCCGACTCGCGCAGATCCTGGAACAGCGCCCGGGTCGCCGGGACGAGCGGGAGCCGGTACCCCTGGTGCAGACGGTCCTGGAGGGCCTCCGGCAACAGGTCGGGCCGGGCCGTCAGGGCCAGGACGACCAGGGCCACCCGGCCGAGGTTGAAGGCGGCGTCGAGGAGCGGCACCTCCCTGGGGAGGACGCGTCGGGCCTCGTCCGTCGGGAGGCGTTCGGCTTCGGGCACGACGACGGTCGGCTGGAGCTCCGGGCTCGGGCCGAGCGTCTCCGCCCGCCAGCCGTCGGTTGAGCGATAGGCCACCACCAGCCCGCCGAACATGCACGCGGCCACGTTGTCCGGATGCCCTTCCAGGTCGACGGCCATCTCGAGCCGCCGATGCGGTCCCACGTCCGCCCCCAGGAGCGACTCGGCAAGCATCACTCCTCCGACCACCGCCGAGGCCGACGACCCGAGGCCCCGCTGGAGCGGGATGGCGTTCCGGCAGGTCAGCCTGAAGGGAGGGAGGGAGCCACCGAGCTCCCTGGCCACATAGGTGACGGTCCGGAACACCACGTTGGTCCCATCCGACGGCAGCTCCCCCGCGCCCTCCCCCAGGACCTCCACCCCCGGCTCGGCCTCGGTGTCGACGGTGAACTCGTTCGCCAGGTCGAGGGCCACGGCCAGGCAATCGAACCCGGGACCGAGGTTGGCCACGGTGGCTGGAACCCGGACCGTCGATCTCATGTCCGCGATCGAGCGGTCAAAGGCCGAGCTGTTCGGCGATGGCGTCCGGATCCGGAGCGACCCTGACGGGAGCGCCTCCTCCGGCGATCGCCCAGTCGGGCTCCTTCAGCCCATGTCCGGTCAGCACGCACACCACCATCGCGCCGCGGTCCAGCCGTCCCTCCGCGGCCAGGCGGAGCAGGCCGGCCACGGAGGCCGACGAGGCCAGCTCGGCGAACAGGCCCTCGCGGGCGACCCGGCGGTACGCGCTCAGGATCTCCCGGTCCGTCACCGCGAGGATCTGGCCGCCCGATTCGGCCGCGGCCTTCTCCGCCGGCTCCCAGGACGCCGGGTTGCCGATCCGGATAGCGGTGGCGATTGTCGAGGGGTTTGCGATCGGATGACCCTCGACGATCGGCGCGGCCCCCGCGGCCTGGAACCCGAACAGGACGGGTGGTTCAACGATCGCTCCGGCCCGGGCGTACTCCACGTAGCCCATCCAGTGGCTGGTGATGTTGCCGGCGTTCCCCACCGGGGTGACGTGGACGTCGGGGGCCCGGCCCAGCGCGTCGCAGATCTCGAATGCGGCGGTCTTCTGGCCCTGGATCCGGAAGGGGTTCACCGAGTTGACCAAGGCCACCGGATACCGGTCCGCGAGGACCCTGGCCACATCGAGCGCGGCATCGAAGTTCCCGTCGATCTCCAGGAGCCGGGCCCCGTGGACGAGCGTCTGGGCCATCTTGCCCGCCGCGACCTTCCCCGCGGGGACCAGCACCGCGCATCCGAGGCCGGCCTTCGCCGCGTAGGCGGCGGCGGAGGCGCTGGTGTTGCCGGTGGATGCGCACACCGCGATCCTCGCCCCGGCCTCGACGGCCTTCGACATCGCGACCGTCATCCCCCGGTCCTTGAACGAGCCGGTCGGGTTGGCGCCTTCGAACTTCAGGTACACCTCGCACCCCGTGGCCTCCGACAGGCTCGCCGACCTGACCAGAGGCGTGCCCCCCTCCCCCAGCGTCACGATCGGCGTGGAGTCCTCGACCGGGAGCCAGGGACGGTATTCCTCGATGACCCCCCGCCACGGCCGGGGGCGGGTCGGCCTCGGCGGCCCGGTCACGGGTCCGGACGCCCCACGAGCCACAGGCCCATGACGATCTCGTCGCGGTAGCCGATCGACTTCTTGGAGGGTCCGATCAGCCGGCCCTCTTCCTGCAACCCGAACTTCCGGTACAGGGCCCGGGCCGCCTCGTTGTCCGGGTACACGGAGAGGGCGGGCTTCTCCACACCGACCTGGCGAGCCCACGCCATCGCCTGGGTCATGAGCGCCGACCCCACGCCCTTCCTTCGCCAATCCGAGGCCACGGCCATCCCGATCGAGGCCACGTGCCGGTTGACCGGACCCTCTTCTCGCGACACGCCCAGGTGGCCGATCACACGATCGCCCGCGACCGCCACGAACGAGGCCTGTTCGTCGTCCCACGTCCGCCGGAAGTACCGGCGGCGGTAGTGGCGCACCGACCGGCGCACGGACTCCGTCCGGACGTACCGGCGCTCGGCGACCACCTCCCGCCACATCTCCAAGAACGACCGGGCGTCTCCGGGGCGAGCCTGGCGGACCACGAAGTGCGGGTGGTCCTCGGCGGGGCCGGCCAGCGGGCCGGGTTCAGTGCTCGTCGCCATCCAGTCGCTCCATCGACTCCGGGGCGCTCACCCCGATCAGCTCCAGAGCGGTTCCGATCACCTGCTTGGCCGCCACGGACAACCACAGCCGGGCTTTGGTCAGGGAGGGATCCTCGCTGATCACCCGGCACTCCGAGTAGAAGCGGTGGAACGCCGCGGCCGCCTCCTCCGCATAGTGCGGCAGGCGGTGTGGAGCGAGCGCCTGCGCGGCCAGGCCGACCACCTCGGACAGCTCGGACAACGTGCGGAGGAGGTCCAGCTCCGATTCTTCGGTGAGCAGCCCCAAGTCCTGGTCCCGCCAGGGTTGGAGGCTCGCGCCCTGCCCGGCGGCCACCCGCAGCAGGCTGGCGATCCGGGCGTGCGCGTACTGCACGTAGTAGACGGGGTTGTCCATGGTCTGGCGGGTCACCAGCTTGATGTCGAAGTCGAGCGGCGAATCCGGAGACCGCGACACCAGCGTGTAGCGGGCCGCGTCGGTGCCGACCTCGTCGAGCAACTCGTCCAGCGTGATCATCTCGCCGGCCCGCTTGCTCATCCGCACGGGCTCGCCCCCCCGATAGAGGTGGACCAGCTGATACAGGACGATGTCGATGCGAGCCGGGTCGATGCCGAACGCCTGGGCAGCCCCGAGAACCCGCTTCACGTCACCGTGGTGATCGGCTCCCCACACATACACCAGCCGGTCGAAGCCGCGCGCCACCTTGTCCAGGAGGTACGCACAGTCCTTCGCGAAGTACGTGGGCTCGCCGTTCGAGCGGATCAGCGGGCGATCCTTGTCGTCGCCGAAGGCCGTCGATCGGAACCAGACCGCTCCCTCCGCGTCGTAGGCGAGGTCCAGCGATCGCAGGCGGGCCACTGCCTCATCGACGCCGCCGCTCCGGACCAGCTCGCCCTCGGTGCGGAAGGAGTCGAACCGGACACGGAACCGCTCGAGCGTCCGCAGGATCGAGTCGAGCATCCTCCGGTGGGCTTCCTCGGCGAGGATCTGCCGGCGCTTCACCGGATCCTCGGACACCAGGGAGCCCCCCACCGTTTCGGCGATCTCGGCGGCCAGGTCGGCTACGTAGGCGCCCTGGTATCCGGCCTCCGGCACTGCTGCGTCGATGCCGAACCGCTGCAGGTACCGGGCCTCCACCGTCGCTGCGAAGAGGTCGACCTGCGCCCCCGTGTCGTTCCAGTAGTACTCGCGCTCCACGGCGTATCCGTCGGCCTCCAGGATCCTGGCGATGGCGTCCCCCAGCGCCGCGTTCCGGGCCGTTCCGACGTGGAGGGGCCCGGTCGGGTTCGCCGAGACGAACTCCACCTGGACCCGGGCTCCTCTTGCCGCCACGTGGCCGAATCCCGGCCCGGCCTCCAGGATCTGGGCGAGCACCTGGTGCAGCCAGCGATGGCCGAGGAACAGGTTGATGAAGCCCGGACCGGCCACCTCTACGCGTTCCACGCCGAGCCCTTGGCCGGGGCCGTCTTCGGAGATGTCCCGAAGATGACGCGCGATGGCCTCGGCGATCTCCCGAGGACGCCGGCCGGACTGCGCCGCGAGGATCAGGGCCACGTTCGTCGACCAGTCGCCGTGCTCCTTGAGCTTGGGACGGGTGAGCTCGGGCTCGGGGACGGCAGCCGGATCCAGACCAAGCTCTGGGGCGGCGGCGGCCACGGCCTCGCCGAGGACGCGGGAAAGGGTCTCCTGGATCATCTTCGTCTCGAGCGAATAGTAGCCGCGAGGGCGCCGCCGACCCCATTGTTAAGATGCCCATGCGGCGCGGGCCCCCGTAGCTCAGCGGATAGAGCGCCGGCCTCCGGAGCCGGGTGCGCAGGTTCGAGTCCTGCCGGGGGCACTAACCCTGACGGTGTTCGAACCTCGCCCGTCGCTCGAGGTGACGCAGGTCGCGTGGCCGAGCCGAGGAAGCAAGGACGGAGCGGCCCGGTAGAAACGCTGGCCTGGTCTGTCACCGGCGTGCACGTCTTGGGGAATCCGCCCAGCCAACCTCGTTGACTGGAGCGACCGCGAGCGTCGGCGCCACCACAGCGCGGCCCTCGTACAGAGGACGTGCAAGTCCTCTTCCTGCGCAAGGAGACCAATGCTTCGGCCGAGCCGCTTTTCAGATCAGGTTCGCGGCGCGCAGCCTCCGACTCACGACCCGGACGACGTCCTCCAGCCGGGGCGGGTCGGCGAGGTGCTCACGCATCTCGCGGTCCCAGCGCTTCTTGTAGCGCTCGATCCTGTCCTCGAATCTCTCGGCGAAAATCGCCGGATCGAGTTCTTTGATCCGCACCTTGCCCTCGAACAGCCCGCGGATGTCGCTGAGGTTGACCTTCAAGTCCGCCGTCAACCGCATCAGGTCATAGAGGTCGCGGCATTGGACCCGCTGGATGATGCAGCGGAGCTTCTCAGCGGCAATCTCGTCCAGCGGGTACACGTCAAACGGGACGGCGTCCGGGAGGTCGTCCCAGAGTCCTGCGTGAATGGTCCCCTGCCCGACAGACTCGACGTGCTCCACGACAGCCAGGTCGAGCTTGACCGTGCGGGCCTTCCCGCCCAGCGGCCCGATGTACGCGAGCCGGGGCAGGCCCGTCTTGCCGTCCCGGATATCGAGCGTCGGGAACCCGCCATGCTCTTTCGCCGCGGCGACGGCGCTGGCGAGTGCCGCAGCCGCGTCCTCGGCGTTCCCCTTTAGGACCGTGAAGTCGAGGTCTGCGGAGTATCGGTACTCGCCGATGTGCACGAAGCGCAGCGCCGTTCCCCCTTTGAATACGAGGCGGCCGCCTTCGGGCATCTGTGCCTTCGGCAACTGGGCCACGACGTGGGCGAGGACGTAATCGCGCTCGACTATATGGGCGTCCACGCCGTCGTCGTCTGCCCGACGCGTGATCCGGTGGGGAGTGATCACCGGTCAGCTGCCGACGACCGACCGCAGCTCGTCCAGATCGAGGTTCCAGCCGACCCGGAAGCGGTCGTCGACCCACTTGTGCCGGTCGTCAGACGGATCGAGCTGGATGATCGGCCGGCGCGGCTCGAGCTTCGGCTCTAGGTCGAGCGGCAGATCGAGGGCGTGACTCAGCGAGGCGAGCCGCCGCTCAGCGGCGCGACCGCGCGCGCCGAAGGCAGTCACCAGTTTGTGGATGCGCGTCGGATTGACGTCCTCAGCAGCGTTGGCGAGGGCCTCGGCGAGCGGTTCCGGACCGCCGACCAAGTCAAGGCGGAGGGCCGACTCAAAGAGAGCTCGCTCGACGGTAGACCGCCACGAGAGTCCAACCTGCTCGGCCCCTAGGTGGATCGTCTTCTCCCGCTCGATGACGACCTGCAGCGGCCGGCGGCTAACCTTCTCAATACGGACCTGACGCGTGCAGGCCACATAGATGGTGCGGACGGGATGGCTCAGCAGACCGTGCTCCGAAAGTGCGGTCGCATAGGCGATCCGGTGATCCAGGCCTTGGAAGGCCGCACCCACCGCGAAGGGCATGTCGTCCGTCACAGCAGATGTGCCGAGTGAGCCCAGGGGGCGGATCGCGTAGACGCCCTTGGTCAAGCGGTCGACCAGACCCTTGTCCCGGAGGCGGCGAAGGGCGTTGGCGGCCGCTGGGGGCGAGACGTTCAGCGCGTGGACCGCCTCCTCAAAGGTGAATTGATGGCGGCCCTCGGCGACCAGATTGTCGATGAGTTCCAGCTGGCGGATCATGTCAAGTCTCCTCTCTGAAGGCATGATAGCACACATTCATGGTATAGGTGAATACGCGCTATCTTAGTCAAGCTAGCGTCAATTCACGGAAAGCGTGAATCCCCGCATCCTAGCCCAAGCCTTGGGCGGGCCCCCGGGGTCGGTCCTCCCACGCTGTCTGATACATCATCGAGGGGACGCGCCGATCGCCGTAATGGGCCTTTCGAGGACCTCTCGCCACCCGGCTCCTGGTCGTGAGCATCACGGTGCCGGCGTTCCTGGCCGGCCTTCTCGTGGTCCTGTGGCACCTGGCCCACGAGCGCCGAGCCAATCGATGCACCCAGCCGATTCGTGACTCACGGCCTCATCCTCGCCCTCATCATCACGGCGGCGGGCCTTTGGCTCTGCGCCATCCTCGCGCTCGCTGTCGTCGGCAGGCGCACCCCCGCGAGGGAGCTCGCCAGGTTCCTCCCGAACCTCCTGCTGCTGTTCCGCGGCCTGGTCCGCGATCCCGGCTGGGCCTCCGCCGCTCCAAGGCCTCAGCGATGCGATCCTTCATCTGCCTTGCCCGCCCTGGAAGCGTCAGCTTTCGTGGGGTTCGTGTTCCCCGGGTGAGATCACCGTCCTGCTGGGCGGTGTGCCCGCCTGCCAGGACGGGTCTCGCTCGGGGCAGCGCGCGCCGCGGCGATCCTGTGGGCGGTGGTCGGAGACTCGGCCGGTTACCTGATCGGGCGCGAGTGGGGGCGGACGATCCTTCGCGGCACGATCGGAAAGCTGCCGCTGATCCGCCATCACATCGACAAGAACCCCGACCGGGCCGAGGAATAACTCCAGTCGGAGGCCCTCACGCCGTGGTGCTCGGACGGTTCACCGCGAAGGCTTCGGGTTATGGTGCCTGGCCTGGCAGGGATGTCGAGGATGCGCTACTGGCGCTTCCTCCTCTTCAACGTCATCGGCGGTGAGGCGTGGGCCACGAACTTCGCGCTGCTCGGATACTTCCGCAAACTCCATCGCCGCCGCAGACTCCATCGGGCCTGATGGGATTGTGATGGAGCCAGCGCGACCTCGGAGATAAACCACCTCCTATCATTCTCTCGTGGATCGACGGGGAGCCTGGAGTGCGGCCGGTGGAGCGATCATGCTTCTGACAGGCGGTGCCGCTGGAGTGTTGTGGCTACTCGCGAGCCGGTCGACGTGGGAGCTGACGCTTGCAATCTTGGCCACCGCATTGGCTTGCCTTGGCCTGTACTGGATGCTTGCGGCCCTGATCCCATTGCGGCCGTTCCGCTGGGTAGAGGTTCCTGCCGGCGGCACCGGTGGGAGACGAGTCATCAAGCCCATGAGCCGCAAGGAATACGAGCGCCTTACGGCCTCACATGACGGAACCGCTGTCTAAGTGTGGCCCAGAGGGATCACATTCTCAGGGTTCCGTTCTTGATCGGAGTGAAATGCGGATACGCTGGCGATGGAAGGGGCGAATACGGATGACTCCCGGTGCGGCTGCGCACGAAGGCGACGACCACGACGGCGATGACGCGGAGAACCTCGCGGCGACACGCACGCTGGGCGTAGCTGCGCACGAACTCGCGCTTGTGTTTGGAAGGCAAGCGCTCGGCGCCGCCCTCTGTATCTTCGGAATCGCGTTTGCTGGAGTCGCGCTCGGACTGAGGGATGCAGATCCCCAGAAGTTTGACCTCCCGATTCTTCTGACCATCTTTGCATTCGCGGCCCTCGTCACCGTGCTTGGTGTTCTCGCGGCGATTCTTCGGAAGGAGGGGAGTCTGCAAGCTAGACCAACGCTGACAAGGGAATTGATCGCGATGAACAGCCGCTCGGTCACTGATTTGGCTAACCGACTGAGCATCCCAAACACTAAGGTCGTGGAGTCGCTTCGGGACGCGGCGTCCCTAGATGACCTTCGGACCCGGCTCCAGACCGCTGATGCCAGCGAAGAACACCCTGAATCGGATTTGGCCTTGCTTAACGACAGAGCTTTTCTGCACGATTTGGACGTTGTCCGCGTCGCACTTGATCGTGCCCCTCTAAGCCGTGGGTGAACGTCCTGCCCAGGCGACAACCGGCGCTGGCCTCACATCACGAGGAGCCCTTCAGCCGCAGTCTCTCTCGGAGCCGCACCAGTCTGCGGAGGTCTGGTCCGACTCCCCAGGGGGCACGACCCTTACGGTGTGCGAACCTTCGACCCCACCTTTAGAACCGGCGGCCGAGGTCTCCCCTGTCCTCGAGTAGACACCTCTTTCGCATCATGCGGTGGCGGTATCGAGCTCCACAGGTTCAACACCAAGAGACCCGCCGACGTTCTCGCGCTCGAGCGCGATCACCGTCCGATTTGTCCTAGGCCTCGAAGCCGAGATCTGCCGTGTGCTGCCGAGACTAGCGTAGTGCTCGCCGCACCGAATCGGGGGTAGTGGGTCGGTTTGACTGAGTCCACGTCTTGACACCCGAGGTCGCCCCGGGCCGCGATGGCTGCCGGGGTCGCGGACCACATCTGGAAGCTGGACGACATCGCGGGCCTGCTGCTCTAGCCTGCTGAATCAGATGACGTGGCTGTCGCTCGAA
>Ga0066710_100007300_pt1 | contig 10527 bp, 12 predicted proteins | sample GraSoiAngelo_159_FD_79666 | JGI IMG/M metagenome (GOLD analysis project Ga0066710, IMG submission 79666) | Grasslands soil microbial communities from the Angelo Coastal Reserve, California, USA - 14_1009_16_40cm | ecosystem: Environmental > Terrestrial > Soil > Grasslands | place: USA...
CCATGAAGAAGACGATCGTCTCGCCTTCGGCGCCCTCGGCGGCGGCGTGGCCGGTGTGGAAGCGGACGCGGTCCGCGACGCCGCGATGGGTAAGCGGGATGCCGACTGCCGCCGGGACCGAGGCCAGCGCGGAGACGCCGGGAACGACCTCGAACGGCACGCCCGCCTCGGCGAGCGCGATCGCCTCCTCCCCGCCGCGCCCGAAGACGTACGGATCGCCGCCCTTCAGCCGGACGACCTCGAGGTCGTCCCGCCCGAGACGGACGAGCAGCTCGTTGATCTCGTCCTGATCCAGTTCCTCGCGCGTGTAGATGAGCGCGCCCGCGGGCGCCTCGTCGACGAGCTCCGGCGCGACGAGCCGGTCGTAGACGAGCGCCTCGCAGCCGCGCACCAGGTCGAGCCCGCGCGCGGTGATCAGCCCGGGATCGCCGGGACCGGCGCCGACGAGCCAGACGGTCACGAGAGCGACCTCGACACGAGCTCCTCGAAATACTCCTTGCGGGCCGCGTAGGTCGGCAGGTTCTCCTTCGCCCACGGACGCAGCTCGCGCAACTCCCGCGCGAGGCGCGCGTGCGCAGGACCGACGAGCTCGGCGATCTCGGACCGAATCCGCTGCGCCAGTGCCGGCGACGCGCCGCCGGTCGAGACGGCGATCGCGATCGGGTCGACGCGATGGACCGCGGGCAGAATGAGGCTGCAGAGCTCGGGATCGTCGGCGACGTTGCAGAAGATCCCGCGCTGCTGCGCGTCCTCGAACACGCGCCGGTTCACCTCGCGGTCGGGCGTCGCTGCTACGGCGAGCCACGCGTCGTCGAGATCCCAGCCCTGGTACCGGCTTTCCAGCCACCGGACGGGGAGGTCGGCGAGCTTCCGTTCGATCTCCGGCGCGACGACGCGCACGCTTGCGCCGCACTCGAGCAAGCCGCGAACCTTCTCGAGGCCGACCTTCCCGCCGCCGACGACGACGCACTCGCGACCCGTCAGGTCGAGGCACGCCATGTAGTAGCGCTGCTCACGCATTCGCGGCAGCGAGCTCTGCGTTGATCTTGACGAACGGCAGCCACTTCTCCGGCAGCGCGTCCTCGGGGAAGATCGCCTCCACCGGGCACTCCGGCTCGCACGCGCCGCAGTCGATGCATTCGGTCGGATCGATCACGAGCTGTCTCTCGGTCTCGATGATGCAGTCGACCGGGCAGACGTCGATGCAGCGCTTGTCCTTCTCGTCGATGCACGGCTCGGCGATCACGTAGGTCACGGTGGTGGTCTCCTGATTGCTCTAGACACCGACAGAGTGGAGGCGGGCGCCGGAGCGGTCGAGCCGCACCGAGAGCTCGAGGCCCTCGACGCCGATGCTGACGAGGTAGGCGCCTGGGCCCGCGGACTGGACGCTGACGCTCTCGAGCGTCTTGCCCTCGAGCGCGGCCAGCGCCTGCGAGACCTCGCGCGCGCTCGCCGACAGCTCCTTGCCGCGGGGGAGCCTCCGGTACGTCTTCAGCGCGGCCTGCTCGCCCTCGGGCCCGTAGAGCCCGCGGATGCGTCCCGTCGAGAGGCCGAGCTCGATGATCTCCTCGAGCGCCTGCGCGTCCGCTTCGTCGAGCTCGCCGTCGCCGATCGCGGCGACGAGATCCGCAAGGCGACCGCGGCGCTCCTCGTCTTGCACCATCGCGAGCACCGCCTGGGTCTCGCCGAGTGCGACCTCCGCCGCGTCGGGCGCGAGCTTAGTCATGCGCGTCGTCTCCGAGGATCGCGTGCAGCTCGTGCTCGAAGCCGCCGGTCTCGATCGAGCAATGGATTCCGCACTCCTTCGGCGCATTCGTCTCCCACCACCAGCGGCCGGCGCGATCGGCCTCGCCCGGCTCGATCGCGCGCGTGCACGGCGCGCAGCCGATCGACGTGTAGCCCTGGTCGTACAGCGGGTGATACGGCACGTCGTTCTCGCGCACGTAGTCCCACACCTCGTCCTTCGTCCACTCGGCCAGCGGGTTGAGCTTGACGATCGCGCCGTGGTCGTGATCGATCTCGACCTTGCGGATGTTGGTGCGCGTCGCCCACTGGTCGCGGCGCAACCCGGTGATCCATGCGTCGAGGCCGTCGAGCACCTTCGTCAGCGGCCGCACCTTGCGCACGTTGCAGCAGATCAGCCGGTCGTCGACTGACTCCTTGAAGAGGTCGAGCCCCTTGCGCGAGACCATGCGTTGCACGTGAACCGGGTCGGGCTCGACGAGGTCGAGGTTGAGGCCGGGGTAGCGGTCGCGGAGCTGTGCGATCAGGTCGTGCGTCTCCTGCGGCAGGCGGCCGGTGTCGACGGAGAAGACGGTGATCTCCGGGTCGATCCTGTACGCCATGTCGATGATCGCGACGCCGTCGATCTGGAACGCGGTCGAGACGCCGATGCGCGGGCTGAAGCGCTCGATCGCCCACTCGAGGACCGTCTCCGGCTCTTCCCCCTCGAACTCGACCGACAGCTCGCCGGCCTCGAGATCGTCAAGGAGCTCATAGGTGCTCATGCCCCCGACCGCCTTTCGCTCCCGCCCGGCGCGGCCGGGCTCCGCGAAAGGCTGGCGCCGCTGACGGCACCATGCTCTCCGGGCCCGTACTCAGACGTACTGTGCCCTCCGGCCTGGCACCGCCAGCGGCGCCTCGGGAACATGAGCGAGCTCACGCGGCCTCCTCCTCCGCGTCGCGTCGGGAACGCGCCGGCTCGAGGCCGGCGAGGAGCCCCAGCTCCTCGCCGGAGAGCCTGCGCTGGAACTCGGTGAAGCGCTCGCCGTCACGGCGGCCGTCGAGCCAGCCGCGGACGAGGCCCTCGACCGCGACCTCGAGCCGCTCGCTCGGCACACGGCGGAAGAGCGCCCGCGCGATCTCGGGCTCGGGCGCGAGCGACCCGCGCACGAAGATGTCGTAGGCCGAGAGCCGGCGGCCGCCGTCGTCCTTGCCGGTCGTGCCCTGGAAGCCGAGGTCGCCGACCCAGTGCTGTGCGCACGCGTGCGGGCAGCCGTCGAGGTGCAGGCGCAGGTCGGAGATCCGTTCCGCGAAGACCGACTCCAGGTGCTGGACGAGACGGCCGAGCCGCTGCTTCGTCTCGCCGACGGAGAAGTTGCAGTGCGGCTCGCCCGTGCAGCCGATCGAATTCGCCCAGATCTCGTTCGTCTCGAGCGGAAAGCCGATCTCGGCGAGCCGGCCGACGACCTCGTCGACGCGCTCGTTCGGGACGCCGGTGACGATGAAGTTCTGCTGGCGGGTAAAGCGGACGTCGCCGCCGAACGAGTCGACGAGTTCGGCGACGGCGATCAGCTGGTCGCCGCTCACGAGACCGAGCTTCACCGGTACGCCGACGTAGGAGAGGCCGTCCTGCTTCTGGGCGTGCACACCGACGTGATTCGACGGGCGGTGTTCCGCGGGCGGCAGCCGGAAGTCCTCGAGGGTGCGGCCGAGCTTCGCCTCGACGCGCTCGCGCATTCCCTCCGCACCGACGGCGTCGACCATGAACTTCAACCGCGCCTTGACGCGGGAGACGCGGTAGTTGAGGTCCTCCGACCAGACGGTCGTGATCGCGCCGAGGATCTCGCGCGCCTCCTCCTTCGGGACGAAGACGCCAAGGTCCTGCGCGATCCGCGGCACCGACGAGAGACCGCCGCCGACCTTGACCGCGAAGCCCTCGCGGCCCTCGTGCACGACGCCGATCAGCGAGACGCAGTTGATCTCCGGCGCGTTGCAGCGGTCGACGCAGCTCGCGATCGTGTACTTGTGCTTGCGCGGCAGGTTGGCGTAGTCGGGATTGCCGTAGAAGAAGCTCGCCGCGTCCTCGATCGTGTCGGTGCAGTCGAAGAGCTCGTTCGCGTCGAGCCCGGCGACGGGGCAGCCGGTGATGTTGCGAACCGTGTCGCCGCAGCCGCCTGCGGTGGTGATCCCCGCGGCGTCGAGGTCGGCGAAGACGTTCGGCAGCTCCGCGAGCTTCAACCAGTGCAGCTGGACGCACTGGCGCGTCGAGAGCTCGCCGTCGCCCTTGCCGTATCGGTTCGAGACCTCGCCGATCGCGCGCAGCTTCGCGGGCGGGACGATGCCGCTCGGGATCTTGATCCGGAGCATGAACGTCCCGACCTTCGGCTTGTCGTGGTAGAGGCCCCACCACTGGAGGCGGACGACGTCCTCCTCCGGGACGCTCTCATAGCCCATCGCGATCAGCGCCGGCAGCTCGTCGCGGATGCCGAGCGGAGCCTTCTCCTGCTTCAGGCGCTCGACCGAATTCCGCTTCAGGACGAGCTCCCAGGTCGCGGGCTCGCGGGTGCGCGTGGCGGCCATGGGCGGTATTCCTATCAAAAATGAAGTCACTTCTCGTTGTAAAGTTATTCTGGGTGATGGACTTCCGCCGGATCGACGCCCTGCCGCCCTACGCGTTCGCGGAGATCGACCGGCTGAAGCTGGACCTGAGGCGCTCCGGCGAGGACGTGATCGACCTCGGCTTCGGGAATCCCGACCTCCCGTCGCCCGAGATCGCCGTCGAGAAGCTGACCGAGGCAGCGGCGAAGCCCCGGAACCACCGGTATTCGGCGAGCCGCGGGATCCCGAACCTGCGGGCGGCGATCTGCGAGCTGTACCAACGCCGGTTCGGGGTCGTGCTCGACCCGGAGCGGGAGGCGATCGCGACGATCGGCGCGAAGGAGGGTCTGTCACACCTGCTCTGGCTGCTCGTCGAGCCCGGGGACGTTGCGTTGGTGCCGACGCCGAGCTATCCGATCCATCTCTTCGCGCCCGTGCTCGCCGGCGCCTCGGTCGCGCAGGTCGCGATGGGCCCGGACGAGGACGTGCTCGCGAACCTCGCCGATGCGTACGAGCGCTCGCGGCCGCGTCCGCGGATCGTGATCCTCTCGTTCCCGCACAATCCGACGACGACGGTCGTGTCGCCGCGGTTCTGGCAGCGGATCGTCGACTTCGCGCGCGAGCGCGAGCTCTTTCTCGTCCACGACTTCGCGTACGCGGACATCGCGTTCGACGGCTACGAGCCGCCGTCGATCCTTGCGGCCGAGGGCGCGCGCGAGGTGGCGGTCGAGCTGTACTCGATGACGAAGGGCTACTCGATGGCCGGCTGGCGCGTCGGCTTCGCGGTGGGAAACGCGGACGCGGTCGCCGCACTCGGGCGGCTGAAGTCGTATCTCGACTACGGCACGTTCCAGCCGATCCAGATCGCGGCGATCGTCGCGCTGCGCGAGGCGGACGCGCACGTTGCCGCCGTGTGCGACGAGTACCGGTCGCGGCGGGATGCGCTGCGGAACGGGCTGATGCGGATCGGCTGGCCGGTCGCGACACCGTGCGCGACGATGTTCCTCTGGGCGCCGATCCCGCACCCGTACCGCGAGCTCGGATCGCACGAGTTCGCGCTGCGGCTGCTGCAGGAGGCACGGGTGTCGGTCAGTCCCGGCGCGGGCTTCGGCCCGGGCGGCGACGGCTTCGTCCGCTTCGCCCTCGTCGAGAACGAGCAGCGGATCGGTCAGGCGGTGCGCGGGATCCGCTCGGCGCTGCCGGCGCTCGGCGCCGGCACCGCGCGCGTCTAACAGCAGCCCTGTCCCAAACAGACCAGGCCGCGGTCAGGTCTTGCAATGCGATACGTCAATGCAAGACCTGACCCCAGACGTGGCTGTTAGGGACTGGTACTCGGTCGCATCGCGGCTGCTGCGACCGCGGTGCGCGGCGTGCCGCTCGCGCCGAGGTGTGCGTGCGACTCCGTTCCGTAGCCGCCGGGGACTGGGATGTAGAACTCGGGGTAGCCCCACATCCCGTGCTCCGAGACGTCGAGGCCGAGCGTCTCCGCTTCGTGGTCGACGCGGATGCCGAACAGCTTGTTCAGCGACCAGAGAATCGAGAACGACGCGCCGAACGTCCACGCGCCCACAGCGACGAGGCCGAGCGCCTGCACGCCGAGCTGGTGGAACGAGCCCGAGTACACGAGCCCGCCGCCGCCGGTCGCAAGCTTGCTCGCGAGCGACGGGACGGTGAACAGGCCGCACGCGAGCGTTCCCCACACACCGGACATGCCGTGGACAGCGACCGCTCCGATCGGATCGTCGATCCCGATCCGCTCGACGCCGATCACGCCGACGACGGCGATCACGCCCGAGACCAGGCCGATCACGATGCACGCCCACGGCGCCACGAAACCCGAGGCCGCCGTGATCGCGACGAGCGCGGCGAGCACCCCGTTCAGCATCATCGAGATGTCCGGCTTCTTGAGCACGATCCACGCCGTCAGGAAGCCGCCGAGGCCGCCGGCCGCAGCCGCGATGTTCGTCGTCGTCGCGACGTACGCGAAGAAGCCGAACGTCGGCCCCGAGTGCACCGACAGCGTCGAGCCCGGGTTGAAGCCGAACCAGCCGAACCAGAGGATGATCGTCCCGAGCACTGCGTACGGGATGTTGTGGCCCGGGATCGGATTCGCTCGGCCGTCGTGACCGAACTTTCCGATCCGCGGCCCGAGGATGAGCGCCCCGGCGAGCCCGGCGAGCGCGCCCTGGTAGTGCACGACCGTCGATCCGGCGAAATCCTGCATGCCCCGCGAGAACAGCCAGCCGTGCGGGCTCCAGATCCAGTGGGACGTGATCGAGTAGATCCCGGTGAAGAGGACGCCGAAGACGAAGTAGACCCAAAGCTTCGCCCGCTCGGCCATCGCGCCCCAGACGATCGCGAGCGACACGCCTGCGAAGACGACCTCGAACAGGTAGCCCGCTGCACCCGGGATCTCGGAGAACCAGTCGAACGGCTTCTGGCCGACGGCGACGAGCTCGTTCACCGACGGGAAGAAGCCCGCGGTGCCGATGATCCCGTTGCCGTCACCGAACGCGAGGCCGAAGCCGACCGCCCAGTAGACGATCGAGCACACGGCGAAGATGAGCACGTTCTTGCCGGCGATGTGGCCAGCGTTCTTCATGCGCGTCAGCCCGGCCTCGAGGAACGCGAAGCCTGCCTGCATGAACATGACGAGCACGGCGGTCACGACGACCCAGATCGTGCTCGCGGCGATCAGCAGGTCCTTGTTGGCGATCGCAGCGCTAAGCACCGACCTCCACCTCCCTCAGCTTCCGCCCCGTGCGGTTGTGCGTCACGTTCTCCACCGGACTCGTCCAGACGAGGCCGTCGCCGGATTCGTTTCCGCTCCGGGCCGCGTCGGCGATCGCCTCGACCACCGCTTCCGCGTGGTGGTCGTCGACGATGAACGTCAGCAGCGCCTTGGGCAGGAACCTCGACTCGAAGACGCGGCCCCGGTACTCGTGCGTGATTCCCCGCTGGCGCCCGTGGCCGACGGCCTCGACGACGGTGACTCCCACGTGGCCTGTCGCTTCCTCGACCGAGTCGATCACGGTCTCGATCCGCTCCCGGATCACGACTGCCTCGACTTTCACCATGTCCACCTCCCTGTTTCAGCGCACAAAAAAGCGCCCCAGGAGCCGAGCTCCTGAGGCGCCGATGCCTCCGGGCCACGCCTGCTGCGGCGCGACCACGGCCAGAGAGTACCTGGGGCGGCGGACGCTGTAAAGAGTAAAGCTATGGCCGCGCCGGAAGCGGGTTATCCTCCCAAGCCGCCATGGCGACCGACGACGTCCTCACCCCGGAAGCGACCGAGTTCCTGCACCTGCTCCAACGCGAGTTCGGCGCGGAGCGCGAGGCGCTGCTCGCCGCCCGCCAGGAGCGGGCGCACCGGCTGCGGAACGGCGAGCTGCCCGACTTCCTCGAGGAGACGAGGTCGATCCGCGAGGGCGACTGGCGCGTGCCGCCGGCTCCGGCCGATCTCCAGGACCGCCGCGTCGAGATCACCGGCCCGACCGACCGGAAGATGGTGATCAACGCGCTCAACTCGGGCGCGCGCGTCTTCATGACCGACTTCGAGGACTCGAACGCGCCGACGTGGGAGAACATGATCGAGGGACAACGCAACCTCTCGGACGCGATCGAGCGGACGATCCGTCTCGACACGGGCGAGAAGGTCTACGTGCTGAACGACGAGGTTGCGACCCTGCTCGTCCGGCCGCGCGGGTGGCACCTCGTCGAGCGCCACGTCGAGGTCGACGGCAAGCCGATCAGCGGCTCGCTCTTCGACTTCGGGCTCTATCTCCTTCGGAACCACGAGCGACTGAGCGCGGCGGGCACCGGGCCGTACTTCTACCTGCCGAAGCTCGAGTCGCATCGCGAGGCGCGACTCTGGAACGCGGTCTTCGACCGAGCACAGGACGAGCTGGGAATCCCGCGGGGGACGATCCGCGCGACCGTGCTGATCGAGACCATCCTCGCCGCGTTCGAGATGGACGAGATCCTCTACGAGCTCGGGCCGCACGCGACCGGGCTCAACGCGGGCCGCTGGGACTACCTGTTCAGCGTGATCAAGAAGCTCGGCCACCGGCCGGAGTTCGTGCTGCCGGACCGCAACTCGGTCGGCATGGGCGTCCCGTTCATGCGCGCCTACGCCGAGCTGCTGGTCAAGACGTGCCATCGCCGCGGCGCACACGCGATCGGCGGCATGGCCGCGTTCATCCCCTCGCGCCGCAACGCCGAGGTCAACGCCGTCGCGCTTGCCAAGGTCCGCGAGGACAAGGAGCGCGAGGCGTCACAGGGCTACGACGGGACGTGGGTCGCGCACCCGGATCTCGTCCCCGTCGCGCTCGAGGTCTTCGACAACGTCCTCGGCGACAGGCCGAACCAGCTCGAGGTGCTGCGCGAGGACGTGAACGTCATTGCCGCGGATCTCCTGAACGTGAGGGCGACGCCCGGCGACATCACGGAGGAGGGTCTCCGGAACGACGTCTCCGTCGGCATCCAGTATCTCGCCGCGTGGCTGCGCGGCTCCGGGGCAGTCGCGATCTTCAACCTGATGGAGGACGCCGCGACCTCCGAGATCTCGAGATCGCAGGTCTGGCAGTGGCTCCACCACGGCAAGGTCTCGCGCGACGACGTCGCCCGGATCACGGAGGAGGAGATGGCGAAGCTCGGCGACGGCTACGACGAGGCGCGCGAGCTCTTCGACCAGGTCGCGACGCGGGACGAGTTCGTCGAGTTCCTCACGCTGCCGGCCTACGAGCGGCTCGGCTAGCCCAGGATGTTGACCGCGCGGGCGGCGACCATCACGAGCAGGAGCAGGCTCGACGCCGACTGCACGATCATCAGGATCTTCGTCCACCGCGTGAGCGGCATCGTGTCGGTCGGGCTGAACGCGGTCGAGTTCGTGAACGAGACGTAGAGGTAGTCGACGAAGTTCGGCTGCCAGCTCGGCGGCGCGAACTCGGGCGCCGTGTACTGCGGGAAGAGGAAGTCGGGGACGACCTTGTTCTCGGCGTCGCGGCGCGCCATCGGGCCACCGCGGTCGAGCTGCCAGTACCAGAGCGCGAAGACGAGGACGTTCACGCACCAGATGTGAATCGCGGCGCGCACGAGCTGCCGCCCGTCGATGTTCGTTCCCGTGAGGATCAGGTGGACGAGCAGGACGATCGACACGGCATTCGCGGCGCTGATCACGGCGAGGATCGCGATCGCCGCCGTCCGCCGCTTGACGGAGTACACGAGCCGTCTCTTCGGCGCCGTCAACGCGAGCGGCGCCATCAGGGCCAGCGCGAGGATCGGGATCCCGATGCGCACGGCGGCCAGATAGACGGACGAGCTGCCGATGAAGCGGCTCGGCATGGTCACGTAGAGCGCGGCCGCCGTGAGAACGGCGGCGGCCGGCAGCCAGCGCGGCTCGCCGAACTTCTGGTCCTCGAGCAGCGCCGTGACGTGCTCTCTCCGGGGTCGCAGCTTCGCCGCCATGGAGTTACGAAGGCTACGCTCTCCGCGTGGAGGCGCTCCAGCCCGAAGGCCTGCCGACGCCGTCGGCGCCCTACTCCCCGGTCGTCGTCAGCGGCGACCTCGTCGCGACGGCGGGCCAGGTCGCCTTCGACGCGGACGGCAAGCTCGTCCCGGGCGGCATTCGCGAGCAGACGCGGCAGACGCTGGAGAACGTCGGCCGTTGCCTCGCGGCGGCCGGCTGCGGCTTCGGCGACGTGATCAAGGTGACCGCGTTCATCACGGACATGGAGAACTTCGGTGCCTACAACGAGGTCTACGCGGAGTTCTTCGAGGCGCCGTTCCCGGCGCGCACGACTGTGCAGGCCGGCCTTGCGCCCGGACTCCTGGTCGAGATCGAGGCGCTCGCCCGGCGCGGGCGCTAACCTCGGACGCGCGTCGTGGCGCGCGTCCAGATCCTCCGCTGGCAGGACATTCCGTCGGTCGTCAAGGCCTTCGACGACGACGGCAGCGCCGTGTCCGCCCAGCTGCCGGACTGGTTCCAGCAGGAGATCGACCGCCGCGCGATGGAGCAGGGGCTGATCGGCAGCGACGCCTACCTCGAGCAGTGGCAGTGGGGCGAGCTCGAGGAGCGGCCCGGCTCAGCGGCCGAGGTGTTGGATGCGGTCGTGGCCGAGCTCACGGCCGAGTGAGTCCCGGGCGCCGCACCGGGGCCGCGAACCTGCCGCTGCACGGAGGCAAGGCGCCGCCGTGGCTCTTCCAGCG
>Ga0066710_100007302_pt1 | contig 10526 bp, 10 predicted proteins | sample GraSoiAngelo_159_FD_79666 | JGI IMG/M metagenome (GOLD analysis project Ga0066710, IMG submission 79666) | Grasslands soil microbial communities from the Angelo Coastal Reserve, California, USA - 14_1009_16_40cm | ecosystem: Environmental > Terrestrial > Soil > Grasslands | place: USA...
TACGGATGGCTGTCAAGACGGGCAAGGTCGGGTTTGGAAGCAAAGAGGCGGTTGTAAGCACGGGCTTTGCTCGGGCGAAGATGATTATTCTCGCCAGGAACTGTCGTGAGGCTGAGCGGGACGATATTCTGCACAACGCTGAGCAGTCGGAGATTCCAGTCTTCGTCTTTCCCGGCTCTAGTCTAGATTTGGGGGCTGTATGTGAGAAGCCCTTCCCGGTCTCCGCGATTGTCGTTCGAGAGCCAGGGGATTCTGAGGTCTTGAAGCTGGTCGCTGAGAAAAAGTGATGCTCCAGCCCAAGATCAAGCTGACGAGTGAGGAGATGAAGTACATGGCCCTGTTCGAAAGCATCACAGGAGCCACAACCCAGGACTGTATTATCGACGAGAAGCTAGAGAGGATCATCTTCGTCGCAAAGCCAGGCGATATGGGGTTGGCGATCGGTAAGGGTGGGAAGAACATCAACATGCTGCGGCGTATGACTAGCCGCCAGATAGAAGTGGTTGAGTACGCAGAGACCCCGGAGGCTCTGATTAGGAATAGTCTGGCACCGGCGCGGCTGAAAGAAGTCAGGGTGACCGAGAGGCCGGACAAGAAGATTGTGGTGGTTGAGGTTGATCCGCGCGACAAGGCTATCGCCATCGGCAAGAACGGACGGACAATCGACAAGACCCGATTACTAGTAAAACGATACTTCGATATAGACCATGTAGTAGTATCCTAACCCTGCTGACATCCTGCACTCGTGTCGTGAGGACAATATTGTTGGCCCCTTTTTTCTGAGAGGGCTCTCGCCAGTTGATGCGGATCTAGGGGAGTCTTCCGATTCACGGCTTAGAAAGGGCCGGTTGACCGTTTTTTCAGAGTGGAATTTGGGCGGATAGCTTATCGTGAAAATCTCGCGGTCTGAAATCGATTGCCCCGTTTCCGGATCCGGGCTTGTTCTGCGCTTCTACAATTTCAAACGGAACAGTCTGCGGATATCTTCCTCCGAAGAGCTAGGGGCGGAGAAAAGATTACTCTTTGTTAATTCCCTGCCAGAGCCGAATTTTGTCTGGAGTCGCGATTTTTTTTGACATGTTCGGCGGAGAAATTTTCCAGGTAACGGGGTTTTTCGGCGACGAGCCGCTGAGCGGGCTTAGAATAGGCGAGTCGGGTGCTGTAGGGAACGCTAGTTACTAGCAAGGAAACCGTGGGAAAGCAAAACGACCCCGACAGATTTCCGATCCGGGCTTAATCCAGGCGATTCCCATTGTTAGATTTTAACTCTCAATGTAGCGTCATGCTAAAAAGCAAGCATGACGGTCCGCTCTCTCCCGGTTCAAAGGCTTCGAGCATGGTCAAAACCTCAAGCGGAATGTTCGCCGGCCGCAAATTGTGTAAGCGGCGTCAGAGCTTCAGGTGGGCCTATGCTCCCTATAAGCGGCGCATGCTCGGTCTCGACTACAAGGCAGACCCACTAGAGGGATCGCCGCAGGCTCGAGCGATCGTCTTGGAGAAGGTGGGGGTTGAATGCCGCCAGCCCAACAGCGCAGTAAGAAAATGCGTCCGCGCACAGATCATCAAGAATGGAAAGGTCATAACTGCATTCCTGCCCGGCGATGGCGCGTTGAATTTTATCGACGAGCATGACGAGGTTCAGATAGAGGGTATCGGAGGGGCGGAAGGGAAGGCTTACGGCGATCTGCCCGGGACCCGATATCGTGTCTTCACGGTTAATGGCGTTAGTCTGGACGCATTGTTGAAGGGTAAGAAGGAGAAGCCCCGCCGATAAGCTATTATCGCTAACGACGGGTTCCTTGTCTGTTACATGTCTCGTCAGGTCGAGGTTCGAGTATCTTTTTGAGTAAAAATAGTCCATACCTCTTTTCTAATCAGGGCTAATGAAACGAGAGAAATCACAGGAAGCGAATAGAGAAAATTGGCGTTAGTATGGGGCGTCGTCTGCACCGAGTGCCAGCTGCTCGCAGTCGAGAACTGCCCCCACTGCACAAGAGACCTCTGCGAGAAACACAGCGGCCGTCACGACTGCGAAAGACTACGATCTAGAGAATACGCAGTCGCAGGCTAAGAAACAAGATCAGGAACTATTCGATAGCTGCGAAAAGAGTTCTACGCTTAGATCGTTCGGTTTGAGCAAAGGATTTCCTGAATTACAAGTATTTAGCAAAATCTCAGAGGTCTGAATTTTGTTTGCTTCCGCAAGAGTAATTAAAAGATCTACGTACACGCACGTGCGAACAGCGTAAGGTTTTGCACCGATTTTCTGCGTCTTCGCGAATGCGATGCAACACATTGATCATGCGGTTCGCTAACCTCAGCCAGGGTGTGTTCTAACGTGGTCGAACGTGGACATGGGTGTTTTCTAGTCAATTCTCTACATATTTACGGGCGAGCGACTCTGTATATGGTTCTGATTGGTATAGCCTGCAACTCAGCACTAACACGTACCCCATCACGTTCAATGGCAGGGCGACTACCGGTTGGACTCAATTCGTCTTCGTGAATGGATGCTGTGGATTGAGTGGACACGGCTGGATCTACGTTCAATGGTGGCTTATCGGCTACTGCACATGCCCGAGCGGGTGGTCGTGGAGACACTACCTTCCTTTCTCAAAACAACTGGAAACACGCTGAATGGAATGTGCTCCGCGTTGGCAACGGATCTCAGGCGAACTTCAACGCGGGTTTCTCACTCACAATAACGGCACCGGCCGGCATATACCTGACAACGAGGGGTTCAGTTGCGCGAACGGCGGCTACTCAGGCGAAACCAACAATTTGAGTTTGGGTACATGCACCGGGCCTTACCAGTGGCAGATCCAATTCTCCGAAAGCGACTAAGAACCTTCGGATTCCACTCATCCTTCTTTTTCTCGAGCTGTCAGCAATCGTGAATGCAGAATTGCAAGTCATGAGTCTTAAGTATGGAGTTTTCAAGGCGTGCTATGCAAAGTGCGAACGAATAATCCACTCCACGTATATGGTCTCCCATTCAAGTATGGAAGCGTTGAAGGGTGATGGCATTCAGGTTGATCTGCCGTGGTGGTAGCTGTCCTGCGAAAGCGGCAGATCTTCCGAAAACTAAGTATCCAAAGTCGACAGACCACAGTCGTAGAAATGCTCTGATAATATTGATACTTGTGATCCTTTTGGGATTGTTGGTGTTATGGCTAGCATCAATGCATCCGGTACCCCAATAGCCGCAGAGACCCGCTCCTCAAGACGGCAGACATCATTCTCAAACCGGCTCGCGCATTAGCAACATGCTGGGGCTCTTCATGATTATAGCGGCTCAAGAACGCGATTCCCTTCTGAATATCTATCTCGCTACAAAGAACGGGACTAGAATCCCGGCACACTGGCGCCCGGTTACAACCAGATAATCCTGGCGTTTAACATTCAGAATACCTCAACATGAGGTGGTTACCGAGATGAGTTCGAGGCTCTTGAGGCCTACGAGTTACGAAAGCTCGACCCCGAACGTTAGTAGAGACAACTCGACCCCTCCAAGTGAGAAGGCGTTCGTTTCTCTTCTCGCAGATGCCTACCCGCGAGTCGATTATGTGGACGCTAGGTAAGGACGTCCTGTCACTTCTTGCTTCGAAGGGATTGCTTGACGGCTTGGATAGTCCGAGGAGAGCTGGACAGAAAACTTTCCTCGACGTTCGGGAATGGATCTAGCTCAACTGTGAACCACGGCAGACTCGACGCCACCATGTTTCAGACGAAAATCACGAAGCCCCATCTCCTTGCCCAGAAATAGGACAGTGTCTTCCGATCGTCGCTGGTAGAACGGCAGCTTCACCACCTCAGCGGAAGCATTACGCTCTCTAATCTTGATCCCGAAGACTGTTCCCGCTTTCGAGATGTTGGGAGGAACATAGCCCATGCCGATGCTAATGCCTAGAGTTGGAGAGAACGTTCCACTCGAAACCTTTCCAACGCTCTGATCTTCGAGAACTATTTCCTGACCTTGTCGAGGGATTCCTTTGCCTGTAATCTTGAAACCGGCTCGGACCCGAGCGGGTCCATTCTCTTTCTCCTTTTGAATAGGTCCTCGTCCGACAAAATCACTCTTCTTGTCCATTCGAACAGCAAAATTGAGTCTGGCCTCGACAGGTGTAGTCTTCTCATCAATGTCGTTTCCGTACAGGCACATCCCTGCTTCTAGCCGCAAAACATCTCTAGCTCCGAGCCCCGAGGGCTTCAGGCCCTCATGCTTGCCTGCTGAAAGGAGTCTGTCCCAGATTCTCAATGCTGGCTCAGGATTCTGGCTGGTCGTGTTCCAGACGTAGATCTCGAAACCGTCCTCACCAGTGTAGCCACTGCGCGTCACTAGACACGAAAGGTCTCCCACCTTGACGTCTTTTCCCGAATACTTGTCGATCTCTTCCAGCCTAGCACCGGAGACGCTCCGTAGTATTTGCCCTGCCTTCGGCCCTTGCACGGCAAGCATCGCAGATTGGTCAGAGACATCTCTCAACTCTACTTCGGGATCTTGATGTTTTTCAAGCCAGGTCCAGTTTTTTTCTCGATTAGCAGCATTGTATACAACCAGATACTTTGTCTCACCTGTTCGGAAGATCGTAAGATCGTCGATTATTCCCGCGCTTGGATTGCAGAGGAGAGAATAATGTCCTTGGCCGACTGAAAGTGTGGAAACATCGTTGGTTACTAGGCGGTTGAGAAATGCCTCCGCGTTCTTGCCCTCAACCATAATTCTTCCCATGTGCGAGACGTCGAATAGCCCCGCATGCGTTCGTACTGCCTTGCATTCTGGAATTATTCCCTCGAACCATACGGGTAGCTCATAGCCGGCGTAGTCGACAATATTGCCGTGTTTCTTGTGATAATCGTACACCTGCGTTCTTTTTGGCATCGTCAGACCTGCTTCGGAGGCTCAGAGCTGGGTAGAAAAGGAAGATTATTGCGTAGGCGGAGCTGTCTGCGGGCCTATCTTCAAAGTCTCAATTGTGAAGCCCAATTTCTTTCCACACTTGGGACAGTAGCCACCGTTGCGCTGGATGATCTCACTCGGCGTTTCTAGTTCAAGCCCAGTGTAGAGGAGGTCGCCGCACTTTGAACATATTATTCGCTGAGGAGACAAATAGTTGCAAGACCTCGACGATGAGCGTCAATTCTCCGACCCGGTATTAAAACAGTTCCAGAACACGAGCGAAGACGAACCACAGGAAAGCAGGGCTTATTATTGAGGCATCTCAAGAGTCACACAAATAGGACCAAGAAAACGAGGACTGATCATCATGGGCATGAAAACGAGTCTCTGGAAGCTCAAGCGGTCATTGAACAATCTGGCCTTCAGAATGAGCTTCATCCGACTCGCGCCAGGATCCAGCAGACCCCTACTACCGATTGCTGAATTCCTGATTGTCGGGTTCACCGTATTCGTGCTGGCAGGCGGATTATTCGTGCTCACCCAGGGAGGTCAGGGGCTGTTGAACGTGGCAAGCGGATACTCTTTCGTCTATCCAGGAGACATTAACAACCAGACGACCCAGGAGGCAGTGTTTACGACGCTGATCTATTCGATGGGAATCCTGGGTCTCTACATGATGTTCATGAGCACACGCTATGCCTATCGTCCCAAGCGTGCCTACGGGTACCTAGCGTTCGGAATGATCATGGCAGTAATCTTCATCGTATCACTGTACGTCCTGATCTACGACAAGATCGGCCAACTCTAGGGCATCGGTGAAGAATAGTCGCCATAACCTGTAAGACTGCTAGGCCCATCTTCCGAGTGTTCTTCTACATTCTGGACAAAAACCGTGTTTGGGCACTCTCCGTCTTCTTTCCGCAACGGGCACAAGTCCTCGGGCTGACTCGGCCCCCAAACGGTCAGAGTTCGACGGAGCCCGGGTCCACTATGGTATCCACCAGGTTTGATCATACGGTGCTTTTTCATTAGTTAGTCGCTAACTGGAGTTCAGAGATACTCAGCTGGCGAAAGGCTCAGCTTTACCGCCGGGATCCAAGTCTTGATACAACCCCCGCCCATTAGGCGAAGAGGATCAAGTATTCATCTATCCAGTGCCGACTTGTGCGCAATATCCAGTTGCGAAGCCTGCCGAGTTTTGTTTCACCGCGATGTTAGGATACATGACGCCATTCGATGAGGCTACGTAGATGGCTACATAGTCTGCACATCCTTCAGCGAGTTTGAAAGGTACGGACGATTGGGAAGTGGCGGCTGAAAGTGAGCTATAGTATCCAGATACGCAGGTTAAGTCGCCGTTACAGACTGTATATTGAACGAACTGTCCAAGCGTGAAGAAGTAAACACGGATTGGAACAGTACTTGTGAATGAGACGAAATAATCGTAGGTGTCAGGGACCGTTCCCTCTCTCCAACCGTTTGATGTCATGTTACAGCCCTGGCTTGGGGGCCCTCCACAGGCATTCCAAATCGTGTCGTAAGGAGGCTGAGGTGTTGGAGTGTTGGGAGGTTGCACACTCTGAGCGTTGGGCGGGTTAGGCAGCGAATAATGATTGCCAGTGAGGGGTAAAAGGTGCCCCAGAGAGGTCGCAGACAAGACGGCTAGGATAATGATGATCACGAGCAATATTCCTATCACGGCCTTGTAAGGTCCAGTGGATACAGGTGCTTGGGTTGGTATCGTCGGATAGTAGCTGGGCGTTACTTGTTGTAGTTGGGGATGAGGAGAGGTAATCTTGGTGCCACAGTTAGGGCAGTAGACCGCTTGCTGCTGAAGGGAGGTGCCGCAATTCGGACAATAAGACTGTCCCATCGCCAACTTCAATCACTTGGAACGTTAGAACTCCAAAGGATGCAGGTTTCTAAAGAGCACGGTGGTCGTGTCTACAGGTTTTGAAGCGTTGGGCGAAATCTATTATCCATTGTCCGGATTAACCAGACTGGTTCGAGAATGTTAACGGGAAAACACATCATTCTACGAGCTCCAGAGCGAGAAGATCTCAAGTCATTTCACAAATGGCAGAATGATGAGGAGGTCATGTTACTTGCGCGATCTCAGCCGGACCACGTGAAGTCAATGGTATCTCTTGAGACAGAGTTGGAGAAGGATCTGAAGGGAGAAGACACTGAGGTACGACGGTACGTGATCGAAGAAAAGTCTAGCGGGAAGGCTATTGGATGGTGTTCGATAAGATTCCACTCTTGGGCACGCAAATATCACAATGCTGACCTCGGATTGTGCATTGGAGAGAAGGACAAATGGGCCAAAGGATACGGGACAGAGGTGACCCGCCTACTACTGCAGGAGGCATTCGAACAACTGAACCTTCACAAGGTCGGATGGTGGACCTTCGCGGAAAACAAAGCAAGCATAGCCCTGGCTGAGAAATTCGGATTCAAGGAAGAAGGCCGTCTGCAAGAACAGAATTTCTTCAACAACCAGTTTCACGACAGTGTCATTTTTGGTCTATTGAAGAGTCAATACGAAAAACGATTGCACAGCAAATAGAATCACAGGCTTTTTCAGTGAAGACCCTGCGACCAGTCGCGTAGCTGAGCGAGTGGCCACCGGTTCCAAGGTGTCTGGTTTACGAGTCAAGACACTCGTTTCGAGGGGTATCGCGAAACTTCAATGAAGTTTCCAACTTTCATGAGGATGAAAGGGCTGCCTCTGAATCTGAACATGTATGAAGCCGATGAGACACTCACAAACAAACACTTTCAAGAGTTCAAAATGTCTGAACTCGATAGGATCCATCTCCCCGAAAGTATGGGACCCTTCACGAATCTCAGCCCCTTGAGTACGAAAGAATTTATTGTAGACGATAACAGAGGAGCAGTCTCCACTTCACCATATTTGGAAATCGACGGTACTGACTTCTACCTATCAGTCAAAGGCGTAGGTTCGACAACTAATCCGTTTTCTCATCAGCTTCTCGGGAGAGCTGAAATCTGTAGTCTGTTGAAAGATTCCAGACTGAAAGACAGAATTGTGGATTCCGAAGAAAGGGCCCCACGGTATATTACAGGAGAATTATGGCTAAGAGGTTCCCCGTATGGAGGGCAGGGCCTTCAGCACGCAACTACCTCGATGAAAGTATCCGAAATGGCCGATCTTACGTCCATTCATGGATTTCGAGTAGCTCCCGTTGTGAAGATTGCCTTCCTTCCTGAAAGCCTTGAGATTGAAATCAAGAAAATATTCTGGTACCGAAGATTCAGGGGAAGAATGGTCCAGGAGGCAAGACTTGTTCCTTCCAATGTGAGAATTTACTTCCATTCTGGAAGCACGATCGGCGGGAACATAAGCTCAATCTTCGATCTCTTTGGAATAGACGAGAACGATAAGGCACTCGGGTTTCTGGAGAACTTCGTTAAGAGCGGGATAGCGTTCCTAACATTGTTCGCCCGGTCGTTGAAGAGCAACGAGGACGGAACTTTCAGTGGACTAGACTTCTCAGATGTCTGGCTGGACAAGGACGCCGTCCTCGCTCCAGACGGCACCATCTACTTCGTAGACCTCGAAGGCCTAGAGTGGATAACTATCGGGAGAGAGAAAGTCCGGGAAAAAATAGACGACCAGATATACAGATCACTTTACGAATTCATATACGCTTATGAACAGATAGAACGAGAACGCTCCGCTAGGTTCGGAGAAGTGATGGACAGAAAGGTACAGTTCGAACACTTACTGAGAGAAGCGCTCAAGGATGATGAAGTTGTCCAGCTAGCACGCGAGGGGGAGAGCCTCGAACTGATCGTGGGCAATATTCTCGGCGAGCAGAGTGTAATCGGAAAATTCCCAATTATCGATTGGTGAACAGAATGAAGTGCAATGACGCAAGAACATTCATGTCCCAAATAGCTGGAAAGTCAGTCACAATCCAAGTTCAACAATCCGACGTGAACTTTCTCTCGACCAATGGCTACCTATCTGTAATGCAGAAGGAAGACTACGATCAGGCTGCAGGCGAGGTTGCAAACTTGACACAGATGAACGACGCTTTGCAGAATGAGATGGTGGAAGAACGGATCGGGCGTGCCGCTCTGGCAAAGGACGAGAGAAAAACTCACTCAATACTGTTTCATCTCGAGGGGAGAGACGAGAAGGAGGCGGAAGTTGCAAGGGTAGAGAGCGAAAGAGGCGCAGTAGCACGGGAAGATGCTGACATTGTAGAAAAGGACTCCAGGATAAAGGAACTCATTCAGAAAAAATCAACGATTGATAGGATGGTGCCCTATGACGGGTTATACTTGTCACTTACCGGTCTCGGAGTACTCACGCTGAACGATCTCAATGTCAGAAACTACAGAGTCTCCGACAGCGATTTTTCAGATTTCATCGAAGAGCGAATGGAGACACTTGGTGAATTGCACTCGATAGCAGAGAGAGGCAGCTTTCAAGTATCCAACCTCAGGACCAGAATTCTAGAGGCCGATTTCTCTCAGCTCTGGAACGTATCAATAGGACTGGCAAAGCTTCGAGCCGACCAGAGCCAGATCAATCAAAGATTCCTTCTCGCACTAGGCATTCTCCACCATTTCGACTCCACACTCGACAACAAGATGATGGCAGCGGAGATCATAACGTCCCTCAGCGCGACTCCTTCTCAGTCCTCAATCGACAATTCTGATCTTCAGAACCTCACAAAGACCTTGCAGAACCTGGATCACGATCTCAGGCACCACGCGAATGTTCCAAAGCAAATATCAACTGGAGTTGCTGCCCTTGTAATGTTTGGTAGGAGATATGATGGCACGTATCCCACTGACAGATTTTTGGAATTTTCGAGAATGACCCGTTCTTACGAATCAGCCGGCATACTATCCGTAATGAATGATCCATCAAACCAGCTTCCCAGCAAGTTTCAAGCGTTCAGATCAATGTTCGGCCTCTGGGGGTATCAGACCTCCGAGGATACCGAACTCGCTTCCGCATTTCTGGCAATCTCCGATTTGGGACCTGATGATGTAAGGTGGAAAATGTCCATAATCGTAACCGCGCTCAAGAACTATCTAGAATATCCGCTAGTGGCGGCTGCAATACTAACCTCAATACCAACGCTAGAGGCGAACGAGACCCTTGACCTCATGGAAAAAGCCTATTCCTCACTCTGGTCCTTCGCAACCGGACTAGAGCGTTCCGAGCTAGTAAGCCTCTCTGTCAGGATGATTCACGGGATCAAGAACGAGATAGTAGAGAAACTTGACCCGACCGCAAAGATAACTAGGACTCCAGTCCAGTTTACACATGCCCCATCAGGTCTCTTCTTCGGATATTATGCGCCCCTGATCATCGTACACTCATCCTACTATTCAACATTCAGCGGAATCGGAGGATTCCATCCAGCCCACGTGCACGGTGTCGGAGGGGGCTTCGGAGGCTAATGATTAGAACCCCAATTCTTCTCGCCGTCGTCCTGTCGCTCTCCCTAGCATTCGTCCCGGCCCACGCGGTCGCAGGCTATACTCCCCATCAAGGAGACACTTTCAGCTATTACGAAGTCGCGGATCTCGGAAGCGGCACCGGCAGCTATACCGGATACACTGAACACACCGTTGTCAA
>Ga0066710_100007303_pt1 | contig 10526 bp, 11 predicted proteins | sample GraSoiAngelo_159_FD_79666 | JGI IMG/M metagenome (GOLD analysis project Ga0066710, IMG submission 79666) | Grasslands soil microbial communities from the Angelo Coastal Reserve, California, USA - 14_1009_16_40cm | ecosystem: Environmental > Terrestrial > Soil > Grasslands | place: USA...
GGCTCGCTTCCTTCAAATAGCAATGGGCTCGGCCAGTGAGCTTGAGTATCATCTTTTACTGTCTTATGATCTCGATCTCTTGAGTGAACTGGAACACGATCGCCTCATAAAACAGGTCACGGAGGTGAAGCGAATGCTCACCTCATTCATCCAGAAGCTGAAAGCTGATAGCTGATGGCTGACGGCTCCTCAAACCGTAAGTCTTTAGGACTGGGAAAACGACGCTTGTCCCACCAGCGCCGAGTCTTGTTACTGGCTCTCCTGGCTGGCTTGCCCGGGTCACTGGTCGCGATGTGCGTGCTCTGGGGCGGGGATTACAGTGCCAAGGTACAGTGGACCCTGACGGTCTTTATCCTCAGCCTGTGGTTAGGGTTTGCCTTTGCACTGCGTGAACGGGTGGTGTTTCCTCTCCAAACTCTTTCAAACTTGCTGGCAGCGCTGCGCGAGGAAGATTATTCGATTCGGGCGCGAGGAGCTAGAACGGATGACGCTTTAGGCGAGGTCTTGCTCGAGGTGAACGCCTTGGGGGAGACCCTGCGCGAACAGCGGCTCGGCGCATTGGAAGCCACGACCTTGTTGCGGACGGTGATGGCAGAGATCGACGTGGCCGTCTTTGCCTTCGATGGCGCGCACCACTTGCGGCTGGTCAATCGAGCCGGAGAACGCCTCTTAGCCCAGCCGGCCGAAAGGTTGCTGGGCCGCAGCGCCATAGACCTGGATCTAGACGACTGCTTGCAGGGGGAGGTGACGCCCACTCTCCAGAGAAGTTTTGCGGGAGGGGCAGGGAAGTGGGGGGTGCGCCGAAGTACCTTTCGCGAGCGCGGCTTGCCTCATCACCTGCTGGTTTTGTCTGACCTCAGCCGCGCCCTCCGCGAAGAAGAGCGCCAGGCCTGGCAGCGCCTGCTTCGAGTGCTCGGTCATGAGCTCAACAATTCCCTGGCACCCATAAAATCCATGGCCGCCACCTTGGAGAACCTGCTGATCCGTGAGCCACAGCCGGAGGACTGGCAGGCGGATATGCGACGAGGTCTAACTGTGATCGCGTCACGGTCAGAAGCGTTGAGCCGTTTTATGGGGGACTATGCTCGCCTGGCTCGGCTTCCCCAGCCGCGCCTCCAATCCGTTAGGGTGAGCGATTGGCTTCATCGGGTGGTGGGACTGGAGACTCGACTACGCGTCACCTTGCTTCCCGGTCCGGAACTCATCATCCAAGCCGACGGCGATCAGTTAGAACAGCTTCTGATCAACCTACTGCGCAATGCTGTGGATGCTGCTTTAGAGACCGGTGGAGGAGTCAAGGTAGGCTGGAGTAGGACGGCCTACTATCTTGAGGTGTGGGTAGACGACGAGGGGCCGGGCCTTTCCAACACCGCCAACCTGTTTGTCCCCTTCTTTACGACCAAGCCTAGGGGATCAGGTATTGGCTTGGTGCTGAGCCGCCAGATTGCCGAAGCTCATGGCGGAACGCTGACTCTGGAAAACCGCCGAGTAGGCATGGGCTGTGAAGCCCGGCTGCAGTTGCCACTGTCGCGGAAGGCTTGACCGTCAGGGTTTCTGTGCCACCTTAGCATTATTCTCAAGAATATTCTTGACTTCTAAGAAGCCCTTGTCATCCGGCTTGAGCTTGAGCGCCAGGTCTATGTTCTTCAAAGCTTCCGGGTATTTCCTCTGGTGGCCATAGGCTAACGCGAGAGCGTAGAAAGCTTCCGCGTTGCCGGGATCGCCTTCTGTAGCTTCCATCAGCGCCGTGACAGCCTTTTCGAATTGTTTTTGCTCAAGCCACTGCCTGCCTTCGTCAAAGCTGACCCAACCCATCACTTGTTTTTCCAATGTCTTGAATTGTTCCGGGTCTTCGGCCGCTGCCTTCTGAGCAGCTTCTCGGGCTTTATCGCGATTTTTCAAGCCTGCATAGGCGCGCGCCACGTTCGACCAGGTCACCGCATTCGTGGGTGCCATGGTCAATAACTTCTGATATTGTTCCAACGCTTCCTGGTAATGTCCCTGCTCGAAGGCGGAATTGCCGGCCGCCTCGCCTTTCTTGAAGACTTCGAAGTCGGCCAGGATTAGCGTGACATCCATCTCTTTGTCGGAAACCTCGAGCGCTTCAGATTTCGTCCCCAGGTAACCCTTCAATTGGGCGTGCAATTGATAAGTGCCCGAAGACACCTTTTCGAACTCGGCTTCGCCTTTCTTGTTGGCCTTGGCTGACTGTTCCTGGTGCGACTGGGTATTCACCAGCTTGGATTGCACGTTGCCGAGCGGCTTATTGTTCTGGTCGACAAAATGCGCGCGAACTTTTCCGCCTAACAACCAAGAAGGACTGAGGAGCAAGGCACTCAAGAGAAAGACTCGTATCATCATGGGTAGAACCTCCTGAGAGTGTTTTATAGAAAAGTTCGTACCGATTATCAATCTAAAAGTAGCGAGCAACCTCAGACCGCCAAGGGTCCGGTTTCCTGAAGCAGCTGAGCCCTCACCCGGCCTGGTGAACGCTTATCAAGCGTTCACCCCTCTCCCCGGGGGAGAGGCATGGGAGCTTTGAGAAAGCTCCCTGGGTGAGGGGACGGCGCGTTAACAAACTTGATGTCTGAAAGCTAATAGCTGATAGGTGAAAGCTGATAGCCGATAGCCGATAGCTCTGAATGCTTCTGGTATGCAGTCTTCGAGACTTGCAGTAAGATCTGTGGGGCATTTTTTTTCGAATAGGATTGTTACTGTCAGGGGGAACATTTATGTCTCTCAGAGAAAGTGTCGTGATCGTCACTGGTGCTGGTTCCGGTATCGGCCGCGGAACGGCGAAACTCCTCGCATCCGAAGGAGCTAAGATTGTCATTGCGGAAATTAACCAGGTAGGGGGAATCGCTACTCTGGAGGAAATCATCTCAGGGGGAGGCACAGCCAAATTCATCCACACCAATGTGGCAGACGAGCAAAGCGTCCATCGAATGATGGAAGAAGCCATCGCCTCCTATGGTTCCGTTTACGGACTTGTGAACAATGCCGGGATCGAGTTGGAAGCCGAGTTAAGCTCCATGACGGTGGCAGATTGGGAGCGGATCCTTTCAGTCAATTTGCGCAGCGTGTTTCTGTGCTCGCGGGCCGCCATTCCCCATATGCGCCGGAACGGCCGCGGCAGCATCGTGAACATTGCTTCGGTGCACGCGAATTTCGGCTTTGAAGGATATTCCGCCTATGATGCCAGCAAAGGAGGCATTGTGGCGCTAACGCGCACGATCGCTTTGGAGAATGGTCCTTACCAGATTCGCTCGAATGTGATCTGTCCAGGTTATATCGATACCGCCCTGTGGGACTCCTGGCTCGCCCGCCAGCCTGAGCCCGAAAAAATTGAGCGGGAGACGCGCCAGTGGCATCCCCTGCGCAGGCGGGGAACGCCTTTGGACATAGCCCAAGCAGTGAAATTCTTGCTGTCAGATGCGGCTGAATGGATCACCGGGATCAGCCTGGTAGTGGATGGGGGAATGAGCGCTCGTTTTTTTGGATCATAAGATCGACTTGATGAATCCAAGAACTAAAGCCGAACTTTTTCTCCTGGCCTGCACGCTGATCTGGGGAGGAACTTTTGTCACCGTTAAGAGCAGTCTCACAGACGTTTCACCCCTGACCTTGATTGCTCTCCGTTTTGGGATCGCCGCGGCCCTCTTCATCCCATTTTGTTTATCAACCCTGCTGAAGATTGACAAGCCCGCAGCCCTCAAAGGCTGGATGTTAGGATTACTCTTGTTTGCCAGCTTCGCCACCCAAACGATCGGACTGGAATATACCTCCGCCTCCAAATCAGGCTTTATCACCGGAATGTTAGTGGTGTTCACCCCCATCTTTCAGTTGCTGATTGAGCGCCGGCCTCCCAAGCTGGGGAATGTGATCGGCGTCATTCTGGTCACGCTCGGCTTATACTGGCTCACTGCGCCCCAAGGCGCCGAATTTAATCATGGCGACGGGCTGACTCTCCTGGGCGCAGGGATTTCTGGCCTCTACATCGTCTACCTTGACCTCTTCAGTAAAGAGCACGACGTGGCACAACTGACCTTTATGCAAATGGGAGTAACGGTCATTCTGGCAGCCTGCGGGGCTGCACTCTTCGAACGGCGCCAGGTCATATTTTCCGGCCATTTCTTGCTGGCTCTCGCCTACCTCTCGATCCTGCCGACGCTGTTGACCCTCAATCTGCAAACTCGCTATCAAAAACAAACCACACCGACACGGGCGGCCATCATTTTTTCGGTGGAGCCGCTGTTTTCGGCGGTCTTCGCGCAAGTCTTTGGCAATGAAATCATTGGCGGCCTCAGTTGGCTGGGCGGCGGAATGATTGTGGCAGGATTAATTGTTTCAGAGCTCTCCGACGTGATCTTCCCTTAGATGATGGAAGAGAAATAGGATTGACTTGGAATTCCAGAATCCGTATTTTCAATGAGGATTCTACCTATGGATGTTGGCGCACACATCATCGTCACAGGAATGGTACAGGGTGTCGGGTTTCGCTACTTTGTCTATCGGCATGCGGCGCAGCTTGGGTTGAACGGCTTCTGTCGAAATCTCTACAATGGAAGCGTGGAAATCGAAGTGGAAGGAGATCGCTCTCTGGTGGAAGATTTGATCCAGCAGGTCAAGGTGGGCCCTCGATTTGCCGAGGTAACCGATGTCAAAGTGGCCTGGGAACCGTGCCAGCACAACTTTTCGGGATTCGAGATAAGGTAGCCATGATCCGCACGGGGTTCGGCTACGATATTCATCGCTTCGCTTCACAAAGGAAGCTGATCTTGGGGGGCGTCCACATTCCCTCTGAGTTGGGTTTGCTGGGGCATTCGGATGCCGACGTCCTACTTCATGCTATCTGCGATGCCCTTTTGGGCGCCGCGGCCCTGGGAGATATTGGCCGGCATTTTCCGGATTCTGACAGGAAGTTTAAAGATGTATCCAGTTTGAGCTTCCTTATCACGGTCAGAAATCTCTTGACCAGGAAAAAATTCCAAGTTGTCAATGTTGATTCGACGATCGTTCTGCAGCAACCCAAGATCGCCCCGTTCATCGCTCACATGCAAAAAAACATCGCCATGACACTGGGTATTAAGATGACCCAAGTATCTGTGAAAGCCACGACCAACGAGGGGCTGGGCGCCCTGGGGGCTGGAGCCGGCTGTGCCGCCTATGCGATTGCCACCATCCGACCGGTGAAACGAAAGGCATAAGAGCTTCATACCAAGTTGCATGTAATGCCTTAGTTATGGGTGGGGAAACGCACAAAGGGTGGAGCGGGCGCTCCGCGCACGCTGAATGAACGCGCGACGGAACGCGCGTTCCACCCCCAGTAACTGAGGCATTACAGTTGCATTCATAGGGTTACTGAAGGTCTTGGAAATGCAAACCCCTCCCGCCAGCCCCTCTCCCGTAGCCCGTGGGGAGAGGGGGGTCCGCCGGACGGCGGACCGGGTGAGGGGATCGCTCGACTCAATGGTTCCTTTTGTTCGCAACTTGCTGTCAGGCCGGAGGACGGGAAATCTGGTAACCGAGGAGACGCTCGGCTTCTTCGATACCGCCTTGGAGGTCACCGACCGTTTTCATCTTGTTGAGATCCACCCCGATGTTGACGAGCGTTTGCGCGATCTCGGCGGAGAGGCCTGTAACGATCACCGTAGCGCCCATCAGGCGTGAGGCATCCACGGTCTGCACCAGGTGGTTGGCCACCGTCGCATCGACCGACGGGACGCCTGTGATGTCGATGACCACGACCTTGGCTCGGTTGGCGCGGATGCCCCGCAGGAGCTGTTCAGTCACCTGCCGGGCACGTTGGGAGTCGATCACGCCGATGATTGGCAGAATAAGCAGGCGTTCCCGGACCTGCAGCACCGGGGTGGACAGTTCCCGGATGGCCTCCTGTTGCTCGCGAATGACTCTTTCACGTTCCTGGACAAAGCTTACCCCAACCGTGTTGGCGATCCGGTTGGCTGCGGGTTCGTAAGCGTCCAGAACACGATTCAGCAGGGCGAAGTTTGACTGGTATTTCTTGAAGAGAGAACGCCCCAGCACGTCTCTTAACAGCAGGACGATGCCCAGGACCTCGTGCGTCTCCACGCCCCGCGGGATGATGCGCTCGGACAAGTCGCTTGCATATTCCTGCAAGGCTTCCACGCTGCCAGTCTCAAGCACGGCCACGTAGTTGTCATAGACCGCAGTTGCTTCGGCGAAGATTTCCTCTTTGGTCATCGACGTCAGCAACTCGGATTCAGTAATGCGGCGCGCCCATTCTTCACGGAGTTGAGTGCGGTTCTGTCTCAAGTGCGCCACCAGCTCAGTCAGCAGAGCCGCAGTAGACTCTTGCACCAGGGCAATTGGTGGGGGTGGTGGCTGGGTTTGTCTTCTCATCTTCTTGTCCTCCTCAAGAGTTGTCGAGGCTCCCGGTTGTGCTGCCGGTCTGGCAGGACCGAGGTTGTTTGTGTGTCAGCGCTTTGATGAGTGCAGCCAGATCTTCTGTTTCGCTCGGTTTACTGAGGCAAGCGTCAAAGCCGGCCGACAAGGCCTTCTCGAGATAAGTCTGCACGCAGAGTCCCGTCAGGGCAATGGCCGGTGTGCCAGCCAGGTCTGGATGCTGCCGCACGCGCCGGATCAGCTCGTACCCATCGATGCCGGGTGTCTTGATGTCTGAGATGATCAGATCGGGACGCTTCTCGATCGCCAGCTCGAGTCCGCTGACTCCGTCTTGGGCCGTCAACACTTTGCATCCCAGCCTCTCTAGATCCGCCTTCAAGACAAGAAGAACGTCCCTGAAATCCTCGATTACCAGGACTCGCAACGGGGCCTCGCCGCATCTTCCGAGATCACCGGACTGGGAAGCGTGCTGCAGACCCGAGATGATCGTCAGGGGAAGACTGAGCCGAAAACAGCTTCCGTAACCGATACCCTTGCTTTCGACCCAGATCCTGCCGTTATGCAACTGCACAATCTGCCGGGAAATTGTCAAACCCAGCCCAAGGCCCGAGCAGGATCTCAGCCAGGCACTCGTCCCTTGGCGGAAAGGCTCGAAAATCCGTTCTGTAAAATCCGGTGCAATTCCGATCCCGGTGTCCTCGACCCTGACCTCCGCCCAGTCGTCGACTCGGGCCGACCGAATCGCTACTTGCCCGTCACTTTCCGTGTACTTAACCGCGTTGGCTAGCAGATTCATGAGCACCTGTTCCAACCGAGTCGCGTCACCCGATAGCCACAACGGCTCCGCCGAGAGCTCTACGATGAGCTTTAGTTTCTTATCGAGGGCCATCTCACGCAACGCTTGGGACGACGCAAGCACCACCTGATTCAGGTCTATGGTCTTTTTTTCAACCTCGATTTTGCCTTGCGAGATCCGGACCAGGTCCAGACAGTCGTCGGCAAGGCGCGCGATGTGCTGAGCGTTTCGCTCCAAAGACTGAAGTCCCTCACTGAGAGTGGTATCGTCCGTGATGAACTTCTGGCCCTTCAAAATGCGCGTCCAGGCTAGAACAGGCATGAGGGGATTGCGAAGTTCGTGGCTAAGAATCGCCAAAAACTCATCCTTGGCCGCACTGGCCTTCTTTGCTTTGTCACGCTCTTCGATCACTTCGCGATAGAGCCGCACGTTCTCCACGGTCAGGGCACACCTCCGGGCCAAGTCTTCGGCAAGCTCCAGATCAGCCTGCGTGAACCGGTGGTTGGCCTGCCAGGATAGCAACGTAATCATGCCCACAAACTGACCGCGCATCAGAAGCGGTGCCAGCAGGGCAGAATGCAGGCCTAGCTTTTGCAAGGTTAGCAGCTGGCTGGGAGTATCCGCCAGTTCTTCGAGCCAGTGGTCGTTGATCTCGTCGACAATCTGTGCCCTCGCCATAGGCTTGAGAACACCGCCGAAGTGGGCCCCGCAAGCGAGTAGCCCGCGCCGCTCTGCTTCATCCGGCAGCAGCCGAGTGATGGAATCGGCGAAGGCTACGCCCAGTTGCCGGATTGAACCATCCAGTTCGACCACGTGGACCAAACACCAGTCGGCCAGATAGGACACAACTAGATTCGCAATGCGGGAGAGGCAGGATTCGTAGTCTAACGAAGCGGCAAGCAGCGAGCTAGCCATGGCGAGCAATTCGAATCGGCGAGCGGCTTGGGCTTCGACATGTCCGACGAGTAGCTGGGTCCTTTCCTCCTCAGCCCGCAGGCGGCCTGATACGTCCCGCAGGAGCCAGCGGAGGCAAGACAGCCTGCCAGACGCGTCCAGCTCAGCTCCGACGGCCAGGGAAACTGGGATCACGACACCGTCTCCGCAGCTGATGTCAACCTGCCATTCCGTTCGTTTTATGAGATCCTTGGTTCTCAACTGCTCTAAATGACGTCGCAGCAGGTCGCGCTTGTCCTCGAGCACGAAGTCGAGTAAGGAACGGCCAATCAGGTCCTTAAGCTGCCTATGAAGGAGACCGGCCACCGCCGCGTTGGCTTCTCGGATGACGCCTCCCGCGTCCGTAACCACGTATCCGTCGGGTGCCAGATCAAACATTTCGCGGTACCGCTGGCGTTCTTCCTCGACGGTCTGATGGGCGGCCACGAGTCTTTCGTTATGGCTGCGCAACTCGTGTTGGACCCGGATGACATCGTCCAGTCGCTCCCGAATTCTGACGTTGGCCTCTTGAAAGCCTCGAAGGACCATCTCGAAGGCGGACAGACTCTCGGCCAGAAAGCTGAGTTCTCGGATTGGCGCCAGTTCGCTGGCTCGGTGGCTTCCGCTTCGCTGGGTGAGGCACTGCTCGTAGGCCGCCACCATGTCCAATACGCCATAGCCCTCCAAAAGCGCCTGTCGTCCAAGCTCATAAGCGCAGCGTAAGGCGCTCTCTCCAGCCCCCGCCAGGTAGTCCTGGAACGCGGACGCGTACTTCTCGACCAGAGAATCCACGGCCCTTGTCACGGCTCTCCGCCCCCTAGATAACGAACCACCAGCACGAGCGCATCATCGGTTCCCTTGCAGTATCGTGAACAGATTCGCTGCGCCATGGAGCGCGGCGGCTCCCCAAGGCGCACGTCACCGGCAAAGCGATTGTCAATGCCGTCGGTCGTGAATATCAAAGTATCGCCACGGCTGACCGGAATTACCGTAGTCTGCAAGGCCGGCAGCTTGTACCCAACAATTCCAGCCCGCTGGAGTAGCACCTCGTGCGGCGGCCCGGAATGTCCACGGGCCCGCAGCAGCCGTCCTTCAACGCTGCCGACTCCAAGCCAGGTCATGCTGTTCTTGCTGCTGTTGAAGGATGCCAAGCTCATGACAGCGCCCCGAGTCCGCTTCAGTTCTTCGTGGCACCGCTTGACCAGCGCAATCAGGTCTTCCTGGGCGTGACGATCGAGCGTTGCCACCGCGAGGGTGGCCGCGCCGGACGCCTCCTCGCCGTACCCCGAGCCATCCACGGCCGCCACGAGCCCGCCGCCTGGAAAGAGCTTCACGAGGTGCAGATCGCCGCATTGTGTCTGCCCTGGAAGAGTCATCATCGCCACGCCAAATTCAATTGGAGCTTTGTGTCTGAAAGCCGCCGTTTTCATCGCAACCACTTCCTCATTGTCACCTTCGTCCCTGATCCAACTTGGGAGACAATCTCGAACTCGTCCATCAGTCTTTTGGACCCGGGAAGTCCCAGACCCAGGCTCCTGGAGGTCGAGTATCCATCTTGCATCACCTGCGTGAGATCGCAGATCCCCGGGCCTTCGTCCCTGGCGAGCACTTCCAGGCCCTTCTTAGTTCCTCGGTGCGTGTTAGTCACAGTGATCTCGCCTTGCTTGGCATACGCGACAATATTCCGAGCCACCTCGGAGACGGCGGTAGCGATCAGGACGACATCGACGCTGCTGAAGCCCATTCGCTCTGCCATCGACCGCGCAGCCAATCTCGCAGTGACAATGTCAGCGTCCGAGCGGATAGGAATGACCTTGAAGCGTTGCTCCATGACGAGGCACGCCTTATTGGGTCCGCTGATGCAGTAATGTAAGACCCTCCTCCAGATCTAGCGCAGTTGCAACATTCCCTAGCTCGAGGCCCAGTTGAACCATGGCGAAAGCCACTTCCGGCTGGATACCGACAATCACCGTTTCTGCTCCGCGCAACCGCACCATCTGTGCAAGGTCACGCAGGGTTCGAGTGGCGAACGAGTCCATTACATCCAGTACCGTTACGTCAATGATAACACCGTGAGCGCGATATTTGCTCACTTGTGCAGCGAGATCATCCCGCAGGTTCATCAAGTCCTGGTCGGTGAGCGCAGACTGGATCGAAGCGATCAGGTACTTCCCTTGCTTGAGAATTGGCGTTCTCATTGGCGACTCCACGGAGAGAACGGCTACCGGAGATGGAGGTCAAGCTGAAAGGATTATAGCGTACACGGCTCTTTCCGCGCAACACGCGCCACCTGGGGCTCAACTTAAGCCAGCTAGACCCCACGGTCCCCATCAAAACAGGTTCCTAATTTGCCAGACCGTGTAAATCTTTCTGTGGGGGCGTTGTCAGTCCACACCGGTCTTCGTGGGTGGAC
>Ga0066710_100007304_pt1 | contig 10526 bp, 6 predicted proteins | sample GraSoiAngelo_159_FD_79666 | JGI IMG/M metagenome (GOLD analysis project Ga0066710, IMG submission 79666) | Grasslands soil microbial communities from the Angelo Coastal Reserve, California, USA - 14_1009_16_40cm | ecosystem: Environmental > Terrestrial > Soil > Grasslands | place: USA...
CTGCCCGCGCGCCAGGAAACCGTACCGGCAGAGCGCGAGCTATTGCTCTACACCCTGTCGCAGACTCACTGGAACAAGAGTCAGGCTGCCACGCGATTGAATTGGTCCCGCATGACGCTTTATCGAAAGATTGCGAAGTACCACATAGTGGCAAGCCACCCGGAAGCGACCGAAGCCGCTGCTGAACCCGTTAATCGGCGTAACAACTCCGCTGTTTCAGTGACAAGGTGTAACAAACCACTGTTACCCTCGGCGGTTGCTTACTTTTTACCAGTTTTATCAGGCACCGGATTATTCGCGTCCATTTCGGAAATCTTTTGCCTCGTCGGCGTTTAGAAACTCCTATCGACAGTCTACGATGGCAGAGAGCTAGGTAATCTAAAGGCAACGCTGCCTCTCGCATGTCCAAGAAGTGTATCGTTTAGCTGTTACACTCACAGTCTCGTAATTCCGCGCCATCCTTCAGCAAACAGCCGTTTATCCAATCACTTAGAGCAACTTCAGATCAAGAATCCATTTTGGTCCAGGGATTGCGCTTAACATTTTGCAAGCGGCAATCTAAAGAGCGCTCGCGATGTTCTGTTATGACGAGAAATTTTTGTCGAGAAGTTCATGGACCATGAACGGAAGAGCGGTCAAAGGAGCAATTCACCCGAAGGTCGCTACGTCAACTATTTTAAGATTGGCCATAACGCCTTCGAGCTAATCATCGATTGCGGTCAATGTTATGCGGATAACGAGGAGCCACGACTATATACGAGGATCGTCACGAGCCCGGCGTATGGAAAGGCGCTGCTGAAAACTTTACGGGATTCTCTTGAAGAATACGAGAAAGCTTATGGCTTCCTTGGAGAATGATTGCAGAGTGAAGACTATCTCGGCAAGTCAGCGTAGATGAGGACCAAAGGAGCGGAATAAAGGAAAGTGACTGGCAAACTTTTCGGAATGAATGAGGATTTGAGCCATGCGAACCATTCGAATTTACGTACAGGTGCCCCTAGCCGGCATTGCGGTGGCACTCGCGTTAGCTTCGATTGCTTGCCGCAAGTCACTGGACTACAAGCCCCTGGATTATGCGAAGGCAACTGACGCCAGCGTGCATGGTTTGATCTACACCGAGGTCGACGATCCGGCGGCGCCGCAAGGCAGACGGAAAATATTCGTTCCTGGCGTCTCGGTATACCTCAAGGATCGCGCGAGCGGAAAGCAGGCCGAGCCCGTCGTAACAAATGCGCGGGGTTGGTTCGCGACACCGGTGCTCGCGCCCGGAACGTACTCGATCTGCTGGGAAGCACCACGTTACGAGCCTGGTTGTGCGACGGATCGCGACGTATCGGTCGAGAGCGCCGTCGTCACACCCGCTCCCGTGGCCATCCGTGCGAAAGGAAAAACCATCTTTGGTAGAGTTACCTTCTCTAACGGAGCACCGTGCAGTTTCTCGGCTCCGGTGTTCGGTCTCGAAGGCAATGCGAAAGTAGCGCTTGTCGATGCGCAGGACGAGGTGCTGGGGCAGCCAATTGCCACGAATATTGCAGGCGAATTCATCGTGTCAGACACTCCTGGGAATGCGGTGGGCATTCGCGCGGAATGCGACGGGATGAAGACGGATCAGACCAACTTGCAGGACGCAAAGCCTGGTGCGCTGCGAGTCAATCTCCGAAATACAGCCCCGCGCATCGCCCAGGTGTATGCCGGATCGGCTGACCGACCGCTCCGCCGCGCCGGGCCCGGCGAAACCATTCCGATCACCGTTGCCCTCCGCGACGCCAGAAAGCGGGACCTGCACTATGCGTGGCATCCCAGCGCTGCCGGTGCGCCGTTTGTGTCCCGGGATGCTCCGACGGTGCGTTGGACTCTGCCGAAGAGCGCCGGCACGCATACGATCTACGTGGTGGTAGAAGACAAAGCGGGTGGCCACAGTATAGGACGAGTGGATGTAGTGACGGGCCCTGTGACGGTCATCTTCAGCGGAACCGTCACCGAAACCAGCGGCGCACCGATTCCCGCGGCCGAGGTGACCGTGAACGGCCAGCGAGCGTCGACCAACGCCCAAGGCTACTTCTTTATTCAGTTGCCGGCCGAAAGCAACCGGTACCTGTTGAACATCCGTAAGAACGGCTACGCCCTGTTATCACGCGTGCTGTTCAATGAAGTGGTGGGTGGCGAGTTCAGCCTGGTGAAGGCAGCGAGCTTTGCGTTGCGCCCGGGAGAGCGCCTGAACATCGCGCAGCCTTCGACAAAGGATCTTTCGGGGGCGCAGATTAAAGCGGCGGCAGATGTCTTCGTGGACAGCAACGGGCGAGCACCCGCGGGTCCGCTCACGGTGTACGTTTCGACCCTCGATCTCCGCGATCCGGCCGGGCGGATGCCAGGCAATTTCGGCGCGGTCGCATCGACGGGCTCGAGTGTGCGTCTGGGCAGCTATGGTGGCGTGGACGTGGAGATCCGCGACGGTGCGGAAAACCGCTATAACCTGGCAGTCGGGAAGACCGCGACGGTGCGGATTCCTGTGGACACCGCGGCTTTGAGAGCCAAGAAGCCGCCTGCGTCCGTGCCGTTTTGGGACTACGACCTGCAGCAGGGGATTTGGAAGCAGCAGGGAACGGCGCGTCTGAAGGGCGAATTCTATGAAGCTACCGTGCAGCATTTTTCGGCGACTAATGTGGCCGTGGCGGCGAACGATGCCGCATGCATGCGCCTGCACTACGATCCCGGCACGGTGAATTTCCCGTTTCAGCTTCGCATCACGATTCCGCTCGCCTCCGGTGCCGACACCACCGTCACCAGCACAGTGACGAGCTCGGCTACGGATGTGATCGCCGGTTTGCCACCGAAGGAGCCGATCACGCTGCAAATCGATGCGTTGGATGCCTCCAAACAGACGGTGAACTCAGGAGCGGCCACGCCCGGACCGGCAAATCCGAACCCGCCCCCGGGCACATGCACATCCGACGCATACCTCGTGGTCGCGCCGACGGATGCGCTCGGCTTCGATCCCAACAACCTTTTGTTCTCGCCCGGAGGGTTCCTGAACTACTTCGGCCTGGACGATCAGGTGAGCGCGGACGCCTACTATGCGGCGATCGATCCCGCAACGGCGACCGGTGCAGGCACGGTGTTGAGCTCGGGAGCCACGGTGACAGGCGTTGGGACAAGCTTTACTTCGTTCTTCGTGCCTGGCGACATCATCCGGGCCCCTGCGGGGACCGGCCAGCCGCGTACCATCGAATCGATCATCGACGATACGCACCTGGTCACACATTCGGCGGCAGCGGTCACGCCCCCGCCCATTGCGCCCGGCACCGGCTATGAGCGCGTCGGCGTGAAGACAACTCTGGATAGATTCAGGACCCAGAACAACTTCACGGCCGATGAGGCATCAGCGGTGTATTTCAACGCCGGCGACCTCGGATTCGGCCGCGGCATGCACATGTGGACCAACGGCGCCGATATCGCCTACTACGTGTCTAATTATCCCAACGTCGAAGCCGCGCGGCTGGGAATCGGCCTCATCGCCACGGTGGCGATGGATTATTCGCCAAATCCCCTGGGAGGAGCTCCGTACACCAAGTTTTACGTTTTCAACAGCAATGGGGCGCGCGTGAATTTTGCGGACCTGGACGGCCGCGGAGCGAAGTACGTTCCACGGCTCTGCATCATTTGTCATGCCGGCCAATACACGCCGCCAAACAACATCAATCGCGGCAATACGCAATCGCGCTTCATTGGCTTCGACCTCAGCTCGTACGGGTATTCTGGTTTCGATCCGGCGTTCAGCCGCACCAGTCAAGAAGAGAATTTCCGCAAGCTGAACCTGGGAATCTTGCAGCATACTAGTCTCAGCGCGGCGGGGCAGGAGCTTCTGAACGGGTGGTATAACCACAGCGGCAACACCATAACAACCCCGAATCAAACGCAACTGGATTTGTTCTTTCCGCCTGGCTGGGCGAGTCAGCAATCCCTGTACACCAACGTCGTCCGGACATCGTGCCGGACGTGTCATGTCAACCGCGACGCGCCGCTCGATTGGGCGAAGTTCACAGGAACATCGTTGCTCTCGAATCCAAGCACTGCAGGCTTCAAGCAGTATGGCCCGGTGATTGAGCCTTTCGTGTGCGGAATCCGCTTCATGCCCCATGCCAAGGTCCCGTATATCAACTTTTGGGCAAATAGCACCCCGGCGAGCAGTCCTAACCGGGCGAATGAACTTCGCAATGCTGGGCTAGACGATTTCGCGCCGACCCTGCCTTGCCCAGTTCCCTAAGCGGAGCCGGGCCGGTGAAGACCGAATTCGAAGGAAACAAAGGAGCAAACCATGCCTACAAATCCAAGTTTCTATTTCAACCTGTTCAAGAAATTTCAGGTCTTGAATCACGTATCCAGCCAATCCGTGCACGGCAACGCCGCTGCGCCGACCTCGAATTTCAATCTTACGGATCCCAACGCCGCAAACGGCGTCTTCGGGACATCGAACCGGGGGAACCCGCTCACGGCGGGCGATTTCACGCCGGCAAACAATCCCCTCTGGGCGATTCTGAACGCGCGCGCTGGCGGAGCGGCTGCATTCACGCCGATCACCATACCCGGCGGCGCGCAGGCCACAACGCAGTGGCCCGTCATGCCCTCCGGACCAATCAACTCCGGCGCGTTTGGCGAGTTTCAAACTAACTCGCCAGTGAAGCTGGTTGACGTGTTCGCAACCTGGATCACCAACGGCCAGGTGCGCGACATTCCCAACAACCTGATTGCCAGCAAGCCGCCGTCCCCGATTGCGGCGCCGCTCGACGCGGGCAAGGCGCTGTTCGTCTGCAGCATGCCTAGCGACACCGGCGTGCGCCCGGGCGTGCCGCCGGATTTCTGGGCAACCTCGCTGATCTTCCTGGTAGATCCGGCCACCGGAAACACGGCCAACCCTTCGACGCTCACTGCTGCCGCGGACTATTATCTGGCGGCAGTAATCGGCAACCGCGGGAACACGGCCGCCGGACGTTACCTGAATCAGACGCCGCCGGTGGAGGTGTCGGCCAGCGTGATGGTCTGGAACACCTTCCTCAGCCCCGGCGTGCAACTGCCCGCGCTGTCCAATCTGGACATCAACGCGACCAACGGGCTCTACGAGCAGTATTTTTTGCGATCGGGCGAGTACGACATCGCAGGATTCGGCCTGAACGTGCATACGGTCTTCAACGGGATCATCGCAGCCGTGAACGACGCGGTGAACGACCCCGTGAACCCGCTGAACCTCGGGGGCCTGACGCCGGAGCAGTGGGTCTTGTCGCAGCCGGCGCACTTGTGCGCTAAGGTAGTGATTCGCGGCGAAACCAGCGGGCAGCCGTTCCCCAGTTTCGGCACCGACACGCCGGACACGAACCGGCGGATTGCGCAGAAAAATCTGGCGCCATTCGAGCTCACCATTACCGCGACGTCCCCGAATCCGAATATCATTTGGAAAAACTTTATCGTTGGCCAGCCGTTGTTCCTCCGGTTTCCCCAGAAGGAAAGAAAGAATCGCCTGGTTCTGCGCCATCGCCTGCCGGCTGAAGCGACCCAGGTGTTCGTCGCCATCCCGCCACAGACGTTCGAAGAATTCATTCGCAAAAGCGGCAGGCTGAAGGGCTTCGAAGTTCTGCCGGAAGCAAAGCTTCCACAGGTGGGGCGCTATCGAGGCAAGCCGTTCCCCGAAGCCGTCATCCTCCAGCACAGGGGCAAAGAAGCCGCGATTCAGCTGGCGGAATTCGAGGAGAATCAGTATCTGGGGATGGCGGTGGGAATTAAATATGACATGAAGAAGCTGAAGCACGGGCCTCTTGGCGACCTCCAGGTGGTTCACCACAGCGTCGTTCCGGTTTTGAAGCCTGATACGCTCTGCTTCGACCTCGTAGATAAGGTTGTGGGAGGATTCACGCTGCAGGTCCGCGCAATCGATCACCATATGGGGCCGCAGGGAAGAAGAATCGAATACCCGGAGTATTAGGGAGTATAAGGCGCTGAGTGGCGGTAGCGTTTGTGTGCCTCGATACAGGCTCCAAGACAAACATCCAATCACGGCCAGCGGAGACGAAGTTCACGGCTTCGGATCTGCCTCCGGAATATCGACCGACCATTCGTACGAGGCGCCGCCGCGGCGAGCCCTAAAAAGCAATAGAAACACCCAGCAAGGGAATGAGTAAAGGAGCTTTTTAAATGTCAGTCATCCTCCGAACTAAGGACGGAAGCCCGGCCTGGGTTTCGTCATCGATAGTCCCTTCCAGAGACAAGGTTGTGTCTTCCGCCTCCGGCCCACATCTCGCGACAGTACAGGTGAATTCCGCTGACGTGTTCGTCTACGTCAACGTGGAAAACCCTGGCACGGTGGACCTCGGTCTGTGTCCTTGTTCGGCGCAGTTGCCAGCCGCCTGGGCGAGGGCTCCGGCTTTCAGTGGATTCCTCGATAGCACCACGCAGAGTCCAACAGATACCCGTGGTGCTTTCGTGTTTCACGCGAGCCCGGGGGGAGACAGCTCACTGGTCCCGGAATCAACAAGAACGTCCCTTTTGGGAACGGACGCCGCGCGTGGGGCTGGAGCCCGGACGGCAGGATGTTCGCATACGTCTATGAGCCCGGTAATTCCCCCTCCCCCCTCCAGGGACAGCTACTGGTCTATGGGGATGATTGCACTGCAGCCGATCACGCTCTCGGATGGCACAACTGCACCTATCGGGGCCCTACTTGCTGAGGCGGGCGATAGCTTTGATGGGCGCTGGAACCAAGCTCAGTTTGGATGGGCAGGTTCACAGGCGGTCGTTGCTCACGGAGCTGCATGGGACCAATTCGCTCACTCCTTCTTAGGAGCGCAATGGAGAATTTAAGAGGCTGAAGAGAGGGCTTGACATAGCATAGTGTGATGGTTTCACAAAGGTTGTGGAATTGCGCATGATCTCCGATCGGGATACGAGCATGAGGCCAACAGACACTTCCACCAAATCGCAGCATGCATTCCGCACACTAGGGACTGTGCTCCTGGCCCTAGTTTTTGCCCAGGCCAATTCGTGTCCACCTCCGCCTGAATCTCCACCTCCGCCTCCTCCGGCAGTTGCGACGCTGGAAGAAGTTCAGACGGACATCTCACGAGGCGGTCGGGGGGTCGCGGTTACGATAAGCGCTTCCAACAACCAGATTGCGATTGCTGCCAGTGAAAGCGGAGGGCTTTTTCGGACCACCGACGGAGGCGCCACCTGGCGACACATCGATGCATTCTCTCCTTTCCGTGTACAAGACATCGCGTTTGCAGAGGCAAGCTCATCGAATTCCCAAGTTGTGATTGCGACCACCACGAAGGATGCGCAAACGAATGCCACGGCGAACAATGGCGGCATTTGGCGCAGCACCGATGCTGGCTTAAGCTGGGTGCACGTTCAACCTGCGACAAACTGCGCTCCTCCTCAGAATGCTTTTGGCATCGCTTTTTACGGCACCAACTCAGTCCTTGTGGGTGCTGACTGCGGCCTTCTCTCAAGCTCCGATCTGGGAAGCACCTGGACCAATATTCTTCCAGTCCCCGTACGCTCGGTGGTTGTTGCTCAGCCCTCAGGTTCAATCATCGACGTCTGTTTGCGCGACGGCGGCCACCGCCGCTCGACGAATGCCGGAGGTAACTGGAGCGTAACGCATCCGGGCCCAAGCTGTAAAACACCGAATGCGATCGCCGTTTCTCCCCTCGCGCCGAACGTACTGTTTGCAGTCTCCGGCACCACGCTCCTGGAATCAGACGACGGAGGTCAAACATGGCCAATAGACTTGCAGGCACCGTCTCAAAATGACCCAGGCCGCCCGAGGTGGGTAAAGACGCGCCGCGCGATAGATCTAAACCCCGCCCATTTCGACCTGTATTTCACGGGCAGTCGAGTGACTTGCTCCGCAGTGACTAGCCAGCAGTGTCCCACGAATACTGCTGCCATGCCTTGGAATTTTGTTCCCAGTACCAACTTGAACCATGATCTCAGCGATATCGCGTTCGATCCAAATGGCAATTGCCCGGTCTTCATCGTCGGCGATTTTGGGATTTACAAGGCGAGCCCCGCAACACCCACGGCACCGTGCGGCACCGATGCCGGTTGGGTGCACGTGGGTAGGGCCTCCACAGGCTTTAATTCGCTACAGGTCTATCAGGTGACCGGGCAACTACACTATCCGATTCCAGGAGTACCGTGGAGCGGACACACAAACTTATTCCTCGGAACGCAGGACAATATGCTGTGGGTTACCTTTGATGCGGGTGGCTCGGGTTGGCAGCCGTTTGGTATAGAAGGCTCCTACCTGCAGACGCTCTACCAAGCCCTGCTAGCAGCACCTGCGACCGACCTGCAACTGACCTACATGGATTTTGGCGGGACGCCGCAAGCCCGCAAAATTGTACCGAATCTTCAGGCGGGAAACTGGTCTGCGCCCTCGCCGTGGACGGGTGATCCGCCTGGGAACGCGACCGCGCCGGTGCTAATTGGAGCCCGCACGTATGTACAATGGAAAGGCGCTACGCTCTTCCACACGACCGATGGGGGTGTCAGTTGGTCACCAGTTGGAATGTTACCTACTAACCCCGCAGATCCAGCCTTGCCATTGGGAGTAACACGGTTCGGTTCGGGCCAAGTCTCTCGAACTCCCGCCGGAGGACCAGCATTCTATGAGTTTGTAGGTGACGGAGTCAGGAGCGGACTGGTTATGCGAGCAAACTTCTCCTCGGGACCCAATCCGCCACCCCTCCAGATTCAGACATTCGGTGGAAAAAATGCTCAGGGCTTTAGCAGTGGGCTACAAGGCATCATGGGCAACTGCTTTGACGGAGGTTGGTACTGCCAGCCGGTGTATGCCGTCGACCCGACTGATTATCGGAACCTTATCGCCGCCGATCCGGTGTCGAAAAACATGGCGATGAGCCAGGATGCCGGAAGGACCTGGTCTCCCAGGTCCGGCCTGACGAATCTGATCACGGCTGGCGGAACGCTTTCGTTTACCGACGCTAACGGATCGTGTCAGGCGCACGTGATCGCTTTCGACCCTGGAAATTCGCAGCACGTGCTCGTAGGAACCGACCAGGCCGGAATCATCGCGTCCGCGAATGGAGGTCTCACCTGGAGTGCATTGCCCGGCACGAGTCGGGCAACGGCAATAACGTCATTTTTTTTCGATAATCGCACGAATGTAATCTATGTTGCGACTTATGGTAGAGGGCTTTGGAAGCTGACGGTCGATTGGAATACGGTAGGACTGCTTTAGTTTTCGGTGGCCTGATGACAAGGGCAAATGGGTAGACGTTCCGGAACTCACAAGGTGATGGGAAGGCTAGGATATGCGATGTTCTCAGCGGAGCGTGCCGATACTATAGAACTTGAACAAAGGCTGCACACACTTCACGTGCGAAGCCCCGTAGGGAGGGTAGCATGGGCGTCTCCGCCTCGCCGGCTTCTCGCGCTGGGTGCATAAATGGGTGGAGACGTTGCTGGCTCTGATCATGGTAGCGCTATCCATTACCGGCAGCTTTGTCGCCTTTAAGAACGAGGTAGAGTACCTTCAGCCCGTCGCGCGCTCGGGGACGACGGGCAAACTCACGGAGGTGATTACGGCGGCGCGCGTCGCAGAGATAATCCTCGGCCTGCGGCTGGCAGACGCCCCAACATTGAAACAGATCAACCGCATCGAGCTGCGCCCGTCAAAACGGATGTACAAGGTGCGTCTGGAGCAAACCAGTGCCTGGCGGTCACCGCGTGAGATTCAGGTCGACGCCATGACTGGCAGTATCCTCAATGATGGCGTGCGGGGCGATCAACTGTGGATGGACCTGCATAGCTTTGCCGCCTTCGATGAGACCACCAAGCTCCTCACTATGACAGTGTCCGGGCTCGCCCTGCTCTGGTTGAGTTTGTCCGGCTGTTATCTATTTTTCTACCCCCTGTGGTTCAGGGCTCCCAACCGCCATCGTGTTGTAAGAACACACCAACCTCAGCCGCTTGATGGTGGTCGGAAACTTCGGTTTATGACGTCGTACATCGTCGGCTTCGGAGAAGAAGCAAATTCCTATTAGAGGAGGTTAGGATGACCAACAATCGGATGGTAGCAATCAGTTCGGACGATCTCCAAGAGACAACGCAGAGCATTTGGCCGGTTCGCAATTTGATTAGAGCCGCAGGACTTATGCTGATCGTGTTTGTATCAGCAGCTACATCACTCGCGAACGCACAAACGGTCCTACCTAGCGACGCTTTGAACACGTGCACTGTCTCACCCACCGTGTTCGCAAGTTGGTTCAAAACCGGAGTCGTAACCGCGAATGGCGAGGTAAATCCCGCCAACAGTGTTAACTTCCCCGACACACCGAATTGCAGCTTCTATCAGTGGTCGGAGCAAATGTTTCTGTGGCTGAATTCACCGAGCCCACCGGCTTATGGAGGCGGTGGTGGACGGATTTTCGAATCGCCAGCTTTTTACGACGTTTCGCCGCCAGATTCGAACGGCAACCGCACCTTTGTTCCGCATGAGGTAGGCCGCATCA
>Ga0066710_100007306_pt1 | contig 10525 bp, 13 predicted proteins | sample GraSoiAngelo_159_FD_79666 | JGI IMG/M metagenome (GOLD analysis project Ga0066710, IMG submission 79666) | Grasslands soil microbial communities from the Angelo Coastal Reserve, California, USA - 14_1009_16_40cm | ecosystem: Environmental > Terrestrial > Soil > Grasslands | place: USA...
GGGCTCGACTCGATCGACGCGCTGGAGCTCGTGCTCGGCCTCGAGCAGGAGTTCGGGATCAAGGTCGAGGACGAGGAGGTCGGCGTCAAGGCTTTCGCATCGGTCGATGCTCTCGTCGACTTCATCGAGCAGAAGAAGATCGCCTGATGCTTCCGGCGCCGGAGCTGCCGCACTCGTACCCCTTCCGTTTCGTGGACACGGTTCTCTCGCCGGCGGGCGCGGACTTCCGGCAGGGAACTGTCTCGGCACGCCTGACCGCCAACGGCCGCGCGGTCATGGGAGACGGTCGGGTCGCTGGGACGCTTCTGGCCGAGGCGCTCGCGCAGGCGGCTCTCCTGCTGCAGGGAGGGGACCCGGACGCCGGTCGGCGCGGGTTTCTCGCGGGCATCGAGGGCTTCGAAGTCACGCGGCTTCCGGAGGCGGGAGAGAGCCTGCAGGTGGACGTACGGCTGACGGCGCGGTTCGGGCCGGTCATCAAGTTCGAGGGGGAAGTGCGCTCTGGTTCCGATACTGTCGCGCGCGGCTCGATCCTCGTGCGCCAGGGTTCGTCTTGAAGGATCGAAGGGCATCCCGCGCCTAGGGATGTTCACCGAAGACGACGCTCCGGCAGGAACGACCATCCTGCGCCTCGCCGGAATGGTCAAGCTCGGCGAGACCGTTCACGAGCTCGAGAGGACTCTGGAGCGCGCCGCGAACGAGGGAACGGGCGCCGTCGTGCTCGATCTCTCGGAGCTCGAGTACCTCGACTCCACCGCCCTCGGAACCCTCGTCGGCGGGCTGCACCGCTTGAAATCCGAGGACCGCGACCTCGTTCTCGTCAACCCGAGAGAGCGGATCGCCGGACTCCTCCGGGTCGCCAACCTCGACTCGCTCTTCGAGATCTACGGGAGCGTGGCCGAGGCGCTCGAAGCGATCCGGCGGAAAGCGCAGGGCACGGATGTCCACTGAGGTCGCGGCCTCGGCCGAGTGCACCGCCGAGCCGCCGCACCGTTTTGCGATCGGCGAGCGTCTGCGCGTCGGGAACGGAATCCTCGTGACGCTCTCCCGCGTGGACGAGCCGTACCCTCCGCGCGACGTCTTCGTCACGAACCGTGAAATGAAGATGGGCTACGAGAACGTGTACAAGGCGTGTTTCGTCTGCGTCGACCAGGGCGTGCGCGAAAATGCGATCGCGCTGCCGAAGGATCAGATCGAAGCGGGTCTGCCTCTGGCCTGAACTCCCGGCGTTGCCTCGGGTGGAGGAGTCTCTTCCATCTCGGGCTCTTCTTCGCCGCCCTGCTCCATCTCGGGGACCGTGGGAGTCGGCGGCCGCGGAGTCGCCTGGACCTCCACGACGATCCGGCGTCGCGCCGGCGGCGCCTCGGGAGGAAGCCCGGCGATCGGGGTCGGCGGGGCCGTGACGACCGGCCCGGGCGGGAGCGGGACGACCACCTGCGACGATTTTTCGACGAGCACGCGCGAGTTCCGGGTGCTCTTTTCGATCAGGACTGGAATCGATGGAGTGACGGTCGGCGGGATCTCGGAAGGCGTCGGGACGGTCTCCGCGACCGCGGGAACCGGAGCCGCCGGGACGGGCAGGTCGGCCGGCCGGCCGGGAAGAGGACCGCGCCGTCCGAAGCGGCCCGCGGAGTACGCGAGCGCTCCGATCACGACGACGAAGACGATCAGTGCAGCCACGAGCCCCGGCGGAATCCGTCCTTCCCGATCCACGGCGAGACGGCTCTGCACCGTCCGTGCCGCATCCTCCCGAAGTGGAGAGCTATCGCTGGCGAACGGGTCGCGAGTCGGGAGGTGGCCAGCCCAGGGAACCCGGCGAATCCAGGTGCCCCCGCCCGAGCTGGTCGATAGACCGATTGCGCGCCCAATCGACGACCCGGCGGAGGCGCTGAAGGACGAGAGAGCTCAATCTCGTCTCGAGAACTCTTGCTTTTATGATGCCCGCCGTCGTGGCGGAATAGTGTTGCCAGCCGTCTTTTTCGGAAACCTCGATCAAAACGAGTCCCTGCTTTGCCAGCGCCTCGGCGTCGGTGTAGATCTGTTGAGAGAAATGGCCGGCATTGATCGAGCGAAATTTGTAGAAATCCGGACCCAGCTCGGTCGGGAAGGCCTGTCCGAGCAGGTAGAGCGATTTTTGAAGTTGAGCGGGAGAAAGTCCCCGGCGCGAGGAGGCGATCGAGACCAGAGTCCAGTCGTCGCGCGAAACGGGCACGCGCGTCCGCATCTCACCCCGGGAAGAGCCCACCAGGTTCTCGTTTCCGAAACCATTCATTCACGTTGTTCACGGTCTGGTCAAGGTGGACTTTCGTCGAGGGTCGATCGCTTAGAGACGACGACGCCTCTGAAATCGAGCAGTGCGGCGCGAGGAAACCGGAAATGACAAGTCGACTTGACATGCGGAGTTTCGCCGGCGACCATTTCACACAGAGGAGCTCGGTATGGCGGTCCCGGTCCGAAATCGAATCAAGGAACTGCGCAACGAACGAGGTTGGACGCAGCAGCAGCTCGCCGATGGGGTGGGAGTCTCCCGTCAGAGCGTCAACTCGATCGAGCGTCACCGATATGTCCCGAGTCTGCGGCTGGCGCTCACTCTTGCCCGGGTGTTCCACCGGCCGACCGACGAGATTTTTTCGCTGGAGGCGTGAGGCAGTTTGTGAAACAAAAGGAGAAGAGTCGGTGAGTCTTCAAGAAAGATTGAAAGACCGCAACACGCTGGTGCGCATCGGTCTCGTGTGTCTGGTGATCGGGAACCTCTTGCACCTGCTCGCCCGTCCGACCCCGGCCTTCGGTCAGGGCCTGATCGACGGAGTGTTCGGGCTTTTTACCGGCCTCGCGATCGGGTGCCTGCTGATGAGCCTGCGGAGGAAAGAAAGCTAGAGGCTATTGGTGCGAAAGGGGGGACTCGAACCCCCACGGTTTTACCCACAGGTTCCTGAAACCTGCGCGTCTACCAGTTCCGCCACTTTCGCGGGACGGCAAGATTAGCGGCTAGGTTCCGGGGAATCAAGGTCGCCTCGGGCGCCTCGATCCGGCCGCTTTCCGCGTTCGGCACGCGGTCTCGCTGCCTCGTCCCGCGCCGCGTGTGACGCCGAGCACCGAGCGGCGCCTCTCCGACCAACGTCGACCCGGGCTCGCGGACTTCGTCCGTCACGACGGAATCCGGATTCGACCAATGTCGCCCTTGACAGCTCTCGAGCATCTTGCGACGATGAGTCTCTCGTGAACGCCAACTTGATCGCCCGTTGTTGTTGTTGTCGGGTTCCCTCCGGCCGCGGTCACGCTGCGTTGAGAGTGTTCACCTCCTAACTACAAAAACAAAGCGGATCGAAGGCCCGAGGGGAAAACCTCTCGGGCCTTTTTCTTTTGGAGAAAGGCAGAGCGAAAAGAGTGAAGGATTCAGTCATCCGGCAGGTCGAAACGTCCGCGAGTCGGACAGAGCTCGACGCGCTCGCCGACCTGCTCGTCGATTCGTCGCCGCAGGAAATTCTCGCTGAGGCCGTGCATTGCTTTCCGCGGATGACGTTCGCGACCGGGTTCGGCATCGAGGGCTGCCTCCTGATCGACCTCATCGCGCGCTCCGGCCTGCGCATCGACGTCTTCACCCTCGACACCGGCCTTCTCTTCCCGGAGACATACGAGCTCTGGCGGCGCCTGGAATCCCGTTACGGCCTGACCATTCGCGGGGTGCGCCCGGAGAAGACCGTCGCGCAGCAGGCCGCGATCTTCGGCGATCGCCTCTGGGAGCGCCAGCCCGAACGCTGCTGCGGCATGCGGAAAGTGCTTCCGCTGCGCGAGGCTCTCGCGCCCTTCGAGGCATGGGTGAGCGCGATCCGCCGGGATCAGACCCGCGAGCGCGCCGGCGTGCGGATCCTCGAGTGGGACGCGACCTTCGGGCTCGTTAAGGTGAACCCGCTCGCGCTCTGGACGAGCGAGCAGGTGTGGTCCTTCGTCCGCAGCAACGACGTCCCGTTCAACCTGCTTCACGAGCAGGGCTATCCGAGCATCGGCTGCGTTCCGTGCACGAGCCGGGTCCTGTCGGGGGAAGACCCCCGGGCAGGGCGCTGGCGCGGCCGCGAGAAGAAGGAGTGCGGGATCCACTCCCGCGTCGAGAGCCGGGCTGTTTCGTGGAACCTCGAAAGGAAAGAGACGAGCCATGATGTCCAGGCTGGTTGAACCGCACGGCGGCGTTCTCGTCGACCGACTCGTCCCGGAGGAGGAGGCGGCGGAGTTCGAGCGTCGCGCCCGCCGGCTTCCCCGGCTCGAGCTCGACGCGCGCGAGGTGGCAGACCTGGAGCTGATTGCGACGGGCGCCTTCAGCCCGTTGACCGGATTCCTGGGGTCGGCGGATTACCGGACCGTGATCGAGCGGATGCGCCTGGCCGACGGGACGGCGTGGCCGATTCCGATCACGCTTGCCATCGGTGAGCAGAACCGCTCCGAAGTCGGAGCCGGTTCCGAAGCCGCGCTCCACGACGTGAGCGGCCGGTTGTGGGGCACGATCGAGATCTCGGAATTGTTCTCGCGCGATGCGCTGGCGGAGTCGCTCGGGGTCTATCGAACCGCCGATCCTTCGCATCCCGGGGTCGGCTACCTCCTCTCGCGCCCCGCTTGCCTGGCGGCCGGATCGGTTCGCGTCCTTCCTCTTCCGGCAGACCGGCCGCTCGCTTCCCGACGACTGACGCCCCGCCGGCTGCGCGAGGAGATCTCCGCGCGAGGGTGGCGCCGCGTCGCCGGATTCCAGACGCGCAACCCGATCCACCGGGCCCACGAGCACCTGACCAAGCTGGCGCTCGAGTTCACCGACGGCCTCGTCATCCATCCTCTGATCGGCGAGACCAAGGACGGCGACGTCTCGGCGGCCGTGCGCTTTCAGGCGTACGAGGTCCTGCTCGACAAGTACTACCCGAAGGATCGCACCCTCCTCGCGGCGTTCCCCGCGGCCATGCGCTACGCCGGACCACGAGAGGCGATTTTCCACGCGCTCGCCCGGAAGAACTACGGCATCACGCACTTCATCGTCGGGCGCGACCACGCGGGTGTGGGCGGCTTCTACGCTCCCTATGACGCGCAGGAGATCTTCGAGAGTTTTCAGCCGGCCGAGCTCGGGATCGCCCCGCTGAAGCTCGACGCGACCTTCTTCTGCCAGGTGTGCGAGGCGACCGCGTCGGCCCGCACGTGTCCGCACGATTCATCGAAGCGGCTGGAGCTCTCGGGCACGCGCGTTCGGGAAATGCTCGAGAGCGGGCTGAAGTTGCCGGCCGGATTCACGCGCCCCGAAATCGCGGAGATCCTGAGCCATCACTACGGAGTGGACGGCAACGGAAACGGGAACGGCAACGGAAACGGCCACGGAAAAACCGCGGACAAGAAGGCTCCCGGAGCGCGCGAGCGCCGGCGACCCCGGCCCCTCACGGACGGCCGGCGGCGGCGCCGCGGTTTCATCCTCTGGTTCACCGGACTTTCCGGCGCCGGGAAGAGCACGCTCGCCGCGGCGCTCTCGCGGCACCTCAAGAGAGAAGGCCCCGTCGAAATCCTGGACGGCGACGAGATCCGAACGTATCTCTCGGCGGAGCTCGGATTCTCCAAGGAGGATCGCGACACCAACATCCGGCGGATCGGTTACGTCGCGCGGGTCCTGGCCCGCAACGGCGTCGCGGCCATCGCGGCGGCCATTTCCCCCTATTCGACGACGCGGCAGGAGGTCCGACTCCTCGCGGCCCGCGAAGAGATCCCGTTCGTGGAAATCTTCGCCGAGGCGGAGCTCGAGGCCCTCGTCCTCCGGGACGTCAAGGGCCTCTACCGGAAAGCGCTCGCGGGCGAGATTTCGCACTTCACCGGGATCTCGGACCCCTACGAGCCGCCCGAGAGGCCGGACGTCCGCGTGTGGACGGATCGGGAGCCCGTGCAGGAGAGCCTCGCGAGCATCCTGGCCGCGCTCACCGAGAGAGGACTCTTCGGCGCCGCGCAATCTTCCCGGGAGGCGGTGCGATGACCCCGGAGGCCCCGGTGTTCCCGATCTTCCTGAAGCTCGGCGGTCGCCGCGTGGTGGTCGTCGGCGGGGGAAAGATGGCGGCGTCGAAGCTCGGCGGACTCCTGCACTCCGGAGCCTCGGTGACGGTCGTCGCCCCGGAAACGACTCCCGAAATCGATCGCTCGACCGCGATCGTGCTCCGCCGGGGCTTCGAGCCGAGCGACCTGGACGGAGCCTGGTATGTCGTGGCGGCGGCCACACCCGAAGTGAATCGAAGGGTCGCGGCGGCCGCGGACGAGCGCCGCATCTTCGTCAACGCCGTGGACGATCCCTCGAACGCGAGCGCTTACGCGGGAGGCGTCCTGCGGCGCGGCGGCGTCACGGTCGCGATCTCGACGGACGGGCACGCGCCGGCTCTCGCGGGCCTTCTCCGCGAGTCGATCGAAGAGCTCGTCCCCGAAGAGATCGAAACGTGGGTGGAGGAAGCGCGGCACCAGACCAGCCGGTGGCGGGGAAAAGGCGTTCCGATGGCGGCCAGGCGTCCAATGCTGCTGGCCGCGCTCAACCGCCTCTATCTGCGCCGAGGAATCGACCCGTACGACGAAAAAGACGGAGTCGGGGAGGGTCGGGGATGACGGGATTCGTGTCGCTCGTCGGCGCGGGCCCGGGAGATCCGGACCTCCTGACGCGGAAGGCGGTCCGCCGGCTCGCCGAAGCCGATCTCGTGCTCTACGACGCGCTGGTCGCGCCGGAAGCGCTGGAGCTCGCGCCGCGGGCGCAGCGGTTCTTCGTCGGGAAACGCGCCCGCCGCGAGGCGATCCGGCAGGAGACGATTCACGGCCTGATGATCCGGTCCGCGCGCCGCGGCAAGCGGGTCGTCCGGTTGAAGTGCGGCGATCCGTTCCTGCTCGGCCGCGGAGGGGAAGAGGCGCTGGCGCTCGCGGCCGCGGGAATTCCCTTCGAGGTCGTGCCCGGCGTCTCCTCGGCGATCGCGGCGCCGGCCCTCGCGGGAATCCCGGTCACGCACCGGGGCCTCGCCTCCGGCTTCGCCGTGGTGTCGGGGCACGCCGAGGCCGCGTATCGTCCGATCCTCGGATCGATCGAGCCGGGCTCCGCGACGATCGTCGTCCTGATGGGTCTCGCCACGCGCGCGGACGTCGCGGCTCTGCTGCTCGCGCGGGGCTGGCGCAAGGAGACCCCCGCCGCGATCCTTCTCGCCGCGTCGACCCCGGATTCCTTCGCGTGGACCGGGCGCCTGGAATCGCTCGGGGCGGCGGAACTGCCCGAGGATCGCGGCGACTCGCCGGGCACCCTCGTCATCGGAGAGGTCGTTTCGCTGGCCGCGACCATCGCGGGCGTTCCGGAAGTCGCCGCCACCGCGGCGCTCGCCGGCCACGGACGGAGCTGAGGAGAGGACCATGGCCGCCGTCGACGATCCGAAAACGTTGGGCCGCGCGAAGCTGTCGTTCGCGAACGGGGCCGAGATCGACGAGTTCGTGGAGACGCTGGAGAAATTCGAGCGCGGTGAGCTGACGCCCGACCAATGGCGCGCGTTTCGACTGGTTCGCGGAACCTACACCCAGCGCCAGGACGGAGACTTCCAGATGCTGCGGGTCAAGATCCCGCAAGGGTCGCTCTCCGCCGGCCAGCTGTACGCGCTGGCCGACGTCGCGGACGACCATTCACGAGGGTTCGGTCACATCACGACGCGTCAGAACCTCCAGTTCCACTTCATGAAGCTCCACGACGTCGAGCAAGCGATGCGGCGGCTGGCGGACGCGGGACTCACGACGCGCGAGGCGTGCGGCAATTCGGTCCGCAACATCACGGCCTGTCCCTACGGCGGCGTCTCTCCCGACGAAGTCTTCGATCCGATGCCTTACGCGGAAGCGCTGACGCGTTACCTCCTCCGGCATCCGTTGAGCTCCTCGCTGCCGAGAAAGTTCAAGATCGCCTGGGAAGGCTGCCGCGAGGACCATGCGTTGACACCCATTCACGACATCGGCTGGCGCGCGGCGAGGCGCGAAGTGGATGGAGTCTCGCAGCGCGGGTTCCGCGTGACGGTAGGCGGAGGGACGTCCAACCTCTGCCGCTCCGGCTCGCTCCTCGACGACTTCGTGCCCGCCGGCGAGATCCTGAACGTCGCCGAGGCGGTCCTGCGCGTCTTTCACCGGCTCGGCGACCGGGAACACAAGAACCGCAACCGGATGAAGTTCCTCATGAAAGAGCTCGGGTGGGAAGGCTGGAAGACGCAGTTCGAGAAGGCACTCTCCGAATTCCGCGGCGAAGGAGGCGCGCAACTTCCCTTCGACCCGGAGCGGCCGCCGGCCGAAGAAGCGCCGGAGTGGAACCGGCCGTCTCCTCCGTCCGTCGCGATGGCGGCCGCGCGCGCGGAGGCCTCGAAGACGAAAGGCCCCGGCATCGCCCCGCCGATCCGCTCCTTCCTGCCGACGATGAACGGCGACTTCTCGCACTGGAAGCGAACGAACGTGAAGCCGCAGAAGCAGGCGGGTTACGCGCTGGTGCTGATAACGGTTCCCCTGGGAGACGTCACGGGGGAGCAGATGCGGGTCCTGGCGGACCTCGCGCTTTCCTATGGAGACGGCTCCGCATGGGTGACATCCGAGCAGAATCTCCTTCTGCGCTGGGTGCGAGCCGAGGACGTTGCCGACCTCTATCGCCGGCTGGCCGCGAGCGGCCTCGGGCTACCCGATGCGGGGACCATCGCCGACGTCACCAGCTGTCCCGGAGCGGAGTCCTGCCGCATCGCGGTCACCCAGTCGCGGGGGCTGGGGCGGTCCCTGGGCGACCACCTCCGGTCGCGGCCCGACCTCGTGGCCGCGGCGCCCGACCTTCAGATCAAGATCAGCGGCTGCCCGAACGGTTGCGGCCGCCATCACATCGCCGGGATCGGGTTCCAGGGGAGCACGCGCCGGCTCGGCGATCGGGTGATTCCGCAGTATCTCGTGATGGTGGGAGGTGCCGTCGATGACCGGGGAGCGCGATTCGGAAAGGTCGCCGCGAGAATTCCGGCGCGGCGGATGACCCACGCGATCGACCGCCTCGTGGACCTCTATCGCGCGGAGCGGTCCGACTTAGAGACCGCGACCGCGTTCTTCGGGCGCGTCGACGTCGCGCGGGTGAGGGAGCTCCTGCTCGACCTGGAAGGCATCACCGAGTCCGACGCCCAACCAATGGACTTCGTCGATCTCGGCGAGGACGCCGAGTACCGGATGGAGACGAAGGAAGGGGAGTGCGCGGTCTGAAGATGGACTGATGCGGGTGCAGGCCCCGAAGGGCCTGTCCCCGCGACATATCCAATCAGTCCTTCGGCGATCGAGCTATTTCTTCGGACCGACCACGCTGCAGCGGTAGACCTCGTCCGTCGGGACGAGGGTGATCTCCGGATTGGCGCCCGAAGCGGCCGTCTCGATTTCCGTATCCGAAGTCAACTGCCGCGGCGCGAAGCCGGCGTTGAAGACGACCTGGACTTCCTGCCAGAGCGGATTGAAACCGTCCCCCTGAATCGCGTCGAGGACGCTCACGAAGTCGCCGCCGTCGCCGATCAGACCTTCACAGGTGTCGCACATGTAGATGGTGTTGATCGAGCGATTGTGCAGCAGCGTGGCGACCTCGGCGCTCGATGACAGCTCCTTGAAGTTGATCGTGAAGAGCTGATCGTCGTAGAACGCCGGCATGTCACCGCCCGAACCATTCGAATTCGCGGCGCGGGCGGTCCCAACGGCCGCGACCATGACGAGAGCCAACAGGAGTGTGCGTCGAAACATGACAACCTCCTCCTTTCGGACTAGTTAACCGCCTCGACCTTTCCGAAATAACCGTTCACCTCTCCGTCCGGCCCGGCCGCGAAGTACAAAGTCGTGCTCGGGCCGGAGTTGTGGTCGTTGCCGAATCCGATGCCCCAGAGTCCGTCGATCACGACGGGACTCTTGCCCTGGCGCAGGAGGCCGGCGTGGAACCACTCGCCCTCTTCGTCCTTGCAGAAGGCGTTGATCCTTCCGTCGCCGAAGTTGCCGACGAGCAGGCAGCCGCTGAACTTGCCGAAGCCCGAGCCGGAAGTCGGGGCGAGCGCGATGCCCCAGGGGGAGTTCAGCAGGCCGTGGTTGGCCACCTGCGAGATCAGGTTCCCGTCGGTGTCGAACTCGCGCACGAGGCCGTGACCCTGTCCGGCGATGTCGTCCTCTCCGCCCTTCAGGGCATACGTGACGAAGATCGAGTCGCCGATCGCCTGGATGCCGAACGGGCAGTAGCTGCCGGGAATGGATGCATCCGCGAATTTCCCGGAGGTTGGGACTTCCATCACCGCCGTGTCGACGAACTGGAACGCTTCCACCTTGCACTCGGCGAAATCGGTGCTGAAGAGCGTTTCGCCGTGGATCGCCAGTCCCTTGTAGGACGATTCTTCGTCGCTGAAGATCTGTTCGGCCATCGTTCCGCTGCCCGAATTCCAGGCGAAGAACTTGCCGTCCTCGCTCGCCCAGATGAAGAGCGCCTTCTCGGCGTTGGCGAGCGGGAACGAGCTCGAGCTGTTGAAGA
>Ga0066710_100007307_pt1 | contig 10524 bp, 10 predicted proteins | sample GraSoiAngelo_159_FD_79666 | JGI IMG/M metagenome (GOLD analysis project Ga0066710, IMG submission 79666) | Grasslands soil microbial communities from the Angelo Coastal Reserve, California, USA - 14_1009_16_40cm | ecosystem: Environmental > Terrestrial > Soil > Grasslands | place: USA...
CAGGCGGCGGTAGCCGCCGACCCGCCCGAGGCGAGCGGTGAAATGGGTTCGACAATCGTGCGCAGCCGCAGGGCGGACAGGCGGCGGTAGCCGCCGACCCGCCCGAGGCGAGCGGTGAAATGGTCCGGCATGGTGCGCAGCCGGAGGGAAGAGAGGCGGCGATAGACGGCGACATCGTTTTCGCCGATGTCCCGCTGGCGATCGACCCTGACGAAGTCTTGCGCTTCCAGGGCTACAAGCGCGGGATCGACATTCCCACCCCCGACGTGCTCGCGCTCTTCGACGAAGCTCTCGCTCTTGGACGGACGCTCATCACGCCGCGCGCCGCCATACGCTGGCTTCCCGTTACCGAATGCACGGACGACGCGCTGACTGCGGGTGGCGTCACGCTGACGATTCCAGACATCGGACGCAATTGGGGCGCGGTGGAGCGCGTGGCGGCGGGCGTGTGCACCATCGGCGATGCGCTGGAGCGCCGGGTGGCCGAGCTGTGGGACGCGCGCGAGCTGCCGCTGGCGATGATGCTCGACAGCGTGGGATCGGGGGCGGTCGAGAGCCTCGCCGAGTTCGTCAACGATGCGCTCTGCCAGGACGGTATCCGCCGTGGCCTCAAGGTGACGAACCGGATCAGCCCGGGCTACGGAGGCTGGGACGTGGGCGAGCAATCACTGCTGTTTCGGTTGTGTCCTCCGGATACCGCGGGCGTCGCCCTCAACGAGGCCTGCTTCATGCAGCCGACCAAGTCGATCTCGCTCCTGATCGGCGCCGGGTCCGCCGCGCGCGTCGACCATTACTTCAGCCAGTGCGCGCGCTGCTGGATGGCCGACTGCGCGTACCGGCGCGTCCCGGCCCGTCGTACCGTCAGGCGATAAACCCGGGCGCGTTGCACCCTTGCGGGCCGTGTGCTACGGTCCGCCCACTCATGGCTGACAACGTCACGCTCGTCCGCGATGGCGCGATCGGCACTGTCACGCTCGCGCGTCCCGATCGCCGCAACTCGCTGAGCGACGCCATGCTGCGCGATCTTGCCGCCGCGGTCGCCGAGCTTCGCGACGACGCCGGGACGCGCGTGGTGATCGTCACCGGGGCGCCCCCGGTGTTCTCGGCTGGCGCCGACGCGCCGATCCGCCGCGAGATGTCGGAGGACGAGCGAAGGCAGGCGTTCCTCGGCAAGAAGACGCAGTTCCGGCGCCTGTTCGAACGCGTCAACACGCTGCTCGAGAACCTCGAGCAGGCGACCATCGCGATGATCAACGGCCACGCCGTCGGCGGCGGCTGGGGCCTGACCCTGGCCTGCGACTTCCGGTGGGCGGCCGCGCGGGCCGAGTTCTGGATTCCCGAGGTCGATCTCGGCGTTCCGCTCGGTGTCGCTTCCACCACGCGCTTCGTGAGGCTCGTGGGCCCGGCGCGCGCCAAGGAGATCATCATGGAGTGCCGGCGCTACTCCGCTGAAGAGGCGCGGGCGCTCGGTCTCGTCCACCGTGTCGTCGCTGACGACGCGTTGATCAAAGAGGTGCGAGCGTTCGCCGAGCGGCTGGCCGCCAAGCCCTTCCGTCCGCTGGCCGAGGTCAAGGCGCGTATCAACGCGATCGCACGGACCGGCATCCCCGAAGTCAACGCGATGACCGAAGGGTTCCTCGATCGCGGATGAACCTCGCCGGGCTGCGCGTCCTCGATCTCTCGCGCGTGGTGGCCGGGCCCTACTGCGCGGTGCTGCTGGCTGATCTCGGAGCCGACGTCGTCAAGGTCGAGCGCCCTGGTCGCGGCGACGACCTCCGCCACTGGCGCGGCAAGGACGGCATGAGCCCCGTCTTCGCGGCGATCAACCGCAACAAGCGCTCGCTCGCGCTCGACCTCCAGCATCCGGAAGGCACCCGGCTCGCGCTCGAGCTGGCGCGTCGGGCCGACGTCGTGATCGAAAATTTCCTGCCCGGCGTGGCCGACCGTCTGGGCGTCGGCTATGCCGCGGTGAGCGCCGCGAATCCCGCGGTCGTGTACGCGTCGATCACCGGCTTCGGGCAGGACGGCCCGTACGCGGGGCGCGCCGGCTACAACACGATCGCGCAGGGGATGAGCGGTCTCATGGCGCTCACCGGCATGCCGGGACATCCACCCACCAAGGTCGGTGGCTCGGTCTCCGATCTGGCCGCGGCCCTCCACGCGTTCGGAGCGATCAACGCAGCGCTCGTCCATCGCTTCCGGACGGGGCAGGGCCAGCACCTCGACGTGAATCTCCTGGCTTCGACGCTCGGGCTCCTGGCCGATCCGATCGCTCACTTCTTCGGGACCGGCGAGACCCGACCGCGGCGTGAGGGCAATCGCAATCCCAATCTGTCTCCCGCCGAGGCGTTCCAGACGAAGGACGGATTGCTGAACGTCGTGATCATGAATCCCGAGCAGTGGGACCGGTTCTGCTACGCCCTCGATGATCCTGATCTCGTCCGTGATCCACGCTTCGCGACGAACGACGCACGGCTCGACAATCGCGAGGAGTTCCGGGCGCGTGTCGAGGCCACGCTGGCGACTGCGACGACGGCGGAGTGGGTGACGCGCCTGGAGAAGGCGACGATCGCCTGCGGCCCGATCTACGAGCTCGACGAGGTCTTCGCCGATCCGCAGGTCCAGCACCTCGGGCTCGTCACCGAGATCGAGCAGCCGGGCTGGGGCCGCGTCAAGATGCTGGGCTTCCCGGTCCGCGGCTCGACCCTCGATGCGCGCGTCCGCCGGCCGGCGCCGAGACTCGGCGAGCACACGGCCGAGATCCTCGACGAAGTGGGAATCGCGCAACGCGAGATCGATGCGCTGATCGACAAGGGCGTCATCGCGCTCGCGACGTGACACGGCTGCCGTGGCCGCTCGTGTTTCAGCTCATCGGAGTCGGCGTCGCCATTTACGTCGTCCTCCATACCTGGCAGGTCTGGCTCCTGTTCTTCACGGCGCTGATCGTCGCCGCCGCCATCCTGCCGGCCGCCCGCTGGGCCGAGCGCTACCGCGTGCCCCGCAGCGTGACCGTGCTCGCCGTGTATCTCGGATTCGCCGGTGTGTTGAGTCTCATGGGCCGGCTTTTGTGGCCGGCGCTGGCCGACCAGTGGGGCCAGTTCACGGAGCAACTCCCGAAGCTCGTTGACAACGTCCGCGGCTGGCTCGGCAGCCTCGACGTGTTCCTCGGGCGCTGGGGCACCTCGCTGCGCGCGCCGAAGCCCGAAGACGTGCAGGGGCTGGCCTCCGCCGTCGTGGCCAACACGCTGGCCGTGACGGCCGGCTTTCTCGGGTTCGTGGTCGGGGTGTTCGCCATCATCGTCATCGCGGCCTATCTCGTCGTGGACGCGCGTGACATCGGCGAGACGCTCCTGCGACTCATGCCGCGCGCCCACCGATCGCGCATCGCCGCGCTGGGTGACCCCGTCCTGCAGCGCATCGGGGGGTACGTGCGCGGACAGATGCTCTCGAGCCTCGCCGTCGGCGCCGTCCTGGCTATCGGCATGGCGCTGCTCGGGGTGAAATACGCCCTGCTGATCGGAGCGCTGGCGTCCGTGCTCAACGTCGTGCCCTTCGTCGGCTCTGTCGTCGCCGCCGGGCTCGGGATCATGTCGGCGCTCAACGAGTCGCTCGTGCTGGCTCTGGCCACCGCCGGGCTCTTCTGGGCGACGAGTCTTCTCGAGGGCAAGTTTCTGGCGCCGCACTTCGTCGGTCGCGCGACCGGCCTCCACCCCCTCGCCGTGCTTCTGGCTCTCTTCGCTGGGCTTCACATGGGCGGGCTCGTGGGCGGCCTCGTCGCGGTCCCGCTCCTGGCCGGCTTCTGGGAAATCGTCCGTCGCCTGTATCTGGCCGGGCCCGAGCGCGCCTAGCTCGAGCTCGGCTGGCGACTGTCCCCGTGTCGGGCCCGACGCGAATGGGGAGGGATGGGGGGGCCGGGGAGACGGCGACGGGGTCGGGCGCGACGCGAATGGGGAGGATGGAGGGGGCGGGGAGACGGCGACGGGGTCGGGCGCGACGCGAATGGGGAGGTATGGAGGGGGCCCAGCGGGCCCCCTCCATCTCAATAGTGTTAATGTTGGAACGATGCGCGCCAGCAACATCGTGCTCGTCGGGTTCATGGGCGCCGGCAAGACGGTGTGCGGCCGTCTGCTCGCTCACCGCCTCAGTCGCTGCGTCGTCGAGACCGACGACATGATCATCGCCGGCGAAGGTCGCTCGATCCCCGAGATCTTCCGCCGCGAGGGTGAGGAGCGCTTCCGGCAGCTCGAGGGCGAGGTCCTCGAACTGCTGCGGCTCAAGGCGGGCGACGTCATCGCGACCGGCGGCGGTTTTCCGTGCCGCGAGGGCCGGATGGATGCGCTGCGCGCCCTCGGCACGGTGGTGTGGCTGCGTGGCGACCTGTCCGAGCTTCACGCGCGGGCCACCCGCAGCGGAGACCGCCCGATGCTGGCCGGGCGTTCTCCGGCAGAGATCGAGGACCTGTACCGCCGCCGCGAGCCGTTCTATCGCCAGGCCCACGTGACGGTCGACACCACCGGCATCGGCCCGGACGAGGTGGTGTTGCGCGTGATGGCCGCGCTGCGCGAGCACGATGCCGCACGCGTTTGATCGCCGGCTGGCCGACGGCCCGCTGCTCTGCGACGGCGCCATGGGCACGTTGCTCTACGCACGCGGGGTCAGTCTCGATGCCTGCTTCGACGTCCTGAACGTCAACCACCCGAAGGTCGTCCAGTCGGTCCACGCCGAATACATCGCGGCCGGCTCCGACTGCATCGAGACCAACACGTTCGGGGCCAATCGCTTCAAGCTCGCCGTCCACGGCCTGGCCGACGACGTGCGTGAGATCAACCTGCGCGGCGTCAAGCTCGCACGGGACGTGCGCGAGAGCATGGGGCGCGACGTGCTCGTGCTCGGCTCCATCGGGCCGCTCGGCAAATACTTGGCGCCGCTCGGCACCGTCACGGCCGACGAGGCCCGCGCGGCGTTCCGGGAGCAGGCGGAGGCGCTGTTGGAAGGCGGCATCGACGCGTTCGTGGTGGAGACGTTCTCCGATCTCACCGAGATCGCGCTGGCCATCGAGGCGATTCGCGCCTTGACCGATCTGCCCATCGTCGCTCAGATGGCGTTCACCGACGAGGCCGTCACGTTCGCGGGACGAGTGCCGGCCGAGGTCGCGCGAACGCTGCGCGAGCTGGGGGTTCGCGCGCTCGGCGCCAACTGCTCGGTAGGATCGAGCACGCTCTACGAGGTGCTGGAGGCGATGGTGCCCGAAGCCCGCGAGGTGCCGCTCGCGATCCAGCCCAACGCCGGCCTGCCCCACCGCATCGGCGAGCGACTGATGTACCTCTCATCGCCCGGCTACATGGCCGATTACGCGGGCCGCATGATCGATGCCGGCGCGCGCATCATCGGCGGGTGCTGCGGGACCACGCCCCAGCACATCGCGGCGATGCGACGTGTGCTCGACGCCCGGGCCCCCGCCTCGACGGCGGAAGCCCGCCCGGCTGGCGTACGGAGCGTCGTCGAGACGCTGGAGGCGCCCGGGCTCCGCACCACGCTGGCGCCCACACTCCTCGGTCGCAAGCTCGAGCAGCAGGACTTCATCGTGACCGTGGAGCTGGATCCGCCGCGCGGCCACACCGTCGAGAAGTTGGTGCAGGGGGCCAAGCTGCTCAAGGAGCGCGGCGTCGAGATCGTCGACATCAACGACGGCTCGCTCGGCCGCGTCCGCATGGCCGTGCTGCCGACCGCCCTCCTCGTGCGTGAGGCGACCGGCCTCGACATCAACATGCACTTCACCTGTCGTGATCGGAACCTCATGGGCATCCAGGCAGACCTGCTGGGGGCGCACGCGCTCGGCATCCGGAACATCCTGGCCATGACCGGCGACCCGCCGCGCACGGGCGACTACGTGAACGCGACGGCGGTCTTCGACGTCGACGGCGTCGGCCTCATCGAGGTTCTGCGGCGGATGAACGAAGGAATGGACGCGACCGGCAACGGCATCGGCGAGCCGACATCGTTTTGCGTCGGCGCGGCGCTCGATCCTGGAGCGCCGGATCCCGGCCGCGAGGCCGAGCGCTTTCATCGCAAGCTCGAGGCGGGAGCGCGCTGGTTCCAGACGCAACCGGTGTACGAGCTCGACGTGCTCGATCGCTTCCTGGCCCGCGTCGGCGGCTCGCCCGTCCCGGTGCTGGTCGGCGTGCTGCCGCTGCACAGCTTCCGGCACGCCGAGTTCCTCCACAACGAAGTGCCGGGCATCACGATCCCCGATGGCGTCCGAGCCCGCCTCCGCGCCGCCGGCGACGGCGCGCTTCGCGCCGGCATCGAGATGGCGCAGGAGCTCATCGGCGAGATCCGGGCCCGCTACGCCGGCGCCTACCTCATGCCGTCCTTCGGCCGCTTCGAGGTCGTCGCGGAGGTGCTCGATGTCCTCCGATGACGCGCGGCTGCTGACCCGTCTCAGCGCGCGCGAGGCCCAGCGTCGCATCCGTGACGGTAAGATCACCGCCGAGAATCTGCTGGCCGCGTGCCTCGAGCGCATCGGCGCGCTCGACGGCGATCTCGAGGCGTGGACCCACGTCGACGCGGCAAGCGCGCGCGTGGCGGCGCGTGAGCGCGACGCCGAGGCTCGAGCCGGCCGGTCTCGAGGCCCGCTTCACGGCGTGCCGGTCGGCGTCAAGGACATCTTCGCCGTCGCCGGAATGCCGACCACCGGCGGAGCCCGTCCGTGGGCGCATCGTCGCGCCACCGAGGACGCGACGGCCGTGGCGCGCCTGCGCGCGGCCGGCGCGGTGATCGTCGGCAAGACGGCGACGACCGAATTCGCGTATCGCGATCCCGCCCCCACGCGCAATCCGTGGAATCCCGGTCACACGCCGGGCGGCTCGTCGGCCGGCTCGGGGGCTGCCGTGGCGGCGCGCATGATTCCGCTGGCCACCGGCTCGCAGACCGTCGGCTCGGTGTTGAGGCCCGCCGCCTACAACGGCGTCGTCGGCGTGAAGGCGACGCACGGCCTGATCCCGGTGGACGGCGTCATCCCGCTCGCGTGGTCGTTCGATCACGTCGGCGTCTTCGCGCGCTCCGTCGATGACGCCGCCATCATGCTGGGCGTCCTCGCCGGCGCCGAATACGACGCGGCCATGAGCCGCCCGCCGCGGATTGCCGTCGCGACGGAGCTGATCGCCCGCGCCGAGCCCGACTCGGCCGATCATCTGCGTGCGGCCGTCGACGCATTCCGGACGGCCGGCGCGACCGTGATGGACGTCGGCCTTCCCGCGTCGTTCGGCGCGCTCCACGCCGCCGGGCTCGCCGTGCTCGAAGCTGAAGCCGCGGCGTATCACGAGGAAGCGTTCAAGAAGCACGGTGCCGAGTTCGGCAAGGAGATCAGGGCCGCCGTAGCCGCAGGACTCGAGGCGTCCGCCATCGGGTACGTGAAGGCCAACCGAGCGCGCTTACGCTTCCGCGACGAGGTCCTGCCCATGCTGGCTGCCCACGACGTGCTGTTGAGTCCAACGACGCCTGCGCCCGCGCCGGCCGGGCTCGGCTCGACGGGCGATGGCTCACTCTGTGCGCCGTGGAGCTACACGGGGGTCCCTTCGATCTCGTTGCCCAGCGGTCTCGCGCCGTCCGGATTACCGTTCGCCGTCCAGCTCACGGCCGCCGCGGGTCATGAGCAGGCACTCCTGCGCGCGGCGGCGTGGTGCGAGAGCGTGCTGCGTTTCTCCGCCGCGCCCGCGCTCTAGCCGTCACCGAGCCATGCTCGACCTCAAGATCGAGGGCGCCACCGTCATCGACGGCACGGGCATCCCTGGCGGCCGCACCGATCTGGGCGTGCGCGACGAGACGATCGTGGCCGTCGGCGATCTTTCCCGGGAGTCGGCCGGCCGCACCGTTCACGCCGCCGGGCGCGTCGTCGCGCCCGGGTTCATCGACATGCACTCGCACTCCGACTGGCGGCTGTGGGCGAATCGCCGCGCCGAGTCCAAGATCCGCCAGGGCGTGACGACCGAGGTGGTCGGCAACTGCGGCTTCTCGCCGGCGCCTGCCACCGACGAGCACCTCGATGACCTCAAGGGCTTCGCCCTGTACATCCCGCGCGGCATGGACTTCCGGTGGCGGTCCGTCGGCGAGTATCTCGACGCGCTCGACGAAGCCGGCACCGCGGTGAACGTGGTGCAACTCGTCGGTCACGGCACGCTGCGCGTCGCCGCCATGGGTTTCGCGCGCCGCGCGCCGACCGCCGCCGAGCTGACGGCGATGCAACGGGCTCTCATCGATGCCATCGATGCGGGCGCGTGGGGACTCTCCACGGGACTCATCTACGCGCCTGGCTCTTACGCGGCGACTCCGGAGATCGTCACGCTGGCTCGCGTCTGCGCCCGTCGCCGCAATACGGTTTACGCCAGCCACATCCGTGGTGAGGGCGCGACGCTGCTCGATGCCGTCGCCGAGGCGATCACGGTGGGACGCGAAGCGGACGTTGCGGTCCAGGTTAGCCACATCAAGGCGGCCGGCCGGCCGAACTGGGGCGGGGTGACGCGTGCGCTCGCGCTCGTCGATGCGGCGGTCGCCGACGGCATCGACGTCATGGCCGACGTCTATCCCTACACGGCGTCCAGCACGTCGTTGCGATCGCTACTGCCCGACTGGGCGCTCGAGGGCGGCATTACCGCCATGGTCGAGCGCGTACGCGACCCGGCGTCGCGCGAGCTCATCGTCAAGGAACTGGAGCAGCCGGTCACGGGGCAGAGCCTGCTCGATCGTGTCGGTTGGGAGAACGTCATGATCTCGTTCTCGCCCGGACGGAAGGACGTCGAGGGCAAGCGGCTCAGCGAGATCGGTGGACTCGCGGCCGCGCTGGACGTGCTGGCCGACGAGCCGCGCAGCGCGATGATCCTGTTCCAGCTCGATGAGCGCGATGTGCGCCAGGCGCTCGCGCACCCGCGCGTGATGATCGGCTCCGACGGGTCGGCGCTCGCGCCCTACGGAGAGCTGGGAGAGGGCAAGCCTCATCCCCGCAGCTACGGAACGTTTCCCCGCGTCCTCGGCGAGTATGCGCGCGAGCAGCGCCTGCTCCCGCTCGCCCAGGCGATCCACAAGATGACGGGATTGCCGGCACGCCGTCTCGGTCTGGCCGACCGCGGGGTCATCCGCCCCGGCGCCAAAGCCGATCTGGTCGTCTTCGATCCGCGCCGTGTGAGCGATCGCGCCACGTACGAAGCGCCGCACCAGTACCCGGACGGGATCCAGCACGTCGTGGTGAACGGGCGATTCGTGATTCGTGACGGAGAGCACACCGGCAGTCTTCCCGGTCGCGTTCTCCGACTACCCTGAGCTACTTCGGGCTGTCGCCCTGATACTCGCAGAAGCCGAGGTGCGTGCGCCAGTTGCCTCCCCAGCGTTCGCAGTCGTCCTTGGGCGTGCGCGGCGGGTAGGTGCCGGCGGCGGCACACGCGGTGGTGATTGCTGCGACAGCGACTGGCACGAGCAGCATCCGTGCTCGGAGTACCACCTGCCGCGGTCGAAGTCTCACGTGCCATAAACGGTTCCCGCCTGGGAAAAGATCCTGGCTCACGGCATTCCTCCCTGGTGGCGTGCACGGATGGTCAACGTTACGCGAGCCCTGGTTTCGAGCACTTAGCTGAGAGTCCTGTATGGCACCCGCCTTGCTCCGAACCAGCCGGCTTCGACTGAAGCCTAGAGGGAGGATCGGGTGAAATCAATTCTGATCATCGAGCAGGATCGCCCCGTCGCACACCAGCTTGCGCTCGCGTGTCTGGAGCAGGGCATCGGCACGGCGCTCGTCGATACCGTGTGCGAGGGCGTTCGCCTGCTGTTATCGGACACCGTCTCGCTCATCGTCGTGGAAGCGTCGCTCCTCCGCCTGGGAGCACGTGAACAGGCCGTGCTGTTCGATCGTGTCGCCCCCGGTGTGCCGGTCGCCATCACCGCGCCCCCGAACACGCCGCTGGAGCGCCGCGTGCGATGGGAGCTCGCGGGCTTCGCCGTCGTCCCTCGGCCCGCTTCCGTGGAGGATCTGCTCAAGATTCCCGCACGCTGAAGGCAGGTCGCTTGCGCGATGCCTCGGCCCGTGTACACTGGGTCTGTCTGCCGTAGCCGGCAGGACCTCGCCACCGCCGAGGCTGCTCTCTTCCGTTCGCGGGGCGTGTAACGTGTGACCGTACCGGGAGAGAGGTCGAGGAGGAATCTTATGGCGTCCAAGCTGTACGTCGGCGGTCTCTCGTACTCCACCACCAGTGAAGGGCTGCGGGAATTCTTCGCACAGTCCGGCAACGTGCTGTCCGCGACAGTCATCACCGATCGGTTCTCGGGACAGTCCCGCGGCTTCGGCTTCGTCGAGATGGCTGCGGCCGAGGATGCGCAGAACGCGATCTCCCAGCTCAATGGTCGGGAGCTGGACGGTCGTCGCATCACGGTCGAGATCTCGAATCCGCAGGGGCCTCGCACGGGCGGAGGGCGCCCGGGTGGTGGCGGTGGCGGCGGGCGTCCGGGCGGCGGTGGCCGCGGACCCGGCGGCGGTGG
>Ga0066710_100007308_pt1 | contig 10523 bp, 11 predicted proteins | sample GraSoiAngelo_159_FD_79666 | JGI IMG/M metagenome (GOLD analysis project Ga0066710, IMG submission 79666) | Grasslands soil microbial communities from the Angelo Coastal Reserve, California, USA - 14_1009_16_40cm | ecosystem: Environmental > Terrestrial > Soil > Grasslands | place: USA...
CGAACAAGGCGCCGCTCTCGAAGGCCGCGCCGGACGCCATCGGGCTCGACGCGCTGTCCGGCAGCGAGCCCTTCATCATGAAGCCGGACGGCGTCGGCTGGCTCTACGTGCCGAGCGGCCTCGTCGACGGTCCGTTGCCCGCACACTACGAGCCGGCGGAATCGCCGGTGCCGAACCCGCTCTATCGCCAGCAGTCGAGCCCCGTCCTCAAGTACTGGAAGCTGGACGGCAACGAGCTCGCGCCGACGGGCGACCGCCGCTTCCCGTGCATCATCACGACCTACCGGTTGACGGAGCACTACCTGTCCGGGGCCATGAGCCGCTGGAACCCATGGCTCACCGAGCTTCAGCCCGAGTCGTTCGTCGAGATCAGCCCGGAGCTGGCCGCCGAGAAGGGCATCGGCAACACCGACTGGGTCGCGGTCTCGACGCCGCGTGGCCGCATCCGCGCCAAGGCGCTCGTGACGCGCCGGATGCGGGCGTTCACGATCGACGGCCGCACCGTCCATCACGTCGGCATGCCGTTTCACTGGTGTTACCAGGGGCTGATCACCGGTGACGCCGCCAACGAGCTCACGGCCCTCGTCGCCGATCCCAACGTCTCGATCCATGAGGGGAAGGCCTTCGTGTGCAACGTGGAGAAGGGCTGATGCCAGAGCCGATGGGGTTCTTCACGGATACGACGGTGTGCATCGGCTGCAAGGCGTGCGAGGTGGCCTGCAAGGAGTGGAATCAGCTTCCTGCCGCCAACGGCGGGGTCCGCACCCTCAGCGGCAACAGCTACGACAACACGCGTCACCTCGACGGCATCCACTGGCGGCACGTGAAGTTCATCGAGCAGTTCAGCGAGGACCGCCGCCAGGGGCGCTGGCTCATGATGAGCGACGTCTGCAAACACTGCGTCCGCGCCGGCTGCCTCGAGGTCTGCCCGACGGGCGCGATCATCCGGACGGAGTTCGACACCGTCGTCATCCAGTCGGATGCCTGCAACGGCTGCCGCGACTGCATTGGCGCCTGCCCGTTCGGCGTGATCGACATCAACCCCGTCTCGGGCACGGCGCAGAAGTGCACGCTCTGCTACGACCGGATGAAGGGGGGCCTCGAGCCCGCGTGCGCCAAGGCCTGCCCGACCGAGTCGATCAACTTCGGCACGATCGTGGATCTGAAGAAGATGGCCCAGGCCCGACTCGGCCGGCTGCAGCACGCTGGCGAGCGTGGCGCGTATCTGTACGGCGCCGACGACACGATGCTCGGAGGCCTCAACTCGTTCTACCTGCTCGTGGACAAGCCAGAGGTCTACGGGCTACCGCCGGATCCAAGGATCCCGTCGCGGAACCTGAAGCCATCGGCTCTCTGGTCGGTGCTCGGCGCCGTCGCCATCACACTCACGAGCATCGTCAGCTTCCGGAAGCGCGGCGGCGGCGATGCCTAACACCTTCTTCACCGCGTCCCCGCACTGGCGCTGGCTGATCGTCGCGTACTTCTTCCTGGGCGGCCTCGCTGGAGGGAGCTACTTCCTCGCCACACTGATGGATCTCTTCGGCAAGAGCCGGGATCGGCGCCTGGTCGGGCTTGGCTATCTCAGCGCGTTCCCGCTCGTCTGCCTCTGCGGGCTCGTGCTGACGGTCGACCTCGGGCGGCCGGAACGCTTCTGGCACATGCTGGTCCAGTCGGAGACGTTCCGTCCGATGATCAAGATGTACTCTCCGATGTCGGTCGGCGCATGGGCGCTCCTTCTCTTCGGCGGGTGCGCGTTCCTCTCCTTCGTGGCGGTGCTCGCCGAGCGAGGCTGGCTCGCCTGGCCGCTCCTTCGCCAGCTCGGCCCACCCGCGTTCGTGGGCCGGCTCGTCACGGTGATCGGCGCGCTTCTCGGCTTCTATGTGGCGGGCTATACGGGGGTCCTCCTCGCCGTCACGAATCGCCCGATCTGGGCGGACACGACCCTGCTCGGGCTTAGCTTCTTGATCTCGGCGGCGTCCACGTCGGCGGCGCTCTTGATCCTGCTCGGTTCCTGGGGCGGCGTGTCGAGCGACGGCATCCAGGCGCTCGAGCGCTTCGACGGATCCGTCCTCGTCCTCGAGGCGCTGGCGATCGCCGCACTGGTCGCCTCACTCGGGCGTATCGCGATGGTCTGGCTGAATGGCTGGGGCCTCCTCCTGGCCGTGATGGTGCTCGGCGGTATCGCCCTGCCCTTGTATCTGCGGCGACTCCCCGATCGGGCGTCGCGGTGGACGATCGGGCCGCTGCTGGTCCTCCTCGGAGGCCTGATCCTCAGAGCGGTGATCATCTTTTCGTCGGACCGGCTGTGATGCGTGGCTGGCGTTCGATCGTCGTCGTCTTCGTGGCCGGCGTCGCTCTCGGCTGCACGAGCCCCGAGTCCACCCGGACTCGTGGAAGCGGGGAGGGGGCGGACGTCGGCAACCGTCCACGAGGAGCCGTCCAGATCCACGACGGCGCCCGCATGTACTACGGCACGCAAACGCATGGTGACGGCATAGGCCACCATGCCCTCATCGGCGGCACCGTGGACACCGAGCCATAGTATGGCCGCGACGGAATCGCGATCGCTGCTGACCACGCTTCATACGGAGCATCCGGAGTGGCGACCGCTCCTCGTGGTCATCGAGGAGGCGCTGCGCCAGACGACACACCCGCGATGGACGCGATTCGTGCCCACGCTCGAGCACTCGGGGGGTGGTGGCCGGCCGCTGCTGGATGGCGCCGTCATCAACGTCGCCCCCAGGCCGGTCGGACGTTGGGTGCGTCGCGTCCTGATGCTCGCGGCCCGGACAGAGGTGGAGCGTCTCGACCCGCTGCTCTTCTTCGAGACCGTGGTGTCGCAGGGCGTCGATCGACTCGACGAGCTCGCCCGAGCCGTGAAGGACGACGAGGGCGTCGTGAGAGGGTTGGCGCCGTTGATCGCGATGCCGATGCTCCAGGCGTGCCGGCGGGCCTGGGCAGAGCGTGTGCCGGTTGGTTGGGCGCACGGCTATTGCCCGATCTGTGGCGGGTGGCCCGCCCTCGCTGAAATCCGCGGGCTCGACGGGAACCGGCATCTTCGATGCGCACCCTGTGGGAGTGACTGGCGGACCGAGTGGCTGCGCTGTCCTTTCTGTGGTGAAGGCGATCACGAAAAACTGGGTTCGCTGATATCGCCGGACCGCCGGGAGCGCCAGACCATCGAGGTGTGCGACGGCTGCCGTGGCTACGTCAAGACCATCACGACCCTCGCCCCGATGCGGCCCGAGCACGTGGTCGTGGAGGACTTCGCCACGCTCGTCCTGGACGTGGCGGCGCTCGAGCGTGGCTACCGTCGCCCGGGGGCGAGGGGACACGAGGCGGCGGTGAGCGTGGTCGCGGAGCCCTCGCGGCTGCTCGATCTGCTCGGTCTTCTGGCGTGACGCCGCTCCGACCGGCGCTCGTGTGCGGCGCGCTGCTGGCGGCCCTCGATGCCTCCGAGGGACGGCGCCGGCGGCGCAAGCGCGACACCACGCCTGACGCGATCGGGATGTCGCTCAAGCACCAGCTGCTGACTCAGGCGATCGAGGCCGACCCCGATCCCGACGCCTTCGAGGGCTGGCTACTCGACCGTTGCCTGACCCGAGCCGAGGATGTCTCGATGGGGGCGCTGCGCGCCATGGCGCGCGAGGTGATCGCCGAGTGGCGGCTGGCCGCCGCCTGTCCTGACTTCCGCACGTGGCTGGCCGCGGGTGCCCGGTCCGAGGACCGGGGATGAAGAGAACGAGCGGCTCTAGGGTGCCACGCCGCCGACGGATCGCATCTCGCCGAAGTAGTCGATGTATCGATCGATGACACGCGGCTGATCGGCGATCAGCGCACACAGGTAGACGATGGACTCCGCCACCGAGCGTCTCGCGATCGTCGCCACGTCTCGCGCGACCATACGGTGCGACTTCGCGTCCGGTACCGCGACGGTCCACCCCCCGGTCAACGATTCGTACCGGCGCTCCCGACGGTCTCGCTACCCTGCGAGACCCGGACCCGCTTCGCGTCCCAGCTGATCGATTGGATCCTGTCCACGGGAACCAGGAACCACTTCGCGGAGAGCCAGCTTCCTCCGTCGATCACGATGTGGCGAATCGCCCACGCGTCTTCCTCTACGAGGAGGTCGGCGACACGGCCGAGGGCTCCATCCGTCCCCTCGAGGCCGTAGTTGGAGAGCGCCCGAGCGCTCCAGAGGTGAGGGTCATCCTTCGTCTGGTCCGGCAGGGGTGCGGTCACCTCACGCCCAGATGTCTCGAGCATCAGCTTGTGCAGCTCGGCCGCCAGCTCGGCGCGCTCCCATACCCGGTCTGACGATGGAAACGGCCACGGGACGTACTCGTGCACCTGCAGCTGATGCTGGCGGGATACTGGCTTGTGCGAGTCGATGTCGGGGCTGTTTCGCACCTGCTCCCGTGTCAGGACCACGTGGATCCGCCCGTGCTCCCAGTCGACAGATTGGACGGCGCCCGGCGTGAGGAGCACGCGTCGGTCGTGCAGCCAGTGACGCGTGTCGACCTCGAGGTACTGGACGAGCCACTGACCGTCTTCAAAGTAGACGTCGTGCACGTGCCCGAGGTCGCCATCCGTCGCATGAATCCGCATCCCGCTGATGCCGTGTAGGGCCCGGCGCAGCATAGTCACTCGCGTCCTCCTCTCGAGTTCTCTTTTTGAGACGACCGCGCCGACTCATCGGGTTCACTCGATGGAGGAACCCCGCGATGTGCAACGCTGACGGATCGGATGTCGTCAAAAGAGGCAGATGGGGAGGTCGCGGACACCGATGGAACAGACGCTGATACGGGGCGCGGGAATGATCAGCTCGCGCGTCGCCCTCGGCACATGGTCGCTCGGCGGGTGGATGTGGGGTGGCAGCGACGAGGGCGAGGCCATCAAGACCATCCGGACAGCGCTCGACCTCGGCATCACCCTCATCGACACCGCACCGGTGTATGGGTTCGGCAGATCCGAGGAGCTCGTCGGGCGGGCCATCGCCGAGCACGGCGGGCGCGAGCGCGTGCTGATTGCGACCAAGGCCGGTCTCGAGTGGCGCGCCGGCGAGGTTTATCGGAACGCTTCAGGGACGCGCATTCGGAGGGAGATTGAGGACTCGCTGCGCCGATTGCGGACGAGCTATATCGATATCTATCAGGTGCATTGGCCTGATCCACTCGTCCCGATCGAGGAGACCGCCGCGGCACTTCGCGAGCTCTTCGAGCGCGGGACCATCGGCGCGATCGGGGTGAGCAACTTTTCGCCCGAACAGATGGAGGCGTTCAGCGCTGTCGCCCCGCTGCACGTCGTGCAGCCGCCCTACAACTTGTTCGAGCGCCAGATCGAGAAGAACGTGCTCCCGTATGCCGAACGGCACGGCCTCACCGTCCTGGCGTACGGCGCGATCTGTCGGGGGTTGCTCTCCGGCCGTATGCGACCGGACACGCGGTTCACCGGCGACGACCTTCGCCAGACGGATCCGAAGTTCCAGCCTCGACGCTACGGGCAATATCTCGACGCAGTCGCCGCGCTCGGTCGTCTTGCCCGCGCGCGCTATGGCAAGGACGTTCTCGCCCTGGCGGTTCGCTGGATCCTGGACCAGGGGCCGACGATTGCGCTGTGGGGCGCACGACGGCCGGACCAGCTCTCACCGATCGACGACGTGCTCGGTTGGAGCCTCGACGAGGACACGCGCGCGACGATCGATCGCATCCTGGCCGAGACCGTCACGGACCCCGTCGGCCCGGAGTTCATGGCCCCCCCGGTTCGCGAAGAGGCCGTCGTCCTGGAGCGCGACTCGGTATCCGGCCCCGACCGCACGCACACGGGGTAAGGGAGCGCTCACGTGAGGCGGATCGGATGGATTGCGTTGAGAAGAATCCGGGGTAACTGACGATGTCTCATGGATGGTCCATCGCGCTTGTGCTGTTGGTCATCACGTGGCTTCGGGGCGGAATCGGTGAGGGGTGGGGAGGAGGCTATTCTGCCGGTGAGCATCTCGACGACCCGGCGCCCACGTATCCATATCCGGACCCGGATGTTTCCGCAGCCGCCTTGGCGCCTCAGTACTCGGACTTCTGCGCGAGCGCCAACGCGTATTACCCCTACGTGATTCAGTGTCTGGAAGACTGGAAGCAGGTGGTCCCACAGTCTCAGCCGTGACTCGCCTGCGCACGCTCCTGCGCGATGCCTGGCTGATCGCCCGGCCCTATTGGTACTCAGACGATCGCTGGGCCGGCCCGGGGCTGCTCCTCGTCGTGGTCGCCCTCACGCTCGGGCAGGTCTACATCAATGTCCTCCTCAACCGATGGAACAACACCTTCTACAACGCGCTCCAGGACAGAGACTACGCCGTCTTCGTCCGCCAAGTGATTCGCTTCTCGTGGCTCGCAGCCGCGTACATTGTCGTCGCCGTCTACCAGCTCTATCTCAACCAGATGCTCCTGATCCGCTGGCGGCGCTGGCTCACGGACCGGTACCTCCGCGCGTGGCTGACAGACGGCGCCTACTACCGGATGCAGCTCGTGGCGGGCGAGGCGGACAACCCCGACCAGCGCGTCGCGGAAGATGTTCGCCTCTTCATCTCGGGCACGCTGGGCCTCGCGATTGGCGGCATGCGGGCGGCGGTGACGCTGGCTTCCTTCGTCGCGATTCTCTGGGGGCTGTCGGGCTCGCTCAGCCTTTCCTTCGGGGGCATCGCCATCACCGTGCCCGGTTACATGGTCTGGGCGGCTCTCCTCTACGCGTGCGTCGGCACCTGGCTCACCGATCGTGTCGGACGACCGCTCGTCGCGCTGAACTTCGCTCAGCAGCGTTACGAGGCCGACTTCCGCTTCGGCCTCGTCCGCTTTCGCGAGAACACCGAGGGCGTGGCCCTCTACGGCGGCGAGGCCGACGAGCTTCGCGGCTTTCGCGAGCGGTTTGGCGCCGTGGTGCGCAACTGGTGGGGTATCATGCGCCGGCAAAAGCGGCTCACGTGGTTCACCGCCGGCTACGCGCAGGCGGCGGTCCTCTTCCCCTTCGTCGTGGCGGCCCCGCGCTACTTTCGGGGCGAGATCCCCCTCGGCGGGCTCGTCCAGACGGCGACCGCGTTCGGCCAGGTCCAGGACGCGCTGAGCTTCATCGTCTCCTCGTACACGGACATCGCCGAATGGCGCGCGGTGGTGGAGCGGCTCGCGGGCTTCGAGCGTGCCCTCGAGCGCGTCCGCGTCCAGGCGGCGGCCGACGGTGGGATCACGCACGCCGACGGGGACGGTGCGCGCCTGGCCGTGGACCTCGTGGAGGTCGATCGTCCAGACGGTCGGCCGCTCATCGCGGGCGTGAAGCTCGCCCTCGAGCGTGGCGACACGGTGCTCCTCGGGGGGCCGTCGGGCGTGGGGAAGAGCACGCTCCTCCGTGCCATCGCCGGAATCTGGCCCTACGGGCGCGGCACGATCCACCTTGCGCGCGACGCCAGGGTTCTCTTTCTGCCTCAGAAGCCCTACCTGCCGCTCGGAACGCTCCGCGACGTCGTGAGCTATCCGAAGCCTGTGGGTGGCGTGGAGGACTCGACGCTTCATGCGACGCTCGAGGCGGTGGAGCTACCCGGGCTCGCCGGGCGGCTCGACGAGGCCGCCCACTGGGCGCTGCAGCTCTCTCCGGGCGAGCAGCAGCGCATCGCCTTTGCCCGCGTGCTGGTCCAGAAGGCCGACTGGCTTTTCCTCGACGAGGCGACCTCGGCCGTCGACGAGATGATGGAGGCGCGCCTCTATCGGCTGCTGCGGGAGCGGCTGCCGCGCACTACCGTGTTCAGCGTGGGGCACCGTGAAACGCTACGCCCGTTCCACGTCCGCCAGCTCGTCGTGCAGCCCAACGCGAACGGGCCTGCCTCGATCGTCGAGATAGCCGCCGCGTCGGTCGCGCCGTAAGCGGTCGGGAGGGTACAGCGCCGGCGACAGAGCGGCGCGTGCGGTAGACCTCGAGGTCTGCCGCACGCGCCAGTCCCGTGGCCTCCGTTACGGAGCCTGCGTGATGGTTTCGTCGGTCCGCAGATCCGCCTGGGCGACGCCCATCAGCGGGACCAGGACGGCCGCGAGCATCAGTGCGAGGACAATGGCACGCTTCATCTGGTATCCCTCCTTCCTTCTCTCTATCTCTCACCCCTTTTGATGGTGGACACGCGCGGGGCGTTTCCGCGAGGTGCGGAAAAAAACCTCATCTCCCCGTGCGCTGACACGCCGGTGTTGCGCGTTCTTGCTGAATTTTCGTGTCGCGTGCCGCCATGCGTCGTGTCGCCCTCGTAACAGGTGAGACGGTTCGTGAGCACGGACGGGACGGAAAGGAGAGAGCCATGAGATCGCGAATGCCCAGACCTCGGCGCCTGCTCCTCGCACTGCTTGCGCTGTCGGTCCTGGCGGGACCGGGCGCACACGCTCAGAGTCTCGGGACGCCGGACCAGAGGCCGTTTCGGTTCGACCTCAAGGAAGTCAGAAATCATCGGGGCCCTGCGGTGGAGGGGTACCTCTACAACGGCCTTCCGTGGCGAATCGGTGACGTGCGCGTGCGCGTCGAGAGTCTGGATGTGAGCGGTCGGGTGACGGGCGAGGCCTACGGGTGGGCGCTGGGTGATTCTCCGGCGGGCGGCCGCGTGTTTTTCACCGTACCGATCACCGAGCGCGGCGAAGCGTATCGAGCGAGCGTTGACTCCTTCGACAAGATGTCGCTGGAGAACCTGCAAAGCCCCTAGTGGTGGCGAAGGGTGGTGCCGTGATGAATGGGGGACCAGAGCCGAATGCGGTCAGGCTGCCGGCTCACGAGGAGCCGGTCGGCCCGGTGACCATTCTCGATGGACAAGGGCGGGTGATGCGGATCGTGCCGGCGCGGGAATTCCGTCCCGCGCTGGAGGCGCGGACGTCCCCGACGCTTGCGCGCGCGCGTCGGAACAAGGGCTCGGCATGAGCGGCGCGAAGGCCGTCGCGGCGGCGGTCGGACTCGTCGTCATCGGGGTGGCGGCGGGCGTCCTGGGCGTCCGGGACCGCGCGGCGGCGGCCCAGGCTGGTGCGCCCAGGTCGAGCTACCTGTCCGTCAACGAGGAAGAGTTTCGGACGGTGTCTCGGCGGATGAGCGCGGCGAAGGCAGAGATCATGAAGCGCCAGATGGATCTGCTCAACGCACGGTACGACCTCAGCGATCGTTCCGCCGCTGGCGTCACCATGAGCCGCGGAAAGCCCGTCCAGGAGGGTGTCCGCGTCAAGCTGCCGGGCGCGGTGACCTGGGAGGCGCTCACGAGCATGAGCCCGGACGATATTCGCGAGAAGGGGCTCTTCCCCACCGGCTTCATGCCGTTGCCGCATCCCAATCATCCCGAGGGCGGCATGGTCTTCCCGAGATTCCTCATCGAGGAGGTCAAGAAGCAGACGGGCAGAGACTTGACGCGCTTCGACCTCGACTTCGACATCCCCGATCGGTTCCTGCCGGAGTTCCCCGCGCCCATCTACCTCACCACCCGTCCCGATCTCGGTGACGTGGCGCGGGGACAGCTGGTGACCACGCAGAACTACTACGAGCTGTTCAACGGCATCCTGAACCCGAAGCAGCTCGAGGGATTGCGCCTGCTGCTGACGCCGTTCGCGCAACAGCAGTTCAACCTGACGGCGGATCGCCGAAGTGAGCACCCGAGCCTCGGCGTGGCCTGCTTCGATTGTCATCAGAACGGCAGCACCAATGGCGCGGCGCACCTGGTCGGCGACATCCGTCCGCAGGAATTTCGTCACCGGATCGAGACGCCGACCCTGCGCGGCGTCAACATCCAGCGCCTGTTCGGGTCCCAGCGCGCGCTGAAGACGGTCGAGGACTTCACGGAGTTCGAGCAGCGCGCGGCCTACTTCGACGGCGACCCCGTGATCGCCACGAAGAAGGGCGTCAACATCCTCGAGCGGGGCAGCCAGGTCCACGACATGGCGGAGTTCCAGGAGATCCTGGACTTCCCGCCGGCGCCGAAGCTCGACGTGTTCGGGAAGCTCGATCCCAAGAAGGCCACGCCGACGGAGATGCGCGGGCAGGCTCTCTTCTTCGGGAAGGCGCAGTGCGCGACGTGTCACGTCCCGCCGTACTACACGGATAGCCTGATGCACAACCTCCAGGCGGAGCGCTTTTATCGGCCTCAGACGATCAACGGGATGACGGCGTCCGCGGATGGGCCCATTAAGACGTTCCCGCTCCGAGGGATCAAGGACACGCCGCCCTATATGCACGACGGACGGCTGCTCACCCTGGATGACACGGTGGAGTTCTTCAACCTGGTCCTCGGACTGCGGCTCACGTCCCAGGAGAAGGCCGATCTGCTCGCTTTCCTGAGAGTGCTCTAGGTACCGAACAGCAAGGAGGCTGATATGTACGCGCGCGCGGTTCTCATGGGTGTCGTCACGCTCGTCGCACTGTCCGGCTGCGCGACGTTCCGCGGGCTGGCGGCGGGCGAGACCGAGCAACTGCTGTCGGCGGCGGGATTCCAGAGTCGGCCCGCCGACACTGACGAGCGCCTCCAAGAC
>Ga0066710_100007309_pt1 | contig 10523 bp, 8 predicted proteins | sample GraSoiAngelo_159_FD_79666 | JGI IMG/M metagenome (GOLD analysis project Ga0066710, IMG submission 79666) | Grasslands soil microbial communities from the Angelo Coastal Reserve, California, USA - 14_1009_16_40cm | ecosystem: Environmental > Terrestrial > Soil > Grasslands | place: USA...
CTTCAAGAGCTCCGCGTGCTCGGCGGTCATCCGGCCGGCCTCGGAGACGTCCTCGACCAGCAGCTGAAGCTCCTCCACCGTGTGCACGTGCTGATGCGGGGCCGGCGCAAAGCCCATCGCGCGCGCGAGCGAGCGTCCGGCCAGACTGGTCAGGCGGATGAACGGACGTCCCACGCGCTCGAACGCGAGCAGCGGAGCCGCGAGCCGTATCGCCACCACGTCGGGGATCCGGATCGCGATCGTCTTCGGCGCCAGCTCCCCCACGACCACATGCAGGAAGGTGATGCAGGCGAAGGCCACCAGCGTCGCCGCGGTGTGCGCCGCGACCGGTCGCCAGGCTGCCGGGAGAAAGCGGAACCAGGGCTCCATGAAGTGCGCGAGCCCGGGCTCGCCGATCCACCCCAGCGCGAGGCTCGTCATGGTAATGCCGAGCTGCGTGGCGGCGATCATCTGATCGATGCGCGAGGTGGCCAGGAGCGCGAACCCCACGCCGGGGGTCCGCTTGGCCTGCAGCTCCTCCAGACGCGTGCGTCTCACCGTGACCAACGAGAACTCGGCGGCGACGAAGAACGCGTTGCAGAGGACGAGGACGGGGATCAGGAGGACCTGACCCGCGTGAAGCAGCTCGCCTACGAGGCGCGGCATGTCGGGTTCCGGATCAGGATAAGGAGGCTACGAGCTCGGCTGTGGCTTCCCCGTTCAGGTCGAACGTCACGGGAACCCGCCAGCTCGGATTCGCGGAAACGCAGACTCCTTGACCTTCGTTGCAGTAGGCGAATGAAACCTGGACGTCCAGGTCCGCCGCGCCCTCGGGCTGCGCCGGAAGCTCGAAGGCCAGGGGCCAGGGCTGGCCCAGAATCGTGCGCTGCAGCATGACCTCGGTTCCCCGCGCGACGCGCACGCTCGCGGGCGCCTCGTCGCTCACGTGCGCCCCCTCGGGCAGCTTCACCGCGACCCTCCACGCGGTGGATTGGCCCGCGCGCAGGCGGGCCGTCGAGATCAGCGCGGGCGCGCCTTCGGGTGATGCGTCTGCCGCCGCAGGCGCTTCCAGCCCCTCGATCACTACCTCCCTCGAGGCGCCGTCCACGAGCGCGAAGCGCACGACGCGATGGTTGTTCGTGTCGGCAATGTAGAGCACGTCGTCCGCGGCGTGGAGACCGCCCGGCTCGAACAGGGCGAGGTGACCCTCGCGCTCGGTTCCGGGACGGCCATCGCCCGCGAGGGTCTTGATGATGCGGCCCTCGACGTCGATCTCCTTGACCTTGTGGTTGTACGTGTCCGCGACCAGGACGCGCTTTCGCCAGACGGCCACACCGAGCGGGTGCTGGAGCCGCGCCGACTCGAAATCACCGTCCCGGTCACCGAAGTCGAAGAGACCGCGTCCGACCAGAGTTTCCACCTTCTCCTCGGCCAGATCGACGCGCCGAACGGCGCTGACTTCCGAATCGGCGAAGTAGAGATAATTCCCCGTGAGCGCGAGGCCCGAGGGCTGTGCCAGGGCCGCGGCCTCGGCCGGGCCGTCCGCGATGTTTTCGCGGCCGGTTCCGACGAAGGCGCGGGAGAAACCCATCGGGAGATCGATCCGCCAGAGCTGGTGCTGGCCGGCCATCGCGACGTAGAGTGTGCTCCCCTCGATCGCGAGATCCCAGGGGGAGCTCAGCGCTTGCTGCGTGCCGGTCTTCCCGCCGGAGCGATCGTATCCCTGCGCGCCGGTGCCCGCCACGGTCGTCACCGTCCACCTCGAGAGATCCACCGCGCGGATCATGTGGTTCTCGGTATCCGCGACGTAGAGCGTCTCTCCGGAAAGCGCCAGGCCTTGCGGATGGTTGAATCCCGCTTCCGCCGCCGCTCCGTCTTCGCGTCCCACGCGGCCGTGGCCCACGGTGCGAGCGAGCCTCGAGCGGCCGTTTCGGTCGGGCAGCGTGGCGACGACGATGCGATTGTGGTTGGAGTCCGCGATGAAGAGTCTGCCGCCGGCCGGATCGGCCAGCACCTTGCCCGGGAAGGCGAGCCCGGTGGCTGCGCGCACGGAGCGCTCGCGAACGATCCGGAGCGGGCCCGCGGCGAGCGTGCCTTTGGCGCGACCCTCCTCGAGGGCCGCGGCGATCGCGCGGTCCAGCGCCTCGCGGTTTCCCTCCCCCGCGACCGCCCCGATCACGCGGCGGTCCGCCCCGACCAGCACCAGCGTGGGCCAGGAGCGCACCGCGTATTCGTTCCAGAGCCGCATATCCTCGTCGATGACGACCGGGTGCGCGATTTCGTAGCGCCCGACGGCCGCGCGTACGGTCTGACGCTGTCCCTCGTTCGTGAACTTGGCGCTGTGGACCCCGATCACCACGAACGGCTGATCGCGATATTTTTCCTCCAGGTAAGCGAGATCCGGAAGCACGTGCATGCAGTTGATGCAGCAGTATGTCCAGAAATCGAGGAGCACGACGCGGCCCTGCAGCTCCTTGGCGAACGTGAGCGGCCGGTCGGTGTTCAACCATGCGAATCTGGGACTGAGCTCAAGCGCGCGGGGCCGGTCGTTCATGGGGCACAGAATACCCTATTTGGAGCGGGTGGTCTCGTGGTCTACTTGAGCCGTGAACGCGCTCGGAAAATCCGTCATGGCGGTGGTCGGGTTGGCGGCCCTCATAGGCGCGCAAGTGGGCGCGGCTCCCCCTCCTACGCCTCCGGCCGCGACGGTTCCCCGTCCGGTTCCGCAGAAGTTTTACGCCCCGGTCTTCGCGAAGGCCAAGTACGGCTCGGTGCTCTCGGTCAACGACCGCTGCCCCGTGAAACACGGAAGGCTGAATCCGAACATCCGCCCTACCTACATCAACAGGCAGCCGGTCGGGTTCTGCTGACACACCTGCCCCCCGGTCTTCGGTGAAGACCCTGGCACCTACCTGGGATTCCTGGGCGTCAAGCTCCCCGACCCCGTCGCGCCGGATCGCGTCGCCTCCTACGATCCCAAGCTCCGCGTGTTTCTGAATCAGGAGGGTTACTTCTTCGCGGGCAACGACACGAAGAAACGATTCCTGTCCGATCCGCTCCGCTATTCCGGTCCGCTCACGGATCCGGTGTCGCAGGTGCGCTTCACCGCGACCCCGTTTTCGCCGAAGACCAAGTACAAGGACCGCACCTTCTACTTCGAGTCGAAGCTCACGCAGCGCCAGTTCGCCGTCTCGCCCAAGGACTACTCGATGCGCCGGGAGAACTGAGCCCCGCCTCTTACGTTACTCTCCCGAATCGAAATACTTCCTCATGGCGAGCGACGTCCGCTTGTATCCCGGCCACCGTCGCAGCACCTCGAGCCATGCGGCCCGAGCCGAATCCGGTTCGCCCACGTTCTTGTAGGCGACACCTAGATTATGTCGGTAATCCGGTCGGTCGCCGTCGATCGTCACGGCCTCTCGGAACTGATTCAGGGCGTCCCCGTATCGCCCCAGAGCCGAGTAGGCGATGCCCAGGTTCGTCCTCGTCGTAGCACGCTGCGGGTCTCGCCGCACTCCTTCTTCCAGCAACGGGATGGCCTCCGCGTAGCGCCCCATGCCGAGGAGCACTTCGCCGCCCATTCCCCAGTAGCGGGCATTGGCGGGTTGTGTCCTCAGCAGGAGGTCCACGTACCCCATGGCAAGGCTGTAGTCGCCTCTGTGCCTGTAGTAGTGGGCCAGCGATTCGAACGCGTACCAGCGGGCGAAATCCGTGATCTTCGCGTGAGGGCCCACCAGGGTTCGGTACCTTCTCTCGCCGGCTGTGGCGCTCGCGTTCACCAGCACGAATGCCAGAAAGGAACCGAGGCTCAGGCTGACGACGCCCACGCGGAACCGCTTCCCCGCCGAAGCGTACAGGCGCCTGCCCGCCCAGACCCCGAGCACGCCGGTCGGGAGAAGCAGCATGGAGTTCAGGTCCCAGTCCTGAGCGGCCGCGACAGGGAGCACCAGGGACAAGAACCCCAAGAGACCCGAGCCGGCGGCCAGAACCAGGAAGGTTCGCACCGGGTTGTTTCCAACGCCGCTCCCCTTGCCGACCGCCGCCGCCGTCAAGAGCAGCAAGAGTGGGATTGGAATGACCAGGAGCGCTTCGTTCCCCATGTCGAGGAGATGGTCGAGGGAGAGGATCGGGTAGGGCCTCACCGTGCCCGCCGCGGCCGCTCCCGTTCGAGCGGCGCGCGTCGCGAGATCCAGTGTGTGCGCCCACTGCTCGGGTCTGCTCCCGAGCAGGATCAGGATGGCGCACGGTAGAATCACGGCGAGGCCGACGAGGCACGCGCGACGGAGCCGGGACGGCTCTCCGCGCAGGATCCGATACAGGAGCGACGGGGCGAGGTAGAGCGCGATGAGGTGCGAGGCGACGGCGATCGCGAACGTCAGCACCACGACCAGGTTGCCCCCGCTCCGCCTCGACGATCGGAGACCGGCCCAGAGATACGCGAGGATCGCCACGGCCACAACGGGATAGCTTTCGTCGTAGCCGAAGAAGAGCTGCCCGAGCCCCATCGTCATGAGGAGAAGGAACGCGGTCACGAATTCTCCGCCTTCCGTGGTGATCTCTCCGGCGATCCGCATGCAGACGGCGGCCGCGACGATTCCCAGCGCTATCGACACCAGCGCGAGGAGCTCGACGGAGGCGCCGATCTGACGAAGGGCCGCGGAGGAGGCCTGCCAGATTGCCTCCGCCAGGGGCTCGGTCGGGGCGGACAGGCTTCCGTCTCGAAGCCCGGATATCCAGAACATCCCATCACCCAGGAAATGCGTGCGCGTACGCAGGAGCCAGAGCGCGGCCCCATAGAGAGCAAGGAGGACCGGACCGGCACCGGCAAGCGCCTTGCGCGTGTCGCGAGCGGATCCGACGGCGTCTTCCGTCGGAGGGGGCTCCGAGGGAGGCGGCGACGCCGGGGAGGGCTCGGAGACCCCGGATCGCACTGAGCCGACTGCCGAAGCCAAGACGCCAAGTCCTAGGAGGCCGAAGATCAGGAGCTTACCGGGCAGACCGAGAAACCCGGCGAGATGGAGGCCCCACGCGCGGGGTCCCGGTGCAAGCGATGCGATGAATGTCGCAGTCAGGTAGACCATCCCGCCGAGCGCGAACACAAGACCCACCTTCCGCGGATCGCTCACGACACCGGCACCACCGCCGACCGCTCCTCCGGCGGCTTGATCTTCTGGAACCCCCGGTAGAGAAGGAGGTCGTAGGCGATCTTGAGCGCGGCGCCCGCCGCGAGCGGCGACCAGAGGGCCACCCCCTGCATGGCCGCGCCGGCGAACGCCGGCGCCACCGCCCAGCCCGCCGTTCGCACGAGATTCGTTGCGCCCGCCGCGGCCGCGCGCTCCTCCGGCCGGACCACCGCGACCACGTACGACTGCCGCGTGGGCACGTCCATCTCCACGAGGCATTCGCGCAGGAGGAAGAGGAGCGCGGCGATCGTGAAGCTCGGCGCAATGGGCACGGTGAGCAGAAGCAGGCTCGAGGGCAGATGCGTGAACACCATCGTGCGCAGAAGCCCGATCCTCTTCGCCAGCCACGCCGCGGCCAGATGCGAGCCCGCGTTCGCGACGCGGGCCAACATGAAAAGGGGCGCCAAGGTCTCCTCGCCGACCCCGAAGCGACGGAAGAACCAGTAGGAGAGGAGCGCCGTGGTGAGGAAGCCGCCACCCAGGCTGTCCATCGCGAAGAGCGCAGCAAGCCCGCCGATCCGGCGCCTGGATTCGGGACTCACCGGCAGGGGACGCGCGGGTCTTGCCGGCGCTCGAGCCCGCGCGCTCAGTCCGGCGTAGGCGACGGCGCCCACGAGACTCAGCCCACCCACGGCGAGAAACCCGCCTCGGTAGGACGCCAGGGGCGCCACCCCCGCGTGGCGCAGGAGACTGGGCAGAAGCCCCCCGAGTGCGCCCAACGCGTGCCCGGTATCGAGCACCACGTTGTACCAGGCGAAGGCGCGGGTCCTGCCGCGCTCGTCGGTGAGATCCGGAAGAATCGCCTGCTCCAGCGAGAAGGCCGCGCCGCGGTCGCGCCCCATCCCGTTGACCATGCCCAGCGCGGCTGCGGGCGCCAGCATCCATGCCGACGGCGCGAGCGCGAACGCGGCCGTCCCGCCCGCCGACAGGAGCGCGAGCGTGATCAGGCAGCGTGTCCGGCCCAGACGCTCCGCGTAGAGCATGACCGCGAGAGTGCCCAGGGCCACCCCGAGGAGACCCGCCGAGATCACGGCGCCCACGCCCGTGGCCGGAAGTCCAAGCCCGGCCGCATAGAGGCCCACCAGAACCCCGGACATTCCCACCCCGGTCGAGCGCGCGAGGGCGGCCGCGTAAAGGAGGCTCCGATCCCGCGTCATCGCTGTGGTAGCATGGCCGCGCTCAAGGCGCCCCACCGCTTCGTCAACTCAAGTCCGGTTTCGTGAGGAGGATTCGTGCGCTTGTTCCCGTTTCGTAAGCTGGCCTCTCTTCCCTTCGTCCTTTCAGCATCCTTCGCGCTCGCGCTGACGGGCGCTGTGCCCGCGGCCCTCTTCGCGGCGGACGCGGCAGCGCCCGCCGCCTCGGCGACGCCGGTCGCGCCTCCCTTCTGGACAGGGCGACCGGACGCGTCCCAATTTCGGGTGCTGGCGGACGGCGAGCTCAAGATCGCGCAGACCGCTCTCGACCGCCTGCTCCAAGTCAAGGGGCCGCGCACGATCGAAAACACGCTCGAACCATACAATGAAGCGCTGCTCCGTGCCGACAACGCCTCGTACGAGGCGAACTTGATCGAATCGGTCCATCCCGACTCCACGGTGCGCGCGGTGGCCGAGGAGGAGACCCGCACGTCGAACAAATTCCTGAGCGACCTCGGTCTGAACCGGGCGGTGTACGACGCGCTCAGCTCGCTCAACCTCAAGAACGCGGACGCGAACACGCGATACGCCGTGGAAAGAACGCTCCGCGACTTCCGCCTCTCGGGCGTGGACAAGGACGAGGCGACGCGGAAAAGGATCGCGGCGCTGCGCGAGGAGCTGGTGGCCATCGGGCAGGAGTTCGACAAGAACATCCGGAACGACTCACGCACGATCACCGTGGATAATGTCGCCGATCTGGACGGCCTCCCCGAGGACTACATCAAGTCCCATCCCGCCGGAGCGGACGGGAAGATCACGATCAGCATCGAGTATCCGGATTTCTTCCCGGTCATGAGCTACGCCAAGAACGGGAATCTGCGCAAACGGCTGCTCAAGGAATTCATGAACCGCGCCTATCCGGCGAACATCCCGGTCCTCGACCGCATGATCGCCAAGCGCTACGAGCTGGCGAGACTCCTCGGTTTCAAGACCTGGGCGGAGTACTCGACGCGCGACAAGATGATCGAGAGCGACAAGAACGTCGCCTCCTTCATCGAGCGCCTTCGCGGCCTGACCCTGAAGCGCTCCACCGAGGAGTACGCGACCTACCTCAAGGCGAAGCGCGAAGACGATCCGGCCGCGACCACGGTGAACCAGTGGGACCGCCGTTACTACGGCGAGCTGATCCGGAAACGCGATTACAACTTTGACGCCCAGCAGGCCCGCCCCTATTTCCCCTTCGACGAGGTGAAGGACGGCGTCCTGAGCTCCACGGAGAAGATGTTCGGGTTGACCTACAAGCGCATCGCGAACGCCGACGTCTGGGATCCGAGCGTGGAAGCCTATGAAGTGTGGGAAGGCGGCAAGATGATCGGGCGCTTCTACCTCGATCTCCATCCGCGGCCCGGGAAGTACAACCACGCCGCGAACTTCGGAATCCGAAATGGCGTCGAGGGAATCCAGATCCCCGAGGCCGCGCTCATCTGCAACTTCGCGGGCGGAAAGCCCGGCGATCCCGGCCTCATGGAGCACGGCGACGTGGTGACCTTCTTCCACGAGTTCGGCCACCTGCTGCACGCCGTGCTCGGCGGGCATCAGCGCTGGGAGAACATCTCGGGCATAGCCACCGAGTGGGACTTCGTCGAGGCGCCCTCGCAGATGCTCGAGGAGTGGGCGTGGAATCCGGGCGTGCTCCATACGTTCGCCAGGAACTACCAGACCGGCGAGCCGATCCCGGCGGATATGGTGGAGCGCATGCGCCGCGCGGACCGGTTCGGCCGCGCCACGCAGATCGCCTATCATACCCTCTACTCGGCGATCTCGCTCAGCTACTACAACCGGCCCCCGAAGGAAGTGGATACGGACGCGATCCTCCGCGACTTGGAGCCCAAGTACACGCACTACCCCCCGATGCCGGACACACACTTCCAGACCGCGTTCGGACACCTGGACGGCTACTCCGCGATCTACTACACGTACATGTGGTCTCTCGTGATCTCGAAGGACATGTTCAGCAAGTTCGACAGGTCGAACCTGCTCGATCCGGCGATCGCGACGCGGTACCGCGACACCGTGATCGGCCAAGGCGGGTCGGCGCCCGCGGCAAAGCTGGTGCACAACTTCCTCGGTCGCGATTACGACTTCCGCTCGTTCGACGAGTGGCTCGCGGGAGAGCAGGCGGTCCGTGGAAAGGGTGCGGGAGCGGCGGGGACCTCCGCGCCGCGCTGAGCGGCGCGAAACGAGGGGGCGCCGGGCGTCTATCGCTTGGTGCCCCGCTCCACGCGGAGCGGGGTCAGGACCTCTTTTTCGAAGCGCGCCGGATCGAAGGCCTTGTCGAGAAACGGGAACAGCACTTCTTCCGTCGTCACGAGGTGCGCGGAAGCCAGGCCCAGGATCGAGTAGCAGAGATGCATGAGTCTCCCGGGGGTGCTCCCCGCCTGGATCGCCTTGTCGAGTGCTTCGCAGCGGCGGACCAGGAGTTGGTGCTCGAACCGAGGCACATCCGTGATGCGCGATCCTTCCCCCGCGGCCCAGTCGGCCGCGGGATAGAGCGTGTACTCCTCGGCGCGCGCGTGCGGCGCGACCTGCTTCCGCACGAACTCCAATACCTCGCGGGCAAGTCCCATCTGCTGAGGCGTCGTCTGCTCGCCGAGGGTTTCTACCCGCTCGGCGATCGCGTGAAGGCTGGCCAGCAGCTTTTCGTGCTCGGCCCGAAGCGAGCCGGTGCTCCGCGGGGGCGTTGGAACGGTCGACATGATGCGGCAGTTTCCCTCCTAAGACGCAGCGTGTCAACTCGGCTATTGCGTCCGTTCGCGCGCATGCTCTAGCCTCGGTTCTAGCGTCTTACGATTCGTGCACGCATCGCTTGGATCGCGGGAGACCCCATGAAGATCTCGATCGGAGCCGACCACGCCGGGTTCGAAATGAAGGCGCGTGTGAAGGAATACCTCGAAAGCCGCGGCCACGACCTGGTTGACGTCGGGACGTACTCCGCCGAATCCACCGATTACCCGCCCTACGCATTCAAGGTCGCCGAGGCCGTGCGCGACGGCAAGGTGGAGCGTGGGATCCTCCTCTGCGATTCGGGCAACGGAATCGCCATCGCCGCGAACAAGGTCGGTGGAATCCGCGCGACGATCTGCCTCAACGCGAAGATGTCGGAGCTGTCGCGGCGCCACAACGACTCCAACATCCTCGTGCTGGCCTCGGGCTTCACGCCCCCGGAAACGCTCGTCCCGATCCTCGACGCCTGGCTCACGTCCACTTTCGACGGCGGGCGCCACGCGAGGCGCGTGGCGGAGATCCTCGAGTATGAGCGGACCCACCAGCATCAGTGAGCTCGCGGGCGCGCTCGAAGCCGCAACCCGCGCCACCCTCGACTCCCTGATCCGCTCGGACGCGGTCGGGCGTCTCTTCGGCCGCGACGCCTCGCTCTGGAAAGAGGACCCCGAGCACCAGAGAACCATCGGAAACCGGCTGGGCTGGCTGGACGCGCCCCGCTGGCTCGAGGGCAGGATCCCGGAGCTGACCACCTTCGCTTCGGAGGTCCGCGCCGAGGGCTTCACCCGCGTACTTCTCCTCGGCATGGGTGGATCGAGTCTGGCTCCCGAAGTGCTCGCCGAGATCCTGCGCGGGGCGCCGGGAGCGCCCACGCTCGAGGTGCTGGACTCAACGGATCCCGCCGCGATCCGGAACGCGGAAGCCTCGCACCGTCTCGACCGCACGCTCTTCCTCGTGTCGAGCAAGTCGGGCCGCACCATCGAGACGCTATCGCAGTACCGCTACTTCCGCACGCGGCTCGAGGAGATGCGCGTCAAGGATCCCGCGCGGCGCTTCGCGGCCGTCACGGATCCAGGCTCGGCGCTCGAGCGGCTCGCGGGCGAGGAGGGCATGCGGAAGGTGTTCCTGAACCCCGGCGACATCGGAGGGCGCTATTCGGCGCTCTCCTACTTCGGAATGGTTCCCGCGGCGCTCCTGGGGCTTGATCTCGAGACGCTGGCCGAGCGCGCGTCGCGCGCGGCCGAGGCGTCCGCATCGGGCGATCCCGCGCGGAATCCCGCGCTCCGTCTGGGAGCCCTGATCGCCTCGGCGGCGAAGGCGGGCAGGGACAAGCTCACGATCCTCACCGCGCCCTCTTTGAGACCCTTCGGCTACTGGATCGAGCAGCTGGTGGCGGAATCGACCGGAAAGGAAGGCCGCGGCATCGTGCCGATCGAGGGCGAGCCGC
>Ga0066710_100007310_pt1 | contig 10523 bp, 8 predicted proteins | sample GraSoiAngelo_159_FD_79666 | JGI IMG/M metagenome (GOLD analysis project Ga0066710, IMG submission 79666) | Grasslands soil microbial communities from the Angelo Coastal Reserve, California, USA - 14_1009_16_40cm | ecosystem: Environmental > Terrestrial > Soil > Grasslands | place: USA...
GCGCAGGCCCGGTTCGGCGAGCGCGTGCCGGTGCCGGTCACGACGTTTGCGCCGATCGCGACCGGCGGCACTCCGCAGCAGCCGATCACGTCGTACAACTACGAAAATATCGGCGTCAACATCGACATCACGCCGCGCACTCACCACGACGACGATGTGACCCTGGCGCTGAAAGTGGCGGTCACGAGCATTTCGGGATCGGGTTTCGGCGGCCTGCCAACCTTCGGCAACCGCGAGATCAACACGGTCATCCGTTTGCGGGACGGCGAAACGAACATGCTCGCGGGCCTGATTCGCGACGACGAGCGCCGCACGCTCGAAGGGATTCCGGGACTGAGCGACCTGCCGGTGATCGGCCGGATCTTCGCGCATTCGCAGAAACAGACCGATCAGACCGATATCATCCTCACGCTGACGCCGCACATCATCCGCGTCCTCGAGCTCACGGAGGCGGACTTGCGGCCCTTCCGGATCGGACGAGATTCGATCGCGCCGCTCAGTGAACTGCCTTTGCCCGTAGAGCTCCCAAGGCCGCCCGAACCCCCGAGAACTGAGCCGGCGCCGGCGCCGCAGACGCCGCCCGCACCCAACCCTCCCGCTCTACGGTAGCTTCGCCTCGCCGCGAGCAAGAGCCGCGCAACGCGCGTTGTCCGGCGACCGCAGAATCTGCCATCGCGCCCGCCGCGAAATCGACGCGAACCCATGACCATCGCCCGACTCAAACAGTCGATGGACCGCCGCTTCCGGGCGGTGGACCGGCGCTTCCTGCGGCTCGAGCGCAAAAAGGCGGACAAATCAGACGTTCGGCGGTTGGACCGGAAGCAGGTCTTTAGACCTGCCCGGCGACGGCCTCCTATTACGGCTTACGGCAGCTTCGCCACGTTCGCACCTAACCGCTGCAACCGTTCCACGAGCTGCCCGTAGCCGCGCTCAACGGTCTCGAGCGGCGCGAGCCGGCTCTGCCCGTCGGCCGCCAGCGCCGCGGCGATGAGCGCCATCCCCGATCGCAGATCGCGGCTGTCGAGAGGCCGTCCACGCAACCGGCGCGGACCGGTCACGATAAGCCGATGCGGGTCGCAAAGGAACAGATCGCCGCTCATGCCGCTCAACTGCTCGAGCGCGAACAGGCGCAGCTCGTACAACCAATCGTGGACGAGCGTCTGCCCCTCGCACTGCGTCGCCAGCACCGTGACGAGGCTGACGAGATCGCTCGGGAATCCCGGCCACAGTCCCGTCGTAATCCGGCCGGCGGCTTGTGGTCGCGATTGCTCGACCCGAAACGCGTCGCCGTCCATCGCGCACGCGATCTGCATACGCTTGAGGACTGCCGCGACGACCTCGATGTCTTGCGCCCGGGCGCCGAGGACCTCGATCTCGCCGCCGGTGACGGCGGCAACGACACCCCAGCTGCCGGCCTCGATGTAATCGCCCCACAATCGGTGTTGCGCTCCTCCAAGCTTCGCGCCGCCTTCGACGCGAATCGTCGTCGTGCCGGCCCCGATGATCCCGCCGCCGAGCTCCTGAAGAAACTGACAAAGCTCGACCACATGCGGCTCGCACGCCGCGTGGCGAATTTCGGAGACGCCGTCGGCGGCCGCGGCCGCAAGGAGCGCCGTTTCAGTCCCCGTCACCGAGGCCTCGTGGAGATAGATGGATGTCGGCTTCAAGCCGTCGGGGACTTCAAGGTCGTGGCCGGTCGAAGGCGTGACACGTGCGCCCATCGACACGAGCGCGTCGAGGTGCGTCGCAATCGTACGCCGCGCCGGAAAATCCCCTCCGGGCTGCGCGAGCCGCGCGCGTCCGCGCCGGGCCAGCAGCGGCCCAATCAGCAGCACGGACCCGCGCAGTCGGCCGACAAGCGCGCTGTCGGGCTCGTCCTTCACGACTTCTCCGCACCGCACGCGTAGTGTCGTGCTGCCGATGCCCTCGACTTCGGCGCCGAGATCGAGAAGCAGCCGGGCCATCACTTCCACGTCGCCGATGCGCGGCACATTTGTCAGCACGCATTCCTGGGTCGTCAGCAGGCACGCGGCGAGCAGCGGCAGCGCCGCGTTTTTGTTGCCTTCAACGTCGACGGACCCCGACAGACGGCGGCCGCCTTCAATTAGGAGAGTGGACATTTAGTCGTTAGTCGTTAGTCGAACTTCCCAAGATACACAATCTCTTCCCGCAACTCCACACCGTAGCGGTCTCGCACGGCGACGCGACAGTGATCGATCAGCCTCCGGATGTCGTCTGCCGTGGCACGCCCCTGGTTGACGATGAAGTTGCCGTGGATGGGCGACACGCGCGCGCCGCCGATCGTTGTGCCCTTGAGCCCAGCGGAATCGACGAGCGCACCAGCCGACCACGCAATCCCGTCAGGCATGATGTCACGCCCACGCTCGGGGTTCCGAAAGACACAGCCGGCGCTCGGCGTCTCGAGCGGCTGCGTGCGCTTCCGGTAGGCCAGCGACTCGCGCGCCGTCGTGCGCAGCGCCGCCGGATCGCCAGGCGAGACCGCGAACACGGCCGCGAGCAGAACCTCGCCGGTATGCTGAAGCCGGCGGTGATCGTCACCGAAGACCATGGACGCCCCAGGCACGTCGCTCATCGTGCCATCTCTTGCGGCCAGCCGCGCCTCGGTCACCAGATCGCCAATCAATCGACCGCCGAAGTGCGCGTTGCCGAAGATGCCGCCGCCGACGGTACCGGGCGTGCCCGCCCACGCCTCCAGGCCGGCGCAGCAATGATTAATGGTCCACCGCACCAGGCCGTTGATGCTGATCGCGGCCTCGGCGCGGACGTGACGGTCGTCAATCCGACGAATCTCGCCGGCCCGCGGCCGAACCACGAGGCCACGCACCCCGGAATCAGAGACGAGCACGTTCGATCCGCCGCCGAGCACTGTGACCGGCACCTGCGCGCGGTGAGCCAGCGTCAAGGCCGTCACGATTTCGTCGCTGCTGCGTGTCTCGATCAGCCAATCCGCGGGGCCGCCGACGCGAAACGTCGTAAGCGGCCCGAGCGGCACATCTCGCTGCACGCGATCGCCGAAGGCGGCGCGCAACATTTCTCCGAATTCGTCGCTGAATTCGCTCATGATCCGGCCGCCGCCTCGACGGCCATCAGAGCGCGCTCCTGCGCGATCAACGCCGCCATCGCCTCGCGTGGCGAGCACACCGCAAACGAAATCATATCGCCGGGTGCGAGCTGCCCCGCCAGGCTGATATCCGCGCTGATCGTGGTCGCGATCTTCGGATAGCCACCGGCCGTCTGGCGATCGGCCATCAACAGCATCGGCTGGCCCGACGCCGGCACCTGCAACACACCGAGCGGCGTGGCATCGGAGATGATGTCGGCGCCGCGTGTGTGCCTGAGCGCCGGCCCTTCGAGCCGAAACGCCATTCGATCGGAGCTCATCGCGATCTGGTACGGCGCCGATTGCAAGGCGTCGAGCGCGCCGGCGGCGAAGTACTCCTGTTGAGGGCCGGGTAACACCCGAACGGTCGCGCGCCCTTCGGGCATGATCAGAATCGGTGGCCGCGGCGCCGTGCTCGATGTGCGCAGCGATGGGATGGGAGAGCCGAGCGGCAGCTCGTCGCCGGCTTTGAGTGCCCGGCCGGCAAGGCCTCCCATCGCGCTGACCAGATGAGTCGCACGACTCCCGAAGATCTTCGGCAGGGAAATGCCTCCCGCAATCGCCACGTAGGCGCGCGCGCCGCGCGAACGGCGTCCGAAGCGCAGCCGCGAACCGTTGGCCACGACAAGCGCCGCGCCCATCGGCGCCGCGCGTCCATCGACCGTGAGCTCGAATTCCGCACCCGCGACGGCGACCACCCGCTCGTCGTCGAATCCCAGCTCCGGTCCGACGAGCGTCACCTCGAGGATCGCGGCGTCGGCATCGTTTCCCGCCAGCGCGTTGGCGAGACGATGCGAGCAGAGATCCATGGGGCCGGCGACCGGCACACCGCGCGACTGGAGGCCCCACCGGCCCCGGTCCTGCACTGTCGTCAGCATCCCGGCCTTGATGACGTGCAGCCAGGCCATGTCAGCGATTGGCTTCCCACAGCCGATCGAACTGGTCGCGATCGATCGGGTAGAACTGAACGGCGTCGCCGGCCTTCAAGAGAAATGGTTCAGCGCGGGAAAGATCGAACAGCGTGACCGGAGTCCGACCGATCAGCTGCCAGCCTGCGGGCGTTTCAGCCGGATACACGCCTGTTTGCACCCCGGCGATTCCGACCGATCCCCGCGGCACACGGACGCGTGGCGTCGAGCGCCGCGGCACGGCAATCCTCGCGTCGACAATCCCCATGTACGCAAACCCAGGCACGAAGCCGAGCATGAACACGCGATAGCTCGCGCTCGAATGGAGGGCGACGACGTCGCGTTCGCTGAGGTGGCCGAATTCGGCGACCCGTGCGATGTCGGGCCCAAGTTCGCCGCCGTAACACACTGGAATGCGTATAGGAACCCGATCAGGCGGCTCGACGACTGGTTGCGCCGCAGCACGCTCGAGGCTCGCGACGAGCGCGCCGTAATTCGTGCTCAGGGGGTCGAAGTACACGGCCACGGACCGATAGGTCGGCACGACATCTCGAATACCAGTCATCGCAGCCGCTCGGATGGCGTCGGCCACCGCGATGGCGCGGGCGTTGACGGCCGGATCGATCCGCTCTTCGAACTCGACGATGAGCACGGAGTCGCCTGCAGGCGCAAGGCGGAAATCATCCTTCATTAAAGGCCCTACCACAGAGGTCACGGAAACGAAGGGCGGAGGTCACGGACATCATTATGACCGTGCCGTGTCCTCCGGTTTTTGTTCCGTGTTCTCCGTGGTAGAGCTGTTTGACGCGTCGAGGCTGCTGAGCGCTTGCCACAGCTTTTGATGAATGCCCCCGAACCCACCGTTCGACATGATCACCACCAGATCGCCCGGCCGGTGCTCCCCCACAATGGCGCCGATGATGTCGTCGATCGCGTCGGCCTCACGTGCCGCCTGACCGCGCGTGTTCAAGTCGCGGACGAGCTGTGGCACCGACAAGCGCTCGGACTCTGCAAGCTTCGACCGAAACACCGGCGCGACGACGACTTCGTCCGCCGAAGCGAACGCACGGGCAAAGTCCTCCTGAAACACGCGACGGCAGGAAGATGCCGAACGCGGCTCGAACACTGCCCAGATGCGCGCGCCGGGATGGGAGGCGCGCAGCCCGGCTAGGGTTTCCGCGATTGCCGTGGGGTGATGCGCAAAATCGTCGTAGATGGTCACGCCGTCAGCCGTCCCGACGACCTCGAGCCGGCGCTTGATTCCCGCAAAGCTCCGGAGGCCTTCGTCGATCCGTTTCACGCCGAGACCAATCTCTGTCGCCACGGCAATCCCGGCCAGCGCATTGCGCACGTTGTGCGCGCCGAGGAGGGGCACTTCGAAATCGCCGAAGGGCGATCCCTGACGGCGGACTCTGAACCTGGTGATCGCACCAGCTGACACGAGATCGTGGGCCTGCCAGTCGACGTCTTCACTCAACCCGAATGTTTCGACGCGCGAGGCGGCGGCGGCCGCGAGCGCACGAGCGCCGGGGCTGTCCGCGCCGACGATCAGCAATCCTCGCCGCGGAACGAGATTCACGAACCGCCGGAATGCGAGCATCACCGCGTCCAGGTCCGGATAGATATCCGCGTGATCGAACTCGACGTTGTTGACGACGGCGATGTCCGGCAGGTATTTCAAGAACTTCGCGGTCTTGTCGAAAAAGGCGCTGTCATACTCGTCGCCCTCGATGACGAAGTCGCGTCCCTGGCCCATCCGGTAGCTCGATCCGCCTTCGCCGAAGTTGAGGGCGATACCCCCGATCAACACGCTCGGATCGGCGCCTGCATGCGTCAGCACCCATCCGGTCAGCGCAGTCGTCGTCGTCTTGCCGTGCGTGCCGGCGATGACGATCGAGCGCGCGCCCCACAGGAAGTGCTCACGAATCGCTTCGGGCAGCGAGCAGTAGCGCACCTTGCGATCGAGCACCTCTTCGAGCTCGGGGTTGCCGCGAGAGATCGCATTGCCGACAATCACCAGGTCGAGATCGCCGGTGATGTGGTCGGCATGATATCCCGCAAGCGTCGGGATTCCCTCGGCCGCCAGGAAGTCGCTCATCGGCGGGTACACGTCCTGGTCCGACCCGCGCACGTCGAGCCCTTTCCGCTTCAGCATGGCGGCCAGTGTCGCCATCGCGGTCCCGCAGATCCCGATGAGATGAACTTTGGTGATGGGCATTCTCTACTGCTCGCGGAGCAGGTGGGTCTGGTAGGGCAGGTGAGTCGGGTTGGCCACCAGCCCCACCTGCCCCACCTCATTTCTACAGCGCTGGGGATCCCGGCGCCTCGTTCGGGCCGCAGGCCTACTCCACGGCGGCTTCTTCGATCACGATCCGCGGGCGGTCGTCGGCAATCACGCGGCACGAGACGCCGAACGGCAGCGTCATCGCGGCGCCGATGGTGTGGCCCGATGGAAAGCCGATGAGCACCGGTCCAGGGAAGTCCCTCAACAGATCGGCCATCACGGCGCGCGCCGTTGGATCGCCAGACGGTTCGTCGCACTTGGGCAGCTCGCCGACAACGACGGCGGACGCCCTCGCGAGCACGCCCGTCTGACCGAGCTGCGTCACCATGCGATCGAGCCGAAACGGCCGCTCGCCGACTTCATCCAGAAACAGGACGTAGCCGGCCGGCGGATCGAACGCGAACGGCGTGCCGATCGACGCCAGGATCTGCGTCAGCGTCCCGCCAAGGAGCGGTCCGGCGGCTTCGCCCACACGAATCGTCTCGAGGCCGGGCGGCGCCAGCTCGCCCATCGGCTCAGGGTCGCAAACCGCCGTGACGAACGAATCACGATCGTATCCGGCGGCGCCACGACCGAGTCGTCCGGCCAGCATCGGACCGTGGAACGCGACGAGCTCGCAGCCGATGGTGAGAAATGTGAGCATCGACGTGAGATCGCTGTATCCGATGAACGGCTTCCGCGCGCGGCGCGCCTGATCGCGATCGAGAAGCGGCAACAACTGGACGCTGCCGTACCCGCCGCGGACGCCAATCACCCCGGCAATCGATTCGTCGCGCCACGCGGCCTGAATCGCCGCGGCCCGCACCTGCGGCGGACCCGCCACATAGCGATCCCGCGCAAACACCGTGTCGTCATACACCGGCACGAACCCCAGCCGGCGGATTTCGTCGACTCCCCGATCGAATTCCTCGCGCGTGAACGGGCTGGCAGGGGCAACCACGGCAAGGCGATCGCCAGGTTTGAGCGCCCGTGCCTTCAGCATCACAGGAACCGTGCCATCTCGTCGGCGATCGCACGGTGCTCGTCGCGGCCGAGGAGCTGGCGCAGGGCACGGCCGTGCGCCGGACGCGAACTGATGGGTGCGGCAAGAAACCGCTCCTTCGCGCGCTGCTGCCGCGCGAGCGCGTCTTCCACGCGCGTCAGACGAAGGCGCTCGTCCTCAATCGCGTGCACGAGCGACTCGAGCGCGGCCGCCTGCGTGTCGTGATCGCCGCTGCAAATCAATACGCCGTCGCACCCCGCTTCGACCGCAAGCACGGCCGCCGACGGCACGGCGTACTCGTTGGCGACGGCCTTCATCTCCAGGTCGTCGCTCAGGATGACTCCGTCGTATTTCAACTCTCCGCGCAACAGCTCCGTGACGATGCGCTTGGACAACGTGGCCGGTCGCGTCTCATCGAGCGCCGGTACCAGGACGTGCGCCGTCATGATCGTGGCGACTCGCGCCTCGATGGCCGCCCGGAAAGGGACGAACTCGACTGCGCGAAGACGCTCCGGGGGCTGCTCGACGAGCGGCAACTCGTGATGGGAGTCGGCCTGTGTGTCGCCGTGGCCTGGAAAATGCTTCCCGCAGGCGGCGATCCCCTGCCCCTGGAGCGTTCCAATGATCGCGGCCCCCAGCCGCGCGACGTCGCCGGCCTTCTCGCCGAGTGCGCGGTCGCCGATCACGGGATTCTTCGGATTGGTGTGAACGTCGAGCACCGGCGCGAAGTCGAGGGTGATGCCGATCGCTTTGAGCTCGGAGGCGAGCGCCCCGGCGAACCGCTCCGCCAGCCCGACGTCGCCGCTCCGCCCCAGCGTCGCCATCGCGGGCCACTCGGTAAACGGCGCGGTGAGCCGCGCCACGCGGCCCCCTTCCTGATCGATGCTGACCCACAACGGCAAGTGCGGCGTGAGCCGCGCCGCGTCATGACACAACTCCGCCACCTGCTCGGGCTCGGCGATGTTTCTGGCGAAGAGGATGACGCCGCCCAGACCGAACTCGCGCGCGAGCGCCTTGAGTTCCACCGGCAGTTGATGACCGTCGAACCCGGCAATCAGCAGCTGCCCGATCTGACGCCGAAGTGCGTCCGGAGACATGACGCCAACGATTCTACCGTGTGTGTCGCTATAATTTCCCGGTGTACCCCGTCCCGATCGCCGCCTCCGCGCCGACGCGCATCGACCTGGCCGGCGGCACGATCGACATCTGGCCGCTGTACTTGTTTCACGAGGGCGCCTCGACGCTGAACGCGGCGATCAGCCTGCGCGCGCATGCGCAGGTCGATCCGCGTACGGACGGCCGCCTCGAGATCCGCTCGATCGACACCGATTGTCGTCTGAGCGCCTCCGGCTGGTCCGAGCTCAGCGGATCGGGCGAGCTGCCGCTTTTATCCCGGATCGCGCGTCACTACCAGCTCGAGAACGCGACGCTCACAACACGCGGCGAATCGCCCGCCGGCGCCGGCATTGCTGGCTCCTCCGCGCTGACGATCGCTGTGGTTGGAGCCCTCAACCGCTGGACGGGTGGATCGGCGGATGACGAACATCTGCTCCAGGTCGCGATGAACGTGGAGTGCCAGACGATTCGAGTGCCGACCGGCGTGCAGGATTATCGGCCTGCGCTTTACGGCGGCATCGCGGCCATCGAGCTGGGCGCCGACGGCGTCCGGCGCGTTGGCCTCGACGTGGATCCGCACGAGCTCGAACGGCGCATCGTCCTCGCCTACACCGGCGCGCCGCGCAATTCAGGCACCAACAACTGGGAGATCAGCAAACGCCACATCGATGGCGACCGCCATATCTTCGACTGCTTCGAGCGGATTCGCGACACCGCCGTCACGATGCGCACGGCGCTGCAGCGCGGCGACTGGGAGGAGATCGGCCGGCAAATCGCCAGGGAATGGGAAAACCGCAAGCGGCTGGCGCCGGGCGTCACGACGCCGGCCATTGACGACTTGATCGTCCGCGCGTCGGCGGCGGGAGCGACCGCCGCCAAGGTGTGCGGCGCGGGCGGCGGCGGATGTCTTTTCTGCTACGGCCCGCCCCAGGCGCATGCGGCGATCGCCGCGGCGCTGGCAGGCGGCGGGGCCCGCCTGCTCGACTACCGCGTCGAAACGGAAGGTCTGCGGCTTGGATAACCTCGCAATCGCACGAATCTTGCGTGAGATCGCCGACCTGCTCGAGATCAAGAGCGACAATCCGTTCAAGATTCGCGCGTACCGGAACGGCGCAGACATCGTCGCGAACCACCCGCATCAATTGGCATCGCTCGAGTCGACCGAGCTGCGGGAAATTCCGGGAATCGGCAAGGACCTCTCGGCGCGCATCCGCGAAATCGCCGAAACTGGCGACGCGACGTATCATCGCGAGCTCATCGCCGAGTTTCCGCCGACCATTCTCGATCTGCTTCACCTCCAGGGCGTCGGACCCAAAACCGTCGCGACGCTGTATCGCGAGCTCGACGTCCGAACTCTCGACGATCTCCGGCGCGCGGCGACCGACGGGCGGATTCGTGCCCTGCGCGGCCTGGGGGTGAAAAAGGAAGCGCTTATTCTGAAGGCGCTCGAGGAGCGCAAACGCCACGCGGGGCGCCACCTGCTGAGCGACGCGCACGACGCGGCCGCGGCGATTGTCGCGTTCCTAACCGACCGGGCGCCCGATGCCACCATCGCGCCGGTCGGCAGCCTGCGCCGCGGCTGCGAGACGTGCGGCGATCTGGACATCCTCGCGTCGGGCGCCCTTCCCTCGCTCATGGACGACTTTGTCGGCTATCACCTGGTCGAGCGCGTCCTCGCGCGCGGCGACACGAAGTCGAGCGTCCTGATCCGGGGCGGATTCCAGGCCGATCTGCGGCTCGTCGCGCCCGAATGTCGAGGCGCCGCCATGCAATACTTCACCGGCTCGAAAGCCCACAACATCGCGTTGCGGGATCGCGCCATCGGCCTGGGCCTCAAGCTGAACGAATACGGGCTGTTCACCACCGCCGACGACAGGTGCATCGCCGGCGAGCATGAGCAAGACGTGTACAAAGCGCTGGGTCTCGACTGGGTCCCGCCTGAGCTGCGGGAGGCGCGCGGCGAGATCGAGGCCGCCGCCGCCAACCGGCTGCCGCGGCTCGTCGATCGTGCCGATCTGCGCGGCGATCTTCACATGCACAGCACCGCCACCGACGGTCGCGACGATGTGCGGACGATGGTGGAGGCGGCGCGGGAGGCGGGCCTGGAGTATA
>Ga0066710_100007311_pt1 | contig 10522 bp, 8 predicted proteins | sample GraSoiAngelo_159_FD_79666 | JGI IMG/M metagenome (GOLD analysis project Ga0066710, IMG submission 79666) | Grasslands soil microbial communities from the Angelo Coastal Reserve, California, USA - 14_1009_16_40cm | ecosystem: Environmental > Terrestrial > Soil > Grasslands | place: USA...
AATGCCAATCCTAGGTGCGGTTCCTTCATTAGACGACGCCCACTGTACTGGATAACCCAATATGGATAACTTCGCGAGTAGGATCAGTCCTCAAAAAGTCAATTTTCGGACGGACTCCTAGCGATTCCATCAGCGCTGCGGCTTCCTCGGCGATCGTGTTGTAGTAACCGATCTGTGGGCGGAAAACGGGGGACTCGAGGAGCCCCTTATCCCGGAGTCCATGAGCGCCGCCGTAGTCGTCGATTTGCTGGAGATGGATCTCGAGAACTTCGCCTACGGTTAAGTAGACTCGTTCCGCCATTTACTCGGCCAACTTCCGATACAGGTCCCGGAATTTTTCGTTGGAGCGGCGGAATGCTCCCATCACTTCCGGTCGTACCGTGCGCTGAGAGGGAACCACGTTATGAATGTAATGTTCGATGGCCTTCTCCAGCAGGAATCTTTGGGATTGTCCGTTTTCTTTCGCGACCGCGACGAATTCCTTATAGAGCTTCGCGTTGATTGCAGGACCGATCTTGACCGTCGCCCGGTTAGCCATGGTGCACCTCTGGGCTCTATTCTAAACTCGCTGCCAGAGATGTCAAGATACATCTGGATTTAGCTAGATAACTGATAGCGCCGGTTGAAGAGGGCCCACTTTGCATCGGTTTTGCGACTGTGTTCCTTTATCCCGGTGCAGCACAGCCGTGGCACAATTGTCCCGAACAAGAGCGTTTGTGCCCGAACACGGACTGTCTCTCCGCACATAAACCATTGAATCCAAACAACAGGACCTAGCACGGTTCAATTTTCTAATCCGTTGTAGGGGCTAAAACTCCTATCGGGGGTTCGAGTCCCCCCTCTCCGCCAGTTCCTGTGGGAATCAACCATTTGGGATCGTCACGTTTGTCTCACGACCAATTCATCGAGCGAGAGCCCCGGACTGTAGTAAAAATGTAGTATTAGATTCACTCACCTGTTACCCTCTCCGGATATCATCAGTAAATATGCGCTATTGCACCTTGCTAGCACTTTTTTCGATGATTACTTTATTTGGGTTTATTTGGATCTATCGTTCTTTAAATCTAATCTAAAACCAGGTGGGATTTTAGTTGGAGGGACGGCTTACGGGTATTTTTGGCAGTCCCAGATTCTCAATCGACACAGGGAAACTTCGATTTGACTTCACGCGACTATCCATCTAGACTATTCATCTAGATGAAAGGAGCCCGTATGCGCACTGTCGGGCTGTTCGAAGCCAAGCAGAAACTCTCGGAGCTTGTAGAACGCGCCCGGGAGGGAGAGAAGATTGGCATTACTCGACGTGGGGAACTGGCAGCGGTCCTTGTCCCGGTTCCGGCTGCCCCAGAAGCCACCTTAAAAGATATTTTTAGGGATATCGAAAAGATTCGAAAGCGGGCCAAACTGGGCCGCGGCGTAAACGTGAGAGACCTAATCGAGGAGGGCCGGACTTGAGCGGTTTTGTCCTCGATGCGTCCGTCGCACTGCGCTGGTTTCTCGACCATCCTATGCCGGTCCATGCCAACCGGGTGAAACAGTTCTTCCTTAAGGGGGTTCGGGCCGTCGTCCCAGCACTGTGGCATCTGGAGATGAGCAACGGTCTGGTCGTTGCAGAGCGGCGATCCATTTTGACCACTGCAGATGTTGATCAAGCGATGAGGGACATCGAACAGATCGTAGCTCAGGCAGTGGACACCGACAGTATTGTCGTTTCCGCTCGGCAAGCCCTAGCAACAGCACGTGCCTTTCAGCTATCGGCTTATGACGCGGTCTACTTGGATCTAGCGCGACGCGAACGGCTACCGCTGGCAACCCTTGACGACCGGCTGCGCAATGCAGCAGCACATGCCGGAGTTGAGCTTCTCCGCTGAGAGGAGGCTGATTCGGAGTTGCACTGTAGCTGCACCATTGTGGCCATTGTGGCCGAACCAGAGCTATTTGACCCGAACGAGAGTGTTCTCATCCGAAGATAAACCCCTGATTCCGAACAACAGGGCGGTGGAACAGGCAATTTGCTAAGCCGTTTTAGGGGCTAAAACTCCTAACGGGGGTTCGCATCCCCCTCTCCTCCAAGTCTTAAGTTCAATCAACCTTGACAGTTACAAACTACAGTCCAAAAAATATAGCGACAGAATTAATATTAGACCGTAATACATAAAACAACGGTCTTGTAAACCGCTTGCTAGGACTCGCGTGCGGGTGCCAACATCACCGAACCCTTTGGTTGAAAGCTATCAATGGGCCAGGTCGGAAGGAAATTGACTTCGGGCGCAGTCTTCATTTTCCCCAAACGCATTCACCATTTCCCTTTACGCCGCAAGCCAAAAGAGATGCTATTGAGTTCTGGTTGCCTGCAACAGCAGCTCCACAGAAGGCGCTACCATAAGCAGCAGCACCGCCTGTGGTTTTCCGGAGGATTTCAGAAATTCGATATTTCGCTGCCGCAAATCCGCGCTGACGAGACGATTTTCATGCAGATCATCCAAAGCCTGCAAGCCGATCTCTGCAACCCGGGACAAGTTACGCGACACCGGGGCCAAGTCTTGCGTCAGGTATGATCGTGCCAACAAGGGTTGCAGCTTGGGATCGTTATCCCGCCACAACCCGAGCCATTCTCGGGCCTGCTGCCACTCTTGTGCATCTGCTTTTCCTAAGGCGATCCGCTTCGCAATCTCGTTAAATTTACGCGCCGTATCGCTTTCCGGGGGAATCGCATCGTCAAGATGGTTGAGCGGCGTAAAGTCAGTAAAGCTCCGCAGTTCCTGACGCTCATACAACCTGGGAGGTTGTACCACGGCCGCAAGCACTTTCAAGGGCGCTGGATCCAGTTCGCCGCTCATGCGCTCCAGCATTTCATCCGTGATGAGTCTGTGTCGCAGACCGTAGTAACCAAGTTTCTGCGATATGATCGCGAGCCGGTGGTACATCGAGTCGACATCCTGTATCTGTTGAGGAGACCATAAGCGCTCGGCGATGGCAGCGGTACGCGGCCATATGCGGTTGTCCATGTTTTCATCGGAGACAATGTCTGTCCACATGGTGGCCTCGCCGCCGAGAACGCGGGCCTTCTGATCCGATGTGAGCGTGGCAGCGCTGTCCCCTAACGGATCGACCAGGTAATGTTCCGCTGCTGACTGGTTCAAGTCGATGTAGTAGCCGGACGAGAGCACGCTGCGGTAACTGTTCCGTGCAGCCTCTGCCAGCGAGTTTGGCCCGCGCCAGGATTGAATGACGACATCTTTGGGTGTATCGGGCTGAAGTACTTCGTCCCATCCCACCATGATCTTCTTGCGGCCCGCGATGATCTTCTGGATTTTGGCTGTGAAAAGCACTTGCAGGGCCGCACCATCTTTAATCGCGTGCGCCCGCATGAAGTCCTGAACGCGCGGGTTGCCCTCCCACTCCTTGACGTCGCATTCATCTCCTCCCGCGTGAAAGTAGGAATCGGGGAATAGGGCAGCCATCTCACCAATGAATCCGGTGAGAAACTTGTACGTGCTTTCGCGTGTGGGATCTATCGCCGAACTGCGGGAGGGATCTTGACCGCTGGCCAAGTCAGGATAGCCGAGGAACCATGATGTTGTGTGGCAGGGCATGTCAAATTCTGGGACTACCCGGATGCCGCGGTCGCTGGCGTACGCGATAATCTCTCGGACTTCGTCCTGAGAGTAATAAAAGCCGCCGGAACCCTTTTCCTGTAATAGCGGAAATTTCTTGCTTTCGATGTGGAAGCCCTGATTGTCCGCAAAACGCCAATGGAAGACATTCAGTTTGACCGCCTCCATGCCGTCTAGATTGCGCTTGATGGCGGAGATATGGACAAAACGATGTCCAGAGTCGATCAGAAGTCCACGCCAAGGGAAGCGCGGCTTGTCGTCAATAGTAACAACGGGAACGCTGAAAGCGCTCGGAGTGATCCTTATTAGTTGGAGGAAGGTCTGGAGTCCGCGAAGCACCCCGATCGGATTGGGCGCCCTCAACAGAACATCAGTGGTTGAGATCTCGAGGTGGTAGGATTCATCCTCGCCCAATTGCTGGGTCGGCTCACCCGGTCCCGCAGTCTGAATTATGAAGTGTGGCGGGTTGAGGATTGCTTCGCGCCAGAGCGGGATGCCGGTTTCCTGCGAAAGTCTATCCAAGAATCGCTGCTGTGCTCGTTCCAGACGAGGTTCCTTGTACCCTTTCAACGAAACACCAAAGTGACCATCGATGAGGAATTCGCCCTCGCCCTGCACAACCTGTGCGGGGAGAGGCATGACCAGCAGAGAGCCTTTTTCTTGTGCGCGAAGATTACCGAGAACGACGAATGTGCAAAAGGCAAGCAAAAGAAAATCGATAAAACCTGCTAGACGAGAATTTGCCAAGAGAGCTCTCCAGAAAGTGAATATATTGAGATGGTGTAGTGCTGGTGCCACCGCGGTGCCTTTCTTGTTGCAGTAGCGGAGCCATTAGCCAGCCCTGCCCTGGTTACATTCAGATTCCATACCAAGACACAGCTCCTCATCAAACTGCCGGAAGGTCACGATACGCTCCAAATTCCGCCAGATCGTCTTCTCCCAACCAAGATGGATACTCAACCGGTTCCAAACCAAGACTGTTTTCAACTTGTCTCCACAGGCGAGTCCGCTCATATCGCTGATGTACCAATTGGAGGCGGGTGCTTCTGAGCAAGTCGAAAGCAGCCTGCGAGTTCCCACAGTCAATCAACCAGTTCGCGCGCCGTTCGGCCAACCATTCGTCATCGAGAGCCGAGACCGCGTTGAGCCAGCGCCCGCGCTCATCGAGGGTTTCGCTCCCGAGCGCAGCGAGCGCCTTATCGCGCTCAATCACGACTTGGGGATGAAGCGCGATTGCTTCTGACTCGATGGCTCGAAAGCAGTTTGCCGCAGCATCTGCCTCCCGTTTGTTCACTAACCATAGACGTCCAGATAGTGCCCGAGCGCGATCGTCGCCCGACCGCGCCAAAACCTCCAGCGCTGCGCTTGTCTCGCCGCGACCGGCGAACCACGCACCGAGTTGAAATAACCACCTGTCTCGCTCGCTTCCTTTTGTGGACAACGCCGCAAAGGAGAGCGCATCACCTAAGTCGGCGATTCCGCTGACGGCCCAGCGGTTGCTATCGACATCCGGAGCTTTTGGGATTTGACTGGTGTCGCCTGATTTCTTTGCGGAGGCAAGACTGAGCCAATCGCGAACCTCCTCGCTCCTCGCCCATCCAAAAAGGGGTACCTTGTCTAGCTCTCTCAGTGGTGGATGAGGAAGCAGGATGGCTCGAATATCACGCGGCGTTTCGGAAGGAATCCAGAATTCAATGTGGTGTCGCAGTTGACCAGGCTGAAGGAGGTCTTTCATCGATTGATCGACGAGAGGACCGGCTTGGATCTCCAGGCATTGCTGACCGTCTAGTGTATATTGACTCACCCATGCCTCATCGCGTCCGATGCCGTCGCTCCACAGTTTGATCCCGGGTACGCGCAAAGGATCGGCCACGTGATAGAGACCTGCTTTCAAACTTGGGGTGAAGACTCCAAATGCACAACAATCCGGTCTCTTCCAGAAGAATCCAGTCATGCGATGCACGTCGGCCTGGCGCCGTGGACCTTCGGTCTTCCAGTCGATGATGCGCACCTCCCGACCGTGAGCAAGAACGGGGCCCTCAGGGAAATGGAACTCTGTGTCAGGTTGAGCGGGTACGCCTGCATTTGACCAAGACATCCAGGGATGAGCGTCCCGATCAGGATTGAAGAATGCTGTCCGCTGAGTCAGAAATGCATCCCTCTCACCAAGGGAGTATTCGACGGTCCAGTTCATTCCAAATCTGAGCTCTCTCTCCCCACAGGAAACATAGATTCTTTCCTGATCGCGCGTTACTTCATAAAGCACGGGAGCAATTTGAACTGGGCTGTGCGAAATCGGAAAGCTCAGCTCAATGCCGCCCCCGACAAAAGATTGTCTTGGTAAGATTCGCACCGGTCTAACAATGTGCGGAAAGAAAACAGTTTCCACCCCGCCCTCTTTGAGAAAAATGGAACAGACACGTCCGCCCAGGTCCGGGCAAACCTTCACGCGAACTCGATCGTTTTCGATCGAAACCATACGGTAATTCTTCAACACGGGCCTCCGGCTGGTCTCGCAGAAGCTCTCGTAAGGATAGAATCCATCCGGGTCGTTCGTTGTGGGAATCGGACCTGATGGGACCAGACGATGCGCCAGTAAACACTCTGTGGTCTCTGCAAATTCAAGCATTGTAGAACCGAGCCCTTTCGTCTTTTCGTTCAGCCCTGGGGCCTGGGTACTTGTGTTTAACCGTCCACCAACGATTTATTCAGACTACAAAGGCGGGGTGATTCCGCGCAACCGACAGGTGTTCTCTTTCAGGCTGCGCGATCGCGAGAGTACAGGCGCGCCCGTAAATGTTCAGCCGCTCAACAGGCCACCAGACTCGCAAGCAACGGCTTCGATTCACGGCCGAACTGCGAGTTTCGCGCAAAGATGAAGACGTATCATTGTTGAAGGTAAAACTGAGGGATCGTGCGGCAGCGATATTGCCTGGATGATTTCGTGGGGTGTGTACCGCATTCCCCGGGCTTCCTTCTCTTCTTCGCTAACATTGAGCAGAGTCCAGTCCGCCGATCAATAACCCCTCCTTCCCAAAGCAAGCCGAAGTGTAATACACTTCGCAAGCAATGTCGAAACATATGGAAAATATTAAGAAGAACAATTAGCAATAAAACTAAAGTCCACCAGCCGACGCGTCTTCGCCCCCGGTACCTGGCCGCAATGCGCTGAATTTTCAGGCGGTTCCGGGGGAGGCTCGGTGATTTTCGACTGTGGCAGGGCCCGGCTCGGCCATCTCTGGCGAAGCAGGAAACATGGTACAACGCCACACATTTGTACATAAATTTGTACTTTCTTCTGAAAGAATTGGGTTTGTCCTTTCCGCGACACACAACCAAGAAGCTGAGGCTACCCAGGTCGTTTGCCCCAACCGCGACGATCTACGATATTGGGGATGTGTGCACAGATGAAGACCGTAGCCTTCACCTATAAAGGAAGAGGGTGTTTTGTTGACCGGAGAAAACACAGTCGGGTTATCGGGGTGCCAGCTTTCACGATTTCCCCGGCGGACACAATCTGTCGGCCAGGATCCTTGGCAGCAGGGGTCGTGCCTGCCCACCCTTCAAAACCAAACTTTCGCCAGTGCCCAACCGGGGCCAAGGCCTGCGATGCCCTGTCGGCAATGCGGCTGGTAGGCACATCCGGACCCAATTTGGTGCAGTTGTCGCATTCTGCCCGCCGCAACGGCATTGAGAGAACACCTGCATCCGTCCTCCCCTCCTTCCGAGGTCAACGATGACTTTTACTTCCCTCGATTGGATTATTGTCATCGCCTACCTGATTCTTTCGGTCGCTATTGGAATGATCGGTAGAAGGTACGTCGGTTCGGTTGCTCATTATTTGGTGGCGGGACGCGAATTAGGGGTCTTTGTCGGGATTGCCACTCTGGCCGCCACGGAGATCGGCACTATCACCTTCATGTACAACGCCGAGCTCGGCTACCGGTATGGGTTTGCTCCATTCGTTGTGGCGCTGATCTCCGGCCTAGTGATGGTCATTATTGGCCGAACCGGCTTCGTCATCACCCGCTTTCGCTCAATGAAGCTAATGACCGTTCCCGAATTTTTCGAGCGAAAGTACAGTCTCGGACTTCGTCTCTTCACCGGTGTGCTTGTCGCTTTGGGCGGCATCTTGAACATGGGCGTCTTCCTGAAAATCGAAGGGGAATTCCTGACCGTCATCAGCGGAATCAACGCCAAATATCTCGTCACCGTTATGACGATCATCTTACTGTTGGAAATGTTGTACACCGTGGTTGGAGGAATGGTCTCCATCGTAATCACCGACTTCATTCAGTATGTGTTGCTTTCCACGGCGACCATTGTGGTCTCGATTTTCGCTGTTTATCACGCTGGGTGGCACAACATTCTCACCAAGGTGGCAGCCACGATGGGAGATAAGGGATTTAGTCCGATTGCGAACCCGAAGTTTGGCCTCACCTTCATCATCTGGCAAATTCTTCTTTGGTTCTCCATTCACACCTGTTGGCAGACCACTGCCATGCGCATGTTCTCCACCAAGGATCCGGAGACATCCAAGAAGGTCATGACATGGACCGGCTTTATCTATTTGGGACGAGGCATGCTCCCAATGCTATGGGGAATTGCCGCACTCGCAACGCTGGGCACCGGAAATAACCATGACGGTGTGCCCATGCCTGTTTTGAACGGTCATGTCCTGCAGCCGATTGACGCAATGCCAGCAATGCTTGGCAGTATTCTCGGACCCGGCGTCAAGGGCATCGTTGTGGCTGGCATGCTGGCCGCCACCATGTCGGTGAACAGTTCGTATTTGCTGGGCTGGAGCTCAGTCATATCGCAGGACATCATCATGCCAGCACGGCAGGTCTTAGGTAAAGTTCCTCTCAGTTCGCGCAGCCAGATTTTGGTCAACCGGCTCGCCAACTTGTTCGTCGGCCTCTTTCTGATGTTCTGGGGACTTTATTACACTCCGCCAGGCGCCGTTTACCTATACCTTAACGTGACCGGCACAATTTTCCTCGCGGGCGCTTTCGTGTGCGTCATTGGCGGACTCTACTGGAAGCGTGCCACCGTGACGGGTGGCTATTTGGCGATGCTCATGGGAGCCGTGGGTGTAATCGTGCCTTTCTTCTTCCTTCATTGGAATGAGAATGTCACCGGTTTTACAGCTTTTGCCTTGGCGGCGTTTGGATTGGTGTTTGGCTCGCTATGGGGCAGCCCTTCGGAAAACATCATCGCGGAGAGTGAGACGCCTTGAATTATTGGATGATGTTTTGGACCGGAGCGCTTGTCATTGCCGGTTGTTCTTTCGCTGTGATTACTGTGATTGTGAGCGTCTGCGGCTATCGCGACTTGATGCAGATGTTCCGCCGCCTTACAGCCCAAGTTGGAAAAGAGAAAGAGAATGAGTGAAGGTACAACCTCGAAGGATGCCTTCATCCGCATGGTAACCGCCAAGCGTGCCGTGGATTTGCCCCTCGGTGACTACCATCCCCGGTCCATGCTCGTTGTCCCCACGCACGACGTGCGTCGGGCCAGGTTCCCGGCCATCGATTACCACAACCACCTGGATGCCCAGGACCCCCAAGCGGTCTTGGCAATTATCGATGAATGCGGCATCGAAGCGGTCGTCAACATCACGATGCGTGTAGGCCGGGACGCCATCGAAATGCTGCGTAAGTTTCAAAAAGCCGCGCCAGAGCGATTTGCCACTTATGGGTGGATGGACTGGACCGATTTGCACCGTCCGGGCTTCTTCCAACGCGCGGTCGAGCGTCTGGAGGAACTCGTGAGCCACGGCGCATGCGGATTAAAGATATGGAAAGACCTCGGAACAAGTCTCACCGACGCGGACGGACAGCTCGTGCACGTGGACGACGAACGACTGGCCCCCTTGTTCGAGAAGGCGGCCGAGTTGGATGTCCCCATCATGTTTCACATCGCGGATCCGGACGCCTTCTTCTTGCCGGTAGACCAATACAACGAGCGTTATGAGGAATTGGCAGCGCATCCGGACTGGAGCTTTCACCAGTCTCACTTCCGGAAACCTGAACTGCTAGCTCAGCGCGACCGTGTTTTCATTCGACATCCGAAGACTAAGTTCGTGGCGGCACACGTTGCCGAGCGCCCCGAGAACCTGGAATATGTCAGCCAGCTCTTGGACACGTGCCCAAACTTATATGTCGATATCAGCGCTCGTTCAGCGGAATTGGGCCGCCAGCCTTATACGGCGCGGAGTTTCTTTCTTAAGCATTCCCACCGCATTCTCTTCGGCGCCGACCTTGTCCCGGAGGCTGAGATGTACCGCCTGTACTTCCGCTTCTTGGAGACCAATGACCAGTATTTCGAATACCCCTCCCACGCTTCCCGCCAGGGACGCTGGAATATTTATGGGCTGTTCCTTCCAGATGAAGTCTTGCGGAGCGTTTATCGTGATAATGCCTGCCGGCTCCTGAAGCGGCCGAGTTGATTCACTTCTCTTGCTTTCGTCTATGTTCACACGACGGTCACTTCAACTCTCGATTTCCTCAACGCACGTAAGTCGCCTTTGGGAATACCCCGGTCCGTGATGACGTTCTGGAGAGAAGAAGGCGGGGCAGTCCTATCTTTCCTGGAAGAAAACGGTCTCTTGTTTCAATTGCCAGTGTCGTTCTTGATTGAGCGTGAGGGGTGGGCAAATAGTCCCGGATACGTCGATGGTGAAGTGAATTTGGGCCGATTGAATCCTCCTCGATGTTCTCCTCCCGTTCATGTCCATATTTTCTTTTCTAAGGTATGGGCCCCACAGTTCACGCGCACATTAGTGCACGGTGAGGCGCACCGAGGCAAGCCGTTGGGGCTTTGGAGATTCAGACGGAACTCACACGCCTCGATTCCTTCGATCTCGAAACCCAAAGATGCATTTCCTTGAGCATTATCGTGAC